>Ga0247730_1001867_pt1 | contig 10941 bp, 8 predicted proteins | sample UWRJL073202C2_FD_180959 | JGI IMG/M metagenome (GOLD analysis project Ga0247730, IMG submission 180959) | Plant litter microbial communities from Arlington Agricultural Research Station in Wisconsin, United States - UWRJ-L073-202C-2 | ecosystem: Environmental > Terrestrial > Plant litter >...
TAAACAGCCTGCTGATTCCTTTCTTAGGCAGTGCAAATAGTTTATACTATAATGAGGTTGCAGATTATCAGACTATTGACAAGTGCTGGATGGCAGCTACCAACTCTCCGATGGGCCCTTTCGGCATTATAGATATTATCGGTTTGACCACTACCTACAATGTGAAAAAGTTAAAAGGCAGTATGACGGGAAATGAAGAGGATCTGAAAGCTGCGCAATTTCTGAAGGAAAACTTCCTTGATAAAGGAAAGCTGGGGGCAGCTTCCGGAGAAGGGTTTTACAAATATCCTAATCCGGCTTACCGGGATCCTGATTTTCTGAAATAGCTTACACAGGACTTTTATACGGCAAACTGAAGGATATTATCCCTTTACTATTTTTAGCTGGCTCAGCTTGCGCATCCGGTATCCATTCATAGCCGTATCACCAAGCTGTGCAATAAGTTTGTAGTTTGCAATTGCCCCTACTGCTGCACCTATAAAGGGGAGCAGCTGAGCCATTTTTGAGAGATCAATATAGTCACGGTATTCCTGCTGAAACTTCCTCCAGTCGAACTCTTCAACATCATCGGGCAATGAACTGCTGTACCCCTGCCAGCCCGAGACGATCTGATAAACATCATTCCGGTGGTGCTGACTGGAAAAAGCAAGCTGAAAGAGGTATAAAAGGTAAAGACGTTCCTTGTAATCTTTTACATCATAGCCGTATAACGAGGCGATATCAAAAAGCATTTTCAGCTTGATGCTGAGCAATAAAGGAAAATCTGCCAGGCCAAGCAATATGCCTCCCGCACCGGTAACAGCCCCCTCAAGGCTGGCTGTTTTCTGGTAAAAGCTTATCTGTTTTTTGACCAGGGATTCACGATGCTGCAGGGAGGCCGTCCCCTCGGGCGATTTACCAGTGGTATATTTTGCACCAAACAGTACCGCTTTGATCATATTCTCAATGGTTACAGTAATCACCTCATGTACTTTTTCAGGAATGATGGTATTGATTTTATCCTGCACGTTTTTAGACACCCGATCGGTAAAGGATGGCTTCTTCAGCATTTTTAACTGCCAAAACTGTAACTGCATATAGGCCTGATCTTCGTAGGGTGTCATACCCGGAAAAGAACAAAAACCAAGCCTCTATTTTGGTTTACTGACCTTTTTAGGTTTTAAATAGGCAAAAACTTTATCCACCAGCGGATTCAGGAACATTTTCTTGAGTTTATCTGCAAACAGGGCCAACAGCGCCGTAAAAGTCCAGGATAGAATTTTTGTGACTGACCAGTCCAGCACCATATTACCGATAAAATTATTATAATATGGATTCAGCAGTTTCAGGTTGATGATGGTAGATCTGCCGGCATTTTGATTGAGGACATCACCATTGATATCATTTGGCAGGAATTTAAAAATTTCGTTGTCCTCCTTATCCAGTAAATTTTGTCTTTTGGCATCGGGATAGGTTTCCAGCACACTTCCTTTTTTTGCCACCAGGGAGATCACCGAAGCCGGCGATAAAATATAATTTACAATTGACAACGATGCAAATTTTACCAGTGTTTTATTCAGGTTTGCTTTTTTTACAGAATCCGTATTTTTGGCTGTGAAAAGAAGAGGAACAGAAACTACCTGTGTTTTCGTCAGGAACCCGATTTCGTAAGGTATGTTACGCTCCCTTTTCAGCAGGTAATCATTGGGGTTGCCGGGGCTGTGTACCCATCCCCTGTTGACCAATGATGTAATGTAAGATTCTCTTACAGACTGAAAAAAATCTATGGAGTCAACTACATTGCTTCCCTGGTCCGCAGATTTCCTCCACTGCTGCAATCCCACCATATTTTTTTTGATGTACTGGCTCCTTACAAAAGTATCAAGCGTGCTTTTGGTAAAATGTATAGATTCTTCCAAATGGACCGCCGTGTCCTTCACCGTGATCAATGAGTTATAATCACCAGTCAGGCTTAACTCAGATTTAAACCTTGAAGCAAGGTATGGGATCCTGCTTTGCGTACCTGTGGATAAACAAATATAAAATATTGACAGTGAGATCAGCAGCAGGGCCAAAATCCATCTTGAGATATTCAAAGTCCTCATACAGTGTTAATTTATATTATGGTATGCCTGTTATCATTAAATACTGCGTATAATTACTTAACCGTAAATATACTTTTGCAGTATTATTAACGCAGAAACCATTAATAAATTTCGTTATGCATGAATTAATAAACCAGGTGCGGTTTTGTTTCCACCGCGTATTTCTGATTGGTATCAAGCTGTAAATAAGGCATAGTTGTAAGTTTATTGTGGTGTATCCATACAGGATTCTATATACGCCCCGATTTTCAGGGCTATCGGCTTCAGCATATTGTATTCCGTTTTCCATAGGATACCGCCGCTTCCGGTATCCACCGGTTTTATCGAACCCAGGAAATCTGAATCATGAAATACCCTGTAATCACTTCCTTCCCTGGGCACCAGGATCAGCAGCTTTCTTATTTTTCCCCTGTAATGGTCTTCGTAGATATATTGCATTGGTCTTTAAATGGTCAGCAAGGTAGTATATTTCCGGTCATATCAGCTGGTGATGTTGAATATCTTCAGTATCTCTTCGGGCTTATTGATTATATAGTCAGGTTGATGTTCAATTACGGCATCAAGTGTATCGTAGCCCCAGTTCACCCACAATATTTTAAGATTGTTTTTTTTACTGGCCTCAATATCCCGCTGTTCATCGCCCACGTATATCACTTCATCGCTGTTGAATTTATAGGTTTGCAGGAACTTTCTGATCATTTTATCTTTACCAAAGATATTACTTGAGCAATGAATATGGCTGATGCAGGTAATCTGATGGTTTTCGAGAAAATGATCTACATTTTTCCTGGAATTGGAGGAAATGATAGCCAGTTTATAGCCATTTCTGTGTAAATTATAAATCACCTCCCTGATGCCCTTGACTATAGAAATTTCGTGGGCTGATTTATTGTAAAGGTTCAGGAATACCGCTGAAAGATATGGCAGTTTATACATTGGAACACCCAGGTACTTAAACCGTTCCTTGATAGACAGCTTTCTGATCTCAGGCATGTTTTCCTGTGTCATTGCCAGGAATTTATGTTTTTGGGCAAGCTGATTAAAAATCTTTACGAACAGGTCTTTTGAGTTAACCATCGTTCCATCAAAGTCGAAGGCGATGCATTTAACGTCTTCCGGTATATTTAATTCTTCATTAATTGCTGGATTCATAAAAGTTAATTACGGGTAATATCAATATATCTATACATCAATAACGGTAAAAACAGCTATTTTTTACAGGAGAAATAAAAGATTTGTGTGTTTCCATTGTCAAATGACGCGGTGTGCTTTCCTGCAATAACTGTATCGGCTGAACAATATGCCCACTATTGGGGGTAAACTAATTAATTATATAGACATAATTTTAAATGAATTTTTAAATAAATAGCATATGAAATCAACATTTCTACTATTTGCCCTCCCGGCTATATTGTTAGCCGCCGGGTGTAAAAAAAGCGATTCCAGGGTAGCATCCTCTGAATTGCAATCCTCTGCAGATGTCCGCAAATTATCGGCCTCAGCATCGCCCATTGGCGACGTGGTGGGGAAAGTTACGTTAGGTTATCAGGGGTGGTTCTCCGCAGAGGGTGACGGGTCACCGTTGAACGGCTGGGGACATAACAATCTTGAAATGTGGCCAGACACCCGGGAGTACACCACAACATACGGAAATGTGCCATTTGCACAGGAAGGCAAGGATGAACCTCCGTTTTCAGGCACGCTGGGAAATGGACAGCCCGCAAAAATGTTCTCTTCCTATGACCAGTCTACCGTAAATACCCATTTTAAATGGATGCAGCAAAATGGTATTGACTGTGCTGCGCTTCAGCGGTTTGCCAATGAGATTACACCAGGAAGCAATATCAAGGCCCAAAGAGATGGCATGGCTCAGAAAGTCAGAAACGCAGCTGAAGCTTCAGGCCGTAAATTTTATATCATGTACGATGCTTCGGGATGGGGAGACCTGACGGCCTTAAAGAACGACTGGAAAAATACAATTAATGGAACGCTAAAGCTGCTGTCATCTTCTGCTTATGCCAAACAAAATGGAAAACCTGTGGTATCAATATACGGACTTGGATATGCCGGCCATCCCTCAAGCGCAACCAGCTGTTTGGATTTGATCAACTTTTTCAAAGCACAGGGATGTTACGTTATAGGATCAGTAGCCGGCCAATGGCGGTCAGGAAACGGCGATTCAAAACCTAATTTTTCACAGGTTTATAAAGCGTTCAATATGATTTCGGGCTGGGCTGTAGGACGGGTGTTTGACGAGTCTTACACGGCCTGGGTTAAAGGTGACCGCGATTTCTGTAAAGCCAATGGCATGGATTATCAACCCTGTGCTTATCCAGGCACAGCCTTCCATAATACCAATGGTGCGGTGAGCGAAAAAAATCAAATCCCAAGGATGCATGGTGATTTCCTGTGGAATCAATTTTTCACTTTCAGACAGGCGGGAGTCAATAGCGTATATATTGCTATGTTTGATGAATTAAATGAGGCTACTTCTGTCTTCAAGGTTGCAGAAGACGCCTCAATGATACCTGCAAATAAATATTTTTTAACCCTGGATGCAGATGGTGTCCATGTATCATCAGATTTTTACCTGAGATTAATTAACGATGGCGGTAAGATGCTTAAAGGGCTTGCACCTGCACAAGCTACCCACCCTACACCATTTGTAGTTGCCGGGAATAAAATGCCAAAAACATAATTTTCAAGTAAGCCATAAAGCTTGCAATTGATTTGCAAGCTTTATGGCTGATCTGCGTATTGCTGTTGCATGACTGGCCGGGTTATAGGAATTACTTACAAACCCAACTCCTTGTTATACCTGCCCTATATAGTCGCTGTTTGAAACACTTTTGCCATCCGGTGAAACAAAAAACATCCATAAATGGAACTTATTGCCAACAAACACTGTCGGGATTGTTACTGCGACTGAAAGATCTGACCTGATTGCCGTTGCAGAAAACCTGGAGTCTTCTCTTGTCTCATTATAAATCACAATTCTGGCCAGGTCATTACCGATCAGTTTTATTTTCGCTGTTTCCGGAATTTCCCAGCTGATCGTGATTTGGTTTTCCTGCTCAAGCACCGCCTTCGCAGACCATGCGGGCTCCCTGTTACCTTTACTAAATAGGATTTTTCTATAGTTGATTTCATAATCCGGAGCCTTATCTGTGATCGCGTGCTCCAGATTATACTTCATAGCGCGGTTGTACGGAGTCTCTTTCTTATTTTTATGATGAAAGCCAATCCTGATCAATGCACTGAAATGCCCCAAAAACTTAGACATCACCGTAAGTTTAAAGTTTTGGGGCTGAAGATCCTCTTTCTCTATTTTTTTATTTGACCGGCCCTTGAGTACGTCTTTTCCACGCCACCTGGTGCCCGTGGCAGGCCCGGCAGTTCCACTGTAACCACCAAGGATTCCTTTTCTGTACGTTGCCATTACGATGGATTTCCTTTCCAGGTTAACTGACCCACATAAACACTGTTTGAAACATCTTTTCTGTCATCAGCAATAAATGACATATAGGTTTCAATAATAGTATCTTCATTAAAGGAGGGCAAATTGAGCTGATCAAGACCTTCGGTTCTTCTTGCTCCGCTCGTGAGAAATACTGCTTTTGTAGTTTCAGGGAAATATGCAACCAGCATTACCTGGTCACGTGTATCCGCATGGTTAGCATCTGTGTCCGGATCCCAGCTGAATTGAAGTGAATTACCATTGAGCTGTACTTTAGGATTTTTAGGCGGGGCAATATCTCCCTTCGATAAGATTAATTTTTCATAATCGACCTCTAAATCCGGGTATTTTCCTTTAATGGCTCCCGGTTTATTTAGTGAGGTAGCCACGCTATAAAAATCCCATCCCCAGGGTTTTGGTGTGTTTTTGAACCCTATCCTTATAAAATCCATGAGTGGATTAAGCAAGGGAGAAATCAATGATGTTCTTTCATGAACCTCCTTCTGATTTTCAGTAAAGGTCTCTACCTTTCCGATCGTTCGCCCAACGGTTTTTCCGTTAAGCTTGTAAAATACCATGTTTCCCATTCTACCCTGGAAATCGCCGAAAGCGCCATCTAGTTTTGCCATAAGATTAAATATTTGGTTTAAATAACAGTTTAAAGCAAATTTAAAAATTACGTTTGTAAAAAACAATAGTTGTATATGTTTAATTGTTTGTCACGTAATGCGTTATGTATATTTTGGCATTTCTTCAAATAACAGGTTTTTAACAGGTGATCATTTTGTGAATTTACACAGGATAACGCTACCGCGGTAATAACGGGGTATGAACTCATATTAAACCGGTATAGAACCTGCATAAAACCCGTATTTTCTGTGCGGTCCTGCTGGGGTTGGTCTGGGGTTAATCTGGGTACAGGCAGGCAACCCCAACCCACCCGCAGCTCAACCCCAGACCAACCCCAGCTGAGATGCGGGTTCTATGCAAGTTTTATATAGGTTTTGTGCAGGTTTAAACACCGTCAGGATCAGGCACATTGCCTGCCTTCTGCGGGTTATATTGTATACGTGAATGGCATAGATGAATAGTTATGCAAAACGGATATCTCCAACCTTCGTATCTTTTCTGAATAATCAAAAAAGATCATCACCCGCTTTAAATGTTAAGCGGGTGATGATCAAAAGATAGCATCAATAACCTTCGTTTTGTGTCAGTACCGGGGCGTTTCTGTCAATTTCGGGCTGCGGTATAGGCCAGAAGTTAAAGTTGTCCCTGTAAATGGTTTTGATAGCAGGACTTGCTGGATTCTGGATAAAGCCATTCAGCTTCTGTGTGGCAATTCCCCAGCGGCGCAGGTCAAAATACCTCTGGCCTTCCAGTGCAAACTCCACCCTTCTTTCATGGCGGATCCTGTCTCTCATGGATGCCTGTGTAAGCCCCGCCTCCAATGGTGGCATATTGACGCCCGGACGTGCACGAACCTCGTTTACCTGCTGATAAATACTGGCGTCAGGTCCCGAGATCTCATTCTGCGCTTCAGCATACATCAGCTTTATATCGGCATAACGCAGCCATACATAGTCCTGGTCATCCAGCAGCCCCGGCTGCGGGTCTATAATTTTTGGGTCAAGCCATTTTTTTGAAGGATAGAAACCATTTGTCCAGTTGTTAACCCCGGGAGTACCAACAGTAGCCTGGAAAGGCCATCCCTGTGCAGGTGTGTCTCCCGGAAAAAAGAAGGTCATCGTTTTTCTCGGATCATTCGCCTCATACTCATTGATCATATCCTGTGTACCCTGCAGATCAACATAACCTGTAAGGATGAGCGCCGAAGTTAATGCAAAAGGATGCGGAACTGAAGGTGCCTGGAACTGAACCGAGAACATAATTTCAGGGCTGCTTTTCTGATCAGGCTTATAAAAGTTAGCCGGGTAACTGGAGTTGAGTGAAAACTTACCGCCGTCAATGATCGTTTTTGCCAGAGCCGCTGCTTCTGTATATTTTTTCTCAAATAACAGCACCCGTACCATTATTCCCTGTGCAGACGCTTTAACCACATGGCCTGTCGTATATTTTGTGTCCGGCAGGGAAGCTATTGCCAATGTGAGGTCACTTTCAACCTGTTTCAAAATATCGGCACGGGATGCTTTAGCTACTTTACTTTTGAAGTCTGCAGTGATGGGATCTGCGGTGAGCAGAGGAACGTTTCCATAAGTCTGGGCAAGCATAAAATAGTTGAAAGCCCTCAGGAAATATGCTTCAGCCAGATATTGGTTTAACTTATCACCACTCAGCACTTTACCTGCATTGGCAATAAACGTATTACTGGCTGCTATACTTTTATAACTGATCACATACAGACTGCCGCTATTGTCTGCAACAAAACCTCCGCTGGTTGAAGTATAACCTGCAATGAGCGACTGCTGCGAGTTTCCCTGGTTATTTTGTGAATAGGTATTATCACTGAAGTTGTCGTACCACATCGGTGCGTAGGTACTGATCTGCCCGCTTTGTGCGTACAATGTACCATAGATGCCGGTAAGTGCAAGATCTGCATCAGCGGGACTTTTCCAGAAATTGTTGTTTGATAACTGGTCTGGCGGTGCCTGGTCTAACTTCTTGCAGGAAGACAGACAAAATATTGCTAAAAATAATATGATTGTATAATATCTCATGACGTTATGAATTAAAATTGAACAGATGCTCCGAATGAAAAAGTCCTGTTTTGAGGGTAACCTGCAAAACCATACCATGCGTCCGGCCTATTGTTGATATCCTGTCTTTCAGGATCTGCTCCCTGCTTAAGCGGGGTAAACAGCACGAGGTTATCAGCAGATGCGAATACCCTCAGTGATTTAACTACTTTTACAACCTTTTGGGGAAAGGTATAACCCACCTGAACATTTTTGATCCTCATGAAACTTGCGGCGTATAAATGATAGGTCGACTGCACACTTGTGATCTTCGGATAACCGTAGAAACCCATATAAATCTTAGGCATTGTAGTTGATGGATTCTGAGGGGTCCACCTGTTCAGCCAGTCTGTAGTTGGTGCCGCTCCCTGTGCAAAAGGATCTACTCCCCATTTGTACAGGTACAATTTATTTCCATATGAACCATATAATTGCACACTGGCATCAAAATTACCATAGGTGAAACCCATATTGTAAGAGTATTCAAACTTCGGATACTGCCCCGGCTGTATACTGCGGTCTCTGGCATCTACCTTACCGTCATTATTGATATCTTTATATTTGATATCTCCCGGAGTGGGCACGCCACCCAGTGAAGACTGATCCGGCGAACTATTTATTTCAGCCTGGTTTTGGAATATTCCATCCATTGTATAGAGGTAAAATGAATTGATAGGGTAACCATCCTGCATGATCGTTTGCCCGTCAGGCCCTCCTACTTCAGGGGCACCGAAAGACACCAGTTTGTTGCGGTATAGCTGAAGATTTGCAGTAGCATAATAGCTGAATTTTGCAGACGGATGATCCTGGAAATGAAGACTGAATTCAAAGCCCTTGTTACTCACCGCCCCATTGTTCACGGTAGGTGCATTTACGCCAAGAGCAAGTGGCACCTGTGACTGACGTAAAATATTATAGGTATATTTATTAAACCAGTCAAAAGTAAAGGTCAGTTTATTTTTCAGTGCAGAAAGGTCAAAACCGACATCAGTCATTCTCGTTGTTTCCCAGGTTAGGTTCGGATCTACCAGCTGATTGGCCTGGAAGCCATTGTAGATCGTTCCGTTAAAAGCATAAACACTTTGATAAAGGCCTGGCTGGTATGGGTAAGTACCGATATTCTGGTTGCCTAATCTGCCCCATGAACCCCTTAGTTTTAAGTCGTTCAACCAGCTTACGTTCTTCAGGAAATTTTCCTGTGAGATGCGCCATCCTGCTGAAAACGATTCATAAAGACCCCACCTGCTGTTACTTGGCAGACGCGAAGTGCCATCATATCTTACACTTGCACCTAACAGATATTTATCATTGAAACCATAATTGACATTGCCGTACAGGGAATTGATTACCCATTGGGAAGATGTACCTCCGTTGGTTGCCCCGTTCACTGAACCTGCGTTGATCTCAGACAGCTCATTGGTTGGATAATTTGTCCTGGCAGCACTCAGGTTACTGAAATTATCCACTTCCTGCTGCACACCGCCAAGTACGGTCAGGTCATGTTTACCATATACCTTGTGGAAATTCAGCTGACTGTATACAGTAGAATGTATTTCGTCACTTTCATCTGATGTCATGCCCGGGGTACCCACATCAGCATTGCGGTAATAAGAAAGGTCACTGTAAAGATATTGCGGAATGACCGGTCTGAAGGTTTTGTTCTTATCCACATTAAAACTCAGACCAGCCCTGTTCTCCCATTTCAAGGCATCCAGCAGTTGTACGTCCAGTGAAACATTGCCCTGCCCGTAATAATTAGGATTATGTGACAGAATAGTAGCTGCCAGCACAGGATTTTTATTACCCAGTTCCCTGTCATAGGCTTTTGTGATCCATAATCCATTGTCGGTCTGTGCAGGATAAAGTGGCGACTGTGCCAGTGTGGAAATGTAAAGATCTGTAGCACTGTTATAAGGAGAGGTTCTGTCGCCATAACGCACCTGGAAATTGGTACCCAGCGTAACGCGTTTGCTTATTTTTGATGTCAGACCCAGATTTACGGTATATTTCTTATACTCAAAGCCCTGCATCGTTCCCGGCTGATCTGTATAACCGAATCCAAGACTATAAGTAGTATTTTCGGTACCGCCGCTGAGGTTCAGATAATGATTTTGTACAACAGCAGTGCTGAACATGTCTTCCAGCCAGTTATGATTTGGATATTTTACCCGGTCAGTGGCATTCTTATAGAGATCGATTTGTGCCTGCGTATAGATCGCTGCATTTCCGGAATTGGCTTCTGCTTCATTCAGCAGCTCCATATACTGCGCAGAGTTAGTGATCAGCTTGGGCAGCCTTGTAGGTGTAGCAAAGCCGACATTGTAATTATAGGATAGCTGAAAACCACCCGGTTTTCCTTTTTTCGTTTTCACAACAACCACACCATTCGCCCCTCTCGACCCATAGATCGTGGCTGCGGCAGCATCCTTAAGCACCGTTACCGATTCAATATCATTGGGATTAATGATCCCAAGATTTCCCGGAATACCATCTACGATGACCAGCGGATCATTTCCGGCACCGCTAAAAGTACCTACACCACGGATGCGTAACTGAACTTTTTCATTTCCCGGCTCAGCAGAATTCTGAACTACTGACAAACCGGGAAGCTGTCCCTGCAATAACGAGGACGGATCAGTTGCTACGCGTTTAGTCATTTCATCGCCTTTCACAGAAACAATAGCACTGGTAACGCTGCGCTTAC
>Ga0247730_1001868_pt1 | contig 10903 bp, 13 predicted proteins | sample UWRJL073202C2_FD_180959 | JGI IMG/M metagenome (GOLD analysis project Ga0247730, IMG submission 180959) | Plant litter microbial communities from Arlington Agricultural Research Station in Wisconsin, United States - UWRJ-L073-202C-2 | ecosystem: Environmental > Terrestrial > Plant litter >...
TCAAGATTCGCCTGAAGCGTATGGGCAAGATCCGTACCCCGTTCTACCGCGTCGTCATCGCCGACTCGCGCACCAAGCGCGACGGCCGTGTCATCGAGGAGATCGGCACGTACAACCCGAAGGCCGATCCGTCGATCATCAAGATCGACGGAGAGCGCGCGCAGTACTGGCTCGGAGTCGGCGCACAGCCGACCGAGGCCGTTGCCGCCCTGCTCAAGATCACCGGTGACATCGGTGGCACCAGCACCCTCAAGTTCGCCGAGGAGAAGCGCAGCAAGGAAGACATCTTCCAGGACGCGCTCAAGGAGCTCCACAGCGAGCCCAAGTCCGACGCCGTGACCAAGAAGGCCGCGGCAGCCAAGAAGGCAGAGCCCAAGGCCGACGAGGCCAAGGCCGACGAGGCTCCCGCCGAGGAGGCGAAGGCTGACGAGGCCCCCGCCGCCGACGCCGCACCTGCCGACGCTGCACCTGCTGATGAGGCAAAGGCCTGATCATGGCCGCGCCCCTCATCGAGGTCATCGAGCATCTCGTCTCCGGCATCGTCGATCATCCTGACGACGTCAACGTCCGCGCCAAGCAGACGCGTGGAGGCGAGCTGTTCGAGGTCCGGGTCAACCCGGACGACCTCGGCAAGGTCATCGGTCGTCAGGGCCGCACGGCCACGGCCATCCGCAAGGTCGCGGGTGCTATCGCCGGACGTGGCGGTGCACGCATCGACTTCGTGGACGTCGACCGTCGTTCGTAGACGGTGACCATGCAGGTCGTCATCGGCCGCATCGGCCGTGCCCACGGCATCCGCGGTGAGCTGAACGTCGACATCCGCACAGACGAGCCCGACCGGCGTTTCGCCCCGGGCTCGTCTGTCGTCTGCGGGTCCCGCACGCTGACCGTCGCGTCCGCGCGGCACCACGGCGGACGTCTCGTCGTCGCGTTCACGGAGGTCCCCGACCGCAACGCCGCCGAGGCCTTGCACGGCAGCGTGCTCGAGGCCGTGATCGATCCCGACGACACCCCCGACGACCCCGACGAGTTCTACGACCACCAGCTGGTCGGGCTCGAGGTCCGGACCGGCGGCGAGGTCGTCGGCACCGTCACAGGCCTCGTCCACCTGCCCCACCAGGACACCCTGACCGTCGACATCGACGGTCGCGAGGTGTTCATCCCCTTCGTCACCGAGCTCGTGCCGGTGGTCGACGTCGCCGGGGGCCACGTCACCGTCGCGGACGTCGAGGGCCTGCTCGACCCGGCCAAGGCCGAGAACGCCGCGTCCGACCTCTCCGAGGCCTGAGCCGTGCGCATCGACGTCGTGTCGATCTTCCCGGCCTATCTCGACGCGCTCCAGCTCTCGCTCGCCGGCAAGGCCCAGTCGTCCGGGCTGCTGGAGATCGAGACCCACGACCTGCGCGAGTTCACCCGCGACAAGCACCGCAGCGTCGACGACACCCCCTACGGCGGTGGCGCCGGCATGGTCATGAAGGCCGAGCCGTGGGGTGAGGCGCTCGACACGCTGGCGACGGACGACGCGATCGTCGTGGTGCCGACGCCGTCCGGCACCCCGTTCACCCAGCGCACCGCCGAGCGACTCAGCGGCGAGCAGCACCTCCTCTTCGCGTGTGGACGTTACGAGGGCATCGACCAACGGGTCATCGACGAGGCCGCGACGCGCTGGCGCGTCGAGGAGATCTCGCTCGGTGACTTCGTGCTCAACGGGGGAGAGGTGGCCGCGCTCGCGGTCATCGAGGCCGTGGTCCGCCTCATCCCGGGCTTCATGGGCAATCCGGCGTCGCTCGTCGAGGAGTCCCACGGCGAGGACGGTCTGCTGGAGTACCCCGTCTACACCAAGCCGGCGTCGTGGCGTGGCCGCGACGTCCCCGACGTCCTGCTGTCGGGCAACCACGCCGCGATCGCGGCCTGGCGCCGCGAGCAGGCCCTGCAGCGCACCCGCGAGCGGCGCCCCGAGCTCCTCGACTGACGCCCGGCATCACAGGCCCGGTCCACCCCGGCGTGACATGGAATTAACACAAACCGAAGTCACGTAACGCCAGCGTCATGCTCAGGCAAGCCTCAGGAAAGCATTCACCGACACAGTGTCACGTGCGTCGAGCGCAGCAACGTCGCTGTCCCCGCTTGGCCGGCTTGCCCCCCACGAGAGGTTTTTCGCATGGATCTGTCTTCTGCCTGGTTGCTGCTCACCGCAGCCCTGGTGCTCTTCATGACGCCCGGACTGGCGTTCTTCTACGGCGGCCTGGTGAAGGCCTCCAGCGTCGTCTCGATGATGATGCTGAGCTTCGGCGCCATGGGCCTCGTCGGCGTCCTGTGGGTCCTGTACGGCTTCGACATGGCATTCGTCGACGGCTCCAGCGCCGACTGGATCCCCGAGGTCGTGGGCAACCCGTTCTTCGACTTCGCTCAGGCGGACCGGGCACAGGCAGCCTTCGCCGGTGAGGGTGACCTGGCCTTCGCCGGCGTCATCTTCGGTGGCACCTTCGCGATCATCACGGTCGCCCTGATCTCGGGTGCGATCGCCGACCGCGCGCGCTTCTTCCCGTGGATGGTCTTCGCCGGTCTCTTCGCGACGCTGGTCTACTTCCCGGTCGCCGCGTCGGTCTTCTCGTTCGTCACCGACGACGAGGGCGTCCCCACCTTCACGGGCTGGGTCGGCCAGCTCGGCGGTCACCTCGGCCTCGACGTCGGCACGATCGACTACGCGGGTGGTACCGCGGTGCACATCAACGCGGGTGCTGCGGCCCTCGCCCTGGCGATCGTCCTCGGCAAGCGCGTCAACTTCAGCCGTGAGCTCGCCAAGCCCCACAACGTCCCGCTCGTCCTCATCGGCGCTGCGATCCTGTGGTTCGGCTGGTTCGGCTTCAACGGTGGCGCCGCGCTCGCCACCGGCACGCCCGGCACCAACGGCTCGGCCGGTCTGATCTTCGTCAACACGCTCGTGGCCCCCGCGGCCGCGCTGCTCGGCTGGATCATCGTGGAGCACTTCAAGAACGGCAAGGCCACCGCGGTCGGCGCCGCCTCGGGCATCGTCGCCGGTCTCGTCGCCATCACGCCGGCCTGCGCCAACCTGTCGCCGCACTGGTCCATCGTGCTCGGCCTGCTCGCCGGTGGCGTCTGCGCCCTCGCGATCGAGTTCAAGTACAAGCTCGGCTTCGACGACTCGCTGGACGTCGTGGGCATCCACCTCGTCGGCGGTGTCATCGGCACGCTGTACCTGGGCTTCTTCGCGATCGGCACGGGCCTGTTCACTGGTGGAGGCAACCTCGACCAGTTCATCGTCCAGCTGATCCCGGCCGCTGCCGTCGGCGCCTACTCGTTCGTCGTCGCCTTCATCCTCGGCACGATCATCGACAAGACGATCGGCTTCCGCATCAAGGAGGACGAGGAGGCCGCCGGCATCGACTCGGTGCTGCACGGCGAGGAGGGCTACGCGTTCAACTGATCGCGAGCTCGACACCTGCACGACACGACGCGCCCACCGGTTCTCCCGGTGGGCGCGTCGCGCCGTTCCCGGGGCACCGCCCGATTACCGCCGGAGCATCCCGGTGTGGCAACATTGACCCTTGGCGCCGGACGGATCTGCCACAGGGGAACCGTCGACCATCGCCATCACATTCTCGAACCAATCCCATCCGTGGGTGACCTGTGGCACCAGCGAGGAGCAGAACCATGACCAACATCATCGATCAGGTCGCCAGCGAGTCGCTGCGCACCGATCTCCCCGCCTTCCGCCCGGGCGACACGCTCGAGGTGCACGTGAAGGTCATCGAGGGCAGCCGCTCGCGCGTGCAGGTCTTCAAGGGCGTCTGCATCAAGATCCAGGGCTCGGGTGTCGGTCGTACGTTCACCGTGCGCAAGGTCAGCTTCGGCGTCGGCGTCGAGCGCACCTTCCCGCTGCACACGCCGGTCATCGACCACATCGATGTCGCGATCCGCGGCGACGTGCGTCGCGCCAAGCTCTACTACCTGCGCAACCTTCGCGGCAAGGCTGCGAAGATCAAGGAAAAGCGCGACATCTGAGTCGCGGCACCTGATGACTGATCGGACGGCGAGCCGTCGCAAGCGTCGGCAGCTCCCCGTCTGGCAGGAGTCCATCCTGCTCGTCGTGATCGCCATGGTGATGGCGGTCGTCGTCAAGACGTTCTTCGTCCAGGCGTTCTACATCCCGTCCGGCTCCATGGAGCCGACGATGCTGATCGACGACAAGATCCTCGTCCAGAAGGTCTCCTACTGGGCCGGCGACGTCGACCGCGGCGACATCGTGGTCTTCGACGACCCGGGGGGCTGGCTCGCCGAGGGTGACACCAAGGCCCCGGGCAACATCGTCCAGAAGTCGCTGGAGAAGCTGGGCCTGTTCCCGAGCGGCGGTCATCTGATCAAGCGGGTCGTCGGCGTCGGCGGCGACCACGTCGTCTGCTGCACGAACGGCAAGCTGACCGTCAACGGCACCGAGATCGACGAGCCCTACACGTTCGACGAGACGTCCACCGAGGACACGACGTTCGACGTCAAGGTGCCTGACGGACGCCTGTGGGTCATGGGCGACAACCGTGGCAACTCCGAGGCGTCGCCGCAGCACATCGGCGATCCCGGCGGTGGATTCATCAAGGAGTCCAGCGTCGTGGGCAAGGCCTGGCTGCGGGTCTGGCCCCTCGGACGGGCGGGATTCGTCGACGGCACGTCCGCGTTCAGCGACGTCCCGAAGCCCTGACCCGGACACGCCTGATCCACGTCTCGGGCGTTGCTGCTTCCGGCTAGGCTCACCGGGTGACCGACAAGAAGCGACAGCTCCCTGTCTGGCAGGAGTCGATCCTTCTCGTCCTGATCGCCATGGTCATGGCGGTCGTGGTCAAGACGTTCTTGCTCCAGGCGTTCTACATCCCTTCTGAGTCGATGGAGCCGACGATGCTGGTCGACGACAAGATCCTCGTCCAGAAGGTCTCCTACTGGGGCGGCGACGTGAAGCGCGGCGACATCGTCGTGTTCGACGACCCGGGGGGCTGGCTCGGCGCCGAGGAGTCGCGGCACGCCAGCAACGTCGTACAGGGAGCGCTGGAGAAGGTCGGCCTGTTCCCGACCGGAGGTCACCTGATCAAGCGTGTCATCGGCGTCGGCGGCGACACGGTCGTGTGCTGCACCGATGGCAAGCTGACGGTCAACGGCACGAAGCTCGACGAGCCCTACGTGCTCGACGAGACCGCGACCAAGGACATGACCTTCGAGGTCACGGTCAAGAAGGGGTACCTGTGGGTCATGGGCGACAACCGCGGCAACTCGTCGGACTCGCGGGCCCACCAAGGCGATCCGGGTGGGGGACAGGTGTCCGAGAAGTCCGTCGTCGGCAAGGCGTGGCTGCGCGTCTGGCCGCTGGGACGTGCCGGGTTCATCCACAAGCCGTCGCAGTTCGACGTCGTCAACGGCAAGTGAGCCGGCACCACCCATGACGACACTGGCGAAGGGCTCGACGATCCGGCGTGACGCCGGCCTGTACGGCTACGAGCGCGCACTCGAGCGGCAGGGTCTGCACCCCGTCGCAGGCGTCGACGAGGCCGGACGCGGAGCCTGCGCCGGCCCGCTCGTGGCTGCGGCGGTCGTCCTCGAGCGACCCATCCCTGGCCTGGCCGACTCCAAGCTGCTCACCGAGAAGCGTCGCGAGGCCTGCTTCGACCTGATCATGCAACGGGCCGCCGACGTGTCCGTCGTCATCGTCTCGGCCGCCGACTGCGACCGCATGGGCCTGCAGCACGCGAACATCGCGGCTCTGCGGCGTGCGCTGTGGAAGCTCGAGGTGCGACCGGGATACGTGCTGACCGACGGCTTCCCCGTCGACGGCCTGGGCGTCCCCGGACTCGCGATGTGGAAGGGCGACCGGGTCGCGGCATCGATCGCGGCGGCGTCCGTCATCGCGAAGGTGACACGCGATCGCCTCATGGTGCGCATGCACGAGCAGTTTCCGGCATACGATTTCGCCACGCACAAGGGTTACAGCACGCCGGTCCACCAGGCCGCGTTGCGCGACCACGGTCCGTGCGACGAGCACCGCAAGACCTACGTGAACGTCAGGGCGGCAATGGCAAGGGAAGGCATGATCATCGATGAGCGAGCGCCAGCCGGGGGTCCCCCCGCGAGTTCTGCGAACAGGGGGCTCGAACCTGAGGCAGGGACCATGCCGTCGCCTTCGTACCGTGGGTCGTCCAGGGAGGGAACGGCATGAGCTCTGAGGACCTCGAGCGGTACGAGTCCGAGATGGAGCTCGCGCTCTACCGCGAGTACCGCGACGTCGTGTCGATCTTCAAGTACGTCGTGGAGACCGACCGCCGGTTCTACCTGTGCAACGCGGTCGACGTGAAGGTGCGCTCCGAGACCGGCGACGCGTACTTCGAGGTGTCGATGAGCGATGCGTGGGTGTGGGACATCTACCGCCCGGCGCGCTTCGCCAAGAACGTCAAGGTGCTGACGTTCAAGGACGTCAACGTCGAGGAGCTGCAGGACTCCGAGGTCAAGGTGCCGGAGGCGGACTGACGCCGTCGTCCACAGGCTGACGCTGCGGCGAGCTCGTCCACAGGACGACGTCGCGCCCCTGTCGCTCGTCGATGCGGTCGACCAGCCTCGTAGGCATGACCTATGAGCGCAGCAAGTCCGTCGGCGAGTACGGCGAGCGGGTGGCGGCCGAGCACCTGAGATCCATCGGCATGGTGGTCCTGGCGACCAACTGGACCTGCAAGTTCGGCGAGATCGACATCGTGGCGCGCGACGGGTCGACCTTGGTGATCTGCGAGGTCAAGACCCGGACGTCCCACCACCACGGCGGCCCCTTCGAGGCCATCACCGGCCAGAAGGCGGCTCGTCTTCGACGGCTCGCGACCCACTGGCTCGAGGTGCACGACATCTCGCCCCCGAGCGTCCGCATCGACGTCGTCTCCGTGGTCGTGCCGCCCAAGGGCGGCCCCGTGGTCGAGCGCATCGCAGGTGTGGCCTGATGGCCGCCGCCACGCACTCGGTCACCCTCGACGGACTGTCGGGGCGGCCCATCGAGGTCGAGGTCGACATCGGTGGCGGGCTCCCTCAGACGGTCGTCGTCGGGCTCGCGGACACCATGGTCAACGAGGCGCGCGACCGGTGCCGGTCGGCGGTCTCCAACTCGGGCACCACCTGGCCCGATCAGCGGGTCACGATCAACCTTGCGCCGTCGACCCTGCCGAAGTCCGGCTCGCACTACGACCTCGCCATCGCGCTCGGGGTGTTCGCGGCGAAGTCCCTCATCCCGCCCGAGCGCCTGGCAGGGGTGGCCTTCCTCGGAGAGCTCGCGCTCGACGGGCGGCTGCGTGCGATCCGCGGGGTGCTTCCGGCGACCCTCGCGGCCGCGGAGGCCGGCTTCGACCGGGTGTTCGTCCCCGAGGTCAACGTCCCCGAGGCCGAGCTGGTCGAGGGCATCTCGGTCGTCGGCGTGCGGTCCCTCCGGCAGACCGTGGCGCTGCTGACGGGTCAGGAGGAGCCCGACGACCCGCCCGTGCCGCCGCTCGACGACACCCCGTCGATCTCGTGGACGTCGGCCGATCGGCTGTCACACCTCGACCTCGCCGACATCTCGGGGCAGGAGGACTCCCGCATGGCGCTGCTCGTGGCGGCCGCCGGAGGGCACCACGTGCTGATGACCGGGCCACCCGGCATCGGCAAGACGATGCTGGCGCAGCGGCTCCCGGGGCTGCTGCCGGACCTGACGAAGGAGCAGTCGCTCGCGGTCAGCGCGGTGCACTCGGTGGCGGGCGTGCTGCCGAGCGACGCGCCGCTCCTGACGCGTCCGCCCTTCCTCGACCCGCACCACACGGCCAGCGCGGTCTCGATCGTCGGTGGCGGCAGCAAGGTGATCCGGCCCGGTGCCCTGAGCCTCGCCCACCACGGGGTGCTGTTCCTCGACGAGGCGCCGGAGTTCGCGTCCAACGTCCTCGAGGCGCTGCGTCAACCGCTCGAGAGCGGCCACGTCGTCGTGTCGCGCGCCGCCATGACGGCCGCCTACCCGGCTCGGTTCCAGCTCGTCCTGGCGGCCAACCCGTGCCCGTGCGGACTGAGCTCGGCGGTCGCCGACCAGTGCCGGTGCACGCCGCTGATGCGACGGCGCTACGCCGACCGCCTGTCGGGGCCCATCCGCGACCGCATCGACATCCACCGGTCGCTGTCGGCGATCAGCCGCCCTGATCTCGCCTCGGCCATGACGACGGGCGCGCGGTCGACCGCGGAGCTCGCGGGTCTCGTGGCACAGGCCCGTGCTCGGCAGCACCGGCGGCTCGGTGGAACACCGTGGCGGCTCAACAGCGAGGTGCCGGGGGTCGAGCTGCGCAAGCACTGGCCGGTGCGCGACGAGGGACGTGTGCTGGTGGACCACCAGCTGCGCACCAACAAGCTGAATGCCAGGTCGGCCGACCGGATACTGCGCCTGTCGTGGACCATCGCCGATCTCCACGGTCACGACGTCCCGGACGCCGACGACGTCGAGGCAGCCCTGTCGCTGCGTCGTGGCACCGCGCTCGGCGGACCGATGCGCGACATGGTGCAGGCCTCATGACGCGCCGCGACCGCATCGCGCTCAGCCTCGTGGTGGAGCCGGGCGATCCGCGACTGCCGGTGCTGCTGGCCGAGCACGAGCCGGGGCGGGTCCTCAGCGCGATTCAGGGCGGCGCCGGCATCCCCGGCCTCCGCATGCCCGACGCCTGGACCGACCGGGCCCACGATCTGGACATGCGTCTGGAGGAGTGCACTGCGCGAGCCGCCCGCGTCGGCCTCCGCTGGGTGTGCCCGGGCGATCGCGGCTGGCCCGCGTCCCTCGACGACCTCGACCACGTCGACCCCCTCCACGGCGCCACGGGGGCACCGCTGGGGCTGTGGCTGCGAGGGCCGGGCGACCTGGGGCAGCTCGCGGAGCGAGCGGTCGCGATCGTCGGCGCCCGCGACTGCACGACCTACGGTGCCGAGTGCGCGTCCGATCTCGGCGCCGACCTGACCGACGACGGCTGGACCGTCGTCAGTGGGGCTGCCTACGGCATCGACGGCTGCGCCCACCGTGGCGCCCTGGCCATGGGCAAGGCGACGATCGCGGTGCTCGCCTGCGGAGCCGACGTCGACTACCCGCGGTCACACTCGACCCTGCTCGACCACATCGCGGCCGACGGTCTGGTCGTCAGCGAGCAGGCGCCGGGACAGACGCCCCTGAAGGGACGCTTCCTGTCGCGCAACAGGATCATCGCGGCGCTGAGCCTCGGCACGGTCGTCGTGGAGGCGGCAGTGCGCAGCGGATCGCTCAACACACTGCACTGGGCCGACCAGCTCGGCCGCGTCACGATGGCCCTCCCCGGTCCGGTCACGTCGAAGGCCTCCGGCGGGGCGCACGCCGCGGTGCGGGACGGGAAGGCCGTGCTGGTCACGGGCAGCAAGGACGTCCTCGAGGAGCTCGGCGGTCTGGGTGCGGACGACTCCGCGGAGCCGATCCTCGCGACCGAGTTCGACCTGCTGCCTCCGGTCGTGCGGATGACGTTGGAGGGGCTCGCCTGGCGCACGAGTCGACCGCTCGACCAGATCGCGATCGAGGCGAGGCTGAGCGAGCGCGAGGCACGCAAGGCGCTGGCGTTCCTCGAGCAACAGGGACTGGCCGCCCGCAGCGGACCCGGCTGGGTGCTCACTCGGCGCGCCGACGTCATGTGACGCGCGGGTCGGACCACACTGGACCCGATGACCGATCAGACCCGTGACGAGCTGACCGAGCCGTGGTCAGCCGTCCTCGCCGCGTACGAGCAGCACCTGACCGCCGAGCGTGACCTCTCGGTGCACTCGGTGCGTGCCTACCTGACGGACATCGAGAACCTCGGCTCGCACGCCGCGCGGCTGGGCGTCGACGATCCGGCCGACCTCACGATCCGCGTGCTGCGCAGCTGGCTCGCCAACCTCAAGACCCTCGGCAAGGCCCGCACGACCCTGGCCCGGCGCGCGACGTCAGCACGGGTGTTCACGACGTGGATGGCCCGGACCGGTCGGGCCCCGTCCGATGCCGGTGCGCTCCTGGTCAATCCGAAGGCGCACCGGGAGCTGCCGGTCGCGCTGAGCGAGACGGAGGTGCGCGGGTTGCTCGACGCGACCGTGGCCGCTCTCGTCGACGACGGTGCCCGGGGCCTGCGCGACCTGGCGATCCTCGAGCTGCTCTACGCCACCGGTATCCGGGTGGGTGAGCTGGTGGGCCTCGACCTCGACGACCTCGATCGCGGACGCCGCGTCGTCCGGGTGTTCGGCAAGGGTCGCAAGGAGCGATCGGTGCCCTACGGCCTGCCGGCGTCCGACGCCCTCGAGCTGTGGCTCGCGCAGGGCCGACCCGAGCTGGTCGTCGAGGCGAGCGGTCCCGCGGTCTTCCTCGGCGCCAGGGGTGGCCGCATCGACCAGCGAGCCGTGCGCCGCATCGTCCACGAGCGGCTCGCCGTGGTCGAGGGGGCGCCCGATCTCGGGCCGCACGGGCTTCGGCACACGGCGGCGACCCACCTGCTCGAGGGCGGCGCCGACCTGCGCAGCGTCCAGGAGATCCTGGGTCACGCATCGCTCGGGACGACGCAGATCTACACGCACGTCAGCAACGAGCGCCTCCGCAGCGCCTTCAAGCTCGCCCATCCGCGCGCCTAGGACGCATCCCGACCCTCCAGCCACTCGTGCACCAGCGTCACGAACGCACCGGGTCGCTCCAAGGAGGGCAGGTGGGCGACGTCCTGCCACTCGACGAGGCGGGCCCCGTCGATGCCCTCGACCACCCGCCGCGCGGCGTCGAGGACGGCGTCGAGATCGAGCGCGCCGACGAGCACCAGCGTGGGGGATCGCACCGCCGAGAGCTGCTCGAGCGCCGGCGGATCGAGCTCGTGCTCGT
>Ga0247730_1001869_pt1 | contig 10902 bp, 9 predicted proteins | sample UWRJL073202C2_FD_180959 | JGI IMG/M metagenome (GOLD analysis project Ga0247730, IMG submission 180959) | Plant litter microbial communities from Arlington Agricultural Research Station in Wisconsin, United States - UWRJ-L073-202C-2 | ecosystem: Environmental > Terrestrial > Plant litter >...
TAACGGTGCAGGCAAACTGATCAAAAGTGTAGATTATTTGGTGCTTGCCGGCAAAATCGTTTCAGTTGAAGCAAGACACGCTGCACTGATCCGCGATTTAATTGAAAATGGAACTTTTGCAAACTCAGAAGTAGTTGACGCAAACGGGTTAGATAAAGCAAGGACACCTTCAGAAGTACTGACTATTGCATCGGGATTTATTAAAACAAAAATTAACGCATCTAACTTACCATCTTAATTAAGACATCATGAATATCATTAATATATTAGACGAAATTGAAAAAGTGGATGGCGAAATCTATGAGCGCTTAAATCCACGCAGGGCTGCAATGAAATCGTTTTATAACTTTGGTTCTAAAATGGCTGTTGCCGCTGTTCCTCTTGCCCTGGGTTCTATGTTTAAAAAAGCATATGGCCAGACTACCTCTACAGTAATCGACGTGCTGAACTTTGCACTTACCTTGGAATATCTGGAGTATTATTTCTATCAGCAGGGTGCTGCTACGGCAGGATTGATTCCTGTGGGAACTCCTGCAGTTTCTGCAATTAATACGATCCGTGATCATGAGTTGGCTCACGTTAACTTATTAAAAGGTGCAATTACTGCTTCGGGCGGTACTCCGGTATCTTTTGTTGCCACACAATTTGACTATACTGCTAAAAATACTTTCCCTACGGTATTCACCAGCTATCCAACATTCCTTGCTGTTGCACAGGCATTTGAAGATACAGGTGTAAGAGCGTATAAAGGTCAGGCACCTGCTTTAATGGGCAGCCCTAGTGTATTGCAGACAGCATTACAGATCCACTCAGTTGAAGCACGTCACGCGTCACATATCCGTCAGATGCGTAAAGCTCCTGCTGGCGGAGGAGTAACTGCATTAAAACCATGGATTACCGGTGCCAACGACAGTGGTGTTCCACAGGTTGACGCTGTATATAAAGGTGAAGACAATGTTACTCAGGCTGGTATTAACATTCCAAGCTTAGGCGTTTCTACTGCCGCAGCTACTGAATCATTTGATGAGTTCCTGGTAAAAGCAGATGTACTTGCTATTGCCTCGTTATTTATAAAATAAAATAGTTTGTTTAGGTTTAAAATGAAGAAGAGGGCAATTGCCCTCTTTTTTTATTACCTGTAACAGATGATTAATAATTGATCACCTGTTCTTCAAGCTGCTCCGGCAGGTCGCGGTAGTTATATTGCTGTCCTCTAAGCTGAGGCTCAAATCCTGCTTCCCTGATGGCATCCTGAATTCCTTTTGCGGTAAAACGGTGAGGTGCACCGGCAGCAGAAACAACATTCTCCTCGATCATGATCGAGCCAAAATCATTGGCACCTGCATGTAAGCACAGCTGAGCTACATTTTTACCTACTGTAAGCCATGAGGCCTGTATATTTTTTACGTTTGGCAGCATAATCCTGCTCAAAGCCAGCATCCTGATATATTCATCACCAGAAACATCGTTGGTAATACCCCTCAGACGTTTTAATAAGGTACCATCATCCTGGAAAGGCCATGGTATAAAAGCTAAAAATCCTTTGGCATGCTCCGGTTTTTCACTCTGTACTTCCCTGATCCAAACCAGGTGCTCAAAGCGTTCTTCGATGGTTTCCACATGGCCAAACATCATCGTGGCAGAAGTGGTAATATCCAGCTGGTGCGCAGCACGCATCACATCCAGCCATTCCTGCCCGCCGCATTTTCCTTTGGAGATCAGGCGCCGCACCCTGTCGTTCAGGATTTCTGCACCGGCACCCGGTAAAGAATCCATACCGGCAGCTTTAAGTGCGCTTAACACTTCGGTGTGCGACAGCTTTTCAAGTTTTGCTACGTGGGCAATCTCCGGCGGGCCCAATGCATGCAATTTTAGATCCGGATAAAGTTCCTTCAGTTTTCTGAACAGGTCTGCGTAAAAATTCAGTCCGAGGTCCGGGTGGTGACCGCCCTGCAGCAGCAGCTGATCGCCGCCCAGGCGGAAGGTTTCTTCAATTTTCACCTTATATGTTTCAATATCTGTGATATAACTGTCCTCGTGTCCGGGTCTTCTAAAGAAATTGCAGAACTTACAATTGGCGATGCAAACATTGGTGGTGTTTACATTCCTGTCAATCTGCCAGGTTACTTTACCACTGGGTACCTGCTTTTTTCTGAGCTCATTGGCTACATAAGACAATTCAGCGGTAGAGGCATTCTCATACAGGAATACACCCTCATCTTTTGTTAAAAAGTCAAATTGCAGCGCCCGTTGTAGTAAATCAGCAGTGTTCATTTCAGCAGTAATCATAGTACAAATATAAGCTAAGTTCTTCTGTTTTTATTTCACGAGATTATCACATTACTGCTTTACCAGCGCCGAAGGCCAAATCAGGATATTTAAATTTTGTTGCACTTGGCAATTGTTTCTGCTGAACCTGCCGTTTTTTGTGTCAAAGTGAGTTCTGCAGATGTGGAATAATTAGCACATTTAGCCTAAATCATAATGCTTATATTTGGCGGAATTATAAATTTTTTATGGTAGATTTTAATCGTTTTACACTAGCTAACGGCCTTCGTGTACTGGTACACGAAGATGATACAACGCCTATGGCTGTATTAAATATATTATATGATGTTGGGGCCAGGGATGAAGAAGAGGATAAAACCGGATTTGCACATCTTTTTGAACATCTAATGTTTGGCGGCTCGGTAAATATTCCAAGTTATGATGAGCCCCTGCAAAGGGTAGGCGGCGAGAACAATGCATTCACCAGCAATGACATCACCAATTATTACATCACCTTGCCTGCTACAAATATTGAAACTGCTTTCTGGCTGGAAAGTGACAGGATGTTAAGCCTCGCATTTTCTGAAAAAAGCCTGGAAACCCAGCGCAATGTAGTTTGTGAAGAGTTCAAACAGCGCTACCTCAATCAGCCCTATGGCGATGTGTGGCTTAAACTGCGGCCGCTTGCCTATCAGAAACATCCGTACAAATGGGCCACGATAGGGCAGGACCTGGCACAGATTGAAAACGCTTCAATGGAAGATGTAAAGGCCTTTTTTTATAAACATTATAACCCTCAGAATGCCATCCTTGTGGTAGGGGGCAATGTGAAAACCGAGGATGTGAAAATACTGGCTGAAAAATGGTTTGCCCCGATTCCCGCCGGTAATAAATACTTAAGGAACCTGCCTAAGGAACCTGTACAAACAACTGAACGAAAGGAAACAGTTGTTGCCAACGTACCGCTAAATGCTTTTTACATGGCCTTTAAAATGCCTGCACGCAGGGATTCAACATATCAGGCCTATGATCTGATGGCGGATATACTTTCGCAGGGGCAGTCATCAAGGCTATATAACAGTCTTTTGAAAGAGCAGCAGTTATTCAGTGACATCCATGCTTATATTACCAGCAGTATGGACGAAGGATTGTTTATTGTGGAAGGGAAACTGAGTGAAGGGGTGGCAATGGAAGATGCAGAAGCTGCAGTATGGGCAGAGCTCACTAAGATCTCTACCGAAGAGGTAACCGAAACTGAACTGACCAAAGTGAAGAATAAATCGGAGTCTATCATGGTATTTGCAGAAATGAGCTTGCTTGACAAAGCCATGAACCTTGCTTATTACGAGTTACTGGGCGATGCACAAGGTTTAAATACCGAAATCGATAAGTACCTGGCAGTGGATGCCCCAAAAATACACGATGCCGCAAAAAAGACTTTCGTGAGAGAGCAATGTTCTACATTATATTATTTAACTTCTGAAAATGCTTGACCGTACGCTAATACCTGAGTCCAAACAGGTAGATGAGATCAATTTTATTTCTCCGAAAAAACAGGAGCTCGATAACGGGATTAAAGTTTTTACTGTGAATGCGGGAAAACAGGAACTTGTTCGTATAGAACTTGTTTTTGAAAACGTAAACTGGAAAGAATCCAATCCTTTACAGGCGATTGCAGTAAGCCATTTGATTAATAACGGTACGAAAACCCTTACTGCCCGTGAAATTGCCGATAAAGTAGATTATTATGGTGCTTTCCTGCAAACAGATTACGGTGCAGACCAGTCGAGCATTAAAGTATATACACTCAATAAACATCTTGGCTCTGTCTTGCCAATTTTATGGTCTGTGCTCAATGAAAGCATCTTTCCTCAGCAGGAGCTGGATATCTTTAAACAGAACCAGCAGCAATCTTTAAAAGTAAGCCTGCAGAAGAACGACTTTATTGCCCGAAAGAACTTTGCCAATGCCATTTTTGGTAATTCTGCCTATGGTTCCAACATTGAAGTAGAAGATTATCAGGCGATACAGCGGGATGAACTTACGAGCTATTTCAGCGCGGCTTATAAACCTGAAAACTGTACCATCTTTGTGGCCGGGAAATTTGAAGAATCGGAATTTGATACCCTGAATGCTATTTTTGGTAAGGAATGGAACAATGTAGATGCTTCTGTAATCAATCACTTCTCTTTTGATCAATCCTTAACTGGCGAAATCTTTATTGAACGCCCTGATGCGGTACAATCTGCCATCAGAATGGGAATGAGGAGTTTGAACAGGACACATACAGACTTTCCGGGTTTCCAGGTGATGAATTGCCTGCTTGGGGGATATTTTGGCTCCAGGTTGATGTCAAATATCCGTGAAGACAAAGGTTATACCTATGGCATCGGCTCTGCGATCGTTTCGATGAAAGACTCCGGATACTTCTTTATTGCTACAGAGGTGGGCGCGGATGTTTGTTCCAATGCCCTGGTCGAAATTGAGAAAGAGATTGGCCTGCTGAAATCTGAACTGGTTGCTGATGAGGAGCTTGACCTGGTACGAAACTATATGCTGGGTTCTATGCTGGGCAGCCTTGAAAATGCTTTCTCCCACGCGGATAAGTTTAAAAATATTTATTTCTCGGGTTTGAATTATGACTATTATGATAATTATATCAAAACCGTTAAAACGATCACTGCTGAAGAAATGAAAGTACTGGCCAATAAATATTTAAATACTGAAGAATTTACGAGCGTTATCGTTGGTAAAAAGTAATACAGTACCGGCTAAGTAATTAGCCGGTACTGCTTTTTTTTCTGCATGCTGCAGCTGGTTTTTATTGTCAGTTGCGCCTCATATTCCCTTCATTATTGAAAACTATTTCGGATTGGCAATAATTTGTTTACCTTTGCCCGGCAAGTAATAACTCCTAATTATTTGCTATGCAACTCGATCCCCAAAAATTTATTGCTGAAGGCCTTACATACGATGACGTATTGTTGGTTCCTTCCTATTCTGAAGTACTTCCCCGTGATGTAGACACCGGAAGTTACCTGACGAGAAAAATCCGTATCAATGTACCTATAGTATCTGCTGCAATGGATACCGTTACCGAAGCAGGACTGGCTATTGCCATTGCCCAGGCTGGCGGTATTGGAATACTGCACAAAAATATGAGCATTGAGCGCCAGGCTGAAGAAGTCAGCAAAGTAAAGCGCTCAGAAAGCGGAATGATCCAGGACCCTGTTACACTTCGTGCAGACGCAGTGATATCAGATGCTTTCCAGATCATGACCAAATATAAAATCGGTGGTATCCCTGTTATCGATAACGACAACAAACTTGTAGGGATCATCACTAACCGCGACCTGCGTTTCCAGAAAGATATGCAGCGCCCGGTATCTGAAGTAATGACCAGCGAAAATCTGATCACTGCTCCTGAGGGCACTACGCTGATCCAGGCTGAAGAAATTCTGCAGGACTATAAAATCGAAAAACTTCCTGTCATCAGTAAAGATGGTCACCTTGCAGGTCTGATCACCTTTAAAGATATCCAGAAATATAAAAACTATCCTAAGGCTTGTAAAGATGAACGCGGCAGATTGAGAGTTGGTGCAGCCGTTGGTGTTGCTGCTGACAATATCGACCGTGTAGCGGCACTTGTTCAGGCCGGTGTGGATGTGGTTACAGTTGATACTGCCCACGGACACTCCAAAGGTGTAATTGATATGGTGAGAGCCATCAAAGCACGTTTCCCTGAATTACAGGTGATCGCCGGTAATATCGCTACTGCTGATGCAGCACGCGCATTGGCAGAGGCTGGTGCAGATGCTGTCAAAGTAGGTATCGGCCCCGGATCGATCTGTACCACAAGAATCATAGCAGGTGTGGGAGTACCTCAGCTATATGCAGTTTATGAATGTGCACAGGCATTAAAAGGCACAGGAATTCCTGTAATCGCCGATGGTGGTATCAAACAAACCGGGGATATTGTTAAAGCACTGGCAGCAGGAGCAAGCTCAATTATGGCAGGATCTTTATTCGCCGGTGTTGAAGAATCACCGGGCGAAACGATCATCTACGAGGGACGTAAATTTAAATCTTACCGTGGTATGGGTTCTGTAGAAGCGATGCAGGTAGGTTCTAAAGACCGCTACTTCCAGGATGACGAGGATGTAGTGACCAAACTTGTTCCCGAAGGTATCGTTGGCCGTGTTCCTTATAAAGGTACACTGGCAGAAGTAATCTATCAGTATGTGGGTGGCCTTAGGGCAGGGATGCATTACTGTGGTGCTGCAACGATCGAACAACTGCAGGAAGCTAAGTTTGTCCGCATTACTGCAGCAGGTATGAGAGAAAGCCATCCTCATGATATCTCGATTACTAAAGAAGCGCCGAATTATTCACGTTAGTATAATATATAAGTGTACTTTATTGAAATCATCTCAGCGCCCACAGGCATGAGGTGATTTTTTATTTTTAATCTAAATGATCTCCTGAATTTATGAAGTCAATTTGTGTGTATTGCGGGGCCAACTTTAATGGCGATCCCGTTTTGCTTAAAGCAGTAGAAGAACTTGCCGCAGCTTTTGCTGATCAGCAAATCCGTTTGGTATATGGTGGCGGCAGTGTTGGGGTGATGGGAATCATCGCCGATGAAGTGCTTAAAAATAAAGGCCTGGTAACAGGTGTAATCCCTCAGTTCCTGCTCGACCTTGAAGTAGGCCATAAAGAAGTTACTGAACTGATTGTTACGCAGAATATGCACGAGCGTAAACAAAAGATGGCCGACCTGGCTGATGGGTTCATTATCCTGCCCGGTGGTTTCGGCACGCTCGAAGAGTTTTTTGAAGTGCTGACATGGCTGCAGCTTGGATTGCACAACAAAGCCATAGGCGTATTAAATGTGAATGGTTTTTATGATCACCTTTTTGCGCAAATGGATGTAATGGTAGAGCACCGCATGCTGAAACCCAACAACAGGGCACTGGTAATTAATTCAGATCAGCCTCTGGAACTGCTGGAAAAAATGAAAGCTTTTACGGCTGCGCCGGATCCGGTTTGGTTTAAAGACAGGGATCTGATTTAATCCCGTTTTCTGCCGCGAAATTTATCTTTGCTTTTCTGTAATTTCATAGATTACCTCTATCTTGCCTTTATGGATATCGAATTCAATAAAAACGAAGACGTCAATAAACAGCTGGCATACGAAGTGAAAACCCGGCTCAGGACAATTTATAAAGGTGGGGGCGAAAAGAGTGCGGCTAAGCAAAAGGAAAAGGGCAAAATGCTCGCCAGGGAAAGGGTTGCTTACCTGATTGATGAGGGGACGGAATTTCTGGAAATGGGCGCCTTTGCCGCAGAAGGGATGTATGCAGAACAGGGAGGCTGCCCGGCTGCCGGTGTGGTCTGTGGTATAGGTTACGTATCTGGCAGGCAGTGCATGATCGTTGCCAATGATGCCACGGTTAAAGCGGGTGCATGGTTCCCGATGACGGCCAAGAAGAACCTTCGTGCACAGGAAATTGCGATGGAGAACCGCTTGCCGGTAATCTATCTGGTTGACAGTGCCGGGGTCTATCTGCCTATGCAGGATGAGATTTTCCCTGATAAGGAGCATTTCGGCAGGATGTTCAGGAACAACGCCATGATGTCTGCCGAAGGGATTGTACAGATCTCTGCCATCATGGGCTCATGTGTTGCCGGTGGAGCATATCTGCCCATTATGAGCGACGAAGCAATGATCGTTGAAGGTACAGGATCTGTGTTTCTTGCAGGTTCTTACCTGGTTAAATCAGCCATCGGAGAGGATGTGGACAACGAAACACTGGGAGGCGCAACTACGCATTGCGAGATATCAGGGGTAACAGACTATAAACATCCGAACGATCAGGCCTGTCTGGACAGCATCAAAAATATCATGAGTATGCTTGGGCAGCCGGAAAATGCCGGCTTTAGCAGAGTTAAGCCTGCAGCACCAAAGCTCGATCCCCAGGAAATCTATGGCTTGCTGCCCGAAAACAGGGAGAAGCAATATGATATGCACGAAATTATTTACCGCCTTACAGATGACTCCCAGTTTGAAGAATATAAAAAGGAATACGGGCAGAGCATCATCTGCGGACTGGGGAGGATTGATGGCTGGGCAGTAGGGATAGTGGCCAACCAGCGAAAGGTGGTGAAATCCAGAAAAGGCGAAATGCAGTTTGGCGGTGTGATCTATTCAGACAGTGCCGACAAAGCCGCCCGTTTTATTATGAACTGTAACCAGAAGAAAATCCCGCTGGTGTTCTTACAGGATGTGACAGGTTTTATGGTTGGCAGCAGGTCGGAGCAGGGCGGAATCATCAAAGACGGGGCAAAAATGGTAAATGCGGTGGCAAACTCAGTGGTGCCCAAGTTTACCATCGTCATCGGGAACTCTTATGGCGCCGGTAACTATGCCATGTGCGGTAAAGCCTATGATCCAAGATTGATCTACGCCTGGCCGACAGCAAAAATTGCCGTAATGGGCGGTGCACAGGCAGCAAAGACTTTGCTGCAGATACAGGCAGCTTCGCTAAAAGCGAAAGGAGAGCTGATCACTCCTGAAAAGGAAGCAGAAATGCTGAAGGAAATTACAGACAAATACGATAGTCAGACCACTCCATATTATGCGGCATCAAGATTGTGGGTAGATGGGATAATTGATCCGCTGGAAACACGAAAAGTGATTTCTATGGGGATTGAAGCCGCAAATCAGTCGCCAATAAAAAGACAATTCAATGTCGGAATTATCCAGACCTAGTTGCTAAATTTGATACTATTATGAAGAGATTACTTATCTGTTTGCTTATTCTTACAGGCAGCATCAATACGTACAGCCAGGTAAAAACAATTTTACTGGATGGGCGTGACCGTATCGTAGCAGACTCAACGCTGGCGATTAATTATGCTGTTTTTGGAAAGGTAGAAGGAGATACGGTTTATACCTTCAAGAAGTTTGATTTTGATGGCGTTTTGCTGACCTCCGGTACATTTAAGGACGACAGTTTGCAGGTGCCCCACGGACAGTTTGTTTATTATGACTGGATCACCCCTGATAACAATTATACTAACCTGGGTTATGAGATCAACGGGAAGGCCAGATATGTGGTGCTTACCGGCAAATATATCAATGGGCTGCGTGTGGGAAAGTGGCTGAGCTTTTATGCAGACGGAAAGGTCAAACAAATGGCTGCCTATATTCAGGGTGCACTGAACGGTCTTTACCAGCAGTATGACAATGATGGCAAAGTCCAGATTTCCGGTATGTACGAAGGAGGAAAAAAGACTGGCACCTGGACATTGAAGGGCGGCAGGCAGGAAGATGAATACGCTGATGATAAGCTCATATCTTCACTGACAGGCAAGAAACTAAGGGATAAGCAAGCACAGCGTAAAAATGTGAATTAAGAGAGATTAACCTTTTGTGCATCTCATATTAAAGCGTAATTTTGTACTGCAATTAACCCAGGACAAATTTGCGATTGCCTTTTTTGAATAAGCACTGCCAGGGGTTATTTTATAAATTATATTATGGACACTACTCAAGAAATAGAACACGTTCAATGCCTGATCATCGGTTCAGGGCCTGCCGGTTATACTGCAGCGATTTATGCAGCCAGGGCAGATCTTAAACCCGTATTATATACCGGAATGGAAGCCGGAGGACAACTTACACAGACTACTGATGTTGATAATTTTCCGGGATATCCCAACGGAGTGATGGGCCCTGAAATGATGGAAGATTTCCGCAAGCAGGCAGAAAGATTTGGAACAGATATCCGTTTTGGTTATGTAAGTTCGGTTGATTTCTCTTCAATGCCCCATAAAGTGGTAGTGGATGAAATAAAAACAATTACCGCTGATACAGTGATCATCTCTACCGGTGCTACTGCCAAATGGCTGGGCTTGCCAAGCGAATCGCATTACAATGGTTTTGGCGTATCGGCATGTGCAGTATGTGATGGCTTCTTCTTCAGGGGCCAGGATGTAGCTATTGTTGGGGCGGGAGATACTGCTGCCGAAGAAGCGACCTACCTTGCTAAATTATGTAAAAAGGTTTATATGCTTGTTCGCCGCGATGAGTTCAGGGCTTCTAAAGCGATGGTAAACCGTGTACTGAATACACCAAACATTGAGGTAATCTATAATTCCGAAGCCCGTGAAGTACTGGGCAACGGCAAGAATGTAACAGGCCTGAGAATTCACAACAACCAGACCGGCCTGGAGTCGGATCTAGAAGTTGAAGGTTTCTTTGTGGCCATTGGCCATAAACCTAATACTGATATGTTTAAAGGATGGCTGGAAATGGATGATACCGGATACCTGAAAACTATCCCGGGAACAACAAAAACAAATATCGAAGGTGTTTTTGCCTGTGGTGATGTGCAGGACCATTATTACCGTCAGGCAATTACCGCTGCCGGTTCAGGATGTATGGCAGCACTTGATGCCGAACGTTACCTGGCAGCTAAAGAAGATGAAGTAAAGATACTATCTTAAGTTGTTTCACGTTTTAATCGGTAATAGCTATAAAAGCGCATAAAAATAAATTGGGCCTGCTGGTTTGAACTTGCAGGCCCAATTTATTTAATATAGTATGATGATATATTAGTACGATTATCC
>Ga0247730_1001870_pt1 | contig 10899 bp, 7 predicted proteins | sample UWRJL073202C2_FD_180959 | JGI IMG/M metagenome (GOLD analysis project Ga0247730, IMG submission 180959) | Plant litter microbial communities from Arlington Agricultural Research Station in Wisconsin, United States - UWRJ-L073-202C-2 | ecosystem: Environmental > Terrestrial > Plant litter >...
CAGCTCGCCCAACGCACCCTGCCAATCGGGTCGCAGAGGGTTAACTTAATAGATCTGGCTAAGCATGTAGTCCCGAAAGCGGAGTACTGGCGGACGGGGGTTCAAATCCCCCCGGCTCCACCAAATAGCAGTCTAGACCTGTCTCAGACAGTCTACGAAACACCCCAAGAAGCCCGCCCCGTGCGGGCTTTCTTGTTTCTAGCTATCCGCTTCTGTCTACCCCCTATCTCAAGGCTCCATGTATCCTCCCCTGTACCACGGAGGAAAATTGAAACTGAGGGGTACAAGGAAAATGAAGCGTAGTGAAATCAAGCGTCGCCCCTTGGCCGATACCGTTCTGGCGACACTAGAACCGGATGCCAAAGAGTATCGCGAGCATGACGGCAACAGCCTTTACCTGCGGGTCCGTCCAGACGGAAACAAGTCTTGGCAGCTTCGGTACAAAAAGCCTGATGAAAATGGTCATGGCTAGGTCTTGGTAGCTACCCAGAAGTGGGTGGATCTCTCGCACGCCAAAAAGCCGCAGAGCTTCGAGCTGACTCCGCTCAAGGAAGCAATCCATTAGCAACCAAGCGAGCCAGAAAAGCGGCAGAACTTGAAGCTGCCAGCAATACCTTCGAACGACTAGCCCGTGAGTGGTATGCCTCCAAACGTGAAAGCTGGACCGATGGCACAGCGGTAAGGACCATCGGCGCACTGGAGCTTCACGTTTTCCCCGTCTTCGGTAACCGTATCTATCAAGAAATTCTTCCCATGGATGAATGGAGTTTCTGCGCTCGATGGAGCGAAAAGGAATCATCGAACAAACCAGCCGTGTTCGAGGCATGTGTCGGGAGATTTACGATCTTGCACGGGTCACTGGAAGAGCAACGCACAATCCACTGGAAGGTCTGCACAAGTTTTTGCAGACCAAACCTGTAGAAAATTATGCCCATGTATCCCAAGAGGAGCCTTACAGCTCGCTCATGACGTTTTGGAGGAACAGTGGAATGAAGCAAGCCAAGGCGCTGCTCGACGTGGGCGGAAAGCTTTACGCTGCTTCCCGCATGATCAACCGGGTCCAGTATCACTCTTCAAGCTCGATATTCCTCAACAAGGTGAAAACTCTGGCAGTTGGAGGTGGAGCGATCTCGCAGATCGGGGAAACCAACATCGCACGCGAGATTTGCTTTCGATGTAACTGCCGACACACCTGAAACAGCCTGCTTTCGCGGGCTGTTTAAATCTCTCCAAGGTTCGAAGCCATGAACGCCGCAACACAAAACAGCTCATCCCTATCCGAAACGCTTAAAGCGAGAAAAGCCTACCTAACCGCGCTACTCAAGATCGTGGATAACAAGATCGGAAAAAGCACAGCAACACAGAAGCTCACCATCACCGCGATCAAGGCAGAAATGGGGCTAATCGAGCATAAGCTAAAAAAACGGTGATGAGGATAAGCGGAAGCTCGCGAAAGCTTCCGTTGCATTCAAAATCAACAAGCAGCTCTAGCCAAAAACGGATACTCACCTGACCATGTCAGGTATCGATTCTGGAAGTATTGCTGAGCTAATCAGCGACTACTACTCATCGCTTGACGCCAAGAGTTCCTCCACTTGGTCAAGAAATGCGGCGAGTTCGCCTTGACTGCCAGCACCCTCTGACCGCCACTCTCCCATCGGCCTGATCACCGCTAGCTGCTGGACATTACGCGACAAGTCTTCGAGTTCGGAACAGGTGATAGCACTCTCCCGCAGATAGAATTGACTCCATCGAGTAAAGGTCAGGATCCACATTGAGATCACCAACGCATCATTCCATTGTGTCCAGCTGGAAGTACTTGCAAGGGGCCTTTGCAGGATTCGCTGTTGTCGCTTAACGATCGCCTTCAACACCCTCAGACTGGCACTCTGCTGTTCGGGGCTGCTGTGGGCGAAGAGGAAAGCGGTGATGCTTGTCATCTGCCCTTCACGCTCTCGGTCAAATAACCGATGAGTTGTCTCCGTCCCCAGAGAAGCAGCCAACTCCTGAACCCAGATTTCGCATGCATCGTCAGTATTTACACGGTGAGTTTGCAACAACGGAAAGATCACATCTTGGGAAAGCCATGGCTCAGCCCAAGCCAGTCTTCGCATATGTCCGCGCAATGAGTCGACTAAATGCCGCACCTCGCCCGCAGGAACCGATGTCGGCAGTGTCCCATGCAGGGCCGTTACTAAGCCGTTATAGACCTCAGCTGTCGCTGGATTCGCTGCTGCGCGGTGAATCATCCAACCAAGGGCCTGTATTTGCTGGATATAAGGAAAAGCGGCGACCGACTGCAGCACGGCGGTAATCCCATCCGGCTTTTCCAATTGACGCTCTGTCGCATTCAGTCCTATCCATTGCAGCAAGCCGTTACCACTGCGCAGGAGGCGCTCTCGTTGCGTCTCGCTGATGTTGAACTGCATTGATAGCGAAATCTCGCTGACGACCTGGCTCAACAAGGATAACCGCACCGCTTCAGAGTTTTGAGGTTCCACTGGTACGGTGGGCATCTGGGCCTCGACTGTCGATACCAGTGCATCCGGGGCATACCACCATAGAAACTTAACGGCGAAATATTCCGCCCAAGTCAGAGCGGCGTATTTTGTTGTCTGGAACAAGTGATGCGGACGATAGGAGCTTTGTAGCAAGGCCTCGAGCGACATCCGAAAAAACTGAGCATCCATCATGGATAACTCCTTAGCCCGTTCGTGATGCGTGCGACTGAATGAAATTTTAAGGAATCGCAACAGCAATTCAAGAAAGCCACGTTCAGATTCGAGCTCACGAGAGTAATGTTCCTTAGTACTTGAATGTGCAAGCACGTCGCCGAGCACCTCCCAATCCGCCATGAACTTCGTAAAGTCGCCAATCTGATGATCGAGGTAATTGCGAAAGCCTGCAGACTCTGGAAGGGTGAGCGAGCTACCCGTGAGCATGCCCAATGTAGTCATCTGCTCTTTTAATGGATCTCCGCTTAAGCCTTGAAGTGACGACTCTCCGATCCAACTACTAAGCACATCGCCAGCTTGAGCCTTTTCAAGGAAACGAAGTGGTTCATAGCGTTGCGGCGCCACTGTCGCAGGCACCGCAGAGTCGAAGAGAAGCCGCATGGGTGAGTTGCCAGCCTCGCCTTCGGGCTGTAAAACCATCGCCTCTTGCACCAGTCCAAACTTGTAGTGCTCAACTTTGAGCAGTACATCCGCAGGAATCGGCGTGATCAGCAAAGGGTAATTCTCAGCGGCTTTCTGAAACGAATTGGATAAGTGGAAGCCTGCAATCGGCAATCTGTCCGCCCCCATGATCAAGATATAGCGATCATGCAGTCGACCTTCTTTCAGACCGTAAATACGCAGCTTGATACGTTGAAGTAACTGGCGGTTGTGCTCACAGCTTGCCAGCAGGTTGTTAATTCGGTCCGGAGTGGATTTATCAGTCTCATCAGGACTCTCTTCGCTTTTCTTAGATGGTTTGAGTAGTGATGTAAAGACGATGTATTCGACATTCGGTGCAGCGCAAAGCAGCATCAAACCTAGACCGGCATCCTCAAAATACGGATCGAAAATGACCAATTGGTGTTGTTGGTACTTTGCCAGCAGCACCCTGAACCACTCCACTAGCTGTAGTCGCCCATCACCATCGCCCTGGCCCCAACGCTGGAAGAAACATCCATCTGATTTCGACGGATGAAGTCGCGCGAATAGGGATGTCAGATCACGGTTGATCGGAACCCAAGGGTCACTCTCACGCCCGCCTATGCGGCTAGTAAATCCTGGATTACCGCGACTGATCGTCAGAGCTGCCTTTACCCGCGGCAACACTAACGGCCGGGTAGTTTTTTCCAGCCAGTCGAACTTAACGGGGTTAGCACCGTGGCCAACCAAATGACTCTGTAAACTCACCTCTCGGATATACCCAATCCGCCATCGGCAACAAAGCATGCCCCCGCTTGAATAGTCACTATGGAAGCCGAAAATCTCGAGCTCAGTGGTGTCAGAACTTGCTCTCAATTGATCGCTCAGCTCGAACCTGCATTCAAATTCGCCTTCTTCATTGCGTTCTGCCGTAGTGACATACGAGTAGATAACGTGGCCATCATTCTCAATTTTCAGGTGGAACTGAAAGCCGCAATAGTGCGGTACCTGCATAGGATTAAATCGAGCGACAAAAGCGAGCGATGAATCGACCCAGTCAACGCTCAGCAACCGCCGTTCAAAGTCGTCCAGTGTGGGGAAGACCAACAGTTCAATATCTCCAAAACGCGAGGTGTCAGCTCCACCGAAGTCAAGCCCCGTATCCGAGTTAATACTCTTGACTACCGATGCAACTAAGTCGGCATCGTAGTCCCGACCTAGACGGAACAGCGCCCTCTTGTCGGCCTGTGTGATCGACGCACTGAAGGCTCCAGCGCCACCATGCGGGCTGGAGCACAAACCACTGACGTGTGCATCGCGGTTAAGCAGGTAGGCAACGGGACGATAGATCAGCTCATCGGCGGTAAGCGCGGTCGCTCCGAACCGCTCGTTTAACTGTCTCGAAACACCAAACTGTAGTTCTTCGCTGACTTCCGAGATGGTACGGCCACTGATCAATTGCCGTAGGAGTTCGGCGCAGCAGTTGCTTTTGACGTATAGATTGAGACGGATAACTTGTGCCTGTACTTCACCGAAGGCATGGAAATTATCGTCGTCGGTGGAGGACCATCGCTCAGTGGCATGGCTGTAGGGGAGCAGCCGGCCGTAGACAATACGATTTTCAATCGATTGCCCCGACTTAATCTGGAGGATCCATAGCTGCAACGCACAATTGCGAGCGTCCTTTGAGAACAACCGCGTCAACCGGCCGTCGATGAGCAAATCATCTAATGTAAGAGCCATAGATCCTTCAAAGGTAACTGTCCCATTTATGTCTAGACGGTAATCTAAGCCAACCTCGTAGAGCTACCTGAGATTAGCCATCACCGACTCGTTTGGCTCCAAATTCGCTTATGCATAGTGGCGCACCCCGATTGGGAGGCATGCCAGGATAGCGGCGTGATGGTACGAGATTGGGTCAATGCCCGTAGTACTGCCCTTCGGGACCAAAGCTGCTTGCTGCCATGTCCTTTATCGCCTCAACGCAGCTGCTCGCCATCAAGATGGTCGAAACACCACGAGTATTCAGCTAGTCCTACCAAGCCCCAGTCCCTTTCAAGCACTCAGGTAAGCGTACCGACGTTGACATGTAGCGATACAGCGTTTGAGCCTTGGCCAAATAGTGGACGGGGATGCGCTGGTTAGCTACCTTAAAAACGTCATCGCTCGAACATTCAAGGCCTAGATTGGTTCCGCAGCCGTGGTCATTACCGCACTCATGAAGCTAAGCCTTGTATCTATCTCAGCCTTTCTCTATCGGAAGTGTTTCCTTGACGGACCAGAAGACCCACGAAAACCATTACGTGCCAATCTGGTACCAGAAACGTTTCCTTGCCGCGCCTGGAGCGCAACTCTTCTATCTTGATCTCTCACCGAAGATCCATCGGAATGGCCCAGGAAAATCGGTATCCAAACGCGTCCCTAGAAGCAGCTTCAAAACAACCGACCTCTACACTACCTGGCCTGGGGGACAGCCCAACGATGAAATAGAGCGTTTGCTGTTTGGAGAGATCGACAACTCTGGGGCCGTTGCGATACGTCAACTAGCCAGTGGCCGGCCAGAGGAAGTACATGACGCGTTTACGCCTTTTTTCGAATACCTCGGCGCACAGAAGTTACGCACGCCGAAAGGTCTAGATTGGATCAATGCGCATTACTCGCAGCTTGATCAGTCTGGGCTAATGCGTGAGATGCAGCACCTATTAACACTGAACTTGACCATCTGGAGTGAAGGGGTTCGTGAGATCGTCTCCGCGAAAGAGTCGGACATTAAATTCATAATTACCGACAATCCTGTCACCCTCTACAATTCGGCCTGCCCTCCAGATGCGCCGGCATGCCGCTATCCAAGTGAGCCGTCCGTGCAATGGAACGGGACCCAGACGATCTTCCCTCTGGATGCCGAGCACTGCCTTGTCCTTAGCCACCTCGACTACGCGAATCAGGCAAATGGTCTCGACCTGTTAGCCGAGCGACAGAATGCCCGCCACTTTGGAAAAAGCCTGGTGCGGACGGATGCATGGATCCGATCGAGGTCGTTGTCCAGGGAGCAAGTGTTAGCAATTAACTACCTTCTAAAATCACGCGCCTGCAAACATGTGGCGGCGCCTGTAGAGGATTGGCTCTATCCGGAGAGGGAATACGACGGCGATTGGAGCAAAATCGGGGAGGTGCTTCGCCCACCATATGACGAGCTTTGGCATTTTGGCGGAGAAATGTACGTTGGTTACGAGGATGGCTCTACCCAATATCAGGACGCGTACGGGCGTACTTCGGGCAGCCATGAGTACCTGAAGAAATCGCCTCCCTCAGATGTCATCGAAGATGAAGCCAAATGCGGTTGCGCCAGCGGGTATTCGTTTTCAGCGTGTTGCAAAGATATTCCTGAAGCGCATCGGCCCACCTGGTCGGTGGCAAGTATTCGGGAGCGCAACCTGATGTTTATCGGCAAGGTGAAAAACATCCTTGGATTAGACAACGGTAAAAGCTGGAGCGACGCGCGCGCAGAACTGAACGACGAGCACGTTACGCAAATTTATCGGTGCACTCAGGCATTGTGGCCAGCTGATACAAACTTCAGGGAGCTTTGGCCACGGCCGGACCCTCGGATTTTCCGGGCGGCTTACATGGGCTGTATTGACCCTCGCACTGTAGCCATGAGCGTGCTTGCTTGGACCAGCTATTTTGATGAAGTTGTTCTTCTCAACCCGTTCATGAATCCGACCTTTCTTCGCCCCGAATTCAGCCCGGTTGAAAATCCAGCTCAGCACAGGGCGCAGACCCTGAAAAATATATTTCTATTACTCGAACTTGAGCCATTCATTCAAGCAGGGATAGTTCACTTACTCCCTGACCCAGGCGAGCTAGAATTCGCTTTTGGTAAGGCGATACGGGACATGCAGATGTCGCGTCTTGGCGATGCGGGAGACATTTACGACGACACCGGAATGTTTAAACGCCTTGCAAGTGACGACACTGAGCGACTGCTTGCACGGCTACCACTCAAATCCATCAGCAATAGCATCCGTGAATCGTCGCCCGATCTCGACGCTGCCGATGTCGATAAAATGGCACGGAAAATTAAAGAGAGCAGAGCCGATGACCCGTTGGCGCTACTCCAACCCGTTAAGCCGGGGAAAGAAAACAGCCAGCTCTTGTCAATTCCCTGTGCCCCGTTAGAGCTTTCGTTGTTCATGGCCCAAGTGACCGGTGCTGCAGTGTTTACGGATTTTCCGTTTTTTTGGCGACAGTTGAATGCTGCAACGCAAGCTCAATCTACTGCCACATACTGGTTGCCATTCACGCATTTAACCGACCAGCTGTCCTTTCAGCTGGCTGATGATCTGTTTGAAATCCATCGTCTGCGGACATCAAAAAATTTGTCCGATTTCCGAAGCGTGTTTAGAAAAGTGTCGAGTTTGCTTATCGCTCCGCGGGGAGATATAGCAGGCCAGATTGGGCAGCTAGCAATTGATACTGAAAGAGCTTCTCTAACTGCTCGGGGGTGTTGGGAAAAGGATTGTCCAGCCGTTTTTACGCGTCGACTCAGAATTACTATCCCTGAGAATGGTTTTGCCTACGCTGCGGTGCAGCGTCATGTACTGACCTACGGGCACGAGAGAGCTCTAAAGGCTGTTCCGCTCGCTCTATTTATTGACACTCCATGAGAGACCATCGCCGCCACCGAAAATTTCAGCTAAAGCTCGGTCCTATATCACTGAAGGTAAAAAAACCAGAACAAACCTAAGGAAGGAGTTTGCGCTGCGCATGTCGCCCCATTCATCTATTTGCTTTTAAAAATTGTCGAGCTTTGGTTTGACGTGTCACCCAATTCGCTTTCAGGGCTTTGTCTGCGCGTCGTACATCATGGGGATCGGATCTTTGAGTTGCTCCTCTAAACGCCTTGTCAACTGCCTCTATTTTGTTTAGGTCTTCGATGCTGACCACTGGAGTTACCCCCGTGGGGACTCCAATGAACATGACAATCTGCGTTTCCCCTGCGGCGACAGGTCGGAAACCGTATCGCTTGTAAATCGGAACCATCGCGATATCGCAGGACAATCCAATGGAGGGATCTTCAAAACCTCCTGCATCATCTGACTCATGATGCCTCGGCGACGAGACTGCTTTTGCACAGCGGTGTAGTAAATGTTGCACTCCAAGACACCGGTATCAACCAACCCGAACAGCAAAAAGCCGATGATATTTCCATCCTCAGACGATGCTGCCAGTAGTTCAATTTGAGCTAGGTCTTGTTGCGTAATATAGGTGCGTATTTCTTCCACCAGCATCGCTTTGTAACCATCAAAAAGAGGATGCTCTCTTGGCGCGCGGAAGATGCTCAATGACGTTACGTTTTCGCCCACAAGCTCAAGGATGGCGGCGCAGATCGCTGGGGTTACGGGGGTGGCATGACGGTTGTTTGTAATCATACAGCTCCTTGCTCCTTGCTCCTTGCTCCTTGCTCGTTGTCTCGTCAGCGTCAGCGTCATCGTCATCGTCATCGTCATCGTCATCGTCATCGTCATCGTCGAGGCTAGTGTTTTGCGATCATCATGTCTACCTTCTAGCACCGGCTTTTAAAGATCGAATGCCCCCACACCCCATCGGTGATAGAGCCGCCAGCGAAAGCAATACTGGCGTGGTATCGACGACTGCAGAATTCGAACGCTGGAGGGCCGAACGACAGGACGCTTGAGAGGTGCTATCTGCCAATAACGAACATGGAGGATACAGCGACCGAGCAACGACATCGCTTGGGACCCTGGGGATGTTCAGTAGGTACGGGGTCGGAAACCCGCAGGACTTTATTAACGGGAGAACTCCCAGCTTAGTGAACCGGTGAACCCGGTGAACTGCTGTTCACCTGTGCATTTGCCCTACGAAAATCTGATCATCGTTGCCGATGCGGTAACGATGCCCTCTTCTCTTCAATGTCCTTTCAATTTCAACGTTGAAATTCCAGTAAGCTGTTACCCCTGCCACTAACAAGATCCCGCGGGTTTCCGCCCCCCGTATGGTGACGATTGCCTCAGGGGCCCCGGCGCTGTTTACAGTCGAGAGAACCAAGTACACCAGTCTGAACTAGTATCAGCCGAAGGTACTGGACTCCCATCGGGTCGCCTAAATTAGGGAGGATGGTATGGAAATGGTTGCTGTGCATTCAGAATGCGATGACTGCCGTTGGCTACGATGCGGGTTCGAGAAGAATGAAGATTCGCTTTCAACAGAGGCACTCCTACGACTTTTGCAATGTCCCCCCAACAACTCATGAGGGGTTGATGTCTGCGACGTCTAAAGGGTCTACTACAACCGATATATACGTGATCGATATCAATGCTGAGGAGGTGTCTTGAGGAGATAGGGTAGGTGATCCATTTGACGGTGTGGAATGTGCGACTACCTTTCATGAGCTCAAACCTATCGGTTCTCCCTTCCAACACAGAGGATGTGCAATGAGCTACAGCGCTGAAACCTTCAATGTGATGATCGCGTCTCCCGGCGACGTTGCCTCCGAACGGTCAATCGTTCGTGACGTGATCTACGAATGGAACGCGGTGAACTCGAATACTCGCAAAATTGTGTTGCTTCCTGTTGGCTGGGAATCGCACTCATCTCCAGAAATGGGCTCCAAACCGCAAGCTATTATCAACGACCAAATTCTAGGAAAATGCGACCTGATGGTAGGTGTGTTTTGGACACGAATTGGTACCCCAACAGACGACTATGCGAGTGGAACCGTTGAGGAACTGGAAAGGCACATTGAGTCCGGCAAACCGACAATGCTCTATTTTTCATCTCAGCCTGTAGCAATGGATACGGCCGACTTGGACCAGGTGGCAAGCGTCAAAAAATTCAAGTCTGAATGCCAACGTCGAGGGCTTTATGAAAGTTACGATAGCCTGGCCGACTTTAGAACAAAGCTGTATCGCCACCTTCAGCTAAAGGTCAACGAGCATCCTTTATTTAACAAAGCGGAAGGCCTGGCTATAGTTGAACCCGTCGAGTCCAAGACCTCGATTCCAAATTTGTCCAACGAAGCCCGAGTGCTGCTCAAGGAGTCGAGCCTAGACCCTCATGGCACGATCATGCATATACGCCATATGAGCGGAACTGATGTCCAAACAAATGGTAAAAATCTCATTACCCAGGATGACAGACGCGAAACGGCAAAATGGGAGCAAGCGATAACTGAGCTAGAGGGTCAGCGCCTCATCGTCGCGCGAGGACACAAAGGCGAAATTTACGAAGTCACAAATCTTGGCTATCAAATCGCCGACATGATTGAGCTCTAAGATTACAAATAGAGCCCAGCAAGACGACTCGTGTATCCCCCCATGTATCCCTTGAAATAGCCACATCAAGCAAGAACAATCAATACAGGCATTTGACGGCCGGGTTCAAACGCTCCCGGCCCACCATACAGGCTTCACAAATCAAGCACTTAGCGTTTATCGCAAGTGCTTTTTTTGTGCCTTGATGATCTGCTTTTCATCATCGGTCTCACTCACTGCCTTTCTCCCGGCGTAAAAAACCCGCTCGACGTTTGATGTCTCGGTTTAAGCTATTCGTTTAAAGCATGGAGGCACTATGAATCGAACCCTCATTTTCTTAGCCTTGAGCTTGCTCGCCGGTTGCGCCTCTTATAGCGAGCGCGGTACCGGGGAGGGAGGCAGGGAAATCACCAACAAAGGCTACACGGTCAGGTGTGATGCAACTCCGCCAAACCAGCCTGGTTGCTACTCTCCGCCCCCATCGTGGA
>Ga0247730_1001872_pt1 | contig 10894 bp, 11 predicted proteins | sample UWRJL073202C2_FD_180959 | JGI IMG/M metagenome (GOLD analysis project Ga0247730, IMG submission 180959) | Plant litter microbial communities from Arlington Agricultural Research Station in Wisconsin, United States - UWRJ-L073-202C-2 | ecosystem: Environmental > Terrestrial > Plant litter >...
AAACTGGTCCCTGCCGGCACTTGCCTCAAGACCCCAAGCTCCACCTCGCCGACCGGTTTCGGCCAGGAAGCTGCCTTCACCGCCAAATCCTGATCCCTCGCAAAACCTGAGTACTGATGATGACTCTTTCATCCCTGCAAGCCATCTCCCAGGCTCAGGCGCCCGGCCTCCCGCGCCGGGCCGGGCTGGGGCTCAAGCATGAGCACTTCGTTGAAGTGCTCGAGACCTCGCCCGCTGTCGGTTTTTTTGAAGTGCACGCCGAAAACTACATGGTGGCCGGCGGCCCGTTTCATCATTACCTGGGGTTGATCCGCGAACAGTACCCGCTGTCATTGCACGGCGTGGGCCTGTCCATCGGCGGCGAAGGCCAGTTGGATACGGAGCACCTGGCGCGGTTGGCCACGCTGATCGAACGCTATCAACCCCACTCTTTTTCCGAACACCTGGCCTGGTCGAGCCACGGCCCGGTGTTCCTCAATGACCTGCTGCCCCTGGCCTATGACAGCGCCACCCTGCAACGGGTGTGCGAACACATCGACCAGGTACAGAGCACCCTCAAGCGGCCGATGCTGTTGGAGAATCCGTCGACCTACCTGCAATTCCAACGCTCCACCCTGGACGAGACGGACTTCATCAGCGAAATCATCCGTCGTACCGGCTGCGGCTTGTTGTTGGACGTGAACAACGTCTACGTGTCCTGCATCAACCATCAGCGCGATCCAGCGTCCTACCTCGAAGGCCTGCCGTTGCACGCCGTCGGTGAGATTCACCTGGCTGGATTTGCTGAAGACACTGACAACCTCGGTGATCGCTTGCTGATCGACGACCACGGTGCGCCGATTGATAACGCCGTGTGGCAGCTGTACGAAAAAGTACTGGCTCAAGTCGGCCCGATGCCAACCCTGATCGAACGTGACAACCAACTGCCGGCATTCAGCGTACTGCTGGCCGAGGCTCAACAGGCCGAAAGGCATCTGGCGCAGGTAAGCCCATGAGCCTTCACGACGACTTCTCTGCAGCCTTGCTGACACCGGAACAAGCCTGCCCCGATGGCCTGTTCAGCAGCAATGGTGCCGACCCGGCCAGCCGTTTCGCGGTGTATCGCAACAATGTGCACAGCTCGTTGATCAACGCATTGGCGGCGGCTTACCCGGTCACACTGCAACTGGTGGGCGAGGCGTTTTTCCGCGCCATGGCGAGCCTGTATGTGCAGGCGCACCCGCCTATCAGCCCGGTGATGAGTGAGTACGGCGGCGCGCTCGCCGAGTTCATCCAAGGCTTTGAACCCGCGCAAAGCGTGCCCTACCTGGCGGACATCGCCCGGCTGGAGCGCTTGCGCGTCCGTGCCTATCACGCCGCCGATTGCCAGGCACTGGATCAGCAGGCCGTCCTCCTGGCGCTGCAGGGTCAAGCCGACCTGGGGACCCTGCGCCTGCACCTGCATCCGTCGCTGGCCACGCTCAATTCACCCTACGCGGTGGTGGCAGTGTGGGCTGCGCACCAGACCGAGGGCGGCCTGGCCACCCTGAACCCCTGGCATCCCCAGGGGGCGCTGGTGCTGCGCCAGGGGCTGGAGGTCAAGGTATTTGCCATCGACCCTGGCTCGGTGGCGTTCATCAACAGCCTGGCGCATGGCAACACATTGGGAACCGCCGTGGAGCATGCGCTGGAAGCATCCGCCGAATTTGACCTGCACCAATGCCTGACGCTGCTGATCAGCCACAACACCCTCACTCATTTGCACCTGGAACAAAAGGTATCGCCATGAACACTCGCCCCTCGTGCCTGATCAAACGGCTCATCGCGCTTTTCGAACAAATCCCCTACAGCCTGATCGCCTTTGTCGCGCGCTTTTCCATTGCCGCCGTGTTCTGGAAATCCGGGCAAACCAAAGTTGAAGGCTTTGCCGTTGATTTGATCAGCGGCACCTTCCAATTCGGCGAACCGAAACTGGCAGCCTCGACATTGCCGCTGTTTCGCAGCGAGTACCACGTGCCGTTGTTGTCGCCGGAAGTGGCGGCGCATATGGCTGCGTTTGCCGAACATTTTTTCCCGGTGCTGATCCTCGTGGGCTTCGCCACGCGCTTTTCGGCCTTGGCCCTGATCGGCATGACCCTGGTGATTCAGCTGTTCGTCTACCCGGACGCCTACCCGACCCATGGCACCTGGATTGCGCTGCTGTTGCTGCTGGTGGCCAAAGGGCCAGGACGCCTGTCCATCGATCACCTGATTGCCCGCCGCTACGCCTAGAGCCGGTCGAGTGCCTCGCCGCTGCGCTTGAACCAATCCACCAAATAGTCGGCCAACACCTGGGTGCGACGCGGCAGGCCGCCCTGATAGGGATGCACCAGGTACATCGGCATGCTCCGCGTCTGATAGTCACGCAGGAGCCAGCGCAAACGGCCGTCAGCCAATTCCGCCGGCAGCACGTAGGACGGCAGGCGCGCGATACCGGCGCCCACCAACGCGGCCTTTTTCAACAGGTTGTAGTGGTTGGAGGCGAACGTGCCGCTGACCCGCACCCGCAGCAATTCATGCTGCTGGTGGTACAGCCACTCCTCGCGGCCACTGTAGTGGCTGTTAAGCAAACAGGTATGCCCGGCCAGGTCGGCCGGCGTCTGGGGTTCGCCATGCTGCTCAAGGTAAGCCGGGCTGGCGCAGGTCATCTCATGCCAGGCCAGCAACGGCTTGGCCACCAGACGCTCGTTTTCGATCGCGCCTAAGCGCACCCCCAGGTCAAACCCGTCCCGCGCCAGGTCCCGGTAGCTGTTGTTAAGCTCCAGTTCGATCTGCACCTGGGGATATTGCTTGGAAAACTCCAGCAGTAAGCCGTCGAAGAAGGTTTCGCCCAGCGACACCGGAACGGTCATGCGCACCGGCCCTGCCAGATCATCCTTGAGCCGGGCCAATGCCTGACGGGCGCGATCCACCTGCACCACCAATGCCTGGGCCTGGGGCAGCAACGCCGCACCCGCGGCGGTCAGGCTGAGTTTGCGCGTGGTGCGGTGCAGCAACACCACGGCAAACCGCGCCTCCAACTGGCTGATACGCTTGGACAACTGCCCTTTGCTGCAGCCCAGTTGCTCGGCAGCCACGGTGAAACTGCCAGCGTCGATCAGCACGGCAAACGCCGCCAAGTCATCCATCTCGCTCATGGATTGTTTCCATTTGAAAACCAAAGGTTGCCTATTAGCGCGTTTATCCATCGGAAAAGCCACTCTAGACTGAACCCTCACTTACCCCTGGAGGAACAGCACCATGAAAATCCTATTGATTGGCGCCAGCGGCACCGTCGGCTCGGCGGTCAAGGCGGAACTGGCTCAGCGTCACGACGTGATCAGCATCGGCCGCAACAGCGGCGACTTCCAGGTGGATATCAGCGACAGCGCATCGATCCGCAAACTGTTCGAACAAACCGGCAGGTTCGATGCGCTGATCTGCGCAGCGGGCAGCGTCAACTTCGTGGCCTTGCCGGAAATGAACGAATCCGACTTCGAACTGGGCCTGCGCGACAAGCTGATGGGCCAGGTCAACCTGCTGTTGATCGGCCGCGACTACGCCAACGATGGCGCCTCGTTTACCTTCACCAGCGGCATTCTGAACCGCGACCCGATCCGCACCGGCGCCTCGGCTGCGCTGGTCAACGGCGCCATTGACGCCTTTGTGAAAGCGGCGGCGATCGAATTGCCACGCGGGCTGCGCGTCAACGCCGTGAGCCCGACTATCCTGTTGGAAGCCATGGACAGCTATGCACCCTACTTCCGCGGCTACAAACCGGCTCCCGGCGCCGACGTGGCGTTGGCCTACGCCAAAAGCGTGGAAGGCTTGCAAACCGGTCAGACGTTTATCGTTGGCTGAACAGGTTGGGCTGTCAGAATAGACTGAAGCTGGCGAGCGGGGTTGTGATGCAGCGCCGGCCTGCGTAACGTGGCGGCACTTGTCTGGAGACCGATAATGCGTGCCGCCCATACCCTTGCTTTGTTTGCCTTGCTCCCCCTGTTCGCCGCCTGCCAGATGTTCGAAAGCGAGCCGGCCAAACCGTCTCTCGCCGGGCTGACCCGCATGCAGGGCGAACTCACGGCGGTCGGTGGCAAACTGCTGTTCCAACCGTGCAATGACCAACGCAACTACGTGGTCAACGACACCGGCGGCACCAGCATCCTGCAGGAGGCGGCCTCCCTGGCCGGCCAGCAAGGCGCGCTGTTCGCCGACCTGCGCGGCCAGTTCTCTGGGGTTGCCACGGGCACCCAGGGCAGCGTGGACCTGCAGCAACTCTATCGTGTCGAACGCTCGACCTCGGCCTGCGACGACCCGGACTTCAAGCGCATGATCCTGCGCGCCAACGGCCACAAGCCGGCCTGGGCGATGAACGTCACGGCCAAGGGCATGGTGCTGGAGCGCGAAGGCCAGCCACCGCTGGCGGTGCCGTATGTGGAAGAACAGATCGGTGACGGTCGCTTCAACCTGATGACCGAAGCCAACAACCAGCATGTCGAACTCTGGGTGGCCCCGCAGCGTTGCGTCGACCCGGTCAGCGGCAGCCTGCAGCACATGACCGCCGAGTTGCGCGTCAACGGCCAGGTGCAACGTGGTTGCGCCGCGTTTGGCGGTTCCCGCGACGACTGACTTGGCCCCGCGCTGTTTTAACATGACGGGAAACGGTCATTGGGGCTTATAATCGCCGGTTTGCAAAACAGCCGGCCTCTTTGCCCGCCGCCTACCGGATCCCGTCATGTTACGAATCACCGAACTCAAGCTGCCCATCGACCATCCCGAAGAAGACCTGCGGCCTGCCATCGTGCAGCGCCTGGGCATCGCCAGTGATGACCTGCTCGATTTCACCCTGTTCAAACGCAGCTACGATGCGCGCAAGAAATCCTCGGAGCTGTGCTTCATCTACACCATCGACTTGAGCGTCAAGGGCGAAGCCGCCCTGCTGCTCAAGTTCGCCGATGATCGCAACGTCAACCCGGCGCCGGATGTCAGCTACAAGGTCGTGGGCCAGGCACCACAAGGCCTCACAGAACGCCCGATCGTGGTCGGCTTCGGCCCCTGCGGGATCTTTGCCGGGTTGTTGCTCGCGCAGATGGGCTTCAAGCCGATCATCCTCGAGCGCGGCAAGGAAGTGCGCCAGCGCACCAAAGACACCTGGGGCCTGTGGCGCAAGAGCGTACTCAACCCTGAGTCCAACGTGCAGTTCGGTGAAGGCGGCGCCGGGACCTTTTCCGATGGCAAGCTGTACAGCCAGATCAAAGACCCGAAATTCCATGGCCGCAAAGTCTTGCACGAGTTCGTCAAGGCTGGTGCGCCGGAGGAAATCCTCTACGTCAGCAAGCCGCATATCGGTACCTTCCGCCTCACCGGCGTGGTCGAAAACATGCGCGAGCAGATCATCGCCCTGGGCGGTGAAGTGCGCTTCGAGCAACGGGTGACCGACGTATTGATCGAAGACGGCCAGTTGAACGGCGTGGTTGTCGATGGCGGCGAGCAGATCCTCTCCAAGCACGTGATCCTGGCCCTGGGCCACAGCGCCCGCGACACCTTCCGCATGCTCCACGGCCGTGGCGTGTACATGGAAGCCAAGCCGTTCTCGGTGGGTTTCCGTATCGAACACCCGCAATCCCTGATCGATGCCGCGCGCCTGGGCAAATACGCCGGGCACCCGAAACTCGGCGCCGCCGACTACAAGCTGGTGCACCACGCCAAGAACGGCCGTTCGGTCTACAGCTTCTGCATGTGCCCAGGCGGCACGGTGGTAGCGGCGACCTCCGAGCCCAATCGCGTGGTCACCAACGGCATGAGCCAGTACTCGCGTAACGAGCGCAATGCCAACTCCGGCATCGTGGTCGGCATCACCCCCGAGGTGGACTACCCCGGTGGCCCGCTGGCCGGTATCGAGTTGCAGGAACGCCTGGAATCCCACGCCTATATCCTCGGTGGCAGCAACTACGAGGCGCCGGCGCAGCTGGTGGGTGATTTCATCGCGGGCAAGCCGTCCACGGCCATCGGCAGTGTGGAACCCTCCTACAAGCCAGGCGTGTCCCTGGGCGACCTGGCCCTGGCTTTGCCGGACTTCGCCATCGAAGCGATCCGTGAAGCACTGCCGGCCTTCGAGAAGCAGATCAAGGGCTACTCGCTGCACGACGCCGTGTTGACCGGTATCGAGACGCGCACCTCATCGCCGCTGCGGATTACCCGTAACGAATCGATGCAAAGCTTGAACGTAAAGGGCCTGTTCCCGGCCGGTGAAGGCGCGGGTTATGCCGGTGGGATTCTGTCCGCCGGTGTGGACGGGATTCGGATTGCCGAGGCGTTGGCGCGGGATATGTTGGGCCTCGAAGCCTGACACGTGCCCCTGTAGAAGCCCGGCTTGCCGGGCCCTACAGGTTAGATGTTGGCGCGCAGAATGCTGTCTGGCAACGCCTCGCCCCGCTCGACACTGGCCGCAACGGCCGCGATCAATCCATCCAGCGCATACCCCTGACCCGCCAACCAGGCCGGATCGTAATAGGTCGTGGCATACCGCTCTCCCCCATCACACAAGATCGCCACGATCGAGCCCGACTCCCCCGCCACTTTCATTTGCTGCGCCGCTACCAGGGCGCCAATCAGGTTGGTCCCGCTGGAACCGCCGACCCGTCGCCCCAGCCGCTCGGCGAGGTAATGCATGGCCGCCAGTGAGAGTGCGTCCGGCACTTTGACCATGGCATCAATCACCTTGGGCAAGAACGACGCTTCGACCCGTGGCCGGCCAATGCCTTCGATGCGCGAACCGCAGTCCAGGCGCAAACTCGCGTCGCCACTCTGATAGAAATCGAAAAACACCGAACGCTCGGCATCGGCACATAACACACGGGTGCAATGCTGGCGGTAGCGCACATAACGACCAAGGGTCGCGGTGGTGCCGCCGGTGCCGGGGCTGGAGATCAGCCAGCTCGGCTCCGGATGTTGCTCGAAGCGCATTTGCTGGAAGATCGACTCGGCAATGTTGTTGTTCGCCCGCCAGTCGGTGGCACGCTCGGCGTAGGTGAACTGGTCCATGAAGTGACCGCCGCTTTCCCGCGCCAGGCGCTCGGATTCGGCGTAGATCTGCGTCGGATCCTGTACCAGGTGGCTGTGACCGCCATAGAAGGCGATCTGTGCGATTTTTTCCTGGGAGGTGGTGGCTGGCATCACCGCAATAAACGGCAAACCCAACAGACGCGCAAAGTACGCCTCGGAAATGGCCGTCGAGCCGCTGGACGCTTCGATCACCGGCGCACCCGGCTTGAGCCAGCCATTGCACAGCGCGTAGAGGAACAGCGAACGAGCCAACCGGTGCTTGAGGCTACCGGTGGGGTGGCTGGACTCGTCCTTGAAATACAACTCGATACCCGGCAAACCCGGCAACGGCAAGGGGATCAGATGGGTGTCAGCGCTGCGCTGGAAGTCCGCTTCAATGATGCGAATGGCTTCGCGGGCCCAGGGACGGTGGTCGCTCATGAGGGAGTTCTCTAAGGATTTCAGCCCCAATCTTAGGATGTTTCCTACACTGCACACAGATACAGTGAAGACTCAATTGGACACACAATTGCTAGGCTTTGGCGCAACGCCATCCACCCTCATCTCTTATAACAAATAAGAATATAACTTTTGTTTTAACAACTAACGGTACGGGTTAGGGTACCCACCTATTGAACCTTGATTGGAGAGCATCCCTTGCCTCTGCGTAGCACTTTCACCCGTTTCTTCCAGCTGGAAGCCGCCAGTGGCCTGTTATTGATCGCCGCTGCCGCTTTGGCGCTGATCATCAACAATTCACCCTTGTCGCACCTCTACGGCGCGTTTCTTGACGTGCCGGTGGTGGCGCAGATCGGCGCATTGAAAATCGCCAAGCCGGCCCTGCTGTGGATCAACGACGGCCTGATGGCCCTGTTCTTTCTGCTGATCGGCCTGGAGGTCAAGCGCGAGTTGCTCGACGGCCACCTGTCCAAGCCTTCGCAAGTGGTGCTGCCGGGTGCAGCCGCCATCGGCGGCATGGTGGTGCCGGCGCTGATCTACTGGGCAATCAACAAGGACTACCCCGCCGCGCTTTCCGGCTGGGCGATTCCCATGGCCACCGACATTGCCTTCGCCCTGGGCGTGCTGGCCCTGCTGGGCAAGCGTGTACCGGTGTCGCTGAAGCTGTTCCTGATGACCCTGGCAATTATTGACGACCTGGGCGCGATCATCGTGATCGCCGTGTTCTATTCCGCCGACCTGTCCGGTGCTGCCTTGGCGGGCGCAGGTGCCTGCCTGGTTGCCTTGATCGCAATGAACCGCCTGGGTGTGATCAAGCTCGGGCCGTACCTGATCATCGGACTGATCCTGTGGGTGTGCGTACTCAAGAGCGGTGTCCACGCCACGCTCGCCGGTGTGACCCTGGCCTTCTGTATCCCGATGCGCACCAAGAACGCCGAGCCATCGCCGCTGTTGACGCTGGAACATGCCCTGCACCCGTGGGTGGCCTACGGCATCCTGCCGTTGTTCGCCTTCGCCAACGCCGGCGTGTCCCTGACCGGTGTCAGCCTGGAAAGCTTCACCCACCATGTACCGATGGGCATCGCCGCCGGCCTGTTGATCGGCAAGACCGTCGGCGTGTTCGGCCTCACCTGGCTGGCCATCAAGGCTGGCCTCGCCACCCTGCCCAGCGGCGCGAACTGGGGCCAGGTGTTTGGCGTAGCGATCCTGTGCGGCATTGGCTTCACCATGAGCCTGTTTGTCGGCTCCCTGGCGTTTGTGCCGGGTGCCAGTGAGTTTGCTGGTGAAGACCGGATGGGGATTCTGACGGGATCGATTCTGGCGGCGTTCATTGGTTATGCGGTGACGGCGATGGCGAGTCGTAAGAAAATCTGACCTTATTTGCAGGCGCCGGCCATTTCAAGCCGGCGTCTGATTTCCCCGTTCACTCAGCATATCTACCCTTCTCAGACTCCCCCTACATATCCCCTTCTTGACTTGGCCTAACGTCGTCTTCCGGCTTTTATGCCGGACGTCGTTATACAACAAGCCAGGAGGGCACAATGGCAAACAAAAAGGACGTATACCAAGTTTGGCGATGTTACGGGACTGGCACCGGTGGATACCGACGTCTGGAGCCCATGAACGAAGCCGAATTGGCGGGCCGGGCAGTGAGCCAGCAACAAGCTCAGAGGGAAGTAATCGACCGGCAGATAGCAGAAGAAGCACGCTTTCTGGTTAAGCCGCTACCCCCTCAGGTACCTAAGGAAGGTTGCGTATTTGCTAAGTCCTGCAATTTACCGGACGCAATCATCGATTATCACGAACCGACCGGTTATGTGCCTCTTGATAGGTTAAGAGACTATGCCGAATACGCACTGCTGGGTGGGATAGAACCAGACAGTTCCGGTCGGCTGAGATTGGGAATGATCGGTGGCAGTCCTCTGCCGGCAGGATTTGGAGGGCTATCGCTTGGTGGCGTCGCCACGGCTGGCAGCGTGGGCACAGTCGCCACAGCGAGTGTCAGCACGGTGGGCACCGCCTTTTTGGCAGGCATAGTTGCACTCGTATGGCCCTCCAATCTCGGCGACAGCGCGCTTTACAGCGAAAATCAATTGCGCTCCATGGCCAGGGCGCGTACGCGGGTACGCTTGCATATCGAGCAACGCGATGACGGTACGCTCAAGGGATACGCTTTCTATACGGGAAAGAACCACGAATGGGAAATGGTCGATGTGGTGCAGTTTCAGATACGGCATGCGCACTACGTTGCCGACTTGGGTGATGGGGTTGAGCTGATCTGGACGCCTGCTACCGACCCCGCCAGTACACTCGGCATACCTGCATTGGAAGCGGCGCCATCGACGCCGCACATATGGGTATATCCGCCCACCGAGCAAGCCGCCGATATAATTGTCGACCCGATTTATCCACCTGAGTACAGGGATTTCATCCTGGTATTTCCGGCGGATTCAGGGGTCAGGCCGCTGTATATCGTCGTTAGCTGGAAGTATGAGGACGCGCCCTATCACAGCAAAAAGGGGAATTCAGTTAAAAGTAAACGCCCTGAAAATGGGCTGGATTCGCTTAATGAATCGATAGAGGTAAATCCGCCGAATTCGCGACGACGTATAGCGATTGATCCGCATACAAATGAGTTTGTAGTGATAGATCGTACTGCTGAAGGTGCCTATCACGCCCACGTAAGACCTTGGAGCGGCTTACGACAAGAAATGAAAAACGCCTTGATCAGAGCTGGGAAAACCAACCGCAAAGGCAAAATCCTGGGAGATACAAAATGACAATGCGATACCACGACCCATCACTGGAACACGATGAAGCAGTACGCTATCTAGCAACATCAGATGTCAGCAAAGTGACGGAGGCATTGATTTCGATTGGGCTTGATGAAACGAATGGCGACTGGGCAGAACATACCTGTCTCCAATTTATCGAACACCCTGACGACGAGATTTCAGCGGCAGCAATCGTAGCTATTGGACACATCGCACGTCGATTCGGGGCATTAGATATGACAAAGGTCACGCCGGCGTTGGAACAGGCAAGACACAGGTCGCCGTCTCTGTCGGCTGCGGTGAATGACGCAATGGATGACATAGAAATGTTCACCTGAAGCCCAACCCCTTCGGATTCTGTCGCCGCGTCTTATGAGTATGCGAGCCGAGCGTAAAATCTGGTCCGCAATAAAACCGCCCTGCTAAGGCGGTTTTTTATTGCCGGCGTTTTTGTATGTAACCCGCCCGCCACCGGCTAGACGCCCGCCCCTAAAACCAAAAACCCCAACCGGTCACCCGGTTGGGGTTTTGTGTTTCCAACGCCGACGTTTAGCGAGTAACGCGGCTGGTACCATCGACGGTCATGATGCGTACGCGGTCGCCGATGCGGAAGATTTCAT
>Ga0247730_1001873_pt1 | contig 10894 bp, 7 predicted proteins | sample UWRJL073202C2_FD_180959 | JGI IMG/M metagenome (GOLD analysis project Ga0247730, IMG submission 180959) | Plant litter microbial communities from Arlington Agricultural Research Station in Wisconsin, United States - UWRJ-L073-202C-2 | ecosystem: Environmental > Terrestrial > Plant litter >...
TACTCGGTTTCCAGGCGCAGGCCATCGCGACACGCCTTGAGCAATGGGCGCAGGACCTCCGGCCGAATCGGGCGATCCGGCACTTCCAGTACTTTGGTGTGGGCGTAGGCGAGGGCTAGCCCATCAATATGCGGGGCCCGCTCGTTGTTCTGGTAAAGAAGGTGCAGATAAGCGCTAGCGCTTTCGTCGATGAACTTAGGCTTGAACACTTTAGAGGGCACGTAACCCTTCAGGTGCTTGTCGTAGGCTAGGTTCTTCGGCGCGTGCTCGGTGATATAGGTATTGATGTCTTTGGACGCCTGTTGCCGGCTGATGCCGAAACTCTGCATCAGGTGGCCGGTGGTCAGGCGACCTTCCCACCAGGCGACGGTCTCGATCAGCCTGTAACGCAGTGCCAGGTCCCAACGGACCTGTTCGATGGATTGTTTGCGTTTCATTGCCACTCCCTGCTGCGGTCGCGTGGGTAGCACCACTCGACAGTAAAGACCTGTCGCCGTAGGCGACATGTCGTAGGTTACCACTGCAGCGGTGCGAGAGCTTTAATGCAGGCGATCAAGCGTCTTCGAAGTCGACTTCATCCTGAAGCTGCAGGCCTTTCCACATTCCCCAGACTTCGGCAGTGACACAGCGTGAGCGGTTGCCCTGACCACGAGGTTGCGAGAAGAACGAGATACCTTGTTTAAGGCTTACCGGCTCCCGATCTCTCTCAGACTTGCCGTTGTTCCCGAGGGGGAAGTGAGGGCTGAAACACTCAACGCCCCTGGCCAACTCTTCGCTGATGTCGCCACGATCCTGGAAGTGCGACTCCTCGGCTCGAATCATCTGACGAATGATCGACAGATCGATCATCGTGCTTTCATGCCAGTAGGCGGCGCAATTGTAGGCTGCTACCCAGGCGATGTTCGACTCCTGGATCAGGTAATTGATCGTGTCGGCCTGAGAGCGCTTGGCAGTGCCAGCGGAGAAGCAAGAGCCCAAAATAACGCCAGTGATATTGGCTGCCACTGATTTGAGGCTGCACTCAATCATGATGTCGACGATCTTGGCCCCCCCTACACGCTGACCGTCACCATGACCGGCCACGTAGACAATCGCGTTCTTATATTTGTGCTTGCTCAATGCTGCGAACGCCAACCTGAAGCTGCTCACATCATAGAAACGTGAATGCAGAATCTCCACATCATTGGACTGTTTCGCCAAGCCCTGAAAAAACGGCTCGACCGAGCTACGGTTGATATCTCCCTCATAGATATTCCAAGGGGCTTCCAGAATCAGTACTGCGCTTTTGTCATGCATGGGATCGACTTTCCATAAGGTTATTTTAAGTCGGCGCCTTCCATCGCAACTGTTATCTGTAAAGTTTCAGGACACACCATTCCTGACGTCTCTTACAAATCCCTGTCCGCTCTAGCCGGCACCTGGGATGCGCAATTTCCTCGTAATCGGCATCCCTGCCTGGGCCGAATCCTCTCGTAAGTGATGGCGAAAAGCTATTTATTCGGTAATGCCATCCTCCGTCTGCTCCGCCGGATACGTTTGATAATCTGCGTGCTTTGTTTACCTGTATAAGTCTACATTATAGACGTGTCGTATAAGGCGACATATCGTCTGTCTGTCATCGGAATGAGTCCGAGTCAGGAAAGGAATTTGAAGATGAGTATGCCGGAGGCAATTTCCACAGGGGCATTGGCATTGATGGTGGTGATCCTGCTGGTGCTTCTGTATCAGGGGCTGCGACTGGATGAACTCTTGAAAATGACGCTGGCCTGTCGCAAGGGCGCGCGCTGGGTGAGGATCTGTGAGGTAGAAAACCGGGAGTTGCGCTCTGCGCTACGCGCTGAGAAAGCACAGATTGAGCAGTTGCAGAGAAAAGTCGTGATTTTGCAGCAGTTGCTCCCGGTTGAGGTGAAGGAAGGTCTATGAACAGACTAGAACGGATCAGAGGCTGTTTACTGGGTGGCGCTGTCGGCGACGCGCTGGGTGCCGCAGTGGAGTGTCTCGAGTGGTCGGTAATTGAGGCGAAATTCGGTCCGCAAGGTGTCTTTGACTTTGCCCCCGCGTTCGGTGCCATCACCGACAACACACAGATGATGCTTTTCACCGCAGAAGGCTTGCTGCGGGCTTATGTGTACGGCAGCTCACGAGGGACTTGCCACGTCCCTAGCGTTATTCATCATTCGTTGCTGCGTTGGCTGAGAACGCAGGACTGCCTGGCAGCCATTCCAGTCAGTCAGGACGGCTGGCTGATCGCGCAGCGGGCGCTTTGGTCCCGACGAGCCCCTGGCGCTATCTGCCTTGATGCTCTCAAGGCCAGTCCGCGACTGGGCGCTGTGGCGGAAAATAACAGCAAAGATTGTGGTGCCTTGACCCGCGTTGCGCCCTGCGCATTCTTCGCAAACGCTTTTGACTACGCTACCCAGTCAGGGCGCCTGACCCACGGACACGCTACGGGTTACATGGCGGCCGGCTTGTTTGCCGATATTCTCCAGCGCATCGTCGATCGGCAAGACAGCCTGGAGCACGCCGTTAATCAGAGCTTGGCCAAATATGGACAAACGCCGGGTATGGAAGAAACACGGAGACTCATTGAACGCGTACTTTTCTTCTTTTACGAGGGGTATCAGCCGACTCCGCAACGAATAGATGAGCTCGGTGGCGGAAGGATCGCCGAAGAAGCGCTGGCTATCGGCTTGTGGTGCGCCCTAGCAGCGCGTTCGTTCGAAGAAGGCGTGATCACCTCGGTGAATCACAGTGGCGATAGCGACAGTACCGGGCTGATCGCCGGGCACTTGCTAGGTGCTCATTTTGGTCCTGCGGTGATTCCTGCTCGGTGGTTCGAGCAATTGGAGCTGCGCGAAGTGATTGTGCAAATGGCCGAGGACATTGAGCGCGTTCCGCGCGAGTACTGTGGGTGTTGCGGCGAGTTCGACCAAGAAATCGAGTTGGCGTATCCCGCTGGCTGAGTAAGTTGATGGAGACGACTTAGCGAGAAAGCCAACCTGAAACAGGCAAAATTTAAGATAGAAAACAACTCGCCAGCCGCTAGAATGTTCAATATGCAGCGTAATTCGGGACTTTTTTGGAGCATCGCAGCCACTCTGTACTCAACGGAGAGCTAGGAGTTTCGCGAAGCGTTTCTGAATTACCGATTACGAAGAGCGCAAATTTGCGCAACGGCATTTAAAGATAAATTAACGTTGATAAATGGCGGTACTCGCTTGCCAATCGTTGGGTCTCATCGATGTCGGTGGCATAGGCAGCATTGAAGGCGATCCACAGAAGTATGAATCGCCTGTCAACCACCTTGGCCTGCTCGGCGCGTTGCAGGCAGCGGGGCGGCGGCGACCCTACACTGGACTGCCTTTTCCGCAAGCTGGACAACGTGCCGACTGTGTACGGAAGTACGCCAAATAAGCTCGATGGGAAAAAGGGCCGCTCAGGAATTCCAGGACCTACGGACTGACTTGGGGCTGGAATCGACCAACAGGGGCAATTGGCAAGATAGTAGAGCTGAGACTCGGGTTAAACAGTTTCCCAGCAACGGCACTAGTCATTCCGCGTCAATCGAAACGGCTTTCCACCCCCAGCAAGCCCTCTTCTTGTTGTAACTCAGCACAGCTGTGCCAGATATTTTCCGGCCATCCTCGACTCCGTGCTCTGTCACGAGCGGGGGCGCAACGAAGATGTCGGTTTCCGTGAAGCCCATGCCATTGGATACGCGTACCTCCTCGCAGAATGCCTTTTTGACATGTGCATCTGGCTGTTTGTCGGTCGACCAAGCCTGATGCACACGGAACCCCTGGCCTTTTTTTGAAGTGTATCGGGATAGCCTTAGACCTATCGAGTCCCCTTCAACGAAAGAACCGGACAGTTCGGAAAGAGGGATTACACCCTCTATCTCTCGGTCGACGATGAAGTGGAGGACGTGCTTGTCCTTGTTGATGTGGTCGATCACACCTGTTTTTTCCGGAAAAACATCCCAAAGCGTTTCGGATGGCCTATCTTCCAGCACGAAAATCTTGAACCTCTGATTGTCGTCAAATTCGCCCTTGATCCTGACCGCATTACCAGGAGCCACCTTCTTGCGCCCAACCTTGAATTCGGAAATGCTCACCTCTGCCGGGACAGAGGAGGTTTTCAGGAATAACCTCCGCTTCGGCTTGTCCTCTTTGCCAGGAACCGTAAATTTTTCGCCGATGTTGGCATCGAGCCAAGGCAAGTTGCTAAATAGCAGAGTTTCGGCAGCTGCCGCATGAGTTTGATAGAAGGTGCGGTTTGAAACGCTGGCCTGGGTTTCGGCAAACCATGGCTCAGAAGCGAGTTGAGCCGCAGTTTCGGGGATTTTGTGGCCCTCATTCTCCTTGGAGGCGATAACCGTCTCGATTTCGCGTTTGGCGGCAGACAAGTCATTGCATTCCAACATTCGTTGAGCGACTTTGAGCCTGATTTTTCCCGTGAATTTGTCATCGGCGGGGCACGACAGTGCCTTGCAGTAACAGCCGAGCGCCGCTTGCTGGTCGGTGCGAGAAACGATGTCCCCCAGTAACCCCCAAGCCCAGTAGTCGTTTGCCTTGGCCTTAGCTACTTGGAGCCCGAAGGCTAAGGCCTCGTCATGCGCGTCCAAGGACAAGAGCACCTTCGCTTTGTCGAGTTTCAGCCAGATATTGTCGGGAAATCGCTCGATTGCCGCGTTGATATGGGGAAGCATGTAATTCTGGTCTTCGGCGTTGGTTGAGGCGCTGGCCTCCTTACCTGCCTGCTGGATGACTTTCTCCGCCAAGGACGGGTATTCCTTGCCGTCCTCCGCTCGGTAGCGCCCGAAATCCTCCGAGCGCAGATACTCTAGTTTCCACAGGCGCGAAAAACCAAGCATGCTCAATTTTTCCTGCCCTGCGAGTTTCGCTGCAAGTTGAAGTACGCAGGCGTGCAGCAGCGAAGGCTTTTCAACATCCAGCTTGAGATAGTCGTGCAGGTTGCGCTTGATGGCTCCCAGGTTAACGCTGTCAGCAGCCATCAACTCCTTGGAGTGCTTGAACAACGCCCATCCAAGGCCAGTCTGTGTTTCCTTGTCGGCGGCGCCGTCGGCCCACACCGTGCGATAAACGGCAGCTGCTTGCGCATGCTGGCCATCCTTGCTGAGGGCTTTCGCCTGGCTGATCTGCTGCGCGTGGGAATTGCACAGCGCCAGGGCATTACGAATCCCCTTGGCGAGCACGTCGTCCGAGATGTCGACTTTGCTGCCTTCCAATTGATTGCGGTAGTGGGGCAGGTTCTCTTGATTCCCGCTTTTAGCGTCCCGCTTGATGAGGTCGATCAGGGTCCAGCAGAATGCTTTCCGGTCCCAGTCATCTACCTGCGGCGCCCCCATCAGTTCCAGTGCCATCCGATATGCCTCATCAATCGCACCTTCCTTGCGTTTGGCGAAAACCTCCTTGTTTGTAATCACCCCTGCATTCCTTTTGTAAGAAGTAAGCCGACTTCACCTACCAATGAGCCCGGCGAGCAGGCGTTGATCAGTGGCTGACACTTCGTGAATTGTTCTTTCGCGCTGTACCAGACATCGTAAACGGCGACCGCGCCATCTTTGGCAAAGCTGTATCGCTGGGACCATTGCTGCTCTACAACCTTCTGAACGGCAATGCCGCTCTCACTGCAAAGGCTGAGAACCTTCTCGTGGAAATCGTTCAGGAATGGCTTGGCGAAGCGCATCTCGCAAATCGGGGAGTCTGTGCCCGCAAACAGCGGCTTGCCTTTGAGCGGTGCAAGTAGAGCTGCCAACTTGACCCCCAGGTCCGTAAGGCGGGGGACAGCGAGGCTGGTAACCTTGTTCCTGCCGTTGTAGGCGATGTCTATCCGAGCAAACTCTGCTTCGCGCTTGAAGTGGTAAACCTCTTGGTATTGATTATGAAACACCTCCTCAATGGCGATGCCCTCGCCGTCGATCAGCTTGCAGACCTCGGCCAGCAGAGAAAGCAGAAACGACGCCGTCGCCGGAATGCCAAATGTGTTGGAGTTCTGCAGAGCAATGGCCACAGACGGCTGCTGTGGGCTGGTGGGCATGGCAGGAATATCCTTCAGCGGATTCGGGACTTGAAGCAAGTCCAAAGCAGGATTCGAAACGATTTTAATGCTGCTCCACGGTTGCAGGTTCGGCGGGTCGAGCAAATAAAGGTTTGTTGCCGTGCGCGTGATTGCGGTGTAGAACCAGCGGAAATAGTCGGCTGTCAGCTGGCTTTGGTGGCTCTTGGATTTCACAAACACATGATTCCATTCGCTGCCTTGGGCTTTGTGACAGGTGATTGCGTAGCCGAACTTGAGCCTCAGCGCGTTGAAATACGGATCGGTTTTCAGTTTATGCTTGAACTCGGCGCTGTTCCTCTTAATGCCTTCGTTGCGAATGCAGAAATCCAGATAGAGTGCCTTGTTCTGATCGGACGAGAGGCCTGGCTCCTTGCTGTAGAGCAGATCCTCCAGGATTTTTATCTGGAAAAAACGAGCAACGCCTTCCAGATCTTTGAAGCCTACCACTACATCACGAAACGTCAGCGCAACCGGTATTTCCTCGAGTTTTCCCGAGTCAAGGACTTTCCTTTTAAGCGTAATGGTTCGTTTCTCCGGGGAGGAAATTACCTGCCGGATCAAGCCGAAATCACCGTTCGAGATGAATATCCCGCAGGCGTCGCTGTTCGAGACCGCCATGACCTTGTCCCCGGGCATAACCTCTGGACAGCCTGGGAAAAAATGCTCCCGGATTTGGCGGTTGTAGTCCCCAACGTCGGAGTTTGAGTGCGCGATGACTATGGATTCCCCGTTAATCTTGCCGCCGCAGGACTCGAGATAGCGCAACATCAGATCCTGGTGTTCCACCTTGTGGACGTCGGGATGGTCGAAATCAATCACCAGTTGATTGAAAACTTTGGCTTGCAAAGATTTTCGAATCGGTACTGCGTTTGCGATTACGCCGCTTTCCGATTTTTGCCGAACCACTTCCGACAGTTCGTACCCGGTCGAGCGTGTGTGATGCTTGCGCGATAGGTAATCCGCGTCCAGAGCAGGCGAGAAGCTCATGCCCACCGGTGGCAACTGCGCGTCGTCACCGATGAAAATCACCTTTTTGCTGTGATCGTTGTGGTCTAGGTTCACGAACTTGAGGAAGTCGGTAAGCAGGTATCCCGTCCCGAAACGAAAGAACTCCGCCTCTTGGTAGATATCCGCAATCATGGACGCCTCGTCCACTATGTAGACCGTATCAGCTGAAAGGCTGTTCACCGCCATTTGAGCGTAGAACTTGAACGTCTCGGTTCCGTCCATCTCGGCGTCGCGGTACTCAGAAATGTCGTCGAACGAGTAAATGGTCTTGTGAATCGTGTAAGCGGGTGACTTTGTCTTGCTGGCGATTACTTTGGACGCCTTACCGGTCGGCGCGGCAAGAACGTAGTTTCGGCCTATCGCGCGAAAATACTCGGTCAGGCCCTTCGTGACGAAGGTTTTGCCGGTGCCCGCGTAGCCTTTGAGGAGGAACACGCTTTCCTCATTGCCATCGAGGAATCGTTCCAGCCGGTTAATCAGCTCCGCCTGTCCGTCAGTAAGTGAATACCCGGCGAAGGCGTCGTTGGTGCTTATCAGCCTGCGCGTTTGCGCGGATTTGAAATCGATTGTTCCGGAGACCCGCGCGGCAGAGTTTTTGAAGTCTCGGAGTTTAGCCTCGTCAAGCGTCTGGTTTAGGGTTGCGATTTCGGCTTGGGCGGCTTTCTCCGCAGCCTCCAATAGGCTCAACTCCTCCTTTGCAGCGGCCAACTGTTTAGCAAGGTTTTCTCCTGTCTTGCTCAGCTCTGCGAGATGCTCAGAGGGTTTAGTTGGCGCGGTGTAGGGCGGATACCCGTCGAGACATTCCCCGCTGTAGGTCTTGTAGAACCACTGACCGATAAGGTATGCCTCCTCAATCAGTAGAAGGGAAATATCGGCACCCACCGAGTTGCCGTGGGCGGCTTTGTTGCCGAGCATCCGAAGGGCGTGGAGTTTTTGGAGGACGGCGTCGCCGACAACCTCCCGAAAATCCGGCGATTTGAGCTTTTCAAAAAAACCATCTGTCGGTTCGCTCGGAAGTCTCAGCTCTCTGTAGAGAATGCCAACTAGGACTTCAGCGAAGCAGCGCATCTTGATGGCCGCCGTGTGCGGGTCTGAAAACACGTAGCATTCGGCAAACGATGCATGCTGATACAGCTGGGGCCAGCGAGCTTTTAGAGGATAAAAATTATTTGAATTCATTTGCTTTTTTATCTGCCTATAATCTCGAGGGCATGCAGAGTCTGTGTGCACAGGGTACTGCTGTGACTGTTTTGCGGGTACAGCTTAGTGAAGCTGTTCGCTGCGCCCTTTAGCGCTGCACGCGTCCCAAAAACAAGACTCCTGCTCGCCATCGGTTTAGTCTCAACGGATCGAAACGACTTTACGGTCCTTATTTTCATTGGTTGCAGAGACTGAAAGGCTGCCGGTTGCCGCACTCTGGATGTGCTCGCTCCACCAAGCCATCATCGGGCGTCTGCGATCAATATAGTCGGCTCGGTTATAGGCGCTACGTACCTCATCCTTATCAACGTGAGCTAGCGCAACCTCAATCAGCTCAGGCTCCCAGCCGTGTTCATTGAGGATGGTGCTCGCCATTGATCGCATGCCGTGGCTAACCAAGCGTCCTTCAAACCCCATCCTCTTCAATGCCATGTTGGCGGTCTGGCTGTTGCAGTGCGTGCGAGGGTCTCTGTCTGCAGGGAACACATATTCCCTATGCCCACTGTAGGGCTTGATAGCCTCCAAGAGTGCCAGAGCTTGATCAGTGAGAGGAATGATGTGTATCCGACGCTTCTTCATTCGCTCCGCCGGTATCGTCCAGATCTTTTTTTCGAAGTCGATATCAGCCCAGCGGGATGTAGCCGCCTCGGCCGGCCTGGTCATAGTGTGAAGCTGCCACTCAATTAGGCAGCGCGTTGTTCTTTTTATGCTGGCATTAGCGATCGCCATCATGAGCTCTTTTAGCTCCTCGGGAGGCAGTGCCGCCATGTTCTTCTTTTTCGGTCTCTTGAAGACGGAGCGAATCCCACTGAGTGGGTTCGCGTGAATCAATCCCGAATTCACTCCATAGGTCATGATTTCATTCAGACGCTGAGTCAAACGTTTAACAGTTTCGAGGCTACCCTTCGTTTCGAGGGGGCGGAGCAAGGTGATGACCTTAGGAGCAGTGATAGCTGAGATCGGGGTCGGGCCCAGGTCCGGGAAAACATGCAGCGTGAGGGAGCGCCAGATATCCTCGGCGTACGCTGAAGTGACTGAATCTTTTTTGAGCTCGAACCATGCTGTCGAGATGTTTTCGAAAGTGTGTTCCGTGGCTGCTTTTTTGGCGTGCCGCTCGGCGTCGCGTTTCTCTTTAGGGTCCACCCCCTGGGCGACGAGCTCTCTCGCTTCCACAGTTCTCTTGCGTGCTTGAGCCAGACTTACCTCAGGAAAGGTACCCAATCCCATATTTATCCGCTTTTTCGTCACGGGATGGATGTAGTTGAAATTCCATAGCCTTGAGCCATTGATTCTCACTCGCATCTGCAGGCCGTTACCGTCGGTGAGTATGTAGTCCTTTTCCTTTGGCTTCGCGGCTTTCACTTTTACGTCTGAAAGGCGCGTGGCTTGGGCCCCCATGGTGTATTCCAATGCTGTTTATGTATTCCAAAAAATAGCAGGTGAGGGCTTGGAGTACCACTTGGAATACACGAAATCGTGGATGATCACGGATGCTGGTGGACGCTCTCGGACTCGGAACCCCTGTATTTACTGGATTTCAGGCACAAAAAAAGACGTCCGTGGACGTCTTTAGATGTTAATTTGGTGGAGCCGGGGGGATTTGAACCCCCGTCCGCCAGTACTCCGCTGTCGGTCCTACATGCTTAGCCGTGTCTATTAAGTTAACCCTCAGCGACCCGACGGGCAGGGGGCTTTGGGCGAGCTGTGTAAGTTTTAGCCGATTCGTCCACAGCGTACTGCACGGCGATTCTGTTCTATATGACAATCACTTCGGGTTTACAGACATCCCCTAGTGATTGCTGGGCCCGAAGGCACCAGAAGCTCAGGGTCTAAGGCTGCTTACGCAGCGATGGACATTTCCTGGCCGTATTTTTCGTCATTGGCAACTATAAGTAGTTGCAACAGTGGATTTACGACTTCTGTTACCAAGTCGGCATGCACCTAAAGTTTCATCACCGGCGTCGAATCCTAATCGGCCCCAGCTGACTGCTTTCGCGGTCAGGTCGCGGAGTGTACTCCAACGAGTCGTTCGCGTCGACCTTCTGACACAAACCACCTGCGGGCCAGCCATGTGTCTGGCCCGGCTGGTGTTTTACTTGGCGCCTTCGCTGCCCGAACCGATGTTTTTCAGTGCAGTGATTTGCTTGGTGGTGATCTCAATGCACTCTTTTTCGTTGCCATCGGCTTTGGCTTTCATCGCCGCTGCCTGGGTTTTCTCGACTTCCATTTTGGTGTCAGCAGACAGATTGGTGCCGGTCGAAACCTGAGCATCCTTCAAGCTTTGAAGGTTGGCATCACAGAGATCATCTGCGGCAAAAACCGGGGAACCCAACAGTGCAGCGGTGAGGAACAAACCTGTGAGTGCTGTGCGCTTCATGGTGTATCTCCTTAAGCCTGTGGACTCGGTGTGGCCGGTCGATAAGGCCTGTGCCGAGGTCTGAAAATAGCCCGACGTCATTGGCGGGCTTAAACAAACTGACTGTCCACAAACGCAGGGGTTCTATTTTTTTTTTGCACTCATGTGAAAAAGCCACATTTAGCGATCTCGGCACCAAAATGGGGCGATCGCCGCTTTTATGCGGCGATCAGGTGTTTTTGGCCTGTG
>Ga0247730_1001875_pt1 | contig 10881 bp, 17 predicted proteins | sample UWRJL073202C2_FD_180959 | JGI IMG/M metagenome (GOLD analysis project Ga0247730, IMG submission 180959) | Plant litter microbial communities from Arlington Agricultural Research Station in Wisconsin, United States - UWRJ-L073-202C-2 | ecosystem: Environmental > Terrestrial > Plant litter >...
GGCTCATCAATCTACTGCACAGGACAAGATTTTAAACGCGTTGGTTTGTCAACGCTCACAGACATCTTGAATGTGGTCGCTCCCCCAATCTCAGCACACGAAGTAATCAAAGTATGGCTCAGCCATGACATGCGTGGATATGAGGGAATAGAATCTCTGGTCTACAAAGCATTCGCCAAAGTGGGTGCTAGTAATTGTTGTGACTCTGTTCTCAATGCTGCATATCGGCTAGGTCATGGAACAAGTCGAAGGAGGAGATCTCATTGTCAACCGTGGAAACGAGTCTCGATATAAAGACGACGCGCCAGGGAATGGCCGAGAGCTTAACTCAGTTGAAGGATATGATGCTGCTGTGAAACTAGCCCAGGCAAGTCATCGCATATGCTACGTTGTGATTGACGTTTCTAATTCTGCCCTTGTTTAGGCTGATCTTGAGGAGGTTATCAAGAATAAACAAGCAGCAGAAGCCACGCCGTCTTTGGGAGAACACTCGGCTCAAGCCCCGGTTACAGACTCTCATATTTATTTGCGCGTCCAACCCTTCATGACCTCCCAGTCACTTCCATCCACAGAAGGTCAGCCTATCGAGGGCTTGAAGCAAGCTCAGCTTCAGTTTCTGTTCTACCTCATGGACCCTTCACACAATTTGGCACAAGCCACGGTGACTCAGGCGGTACCGGCACAATGGCTCGAAATCTGGGACGAATTTGACTGGGTGGAGGACCTAGTCGCGGAGGCTCTGCGAGTTGGAGTCGAGGTGATTGGACAAGAGTACATAGTGTCAAGAATGGGGTGGGCAACAAGAGCAGTTGGACAACCCATAGCGGAGCAAGATGAGAAGCCAGACAGCAATTCGTAAGATATTTTAGTCGTGTAACTTTGGACCTATTACCAGCAAAGCAAACTATTGATTCAAAGGGCAGAAGTACAATCTATGGCTCTACTTCTTAGGCTCTTCTGTCTTTGGAGGCGGTAGAGGCTTAAGGTCTTCAGGTCGGCGTGGGGTAGTGCCTTCTCCAACTTGCTCCCAAGGAGACAAGGACTCGAAGTTACTGAGCCTACAATCAGAAAGGAGCAACGACAGAGCTCATAACACTCACCGGAATGCTTGAGTCAATTGCAATGGTTCGTAAACCACTCTCTTCCGTTCCTCATCATAACGAAGCTCAGTATATCCCTGAAAAATGTTAGCTTGTAGTTTGAGAAGATTCAAGTGGCTCTTACACTGAGAGGGAAGTCTTTGCGTAAGGGATGGCCCTCAAAGCCGTAGTCTGTGAGGATACGACGCAAATCAGGATGTCCACTGAAAAAGATTCCATACATATCCCATGCTTCGCGCTCATACCTAAAGAGATTGTCAGTGTTCGCTCTGGATAATAACGCAATATGGAACGCACCAATCAGCCCCGCGGAAGACTGGAACTGCACTGGGAACATGGTCGCCTTCACTGGCATACGTCTTGACACGAATTCTGGCCTTGTGTACCGTACTGAGCAAATGGTATACAACTTCAAACCGCTTCTCCCTCTCTGGGTAATCAGCCCCACTAATATCCATAGCGCTCTTGAACTGACATTGGGAATGATCTCGCAGGAAAGTGAGGAGAGGAACCACTCCAGAAGGCGCGGTGTATAGTGTGAGCTCATCCTTGAGAACGGAGAACTGCTGAATGAACTTGGGCAGGCATTGCATCAAATAGGAGCCAAAAGTGTGAAGTTTTTCCGTTGTTTCAGCATATTTAACGATCGTCGGGTTGGGCGAGGTGGGTTCGCTGAATGGAGACGTAGACGCTGAGAGCAACTTGTTAGACCTGCCATGGTTTAACGAGGGGCTTTCTCACCTTTGGGCGACTGAGTAGACGAAATAAGGCGTTTAGAAGCAGTAACGCCTACACGCGCGTGGACGCTCCTCAAGGCTGGCCTCAGAGCAGCTCGAGATATCATGAGTGTTGTAGAACGACGGGTGATACCGAGAGGAGAATTCGGAATAGCTCGTGACATGTTATTAGTCACTTGTCACATCTCCATCCTACCTTCCACCATGGCGAGCACAAGCATCGAAATATTTGACTCTTTACCTTACTACGACGATGACCTGGAGAAATATCCGGGATTGCAGGATAAAGTGGACTATGAGCTTTCTCGACAACCAAAGCCACCTACCACCATGCATCCTCATGTCCCCCCGCCTTTCGAGTTGTTCAAGGTATGCAATGCTCGCGTTTTCTCACAAGGTCTTACGCTGAGCTAATTGGCAGTGACCTAAATCCAGAACAACCCCCTTCTGAAGGCAGAAATGGACCGTATTGAGTCTCATCAGCCATTCCCTTCTCTAGACTCGTTACGATACCAGCTCCCTGGTCCTATGTCCTCGCCTGGCACAGACGAAGAATGGCAAGTGGCGATTAAAAATGCACGCGCGCAGCTTGAGCATCAGCGACTTCGGTGAGTGTCGTGTTAATCTCACTTAATTACACTTCGAACTTAAGTCCGCATAGACAGACGAATCTAAGCCTTCTGCAAACGTATGGTCCTAATGCGTGGCGCATCCACAACTACCTTCTCGAGTCTACCGCTACACAAACCGAGAAAGCACTGGAACAATTGCAGCAATTGACAGTCGACGTCAATCGTGAACGCAAGAACAACCAGGTCAGAGGAGAACCACCTTGTCCGCCACATTGCCCTTCTAACAAATATCCCTAATTCAGACCAAAATTGGAGCTCAAATCACGGCTTTAGAGACTCGTTGGACAGAGCTGATTTCGAATGTGCTACAGATAGAGATGGCCAATGTGGCCTTGGATGTACAGATTGATCACTTGAACAAGCGAGAGGTAGAACTTGTAGACAGCATATAAATCCCTATTTCCGTGTTGCAGTAATACTGTATCTCATCTAAGGACACTGTCAAATCTCGTTAGAGTTATTTCGGGGTCGCTCATACGCAAATCACTTTTGTAGATAGTTCGAAGTCCGACCGTTGTATCTGCCGAAACGTTGCCGTCCGCCTGCAGTTCTGCTACTTCCAGTACTACTGGTTAGCAACACTACGCCACCATTTGCGATACCTTGAAGCCTCAAGGTCTGTCTTTCTTCATCATTCCCAGCACCGCTGCATATATGCTATGCAGATCAACGGTCTGACAGCCATTGTATCCAGGTGTCAGTCTACGTTCAAAGCAGTCATTTAGCGTCTTGCGACGCGTCTATGGCCAGCATTGACCAACTACGTCTATCGGAGACGGTGGTAGAAGGGAACAAACAAGTCTCTGAATCATCGGAACCGTCTGTGAATACAGATACGGCAACACCTGACGCAGCATTGTCCACACCGACCTCGAATCCAGCATCAACGCTGAAAGCAGGCCCGTTAAACGGCAATTTACCCTCCAGCATCACAGATTCCAATGGAACTGCGATTTCCTCAAAGCCTGCTCTGGTACAGCTAGGATCGGGCCCCAATCCGTCCGCGCCTCAACCCAAGAGATTCAGCGCTGTGAACATCAACAAGACGTTTCTACAAAAAACATCTAGCTCTTCCAATGCTGCTCCTGCCATTACTTCGTCTGCATCTCAGAAATCTGGAGGGCCACCTGGTTTGTGCCTCTTCCCATCTCTCCGAAGAACACCGAACTCATCTATAACTTCCAGTGCGTCCAAGCGCCCACTCTCTGCAATCGCATCCTCGCCTGGTCACCACAAAGCTCACTGCCGCAACCCCTCAGACAACTACAACTGGCCCGGGATGGTCTCGTCCTTCTTCCACCATTCCCTCGCCCGGTGGGGCCCCTACACCCCCTCAAGGCATACAACCTTCTCCAAATAACATGCGACCTCTTTCTGGTCCTGCACAAAGAAGCCACAATACGACGCCACCTCAATCTGGATCAACGGGAGCCAATGATCATGCGAATCCAAACTCGACTAAACCCGTGTGGGGAAATATCAAAGCCACGGTGAATCCTGCCAGGCCAAATGCTCGGGTTGAAAATGATTTTCCAACGGCAGCCGAAGTTGCTCATGGTTAGTCTTTTTGTACAGCTTTGCGTATGCGTTGGAACTTATCAGGGGAAGCAGCCGCAGCGGGCCCTCCGAAATATGTCAAGCCAACAGCTGACCCTAAACAGGTGGAAGTGGACGCTGCTCACAAGCAAGCTAGAATGAAGGAAGCAGACACGTTTCGTGGCGTTCATCTGGATCCGAATGCGCATCATTGGGATGAGGTTCGTTGCCAATAGCAGATTCAATGCTTGGTGTTCTTGCTAACAGTGTCTAGATGGAGGAAGACGACGACAATTTTTTGGATGGTGTTATTGAATTTGGAGATGGCCGACAATACAAGATTGAAGCCTCGGAGGCAAAAGCAGGTCCAGCAAGTTCACATCCTACGTTATCACGACAAGACGTGCATGCAGCTCCACCTCCCGTCAGCAAGCAGGAGCGCTTCGTGGACGACTTTGATCGTAGCTGGCCAAAGTCACAATCGTCTTCGATGCGGAGCGGAGCTACGAACGGACACGTAGAACTTCCTCCGGTGGTAGTTCCTCCGGTCTCACAACCACTCCATGATTCTTCCAGGGTCTTGTTTAATGCAAGCTCAAACAAACTTGAGCCGTATAGCAAGCCTCACCAAAGTGGTCCATATCCACGGCGACCAGAAATTCTCACAGCAGACAGAAATCCTCGAGAGCATCACGCTCCACCGCATTTGAGTCACATCCAACATTCTAGTCCTATCGTAGAAGAAAGTGCTTCATCCAAGCCACGGTCGTGGGGGCAGAACGCGAATAAACCACCATCATCGCATTCTGGCTCAACTCATATGACCTCACCCAGAGACAGGGATTTTGGCCCAATTGGTGAACACCGAGGCAGACGATCCTCCAACGCCGGTTCATCAACATTTGTCCAAGGTCGACAAGCACCCCCACACTTAGCGAATTACGATTCCAGTATGCCACCGCCTCCACCGCCGGCCATGTGGAGAACTCCCTCTCACGACTCAAAGTCTGCCCAGCGCTACGGTGGTGGACCTCCTTCGTCTTCTGGGCGTTCTGCTCGACACATGTCACCTTCCCCTTCTCGATCACACGCTTCATCAGCTGCAATTTCTGCAGTTTTGGATCTTCAAAACGCTGGTGATCTTCCGGATCTAAATGAGATGAGAAGAGACCTCATGCAAAATGCGGCAGCTCGAGCTAAGCAGCGTCGTGAGCAGGAAGAACTAGAGAGGGAGAAAGAACGAACTCGTGCGAAGCAGAAGGCTGATGAGATGGCAGCAAAGATCGCTGCGGATCAAAAGGTTTGCCTCGCTTTCCAGCAAAGAAAAAAGACACCAACTCATTTCTCTCACAAATTTTCCAGAAGGACGCTGAGGTTGTAGCCATCATCGAAGGTGCTGTCAAAGGTGCTGTACAACCCAACGAGAAAGAAGTAGAACCAGTGCCGCAAGTACGTGGTCATGTGCGACGGTTATCCTCGTCAAGACCTATGCCACCAAGCAGGCCGGGCTCGTTTGTGGCTGGTGCAGAGTCTTGGAGGAAGAAAGAGGAATACGTTCCCACACACACCTCAGAGCCGTCATCGTTTGTACCTCCCCCGCCTTCAGTCCTTGAGCAGACCTTGGCCGAAGAATCGCAAGCTGATTTAGAAGTCGTTGACTTTTCTGACATGAGTGTATTCATTGGAATCCCGAAGGAAGAGAACATGCCAATCAGTGAAGAATCAGACATACGACCATCTGAGCGTCCTGGACGACCACAAGCCAGTGACTTCTTCACCAGCACCTCTAGTGCAGTCGAATCTGGTCATTGGAGGAAGCCCAATGATTCCGCTCCTGCGACCATACGGTCATCAGAGCAGGTGGCCAGAGAGGACAATGCTTTCAATGGACTTGGTGAAGTCAGGCATTCGCCAAATCTACCTCGCTCGAATCTCCCCACTCCCCCCAGTCCATCTCTAGGACGTCGGCCCCAGTCGTCGCAGAAGGAGGTGACAGTGTCTGCCTTCGACGATACGCTTTCCAAGATCCGCGGAGCCATGCAATCAAACGAACCCACGGCGCCGCCTCAATCAACTACACCATTTGTCGCGTCGAGTCGAAGACCATCGGTTGTGTCAGTACCTATCCCAAATAAACCGGAATATCCCAGAGACCGCTGGGTTCCACCCGCTCTTCGACCAAAGCCTCCTCTTGAGCGGGAAAATTTTGACGTCACTGTGCATGTGCCCCCAAATTCCCCAAAGCCTGCATGGAACGCATTCTCCGTTAGACTTCCTACAGTTTCATCGCCCGTTGACCCGTTGACGAAGCGACAGTTGTCACTCTGGCAGAAGCATTTTCCTGTTCGTCTTCAAGTGATGTGCTACGATCCTCCGGTAGAGGGTGTATCCAGACGGGAGAGTCTTTTGCAGGATTTGTTCGGCAAACCGCAAAAACTCAAAGGAAAATTACATTACAGAGTCCACCTTCCTCGCATGACCCTCCAACCGGTGTTGACGGTCAATTTGAATCCACCTCAGGGATCTCGAGTCTTCGGGAGATCACCTGTGTCCGACAATATTACCAGTTGGAGAAAATCGCCTGCAGCACCAAAAGAGACTTCAGAAACTACGGCTACGCTTGACCCAACATCTCGGTCGCCACCACCAGAGACTACAACCCCTTCCCGCTTGGATGTCAGTGACAGTACGAGCAAATCTTCTGCCCATGTACGACTGAAATCTCTGTCGCAAGCACAAGGAGAATCCTCTTTGCCTGCCTCCAAAAGAACAAGAGCTCCAACATTCGACGGGAAAGAATCTCACGGCATCAGTTTCACTGTCGGAAGTGAGCTGAATGCCCCGGAGAAGTTCGATGAGGACCTGCAAGCTCCAATTCCTTCTTCGCAGACAAATCTGAGTGCGCAGACCTCTAAAAGTGGCCAGTCGTTGAATGTTTTAAATAGCGTTGCACAGGATGAAGTAAGTTGTTATATATTCTTGTTCCTAATTCCTGCCTAATTCCCTGCTACCTTAGGTTCGGTCCTCCCGTCCACCGACGCCTCCATCCTCTCGACATAGTGCATCAGCTTGGAGATCATCTGCGCTGGGAATGCCAGTGCAGGAGTCTCCTTCCCGTGGGCCTGACCCGGAGCATTTGAAAGCTGTGTGGTCGCAAACAGCGAATAAGCCGTCGATAAACTCGCTTGAAGGGATTGGTGACGACCTAACGGGATTACCGTTCACTTTACACGATGTGAAATCAGAGGACGGGGAGACGCCCCCTGCAATAGCACCATCAGCCCCTCCTTCACGAATGTCAATTCATGATGTCAGACGTGCCTTTCAGCAAGTCCCAAATCCGTCGAATGGTCAATCTCGTCCCCCCTTTTCGCCTCCTTCGACCAATGCACCTGTAGCTCGGCCCGCGCCAAATTTCTCGCAGCCTACTTTCCCTCCACCTGTCACAGCTCCAGCAAACCAAGCGATACGGCCACCATATCCAGGCTTTACACCCTCGCCTCATGGGTCACCGAGTCCTGTAATGTACCCTCATCCACCCAGCCGTGTCCCTTCAATGAACGGAGGTCCGCCTATGTATGGGGCACCAATGTGGGTACCGATGATGCCTGGTCCTGGAACACCCGGTCCTCCTGCGCAAGGCATGGTTCGGCCTATTCCGTCTCCTTATCCTGGGCAGATGATGGCCTACCCTCCCCCTCAAGGCGCTCATCCTATGTATATGGCGCCTCCAATGGGTCCGCCTGTGCAGGCTGGCAATGGACGAGGACGCCCAATGGCAATGATGAGTCCAAATATGCAGCAGGCCATACCCATGTATCCAGGAAGCCCTGGGCAAGTCATGATGTCGCCTGTTCCTCCGCCTGGAGTATTGAGGCCAGATCCAGCACGACCTACTCAGTCAGGTCAATACGCACCTCTACCACCGTTTGCAGGCCGGCCGACATGGTAAATAGGACTTTCTCTCTTATGTTGTTTTTTCATGATTCTTCTGTTTGTTTGTCACATTTGCTATCTTGTCCTTCGCATTGCATCTTATAAATTATCATGTCATATGGAGAATAAACCACGACACTCTAATCTAAGCAGCGAGTTCGACAGCTTTCTCAGCAGCTTCATCTAGTCCGTCGTAAGCGAGGATCTTAAGACCAGACTGCTTGATCATCCTGTGGATTATCATGAGCAATCAACACGAAAAGCTTGACTGCAGAAACATACTCTTTCGCTTCAGCTTCCTTGGTGCCCTTCAGTCTAACCACCAAAGGGATGGTCATCTCCAGCTCCTTGGTGGCTTTGATGACACCCTCAGCAATGTAATCGCAACGCATAATTCCTGTAGCCCTGGTTAACAATTGTTAGCAAGAAAGAGAATGGTGTAACGTGCCTCCAAAGATGTTGATGAAAATGCTCTTGACTTTGGGATCGCTCAATAGAAGCTCAAACGCCTTCTTGACGGTTTCGGGTGTAGCACCTCTGATGGAGAAAGGTCAGAGTTAAACATCCCTCAGAACTGGGCTGCTCACCCTCCGACATCCAAGAAATTTGCTGGATTACCGCCATGGAGGGCCAACACGTCCATGGTGGCCATGGCAAGACCGGCACCGTTGACGAGACATCCAACAGAGCCATCAAGCTTGATAAAGTTCAAGTTGGCTTTCTGGGCCTCTACTTCGGTAGGTTCCTCTTGCGAAATGTCACGCAAGTCGAAGACATCCTTTTGACGGAACTCGGCATTTTCGTCGAATCCGAACTTCGCATCCATGCTATCAACCCAAGACAGGTGAGAATCATTCGAGTAGAAAAGTAATTTAATAGAAACAAACCACAGAACATGTCCGTCATGGGTCTCAGCCATTGGGTTGATCTCAATCTGAGTAGCATCCTTATCCTTGAAAATTCGGTAAAGGTTGATGAAGATATCGGCAGCCTCGTCTTGGTTTGACTCTTTAAAGCCCAGTTTCTTTGCCACACCTAGTGCCTCTGCCTTGGAGAGACCATTCTCAAAGCTAATGGGAGTGGTGATGATTGCTGAAGGGTCCTTGGCGGCAACTTCTTCAATGTTCATACCACCCTGGTTGGATGCAACGAGAACAACACCCTCTGAGGATCGGTCGTTCAAGACGGCAACATAGTACTCGTGGGAGGGATCACGACGTTCAGCGAGCATAACCTGAGCAATGGTGAGCGATAGCTTGGTGAAAAATATGCCCGACTAACAGCATTGCAGAGACGACCGTCAGCGCCGGTTTGTTTGGTGATGAGCTTAGCACCGAGCATCTGGGAAGCATAGTCTTTAGCTGCTTCGGGGCTAGGGAAAAATCATGTTCAATAAAGGCGGAAAGATCATCGAAATGGCATGGAAGTATACCTGTCTACCATATGCACACCACCCTGTAAGCCAGTGTTGAATTTGCCCTTTCCTCGACCACCGGCCAGGACCTGAGCCTTGATCACAAGTTTGTTGGAGCCTGGTAGGTGATGGGTCGGTCAAAGTGAGCTACAAGACTACAGTAGATAACTTACCAAAGTTCTTTGCAACATCAAATGCCTCTTCCGGGGTTTTAGCTGCAATGCTCTTTGGCGTGGGGATTCCATACTGAACCAGAGTTCAGAAACCAATACAAAATGGAATGATGACACGCAGAAGGCTTACCGAGTTCAACAGGTTGACTGACTGGTATTCATGGATGGAGAGGAAACGCCTCTGGCCTGCAGACGCAGCCTGAGAGACCTGCATTTATCGTTAGTACTTCGCTGGATAGTGATAACAAGCGCACATACGCGAGCTAATGAGCCAGCTTTCCGAAGGGTAGTAAGCATGAAGGGATGGATGTGGTATTGTACAAGAGAAGAATTGGCTTCCAACGCGCCTTTCGTCGTCCGTAACGGTCCGCATGCACGGAATACCGGTATTGCCACGTGAAAGGCTAGACCCATCTACTATCCTCCTGAATTTCGTACGATTTTTTCTCTTCAACCAGTACGACGACGACGGTTGGCTCTATCTCTAGCGACTTCCTGTCTCTCGCCTGCATTTCATGCAAGGTTGTATTGCTGGTAGACTGAAAACTCATTCTCCCCTTGAGTTCGGATGGCTTATTTTTATTTCTTTTTGAGTTATTCGAAATTAGGTGGCAGGAATATTCTCTCTTGTACCGTCTGGCCTGACCTCGCCATGAAATTGATTACTATTACGCATTTTTACACAACTGCATTGCAGTAGGCAACATCTGAGCAACACGAGTCCGACGCGTTTTCTCCAGTATATAATTCTGCGGTAAAGTGGATCTTGGATAGTTGTCCCCCCCCTTTTTCACCCCGCCACTTATGACTTTCAGCCCAGAAGTGGCCCCTTTATCGATGACTGCCATGCAAGACGATGAGCGTTCTTCTCAGATCCTTACTGTGGCTACAACCGTATTACAACAGGCGGTGGACATGCTGGATGCCCACATTACTTCGGACGACCAGCTTGTCGCCCACTCTGCTCTTATTCCTGGGTCAACCTTAGGTATGTCAGCTGGCTCTCAACAGGTTAGTAGTTAACTAAATCCATGCACTTCAGGCAAGCACATGCGACATGCACTCGATCATTTCACCCTGTTGCTTGATTCCATTACGTCGCCTCCACCCTATGAATTTTCCTACGACACACGCAAGCGCAACGTGCCGATGGAAACCAGCAAATCTGCCGCTCGACAGACGCTACTGGATGGTATTGCACGCCTGCAGGATGTAGTTCCTAAGGTCAATATGGACGAGTCCATGACTTTGAACGCAATTACTCCATTCCTGCACTCATATCAGACAACCTTTGGCAGAGAGGTATGTTCAATTATACTGCCGGACAACCAGAAATTGATTCCTATCTATCAG
>Ga0247730_1001876_pt1 | contig 10881 bp, 10 predicted proteins | sample UWRJL073202C2_FD_180959 | JGI IMG/M metagenome (GOLD analysis project Ga0247730, IMG submission 180959) | Plant litter microbial communities from Arlington Agricultural Research Station in Wisconsin, United States - UWRJ-L073-202C-2 | ecosystem: Environmental > Terrestrial > Plant litter >...
GACCCTAACGACGATTTCGAAGCCTCAATCCAAGAGCAAATCACCGAAGCGGCCGAAGCAGCTGACGTCATCATGGTTGTCGTCGACGGTACCCAGTACCTCAGCGACCAAGACCGCATCGTCGCCAAAAAAGCACTGCGCAGCAAAAAGCCAGTCCTTCTCCTGATTAACAAAGATGACCTCGTCACCGCACTTCCAACCGAAGAATTCCTTCGCCTTGGTATTAAGGACATTATCCGCACCAGTGCTGAACACAGTATCGGTATCGATGAGACCCTGAAAAAGATCACTGAAATCATCCCTGTCGCCACCGACACCCCAACCCGCGACGTTATCCGTATCTCACTCATCGGTCGTCCAAACGTCGGTAAGAGTTTCCTGTTCAACACTATGGCTGGCAAGCAACAAGCGATTGTCGCTAACATCGCCGGAACAACCCGCGACGTCAACCGTATCTCGGTAAAATACAAAACTCAGAACATTGAGATCCTCGACACCGCTGGTATGCGCAAACCCGGCAAGCAAGAAGTCGGTATTGAGAAATTCTCAGTCCTACGCACCCTGCAAGCTATCGAAGAATCTGACGTTTGTTTCCTCCTGATGGACGTTAACGAACTGAACACCCAACTCGACCAACGCCTCGCCGGTATTATCGACGAAGCAGGCAAGGGGATGGTTATCGTTGTCAGTAAATGGGACAGCGTCGAAGACAAAGACGCCTTCACCCGCGACGAAATTGCGCCAAAGATCGTTCGCACCTTCGACTTCGTGCCTTGGGTACCACTGATCTTCACGTCAAGTGTCACTGGTCAAAACGTCACCAAACTATTCGACCTCGCACTTGATATTCACGACCGTCGCCTCGCTGAGCAAAAGACTCGTCAAATGAACGACCTGCTTCAGACAATTGTCCAAAAGCACCCGCCAGCTGGACTCAAAAATACTCACCCGAAACTTCGTTACATTGTCCAAACCGACAATTCACCTCCATGGTTCGTTATCTATGGTAGTAACCTGAAATTCATTCACTGGTCTTACAAACGCTACATCGAGCGTAACTTCCGTGAAATGTTCGACTACACCGGTACGCCGATTAAGTTTAGCTTCCGTGACACGAAACAGTTGAAAGAAAACGCTGAACGCATCGCTGAAGGTAAAGAACCGATCAACAAAGCCAAAGCCAAGAACGAAGAACTCAAAAACCCAGGTAAAGCTGCTGCCGAAAAAGCTGCTGCTGCCCTGGCTGCTGCCGAAGCTGCTGCCAATGCACCAAAACCTGTCAAAGCAAAGAAAGCTAAAGCAGCTCCAGTTAAGAAAACTGCTGGTGCGCCAAAGTCTGATCCAAACATCAAGCCTGGTTCAAAAGCTGGCAAACTGATGAAATCTTCAAAGCCCGTCAAGGTAAAGAAGACCAAGCCAGTTAAAACAGCCAAATCTATCTACGGACGATAAGTCGTCAAAAAGAATAAGGTCCTGCCGACGAATCGACAGGACCAAGCGGGAATCTCCCGCTATTTTTTTTGCTTGTCCATCATCGGATGAGAGGACTAGCCTTTGTTGAAGTTGGGCAATCGCGTGAACAAGTCAGCGAGTACCCGGATCCCCGCCATGACGGCGATCACGATCAACGGGCCGTTGACGAATGCCTGCTGCACGTCATTCGACGCACCCAGGATACCCGTCAGTACACCGATCAAGTGCCAGATGCCCGCCGCGTAGGCGAACACTACCAACAAAACCGGTGTCGGACCCGAACGCATGTGGTCGTTCAGCCGGTGCAGATGACGCAGTCGTCGCATCGTTACGATGCCCACGACGATGCCGAGCCAGCTCAGCGCACCGAGTGCCAGATTGCCGACAATGCGATTGTCAGGCGCCTGCACGAACGTCCAGACGTACGCCGCCACAAAGACGGACAGTACAGCGATCGTTACGAGCCAGCGACCAGACTCTTTCCAGGTGTTAGCCTGCATCTTTTCGTCCATGTTTTCCTCTTCCCGTAGATGATGCGAATATGTGTAAAAGATAGGCACATTATAACACGAATTGCCAATAAAAGCAATAGCATCATCTGCTGGGAAAGGAAAAGCCCCACTCGACATTGAGTGGGGCTGATGAGATCCGAGGACCTCAGTTGTTGATGCTTTCCTTTTCGTGCTGGTTTGCCCTCAGGAGGAGCGCGATCAGCGACACTGCGATCAGCACCCCTTCACCAATGAATAGCAACGTGCCGTCATCGTTCGCACCGAGTGCGATGATGTGCAGGATGAACAGTGTCGTAAAGGCGGCTGCCAGCAGGCAACTGCCGGTGAACACGGTTCGATGTATCGATGCTTCGCGGTACTGCGAGTCGTATCGGAAGAATCCGATGATCGTGACCGCCAGCCCGAGAGCTGCCAGGACGGCGAGGACGACGTGACCTGTCGCCAGGTCCGTATGAACAACAACGTATATCCCCACCACATACCCAAGACCGAGTAGTGGTAGCAGAAACCGCAGTTTCAATATCTTTTTCATGATTGCCTTCCGAAATACTAGGTGGGTGGTGAGAATAAGTATATTATATCACTGTTTTAACATATATCAATGGCAGCTCCAGTACGGTACAATAGAGGTATGAAAGTCATCTTCGCCCAAGGCAACCCCGACGCCAAATACCGTAACACCCGTCACAACACGGGCTTCTTGGCACTAGACGCCCTGGCAGACAAACACGGCGCTACCTGGAAAGATGTTGCCAAGTTTACCGCCCGCATTGCCGAAACGCATATCGCTGGTGAGAAGGTAATCCTGATAAAACCGTTGTCCTACTATAACGACACAGGGCTGGTAGCGCGTCAATTTATCGACTTCTACAAATTAGACCCAGCCACTGATTTTGCCGTCATTCATGACGACCTAGCACTGCCACTTGGGACCATTCGGATCCGGGAAAGCGGCAGTGACGCCGGTAACAACGGTATCAAAAGCATAAACACCCACTTAGGTGCAGCTTACCTGCGCATTCGGGTTGGCATCTGGACCGAAGGCCGCGACCTGATGGACGACGTTAATTTCGTGCTCGGCACTTTTCCAAAGGAAGAGCGCGACAAACTTGATACAGATATTCTGCCGAAAGTTACCGAACTGATTGAAAAGTTCGCCGCCGGTAGCCTTGAAATAACCAGCCACAAGATTTAAACTGCAAACATATGACGGATGCTGAACTTTTTCCTCAGTCCAACCTTACTCCAGAAGAAAAGATTCGGGAGAATCAACGAATGGCCGCCATTGACGATGACATGCGCCACAAAGCCAAACGTCAACTCTCCGAAGCAAGCCTCAATACCCCCGAAGGAAGGGAGCTCAAGGCCCAGCTGACCGATGAGATCGAAAAGAGTGCTACCAATAGCGCCATGATGCTACGCGTCGACCTTGATCCCGACTACGACATCGCCACGATTATCCCTGTCCCACAGATGGTCATGAAGCCGTCACGGCTCCCATTTATCCGCAAACAAGTTGCCGTCTTCGAAACAGTCGATCTGGCCGCCTGGCAACTCAACGTCATGTCTGATGATATCGGTATACCGTATCTCGGGCGCGACGGCATCTTGTACGGACTACACCAAAAAGAGGGTATTAAAAAGATCGGGCTAGCCGATCTACATACTGATGATTTAGAGCTCCTGCAAACAGGATTGAGTGATCTTGTTCGAAAACAAGAAATTACTAAAAAGCTTTCGAGTTAATAAGTTTCCAATAAAAAACGCTCACAGTAAGGGTGGGCATCACTGTGAGCGTATTTTACCCTTTAACCCACCCAGGTCTTCGGTGAAGCGTCACGACCGATAGAAATGTATGGTGCGCGCCTGACCCCCTTTAACAGGGGCCACTACTGTATAGTCACAACTATGAAAACCTTAATTGGGCTCCGAGTCCACAAGGGACAAGGCGTTAAAGGGATTAGTATACGCACATAGCTGGTACTCCGAAGAGCAGCTTGCAAAGTGGAGGGTAGTTACTTAGCAAGCACCATGTGCATAACCTAACATAAGTTAGAATAGGGGGTATAAGGTACACTTGGTTGTTCTCGCAGATCAACCAATCGCTTCGTAGTCTAGCACATACTTGACATTACGTCAATACCTTTCAAAACAAAAGCCATGAAAATCAATAGTATTTCACCAGATGAGAGCATTTTCCTACAGATCATAAGCGGTATTGCCAATGTACCCGAAAGAGTATATTACATTGGTAAAGTACCGTTACAGCGGTCGCCGGTGGTCGCTATCGTCGGGACACGGAAACCTACTTCTTATGGTAAAGAGGTAACCTTTAAATTAGCTTATGATCTAGCGAGAAAGGGAATAACTGTGGTCAGCGGCCTCGCCCTGGGCGTTGATGCCATCGCCCACAAGGCAACACTGGAGGCTGGCGGCACAACGATTGCCGTGCTTGCGAACGGCGTCGATCATATCTATCCTACCGCCAACACCCATCTCGCCGATGACATCATCAAAAGTGGGGGAGCAATTATCAGCGAATACCCGCCAGGAACGCCTGCACGGGACTTTCAATTCCTTGCCCGTAACCGAATCGTCAGTGGCATTGCCGATGCCGTCATTGTCACCGAGGCAGCGTCAAGGAGTGGTACATTAGCTACTGTTGCACATGCGCTCGATCAAAACAAAGAAGTCTTTGCTGTTCCCGGTAACATTACTAGCCCGATGTCAGTCGGACCCAATCGTCTGATTCAACAAGGTGCTCATCCAGTCCTGGAAGCCAGTGACATCCTCCGGATCATCGCACCACATCTACTCGAGCAGCAGACGACATTAAACCTTGGCAGCAACCCGGCCGAAATAGCCATTATCAATCTCTTGCAACAAGGTGTCCGTGACGGCGACCAACTACAGCAACAATCTGGACTATCGGCCAGCGAGTTTTCCCAGACGTTGACGATGCTCGAAATTGGCGGCTTGATCCGTGGACTGGGCGGAAACCAGTGGACGGTCACTTGATGTAGTGGTATAACAGATGCAGCGTTGAGGTTTAGCGCGCAGAATTATTCGACGATTATATTCATTGCCTAACCTCCGCAAGGGAAGTGGCACGAGACGAAACGGAGGACAGCAATGTCTGAAACACAGGAACGTACCACGCTGCAAGATTTCGGTACCGGCATTCTTGTCGGACTAGTAGCAAACCGACACCTGCTACTCGACGAAGAACGCCGCGACAAACTGCATGATGCATTCCTCGAAGCGTTCATCGTTGTCGAGGAGGCAATCGGGCTAGAATCACTGGACTTCTATCTCAAGACAGATGATCCCCGCGACCTACCCGCCAACGTCCACGGCATCATTTACGGCTGGCGACACGGGTTGTTCGCACTGCGTGAACAACCCAGCGAATCACTGCACATGCTCTACATCGATGATGAACAGGCGTCGCATCTGATGGAGCGGATCGCCGGTGGTATAGACCTGTACAAGCGTGCAGCCACCCGGCTGATCGAGTACCTGAACACTCCGTACACACCCCTCGAATCGACCGCTTAGGCGCCGATCTCCATTTCCCACCCGGGCCGTCACGAAAGTGGCGGCCCTTTGACTTTTATTGTCATTAGTGCTATAATATACATTAGCGTCGAGCTTCCACACTCGCACTTTATAAGTAGGTTTCGTGGATGTTCCGCGAGACCTTTGGACACAACAGAAGGGGACATCATGTCTTCAATTAGCACGGAAACCATCCACGCCACCAAGGAACTCCTGAGCAACCTGCTCAGAAGCGCCCATAGTGACGCGGTCATCATGCACCACCGCATGCTGCTCGGCTTCACCGACAACGTCAACTCGTTCAGCGTCAACAAGATGGCCCAAACCATCTTCGAACCGATCGGGTCGATCGGTGGCCGGGCCGACCGCAGCATCATCATCTACCAGACCCAGCACGGCAAGGAAGTCGGCTTCGGCTTGTACGATGACGAGCACGAGACCTGCTACCCGCTGGACATCGACGGCGTCATCGAGTGCATGACCCCAACCGATGGCGAAGACCGCAACGAGCAGACCATGCTCGAGCTGATGACCACCGTCATCGAACGCATCGCCCCCGTGTAACCACTGGTCTTCGGCCGCCCACTTCTTGTCTTATATATAGACAAGAACGGGCGGCCTTTGACTTTCCATCTGATTTTCCCCTGAGAACATCGCAGCAACAGCGCATTTTACAAATATGACTAAGTTGTGTAAAGTTGAGCCTTGTGCTTAGCTTGTTGCAAAGCGCAACCAATTTGAAAGACCCAAAAGAGACATATATATGGCAAAAAACTTAGTAATCGTCGAGTCCCCAGCAAAAGCAAAAACTATCGAGAAATACCTCGGGAGTGACTTTACTGTACTCTCTAGCGTGGGACATATTCGTTCCATTGCCAAAAAGACCAAGACCGGCACACCACCGATCGACGTCGCGAATGCATTCAAGACTACCTATGAAGTAGACCCTGACAAAAAGAAAACGATTACTGAACTGAAGCGTGCTGTCAAAGTCGCCGAAGAAGTCTGGCTCGCAACCGATGAAGACCGCGAAGGTGAAGCCATCGCGTGGCACCTCTGCGAAGTCCTCGGTCTCGATCCTCTCACCACCAAGCGCATCGTCTTTCACGAAATTACCAAGACCGCGATCGAGGCGGCCATCAAAGAACCTCGTAATGTCGACATGCAATTGGTCCAAGCGCAACAAGCCCGTCAAATCCTCGACCGCCTGGTCGGATTTGAACTCTCTCCTGTCGTCTGGCAGAAAGTCCCTGGTGGCAAATCTGCTGGCCGCGTCCAATCTCCAGCCGTCCGCCTCCTCGTTGAACGCGAACGTGAAATTCAATCATTCGAAGGCTCATACACTTTCAAGGTCACGGCTGAATTCCTTCAAAACGGCGACATCGTCAAAGCCGAACTACCGGGCCGCTTCGATTCCGAAGCCGAAGCCCAAGCCTTCCTTGACTCATTAAAAGACGCGACATTCACTGTCTCTGACGTCACGACCAGTCCTGGTACCCGTAACCCTGGCCCTCCATTTACGACCAGTACACTTCAACAAGAGGCCAACTCAAAGCTCGGCTTCGGTGCCCGGGCAACTATGTCGAGTGCCCAAAAACTCTACCAAGAGGGTAAGATCACCTACATGCGTACCGACTCAGTCAACCTGAGCGGCCAAGCCATCGGTGCTGCCAAAGATTTCATCACCAGCAAGTACGGTCCTGAATACTCAACTGTTCGCCAGTTCAAAACCAAGAACGCCAGTGCCCAAGAAGCCCACGAAGCGATCCGCCCGACCGACATGGCACTTGAAAAGGGAAGTAGCAACGACTACGACCAAAAACTCTACAACCTTATTCGTACCCGCGCCCTCGCTAGCCAAATGTCACCAGCCAAACTCGAGAAGACGACGGCGACGATTACCATCAGCACCGGCGAAAAAGTCTTTGAAGCCAAGGGTGAAGTCATCGTCTTTGCCGGCTTCCTAAAGGTCTACGGCGCTGGCAAAAAAGACCCAGACCTTCTGCCTGCAATGGCAACAGGTGACGTCATGGCACTCGAATCAGCCCTTGCAAAGCAAACCTTTGCCCGTCCGCCAGCCCGCTTTACCGAAGGTTCACTGGTGAAGAAACTTGAAGAACTCGGTATCGGTCGTCCTTCTACCTACGCCACCATTATTGCCACTATCCAAGCCCGCGACTACGTCGTAAAGGGTGAAGGTGAAGGCGAAGAACGCGACGTCATCACGATGTCAGTCAAAGCACACGAAGACGTCGAACGTGCCGTCATCAAGGAAAAGACAGGATCTGATAAGGGTAAATTAGTCCCGACCGGTGTTGGCTTAATGATTAGCGACTTCCTCACCGATCACTTCGAACAGGTCGTCGACTACAGCTTCACCGCGAACGTTGAAGAAGACTTCGACAAAATCGCTGCCGGCGCCCTAGCTCGTAACGTCATGCTCGAGAAATTCTACACCCCATTCCACAAACTGATTGAAGGCTCTGGTGGCATCGACCGTTCAGCCGTTGCCCAGGCAACTGAAATCGGTACAGACCCAAAGACCGGCAAGATGATCTACGCCCGCTTTGGTCGCTTTGGTCCAATGTTGCAACTTGGTGAAGCCGCTGATAAGGAAGAGAAGCTCCAGTTCGCCCCTATGCCAGCTGGTGCCCGCGTTGATACAGTGACGCTTGAACAAGCCCTCAAAGCCTTCCAGCTGCCACGCATCGTCGGCACGACTGAAGATGGCAAAGACATCCGCGCCAACATCGGCCGCTTCGGCCCGTACATCCAGATCGATAAACTTTTCGTTAGCATCAAACCCCTTGATCCACACACCATTACCCTCGAAGAATCCCTCGAACTCTACGCCGCCAAGATCAAATCAGAAGCCGAAAAGAACATCAGCGACTTCGGTGATGGCATCAAGGTACTAAACGGCCGCTACGGTCCATACATCACTGACGGTAAAAAGAATGCCAAGATTCCAAAGGACCTCGTCCCGGCCGAAATTACTCACGACCAGGCAAAGCAAATGCTCGACGAAGCGCCAGCACCTGGTAAAGGTCGCTTCGCCCGCAAAACTACCGCTGCGAAAAAAGCACCGGCCAAAAAGTCTGCCGCCAAGAAACCAGCTGCCAAAAAAGTCGCTGCCAAGCGCACCCCAGCTAAAAAGAAGTAACCCTTCTCAAAGCACCTTATACACCCCTCGCCACAGGGGTGTATTGCTTTTTTAAAGAGTTTATGCTATAATATAGCAAGTTCAATCCTGAACGACGTGGAAATTCCACCGCACCCTGACATTTTAGAGAGGAGGCGAAGGTGCAAACCTTTGTCGACACCACCGTTATACTCAGCCCCGACGACTTCAGCTACATCGACGAACCCCACCCAATAGGCGAGGTTATCACCGTCGAGTCCTCAGCCACGGGTACAGACCTGGTATTCACATACCAGGTAAAGTCCGACGGTTACACCGGCTCCAATGTTCGACCCCGCCAGGAACTCTGGCACGTTGTTCCGGTCAAACGCGTTTGGCGCGACAAGTTCACCGCCCCGTACCGCGAGGCACAGAGCCTGCGCGACACACCCGCCCACAACGTGGAGTTCACGGCGTAACAGCACCTCTCTTCACCCAGGGCAATAAGCCCGCACCATCCGCCCTCTCCCTAAAGAGCCCGCGTCGATGATGCGGGCTCTTTTAATACCATAAGCATGATAAGATAATTGAATGAAACGACGGTGGGCGCGCAAATCGACGCAAAGATCTATTAAGGGATTTACTATTATCGAATTGATCATCGTCATCGTGGTGATCGCAATTTTAGTGACGATTAGTATTCTTGCCTACAGCGGCGTTCAAAAAAATGCCGGTGAACGAGCTGCCCAAAGTGATCTGCAGCAAGTGAGTATTGAAATGCAACGTGCCGCCCAGATGAGCGGGGGAGCGTATCCCACAACACTGCCTTCTTCTATCAATGCCAGCAAGGGGATTAACCTGACATTAAAGCGTTCTGGTAATGTTAACTTCTACACGCCTTTGACAGCTGTACAAAACGGCGTTCTATTCGCCCAAATCTGCCAAAACCTCATCGACGAAGGTGCGGGTAAAGGCCTGAATAAAGGTGGTGATACAGAAGATTACCTGACGGGCTGTGGCAACTGGAACTATAACAGTACGCAGATCGGTGGCTGGTCGCCAAAGAAGTTCACAACCCCGGTCACAGACACCGCTTTGCTGGCATATGCTGACAATTTTACGACCAATGATGCCTTCAATAAGGCCGAAGCAACGACTGTCAAAAGCTTCTATCACCAGCTGGTTGAACGCCTGAAAGACCAAGGCGGCTCGTTTCCAATCACGACGTTTTGGGACTACTGGTCTACGCCCGCAAGTGGGGGAGTTCCCCTCCAACCACTCGGCACACCGCAGCTCCGACCGGCCTATTGTGTTGAAGCTACCCATAGCCAATACAGCACGATTTTATGGCATATAACAGATAAGCTACGCCTCGAACCATACAGTTGTTAAACAGCATCTATACCACATGTTGTGGATAACTAAAGTCCCTTACCACTATTTACAAGGGGTGTCTATTTCATGCTATAATAAATTAACCAGACAAAATGTTTGACATATTTTACAAAATCTTGTATAATGATGACATATTTGGATAGCAATTAATACCTGAGGTGGCGCAGGCAGAAAGAACATATATGAGCGAAGCGACTGATCAAAAACAGCCAACCATCGACCTTAAATCAGGGGTGACAGACGTCCTATCCCTGATTGAACAAGAACGTGAACGTGAAATTATCACTCGTCGTTTTGGCTTGTATGACCGTCGTGAAACACTCGAACAAATTGGTGAGCTGCTTGGCATCACTCGTGAACGCGTTCGTCAGCTTGAAAAAGCAATCCTCATCCGCCTTAAAATCGCTGCCGAAGAAGGCAAAACTGAAGTCGTCGTTGTCCTTGAAAAGACATTCATCCGCACCCTTAGCGAAATGGGCCGCGTTGCTCGTATCCAGGACCTGGCTGACAAAATCTACGGCCGTCCTACTAACCAGCAGGAACGTGCGCACGTTGCCTTTATCGCGACACTCGCTCCTGGCCTGACCGTCATCGATGAAAACGATAACTACTTCGGTGCTATCGGCATTGCTGAATACGGCGACGAAAAGAAAATCCGTGGTCAAGTCGACGAAATCGTCAAAACTATCAAAGAAAACAAAGAGCCTATGAGCCTTGATCAACTGCACGACAAGCTCAGCTACGAGCACCCAACTCACGTCTCAGCACTTGCCAGCATCAGCAAGCAACTTGCACACCTTCGTGACAGCTGGGGACTGACTA
>Ga0247730_1001877_pt1 | contig 10880 bp, 13 predicted proteins | sample UWRJL073202C2_FD_180959 | JGI IMG/M metagenome (GOLD analysis project Ga0247730, IMG submission 180959) | Plant litter microbial communities from Arlington Agricultural Research Station in Wisconsin, United States - UWRJ-L073-202C-2 | ecosystem: Environmental > Terrestrial > Plant litter >...
CGTGAACATTAAACCAAGTGTGATTTGATCACTGAGCATCACCAAGATTAGCGATAAATTACACCACCAAAATATATAATTATCATTAAAAAGAAAAATATTGTTAATATTTTGATTTATTTGAATTATAAAGATAATTTTTACACTGAAAAATACGATTTAGCAGGTAAGATTTTAAACATCTGATCGCTGATAAAAAATTTTAAAATGCCTGAAAATCGGATAATATTCTTTAAACTTTTGAAGGCCTGGAAAGAAAAATCGGGATTATTCTGCGTGAAATTTAAAATTCCTTTAGATATTCTACAATTATGTAGACAGGGTAATGTATAGAATTTACAGTACATCCGCTCATCTGATGATGTAGTAAATCATTCGTGATGCTTTTATTTTTTGCTGTTACAAAGGAATGAGTTTCATTGATTTTGTGAAAAAGAAAAAGTAGAGATTGTCAAAGGAGTCGGCAGATCATTAAAAACGTTCATAAATCCCGCTAAAAAATATCCGAAGTCTATCTGGCGGCAAAAACGGTATGAATATCGGAAAGCGCAGCTCCTGAAATTACATTCTTTCCAGCTTTGATAATTGATATAGGTATTATCACTTCACACGATCCTGATTGGTAAGATTTTTTCAAAATCTTCAATTTTTCTATATCAAACATTACAAAGTCACTAAAACAAGAAAGCAATCTTAACTGGTTACTTTCTTGTTTATCAGGAAACACCAATGATTCATACATAATTAATAATCCTACTTTGATTGCATATTGAAATCAAAAATAACAGACAACGAAGAAAAGAACATTGTAAAATAGTCATCATATTTCCACTCTTAGGACCGTAATTGTTAATGATTACTTTAATACTTACATTTGATACTAATTGATACTATAGCACAGTACGATATATATTACAATTGTTTTGCAAGTATAATATTCGCATTATGAAAAATGAATTATTCCTTAAAGAGGATTGCCCTATGATCAGGACCATGGGGAAGATCGATTCTAAATGGAAACCAATTATCATTTACACGCTAGATACGAACACTATCAGGTTTGGACATTTAGCTGAACAGTTATCCATTGTTACTTTTTTATGAGACAAATACAATCTAAAATGTGGGCTTAGCGATGATTTTTTCACGATGATTGCTTCCCCATTTGGCCAAAACATGGATCACTGGCTTTAGGGTCTGCCCATATTCGGTAAGTTCATATAATACGCTTGGAGGGAGCGTATCATGTACCTCTTTTTCGATTAGCTGATCAACTTCCATTTCCTTCAACTTTCTGGAAAGCACCTTCCCGAAATACCTTTTACATCTTGTAAAATCTCAGAGTATTTCTTCTTGTCCCTGTATAAGGAGGCGAGTATATATGGCTTCCATTTGCCACCCAACATATCCATGGTGTCATGAATGCCTGTAATGAATCTTTTGCAATCGTATAGCTCTTTTTCGCGATCTGTCATTTTACTAGTTACTTTTTTGTCACTAACTTTTTTGCCTTTCTAGTGACAAAAGGAAACAAATATAAGATATTTTTACCCCTATAACATTAACACATAGAGGTATGAATATATTAATAACAGGCGGTAGCCGGGGAATCGGAAAAGCAATAGCCCTGGAACTGAACAAGGCAGGGCATAATTTACTTTTAGTAGCAAAAACGCATAGCAATCTGGAGCAGGCAAAAGCAGAGATCGCCGTTCGTTTATATGTAACCCAAATTATCAAAAACTCATCATCAAAAACCCGAAAATTTAATTGAATAGTGAAATGAGTTTATGATAATCAGTCGTTAAGGCATTAGGATTTAGAAGTGTTAAAGAAGATATAAGTCAAAACATTTAAACCCAATAATTATCAAATATTGAGGGAATAATGATAATCAGCCAATTTGATGTTTTTGTTACAATATAGAATTCGCGAGTACCACTTACGAATGCTTATATTTATCATAGTTACTTTAGTCATAGCTAATGCCAAAGCGTAAAAACTTAAACGGAATACCTCATAATATAACAAAAAGCTTTTTTGGAACAGAGCGTTATTACAACGGAGGCTATATGGGGGACTGGTTATTAAACGCAGCGAAGCAGCTTCACTTAGCAGAAGCTTCGTTAGACGTGTTGCAAGCCTCATTCAGCCCCAAGCAATTATATATACGCCCGTTGATACTGAATGCACAAGAACTAAAGAAAATTATAGATAAGGAATTAACAGCAAATGGGTTTGAACAAGACTTTATAATACAAGCTGTTATTGATTTTCAGTTTCCAAATTCCAAAATTCATAACACCAGATTTCATTGCTTCCCATATCTAATTGATATAGACGGCAAGAGGTATGATGGTGGTCGAATTATGGAGGAAGGACTTGAACCGGGGTTTGATCCGTTTGAGGAATCAAATATCTATCCAACTAAAAGCAAAACGGGTGTTCTTAGCATAATTAAAAAATTTTTAGGTTGATAAGACCAATGTATAATACGCTTAACCGATTTAAATGATTTTTCTGGCAACTTCGATTATTACATAACTATAAGTTGCCGGTTATCCAACGGGTTAAATACAATTTGACACAATAAACTATGACATTTAATGCATTCACTCTAAGACTTCTAATGTTTTTTGGCTTGACAGGTTGTAACCAACCCTTAGATAAGCAAGCTGGTGGACAAAAGGGCACTGTTTCATTGACTGACAAAGAAGTTTTTAGTTTATACAAGAAGGTGGACTCTGTAATTCATGTTGCAAGAGCATTGGAAATAAATAATGATTCCGTTGATTTGCATCTATATGAGGTTAATACTTCTGTTGCCGAGGGTGCGAAACAAAGATTCGTTTCGGTTGAGCATTTGACACGCCAACAACTTGATAGTAGAAAAAATAAATTGCAAGGCGATTACACATGGACACCACTAAAAGGCGACGACGTCTTATTTGTTCAAATTCAGCCGACGGGTTTTAAAGACGAAATGCAACTAATGGACAAGCGTCAAGAAATTGAAACTCTAACGAGTAATGCCCTTCAAGATAAGAAACTTGGAGAATGGTTCGCTGGAGACTTAGGGCCAGGGGGCGGAAATATTCTCTACCGTGTAAGTGACATTAACAGATCAATTGAAATTATTCTCAACGTTTTACAACAATACGGGTTAGAACATAATGTTCTAATTGGGAGACGGGTTTTGATAGACAAAGCCGATTGGTTTTATGAGGTTATTTATCCAACGAAATATGCAGGTGATTTTAACACCATGTAAATAGGGAAGATTTGTAACCTATCATTTTCAAAGGCAAAATAGTTTGAAGATTCGAAGCAATGTTTATTTTATCACTTTGTTTACATATCTCTGGCCACCTATTTTTAAATATCAAATAACGGTGGAATAATGATAATGATTACAACATCACATTTAGCTTTTCCAATATCGCCTTATGTGGTTGATTTTCTTCTAATTCCCAGCTACAAACTGTAGCTCCGTCAACGCCTAGAATATTTCCCAGTTGTTTTTGGCTAAGCCCTTTAATAGATCTATATGCTTTTAGCTTCCCTGGAAGAGTTGTCAAATCAACATTAAATGGCAAGTATCCTAAAAAATTAATAATACGAGGATAATATTGAATTTGAGGAGTATTCCTGTTTTTTTCCCAATTAGTAACACAATCTTCACTAACTCCACAAATCCTTGCCACGTCCTTTTGAAGTAGCTTTAGCTCCATTCTTTTCTTTCTTATATGATCACCGATCGACACGGGATTTTCAGGATAGGAATTAGGCATTGGTTTTAAGGTTTGGCGTTCAAAACGCAAACAAGGCAACGCAGGAATGTCGAAGTGGCTACCTTCCGTTGCCTTGTTTGCGAAGGGTTTCTTTAATTTTGGTTATTCTAAGACAACAATTAACGGTCGTTGTTCTGAAATGCAGATTATCATAAACTCATCATCAAAAATTAAAATTTTGATTTGAATAGTGGAATGAGTTTATGATAATCAACTAAAAGAAAAAGGATATTCCAGAGTTACTGGGGATAGGTCTGATTTGTAAAAGCTTACAGGTATTTGATCCAGTTTAATTATTGAGAAACGAGGGAATTATAAGAACTATTAATTGATCTGTTATTAACGTTTTGCAGCTGACCCATTAGTTTATAAAAATAATAACTGCTTGATTATCTGCCACTGCTTTATTGTAAAAATCTTTTACTATATTGAAGTTTTCAATTAGATATTCTAGTGATTCATCATTGTGCCATACTTCGGGATAGATACCCAATTCCATCATTAATTTTCCATTGTACTTATCCTTTAGTTCCTCAATAGAAATTTTATTTAAGGCGTTATTGACTTGCTTTGTTTGTTCAATTGTCGTGTATGTTGCAGGTCCGTAACCCATGTCTTGGTCTGGATCTATTTCTTGTGGGGGAATTAATATCCATAACAGGGGAGTCGATGCTTCTTCCGCTGTAGCAAGTGATTTGCCTGTAAGTAAGAAGAATAGGCCTTCCCACGATTTGTCAACGTCTAAAAGATTTTTGTCCTTATGATTTCCGTCATCGTAAACATAGTTTTCAAGCAAGATACTGTCTGCAAGATAGTTTTCAAGTTCGTCTTGAGTTACTCTTAAATAATTTCCAATCATTCCCATATTTAAATATTGTAATTGTTAGTCGTGTCGTAACGGGTTGCATATAACTTGTATTTACTTCTTTAAGTTAGATTCTTTCAATAAATCAAATCTAAACTTAATCCTGTGAAATCAACTGAAGAAACTGGTTACAAAGAGTACAAAAAAGATTTAGGTATACCCCATTCCCCGTACATTGATGATTTCTACTGCAGGATCTAGTTGTAAATGTTTGCGCAGTTTAGTAATAAATACATCCATGGTGCGGGTAATAAAAAAGCTGTCATTGCCCCAAGGGGTGATCAAATGCCAGTTTCCTTTCCAATAAAACATTTTTATGCTCGTAAAGCATCTTGAGCAGCTGGGTTTCGCGATGTGAAAGCTTAAATTCCACCGTACCATATTGCAGGGTTTGTTTATGCGGGACAAATTGGTATTTGCCAATAAGAAACCTATTTTCACCAGCCGTGGATTTAACATCACTTCTTTTAATGAGTTCATTAATTCTTAAATACAGTTCTTCCAGGCTGAAGCGCTTTTTAAGGTAGTCATTTATATACAGTGTTGCTATTAGTTATTTTTCCGCTGCTTCTTCTCGATACGTTCAATCATTACTTTTGCATTATTGTTTTCAGGATTTAATTCTATTGATTTCTGATAATTTTCTTTTGATAATTTAAATTGGTCGTCGGAAAAATATCCTTCTGCTAAACTATCAAAGGCATTTGCGGATTTTGGATTTAATTCTGTATTAAGTTTGAAAACTTCGATCGCTATTTTTGGTTGATTGTCTCGGAGGAATGTGTACGCGAGCCCATTTATGCTATTTTCATCGATACTGTAATCATTTGGATTTTTATCAATTTTATTCTTCACGTTACTTGCCAATTTTGACGAGCCATTTATTTTTAGCTCACTTAATATTTTGTTGACAATAGGAATTTTTGGTTTTTGATATTTGGATTGCTCAAGTATTGTGTCAATTGATTTAGTCAACTCACTCATTGCAAGTTTAGCTCCCTGATTTGTCAAGAAAATATAATCATAATCATCGCTTAGATTTTTCTTTATTAAAGACCTATAGCTTTCTACCGATCCATCGTGTTGGACATACTTTTTCCCATTATTCTCGTATGGCATCCAACCAAAACCATAACCATATTTTTGACCATTCATATTGATGGATATAGAACCTTCATTTAGTTTCCCATTTTGAAAGGCTTCGTTGAGCGTCTTCTTCGAGATTAATTTATTCGTATTCAATGCTTTGCTCCACTTTTCTAAATCATTTAGTGTTGAATAAATTCCACCAGGTCCGACTACGGAAGATTTGTAATCAACCTTTGACCCAATTAAATTGTAACCATCTACTTTGTTTGTAATTTTTTCTATTATGCCTTTATTCGCTGTGGTGTTTTTCATTTCTAAAGGCTCGAAAATCTCATCATTGAAGAATTGGTCAATTGGTTTTCCCGAGATTTTTTGGATTATCAAAGCGAGTATCACATAACCAGAGTTGCTGTACCGAAACGTTTTTCCATTTTCCAGTTCGAGCGAATCTTGTTTCATAAGGCTTTCGAAAACATCTTTGTTACTGGGGTTGGTCAACTTATAATATTCCGTATCCGTAATTCCTGAAGTGTGGGTTAAAAGTTGTCTTATGGTTATATTTTCTAAATAGATTGGATAATTTGGAAAAAAATCTTTGATTTTCTGATCATAAGATAATTTGCCTTGTTCTTGTAATATCATAATTCCCATTGCAGTAAATTGTTTGGAAACTGATGCGATGTAAAAAACTGATTCAGGTGTTATCTTTTCTTTCGTTTTTTCGTTAGCAAAACCAAATGATTTCTTGTAAATAACAGAATCGTTTTTCGTAACCAAAACAGCTCCATTAAACATTCCATTCGAGTGGCTGAAATTGAACAAAGAATCGAGTTGTCGGGACTGAATATTCTTTTTCTGTGATTGAGCTTTTGAATTGTTCAAGCAGAGAGTAACAATTGATAGGACAATTAATAGACTACAAAATTGATTTTTCATTTAATATATTTTTTTTAAAAAGACTCTATTTGTCAATTGTGACAGATGTTTCTGAACACTCTCCGTCCACCGTTGGTATGTTTGCTCGCTAATACTGTGACAAATTTACGGGTAAACTCGTTCAATCGTACTTGTCAAGTAAGGCACATCGTCATTGAGCTGTTTCTTTAAGAAGTGCTTCTCTATAATAGTAATATCTGCAGACGCAAAAAGATGCAATATAACCAAAGCAAATCCCAACATAAATAGTATTAGTAACCTCATGTCCATGAGACAAGGAAATAGGTAAAACGTTGCATAATTGGGCAACTTTCATGTAGAGTACCATCCCGACGGATTGTATTTATGTGCCGCTACTCAGAGACAATATTTGACATTCCTTTCTTTAATGCCTGAATAGCATTAGCGGAGGGCTTTTCTTTGTTGTACATAAATTTATATCTTTAACTATAGTACATTATAGGTTAGCATTGAAAGTACAAACTTACATACCGAACCCGGCGCTGCTGGAATATGTGCTGAACATATTCACGGTAGATGTTACGCTGCCTGATGGGATAGCCGATGTAGTAACCCCTTTTCCTCCTTTCCCGTTTCAATCACTGATGTTCTATTGCAATGATCCGGTATCCATGGCCCGGGTCAGCGACGGGAACTTCGGGAGGCAGCCGCTTGTTTTGCTGACAGGCCCACAGGTCTCGCGGGTCAATATCAAGGTACACCAAAAGTTGAGGTCTATCCGGGTTGATTTTCTTCCAGGCGGCATCTATCGCTTATTGGGTATTCCCATGCATGAATTGCTTGATGGCGGGTATGATGCCATCGATTTTTTTGGAAGCGAGATGAGATCTATCAACGAACAACTCCGGAACTTGGATGATCTGGAAGAGGGCAAGAGTGTGGTCGAGAAGTTTTTGTTAAGCCGGTTAGTTGGCCTTAAAACCCTGTTACCGCTTGATCATGCAATTGGGATGCTCTTACAACATGACGGTACCATCACTATGGAAAAATTAGCCGCATTATCGTGCCTTAGCCTAAAGCAGTTTGAAAGAAAGTGCAAGGAAAGAATAGGAATGAATCCCAAAATGTTCGCCCGTATTTTAAAATTCTCAAAGGCATACAGCTTGCGCGAGGCCTACCCACAGCTAAGTTGGATAGAGATCGCTTATCAAGCAGGTTATTACGACCAGATGCATATGATCCGGGATTTTAAAGCTTTTGCCGGGGTTAATCCATCCGTTATTGAACAGCAACTCCACGCCACGCCATTGAGAATGCAGAAGGACACGCGTTAAAGTTGTCGATTTTTTACTATGCGAGCCGCAGCCATGCGGTATACATTTGCTAAAAAAGAACATGACAGCATTATTCCATCATCGAACGTATCGGGCGCTTAGCGTAAGTACCGGCAATTTTATAAAACTGGCACTCATTTTAATGGGTATTTTATTAATCCAAAGCAATCTGTATGCACAGAACTATGAGAAACTGACGCAACTTAAAGGGCATAAAGCTGCTATCTATTTCAGTTCAGGTGCAGAAGCCAAAGCGGAACGAATGGGAAAACAGATCGATAGGGTTATGGCTTTTTATGCCCGGCACCTCCAGTTTACGCCTTCCGTTACCTTACTCTTACTATCTCCCGGGGACTGGAGTACCTATACAAATTTTCCTTTTTATGGAATGCCCCATTACACCAGCAGCAAGACACTGATCATAGCAGCTGAAGATAATGAGCACTGGAGAAGCATGGTGCCGGCCTTAGACAAAATTCCGGAAGATAAAGCCGGTTTGTTCAAAGCAACCTATACCGACAAAAAAGTTATGATGACAATGGAAGCTTTCTTTGATCTTCTGGCTATTCACGAATTAGGTCATGCTTATACCAATCAGGGCGGCCTGGTGATGCAGCGAAGATGGATGGGCGAATTGTTCCCGAACATTCTCCTCCATACGTATATCGCTGAGAATGAGCCTGCGCTTGTACCTGCGTTGACAGTATTTCCAAAAGTGGTTGTGGCAACTACCGACAGATCGGCGCTGAAATATACGACGCTTGAAGAACTGGAAAACAATTATAAGGAGATAGGGCCAAAATATCCACAAAATTATGGCTGGTACCAATGTCGCTGGCATATAGCCGCCGGTAAAATTTATGATGTAAGTAAAATACAAGGGCTGAAACGGTTATGGTGGACATTAAAAACCCAGAGAGAAATTTTAAGCGACACCGCTCTTGCAGAACTGCTGAAGGCAAAAGCCGACAACAGTATTGCTGATGTAATGCTCAACTGGAATAAAAAAGAATAAGCACTTGTTATATAACATGTGTGTGCTATTCTTCGCCCGGTGTAACCGTTTGCTCTGTAAATATTGCACTGAAATGAATAGTGAGCCATATCCATTTTTTTCTGATTCAGAAACCTTTTGATATTGACGACTTTTTAAATCTGATCAAAGCAACAATTAACACTGGTACTTGATAGAAAAAGTCAACGGTTACTGCTTTCAATTATAAGGTAACTTCGCTTTATAGATGCTCAAACTGACTTAATCCTATAGCAAATGAATCTTGTGCTTTACTTGTTCTTTAAAAAGTCTATAACTTCATCTTCAGCAGTTGACGGATGATCCGCAATTTTATAGTCAGGAAGAACAGGGAGCACATCTTTAACATTGCCATTAGCCCTGATAAATTGCTTGGTAGAAGTTGAAAAAGTAAAACCAGTATGTGGAAGCGTTAAGAAAATCAATTCACCATAGTCGTTAGCTGGTTCTCCTGATGGTTCGCCTACTAATGTTGCAAGTTTATAATCCTGTATAGTATTGGCCAGCATGTTTGCACTGGAGAATGTATGTGGTCCTATTAAGACAAAAACTTTGCCCCGGTACCGCAATGGATTACTTTTTGGAGTCGTGGTTTTAATGCTGGTATCGGCAAGAATACTTCCATTACTAAGATTAAAGTAATAGCCCATTTTTTGTGGCCCTTCACCATGCATGTTTTTATTCAACTGGTCTTTGTATGCTTGACTTACCTTCCAGCGCACTCCGCCGGTCATCCGAAAGGGTTGATCTGTAATATACCCTAACAATGCTTGCGCCAATTGCGAGTTCCCCCCTCCGTTCCTCCGCAGGTCAATAATCAGCTTGCTGGCAGAGGACTGCTGCAGACTAGTGAAGCAAGAATCCAGAAAGCTTTTAAACACATCTGGTGCAGCAGTAAGAGAGTTGATAGAAAGGTAAGCAGTTTTTGGATCGATAGATTTAAAGGAATATTGCGGATATTTTGGTGCCGCTAAAAACGACTTCCCCCTTGCCTGTGCATTAGCACGCAATTCCGACCAATTAACAGCTTTTAAAGTTACTGTACCTGACTGGCCATTTTTCAGGTAATTAATAGTATAGGGGCTGTTAACGGAGTATAAGTAAAGGTAGGTGATCAAATTAAGACAGACATCAAGTGACCTGTATGTTTTTAATCCCCCGGCATATCCGCTTAATTTATCAACCAATTTTGAAGAGTTTATACCGTTAATAGCAGTTATCTGATCCCCTGCTATCAATTTAGCTTCTGCCGACAAGTCACCACGAACTACCAGATTTTTCCCGTTAAATTCTTGAACAAGGACTGGAAACAATAGATGTCCGCCGTTTTTTAGCTGATTAACTACACTATCAGGATAATTAAATGCACTATGTCCCTCATTTATCGCCCCAACAAGTCTTGCCAGGATAGGCCAGGCTTGCTTTTCCGTCATCCCCTCCCGCAACGCATTCCGGACACTGTCTGTTAATTTGTGGTAAGCCTGCTTGCTGATACTGTGATACATGTCAGGGTGAACGCTTTCAATTGTACTTGTCAAGTAAGATACATCGTCATTGAGCTGCTTCTTTGAAAAGTGTTTTTCGACGATAGTAGTATCTGCAGACGCAAAAAGCCGGAATGTAACCAAGACTAATGCTGACGATAAGAGTAGTTGTAACCTCATGTTCATTTTGACCGTAAAATAGGAAAATCGTTACAAACCACTATAAAAATAACTGCCAGGATAAATTTTATTGAATGTTAGCTATTTTTTACAACTTGCAATTCTTATAACCCATTTCATGAGAACTGACCTAACTAATGAGCTGGCCACCAAGCCCCACTACCCTATCTTAGACGGCCTTCGCGGTATCGCAGCCATAATTGTTGT
>Ga0247730_1001878_pt1 | contig 10878 bp, 10 predicted proteins | sample UWRJL073202C2_FD_180959 | JGI IMG/M metagenome (GOLD analysis project Ga0247730, IMG submission 180959) | Plant litter microbial communities from Arlington Agricultural Research Station in Wisconsin, United States - UWRJ-L073-202C-2 | ecosystem: Environmental > Terrestrial > Plant litter >...
TTGTGCTGTTTCGAGGTGGGTACGGGATTTGAACCCGTGTAAACGGATTTGCAGTCCGTTGCCTCGCCTCTCGGCCAACCCACCGCTGGATGGGTATGGAGACCCTCTCCGAGCGGACAACGAGATTCGAACTCGCGACCCTCACCTTGGCAAGGTGATGCTCTACCACTGAGCTATGTCCGCACTGGCGCCTGTAACAGGGCCGACACGAAACATTAGCGGATCCTGCTCGAGGAGCCCAAACCGGGGTCGGCGTAGCGTGGGGGCATGAGGGCATGGCTCAACGGGCAGCTGCTGGAATCCCCGCACGAACCGTCGATCAGCGTGATCGATCACGGCATGATCGTCGGCGACGGAGTGTTCGAGACGGTGCAGATCAACCGCAACCAGCCCTTCGCGCTGACCCGTCACCTCGATCGTCTGGTGCGCTCCGCCGACGGCCTCGGTATCGGACGGCCGGACGTCGACGCCATCCGTGAGGGGATCGTCGCGACGATGGACGGTCAGGACATCGACTTCGGGCGGATCCGGATCACCGTGACGTCGGGCGCCGGGCCGCTGGGCTCCCCACGCGGCGGTGGTGAGCTGACTCACGTCGTGATCTCCGAGCGGTCCACCCGGCCTCCGTCGGTCGCGACGGTCGTCACCGTCCCGTGGACCCGCAACGAGCGCGGTGCGCTGTCAGGGCTCAAGACGACGTCCTACGCCGAGAACGCGCTGATGATCGAGCACGCCCTCGCCCGCGGTGCGTCAGAGGCGGTCCTGGCCAACACGGTCGGCCAGCTCTGCGAGGGCACCGGGTCCAACATCATGTACGTCGTCGGCGAGCAGCTCATCACCCCGACGCTGGCCGCCGGCCCGCTGGCCGGTGTGACCCGGGCCCTGGTGCTCGAGTGGTGCGCCGGCGAGCTCGACGTCGTCGAGCAGGACGCGCCCATCGAGGTGCTGCGGACGGCCGACGAGATCGTCCTCGTCGGCACGACGCGCGACGTGCAGGCCATCTCGCGCGTCGACGACCGCGAGCTCGACGCCCCGGGCCCGATCACGCGCCGGGCCCAGGAGATCTGGGCACGCGAGGCCGCGAAGGACATCGACCCCTGAGCACCACGTTCGATCGCGCGAAGGGTGATGGGCTAGAGTTTCCGTCGCACGTCACGGGCGATTGGCGCAGTGGTAGCGCGCTTCGTTCACACCGAAGAGGTCACTGGTTCGAACCCAGTATCGCCCACCCCGAGACGCCCCCAGGATCCATGACGATCCCGGGGGCGTTCTGCGTCGCGAGGCTCGGCCCCTCACCGCCTCAGTCGTCGGCGTTGCGGTAGCCCACGCCGCCTCCGGCGAGTCCGAGCGCGAGCATCGCGGCGCCGGGGATCCAGGCGTTCACGAGGAGGAGAGCAAGGCCAGTCAGCGCGACCACGGCGCCGATCAAGGTCAGCAGGACGGCGAGGCGGGAGTCGAGAGTGAGCACGTCCTGAATCTAGGTCCGCCCACCAACAGTCCCGGCATCGCAAGGGACCTCTCGGGACCTCGCGCGCGGCGGCGCGGGGCCGTACTGTGAGTACGTCGCTTCTGCTCACCTCCCCTGGAGGGCAGGAGCGACACCCATGAGCGTTCACGCCCAATTCACGGTGCGTTGGTGGTGCCCGGTGACCGACGGCCGTAGCGTCGACGACGAGCCGGTTGGTCACGCACAGTCCGGTGCACGCAGCGGCCGCGCGGGCCTTCCTCCAATGAGCTCGCCGTCGCGACCGAGCCCCTCCGCCGCCCACCCCGGCCGAGGGGCTTCGTCACGTCCGGCACCGCATGAACGCCCACGAACCACTGGCATGACAGCGAGTTGTTCCCCTAGGGTGCCGAATGGGCAGACAGCCCGTCCGACAAGGGGGACACACATGCGCAAGGTGCTCGTGCTGCTGGTGGCGGCATTCATGATCGCTGGAACGGCCCAGGCCGCCGAGGCCAAGGCGTTCAGCGTCTCGATCTCGGCCAGTGCCGGGACCATCGAGCTGGGCAGCACGGTCAAGCTGAGCGGCAAGGTGTCGCCCAAGGCGGCCAAGAAGACCGTCAAGATCCAGCGCCGCTACGCCGGCGGGTCCTGGACGACGATCAAGAAGGTCAGGCTCAGCAAGAAGAGCAGCTACTCCGCCACCGTGAAGCCGACTCGCGGCGGGCCGACCGAGTACCGGGTCCAGAAGCCGAGGTCCAACGGTCGCAGCACCACGACGAGCGCCACCAGGACCGTCAACGTGCTCCGCTGGCGGGCGCTGCAGGAGTTCCCCGTCACGGGCTTCCCGGTCACCTACGGCACGCGCAGCATCGCGGGGGCGGCGCTGCCCGCCTCAGCGACCATCAACGGCCTGCAGGACGCCACGTGGACGATCGGCGGCAGCGCGTGCACGACCTTCCGCACCGCGATCGGCATCGACGACGCCTCCACTCCGGGCACCGCGGCGAGCCCGAACTTCTTCTGGAACAACGGCCTCCCGGGCGAGACGGCGTTCCAGATCGCTCCGCGGAACCAGGACCTGACGTTCGGGCAGAACTACCGCCAGTTCACCGAGGCCGTGCCGGCGAACGTCTCGACCCTGCGGCTGTTCGGTGTCGGTGGAGCCGGGTCGCTCGTCACCCTGGGCACGCCGCAGCTGCACTGCAACTCCTGATCGACGTCAGTCGGGCAGGGCGGAGGCGGCATCCCGGCCCCATCGGGAGTCCTCGACGCCCTGCTCGACCGCGGCGTTGATCGCCGCTCCGATCAGCACCGAGATCGACAGCACGTACAGCCACAGCAGCACCGCGATGGGGGCCGCGAGGGGGCCGTAGATCGACATGCCGCCGGTGGAGAACCCCAGCGCCCAGCGGACGAAGTAGCTGCCGAGGATCCACAGCACCAGCGTGAACGCGGCGCCCGGCAGCCCGACCCGCCACTTCTTCCGGACCGGGACGGCCAGGTGGTACAGGGTGGTCAGGAAGCCGATGGAGAGCACCAGGACGGCAGGCCAGTAGAAGACGCGCAGGAACGACCAGTGGTCCGACAAGATGTCGGCAGCCAGCTCGGGACCGGTCAGCACCAGCGGCACCAGCACGATGCCCACCATCAGGGCCGCGATGTAGAGCGAGAACGACAAGGCCCGGGTCTTGACGATGCCGCGGTGGCCGCCGAGCCCGTAGATGATGGAGATCGTGTCGAGGAAGACGTTGAGCGCGCGCGAGCCCGACCACAGGGCGAGCACGAAGCCGATCGAGATGACGTCGATGCGCCCCGACCCCAGCACCTCGTCCAGCGTCGGTGCGATGACCTTGTCGACCGTGCTGTCGGTCAACGCCTGCGAGGCGAGGTCGATGATGCGCTCCTTGAGCACGTCGACCTGGGCGACGTCGTACCGCTCGGCGATGAAGCCGATGGTCCCGGCCAGGCCGAACACCAGCGGCGGCAGCGACAGGATCGCGAAGAACGCAGCCTCGGCCGCAAGGCCCGTGACCCGGTACCGGAAGCAGCTGCTGACGGTGCGCGCGACGAGTCTGCTGACGGCCTCGGGCAGCGCCGGTCGACCTACCGGTTGCGCCACCATGGCTCTACCGTAGCGACATGGATCCCCTCCAGCGCGCACCTCACAACCAGGCGTCGCCGCTCGTCGGCCACAACGTCGCGACCGCGGATCACGCGCTGATGGACGCCGTGACGGCCTTCGGCGGGGAGCATGCACCCGGCATCGTCGACACGATCACGCCGATGGGCGCCCTCGCCGGATCGGCCGAGGCGCGCGAGCACTGGCACCTGGCCAACGAGAACGAGCCGGTCCTGCGCACCACCGACCGGTTCGGCCGCCGCGTCGACGAGGTCGAGTTCCACCCGTCGTGGCACTGGCTCATGACGCAGGGCGTCGGCTTCGGTCTGACCGCCGAGCCGTGGACGTCGCAGAGCCCCGTCGCGCACCTGCAGCGGGCAGCCGGCTTCTTCACGTGGGGCCAGACCGAGCAGGGCCACATGTGCCCCATCACGATGACGTACGCCGTCGTCCCGGCGCTGCGGGTCGACGACGCCGCCGCGAAGCAGTGGACGCCCGGGCTGGCGTCGCGAACGTACGACTTCGGCCTGCGAGCGCCCGACGAGAAGGCCGGCCTGCTCGCCGGCATGGGGATGACCGAGAAGCAGGGTGGCTCGGACCTGCGCACCAACGAGACGATCGCGCGCCCCACCGAGACGCACGGCGAGTACCTGCTGACAGGTCACAAGTGGTTCACCTCGGCCCCCATGAACGACGTCTTCCTGGTCCTGGCGCAGGCGCCCGAGGGCGTCACCTGCTTCGTCGTCCCGCGGATCCGTCCCGACGGCACCCGCAACGCGCTGTCGATCGTCCGGCTCAAGGACAAGCTCGGCAACCGCTCCAACGCGTCCAGCGAGCTGGAGTTCACCGACACGTGGGCCGTGCGCCTGGGCGACGAGGGACGCGGCATCCGGACGATCATCGAGATGGTCTCGGCCACCCGGCAGGACTGCGTCCTCGGATCGGCCGGCATCATGCGCAAGGCCGTCGCGGAGGCCGCGTGGCACACAGCCCACCGGGCCGCCTTCGGGTCGACCCTGGCCGAGCAGCCGGCCATGATCAACGTCCTGGCCGATCTCGCGGTCGAGAGCGAGGCCGCGACGATGGTGTCGCTACGGCTCGCGTCGGCCGTCGACCGGCCGAACGACCCGCACGAGCAGGCCCTGCGCCGCATCGGCCTGGCCCTGGAGAAGTTCTGGGTGTGCAAGCGGACGCCGTTCATGGTCGCGGAGGCGCTCGAGTGCCTCGGCGGCAACGGCTACGTCGAGGAGTCGGGCATGCCGCTGCTCTTCCGGGAGTCGCCGCTGAACTCGGTCTGGGAGGGGTCGGGCAACGTCAACGCGCTCGACGTCCTCCGTGCGCTGGCCCGCGAGCCGGAGAGCCTGGACGCCTGGATCACCGAGGTCGGATCGGTGCGCGGCGAGAACCGTCACCTCGACGCGACGGTCGACGAGGTCCTGACCGAGCTCGCCGACCTGTCCGACATCGAGGTCCGTGCGCGCCGCATCGCCGGACGGATGGCGGCGGCGCTGCAGGGAGCGGTCCTCCTCCGGCACGGCCACGCGTCGGTCGCCGACGCGTTCTGCGCGTCCCGCCTCGGCGGTGACTGGGGCGGGACCTTCGGGACGCTCCCCCGCGGACTCGACCTCGCCGGCATCGTCGCGCGCACCACGCCGCACGTGGCCGCCTGATGGGGCGCCTCCTCCTCGTCGCGGCCCTGCTGTCGGCGCTGACGACGTTCGTCGCCGCCCTGGCGCTGCGGGCCTCGGACGCGGTGATCGCGGTGGCGGCCGTGGCCGCCCTGGCGGTGCTGTTCACGTGGTACGCACAGCTGCACTCCACCGACGATCAGTCGTCGCTCGGGCTGTCGAACCCGGCCGCCGCCATCACGCTGGCCGTCGTCGGTCGCGGTCCCTGGGCGAGCGTCCTGCCGACGGTCGCGGCCCACGTGGTGGGAGCCGTGGTGGGCGGCCTCGGCGCCCTGGCGCTCGACGATCAGCTCGGCGACACCCTGGTGTTCGCCGACCCGGGCCTGGTCGTGGCTGCGACGGGGGCCGCGGCCGTGGGTCTCATCGGCTCGTGGGCGACGCTCGGGGTCGACGCCGGAGCATCGGAGGGGCTCGCCGCGGTGCCGGCCGTCATCGGCGGTGCCGTCCTGCCCCTCGGGCTGCTGACCGCCTTCCACCCGGCGGCCGTCATCGGTCTCGCCACGGCCGGACTGCTGCCCTGGGACGTCGCCCTGGTGGCCGCCGGCAGCACCCTCGTGGCGTCGGTCGCGGGCGCGTACACCGTCTCGCTGCTCGTCCCGGCGCCGTGACCATGCCCGTTTCGGTCTCGGCTTTTCCCTGACATGACAGGGTTCTAGTTCAGGATGTGGACGCTGGTATCACATGGCGAGACGAACGCTTGTCGGATCCGGTCCACGTCTCCAGACTGAACACATGCTTTCGGCGCAGACTCTCTGGCTCGTGGGACGACTCCACGTCGACCTCGGCCGCGCCCGCAACATGATGTGTCGCTGATCAACGCGCGACCTCTGCACTGATCCTCGAATCAATCCAGGCGCGCGGCGACCCACCGTGACGAACCTGTCCTGATCGCCGTGCGCCCTGCCTCCAAGGGACGTTCATGGCTTCAACACCCGGTACCGACACCTCAGCCCGTCGTCCGCGCCCCAAGCGCGGCGAGGGTCAGTGGGCGTTGGGCTACCGCGAGCCGCTGAACGCCAACGAGCAGTCCAAGAAGGACGACAACCCGCTCAACGTCCGCGCCCGCATCGAGAACATCTACGCGCACCGCGGCTTCGAGTCGATCGACGGCGGCGACCTGCGAGGTCGCTTCCGCTGGTGGGGCCTCTACACGCAGCGCAAGGAGGGCATCGACGGCGGCAAGACCGCGACCCTCGAGCCCGAGGAGCTCGACGCCGACCGCTTCATGATGCGGGTCCGCATCGACGGCGGTCAGCTCTCGCTGAAGCAGCTGCGCACCATCGCCGACATCTCCGTCGAGTTCGCCCGCGACAGCGCCGACCTGACCGATCGTCAGAACGTGCAGTACCACTGGATCGACGTCCGCGACGTCCCCACGATCTGGAACCGGCTCGAGTCCGTCGGACTGTCGACCCAGGAGGCGTGCGGCGACTGCCCCCGCGTCATCCTCGGCTCCCCCGTCGCCGGCATCTCCGCCGACGAGATCATCGACGGCACCTCGGCGATCGACGCGATCGAGAGCACCTTCATCGGCGACCGTGAGTTCTCCAACCTGCCGCGCAAGTTCAAGTCCGCGATCAGCGGCCACCCCGGCCACGACGTCGTCCCGCAGATCAACGACATCGCCTTCATCGGCGCGGTGCACCCCGAGCACGGTCCGGGATTCGACCTGTGGGTCGGCGGGGGCCTGTCCACCAACCCGATGCTCGCCCAGCGACTCGGCACCTGGGTGCCGATCGAGGACGTGCCCGAGGTCTGGAAGGGCGTCGTCAGCATCTTCCGCGACTACGGGTACCGCCGCCTGCGCACCCGCGCACGGCTGAAGTTCCTCCTCGCCGACTGGGGCGTCGAGAAGTTCCGCGACGTCCTCGAGACCGAGTACCTCGAGCGGAAGCTCGTCGACCTCGACGCGCCGGTCGCCCCCGAGACCCCTGTCGACCACGTCGGCGTCTTCCCGCAGACCGACGGCAAGTTCTACGTCGGCGTCGCCGCCACCGTGGGACGCATCTCCGGCACCCTCCTCAACCAGGTCGCCGACATCGTCGAGGCCCACGGCAGCGACCGCGTCCGCACGACGCCCATGCAGAAGCTGGTCGTGCTCGACGTCGCCGAGGACAAGGTCGAGTCGCTGATCGCGGCCCTCGACGAGATCGGGCTGCACGCCCGCCCGTCGCAGTGGCGCCGCAACACCATGGCGTGCACCGGCATCGAGTACTGCAAGCTCGCGATCGTCAACACGAAGGACCGGGCCCGCACGCTGATCGACGAGCTCGAGCAGCGCGTCCCCGAGCTCGACACCCCCATCACGGTCAACGTCAACGGCTGCCCCAACTCGTGCGCCCGCATCCAGACCGCCGACATCGGTCTCAAGGGCATGCTCGTGCTCGACGAGAACGGCGACACCGTCGAGGGCTTCCAGGTCCACCTGGGCGGCGCCCTCGGGCTCGAGGCCGGTTTCGGTCGCAAGCTGCGCCAGCACAAGGTCACCGGCGACCACCTGCCCGCCTACGTCGAGAAGCTCTCCAAGACGTACCTCAAGGAGCGCGACCACGACGAGTCGTTCGCCCGCTGGGTCGCCCGCGCCGACGAGGAGGCCCTGCGATGAGAGCCGTCCCGTTCCACTGCCCGTACTGCGCCGACGAGAGCATCCGGCCCCACGGCGAGCAGCACGGCGAGTGGGAGTGTCGCTCCTGCATGAGGGCGTTCCGGCTCGGCTTCATCGGCCAGCTGTCCCCCACCGACCTGACCACCCATTGACCACCATCACCACCATCGCAACACCAACTGGAAGGAGGCACGCATCATGACCGCACCAGCACTCATCGCTCTTGCGCACGGCAGCACGGATCCCCGTTCCGCCCAGACCATCACAGCCCTTTCGGAGATGGTCGCGTGCATGCGACCCGACCTCCGTGTGGTGCCGGCATTCCTCGACCACGTCGGACCCTCGTTCGACCAGGCCGTCGACCAGCTCGTCGCAGAAGGCCACCAGGAGATCGTGGTCGTCCCGCTGCTCATCAGCGAGGCGTACCACGCCAACGTCGACGTCCCCAAGGTCGTCGACGCCGCGCTCGCGCGTCACCCCGGCATCAAGGTCCACGCGACCAAGGTGCTCGGCATCGAGGCAGCGTTCTTCCACGTCCTCGACAAGCGGCTGCGCGAGGCACTGTCCAAGAACCGTGTGCGGGAGCTCGACGCTCTCGTGCTGGCCGGGGCCGGCTCGTCCGATCCCATCGCCAACGCGGCCATCTCGCGCGCCGCGCGGGCGTGGGGCGCGCACCACAAGCTCCCGACCATCGCGGCCTTCGCCTCCACGGTCCCGCCGGCGGCGGGCGAGGCCGTCCGTCAGCACCGCGCCGACGGACGTCGTCACATCGCCGTGGGTCAGCTCTTCCTCGCGCCGGGCGTCCTGCCCGACCGCGTCGCGGAGCTGGCGTACGAGGCCGGAGCCGTCGCGGTGGCCGAGCCGCTGGGCGTCGACGTCGAGGTGGCCCGGGTCATCCTGGCCCGCTACGCCGTCGGAGCCGTCGACCTCGTCCCGCTCGAGGCGCTGTTCGCCTGACACCGCACCGCCCGAGGGCCGGCCCGGAGATTGTCTCCGGACCGGCCCTCGGCGCGTCTGCGGACGCGCTCTAGGTTGGTGGGGTGAGCTCCCGTCCGACCCGCGCGTCCTTGGCGTCCTGGACGCTGCTGATCGTCCTGGTGGGCGGCGTGTCCGCAGGACTCAGCCTGATCGGCTTCCCGTCGCCGCTGCTGTTCGGCGGGCTGCTGGGGGGCCTGGCGTTCTCCCTGGGGTCGTCGCGCGAGGTGTCGGTGCCCCGGTGGTCCTTCACGCTCGGCCAGGCGATCGTCGGCGTCACGATCGGTGCCCTCGTCGACCTGGACACCCTGGCCGGACTGGGCAGCGACTGGCCCGCCGTCATCGTCGTCTGCATCGTGACCCTCGCGACGAGCGTCCTGGCCGGCCAGCTGCTGCGCCTGCACAGCGGTGTGACCCGCGTGACGGCGTCCTTCTCCTCGGTCGCCGGCGGCGCGTCAGGCATGACCGCCCTCGCCCACGACCTGGGCGCCGACGACCGCGTCGTCACGGTCATCCAGTACCTGCGCGTGCTCATCATCTTGTTCGCGATGCCCGCCGCGGTGTCGCTCGTGTTCCACGCCGAGAGCGGTTCGTCCGCCGGCGTCGAGGCGCCCACGACCACTCCCGACGGCATCCTGTTCGCCGCGTCGGCCGTGGTGCTGGGACTCGCGGCCGGCCGGCTGCTGCACCTGCCGTCGCCGGCCCTGCTCGGCGCGCTCCTGGTCGGCGTGGCGCTCGCGGCGCTGCCGGTGTTCGACACGGTCGACGTCCCGCCCTGGATCGAGGGAGCCGGGTACCTCCTGATCGGCGTCCAGGTGGGGCTCCGGTTCACGGCGGACAGCCTCAAGGCCATCGGCCGCATGCTCCCGACGGCGATCCTGGTGATCGCCCTGATCATCGTGGCGTGTGCCGGGTTCGGGGTGCTCCTGGCCGAGCTGACCGGCGTCAGCCAGCTCGACGCCTACCTCGCCACGACGCCCGGCGGCCTGTACGCCGTGCTCGCGACCTCGGCCGACACCGGCGGCAACGTCACGTTCGTGACGGCCGTCCAGCTGCTGCGCCTGCTGCTCGTGCTGCTGGCCGCTCCCCTGCTCGCCCAGTGGCTGACCCGTCGCGCCAGGCCATGAGCTACATCGTGGCGAGCCTGGACCTCTCGGCCTCGACGTCGAAGTCTGCCGGCGGCCAGTCCAGGTCGAGCGCCCGCAGCTGCTCGAGGAGCAGCGTCGCGACGGCCCAGTTCCGGTACCACTTGCGACCGCTCGGCACGAGGTGCCAGGGGGCCTCGTCGGTCGAGCAGCGCTCGAGGGCCACGGCGTACGCCTCCTGGTAGGCGTCCCAGAGCTGCCGCTCGTCGAGATCGCCGGAGCTGTACTTCCAGTGCTTGGTCGGGTCGTCGAGACGAGCCGCCAGGCGCTCCTTCTGGTCGTCGGCGGTGATGTGCAGGAAGCACTTGACGATGACACCGCCGGACTCCGTGAACTCCCGCTCGAAGGCGTTGATGGCCTCGTAGCGCCGCGAGATCTCCTTGAGACCGGCCAGCTGGCGCACCTTGCCGATCAGGACGTCCTCGTAGTGCGAGCGGTCGAAGACGCCGATCATGCCCGGCCCCGGCAGCGCCTTCTGGATGCGCCAGAGGAAGTCGTGCTGGACCTCCTCGCGCGTCGGCTGCTTGAACGACGTGATGTGCAGTCCCTGCGGGTCGACCAGACCGGCGACGTGTCGCACGATGCCGCCCTTGCCCGACGTGTCCATGCCCTGCAGCACCACGAGGACGCGGGCGGGACTCGAACCCGCACGTCCCCCGGCGAACAGCTTCTCCTGCAGGTCGCCGAGCTCGTGGCCGAGCGCGGCGAGCGCCTTCTCGGCGTCCGCCTTCTTGCCGTCGAAGCCGGTCGTGGCACGCGAGTCGAAGCCCGCGAGGTCGACGTGACCGGTGACGGCCAGCTGGGACGAGAGCGTCGGCGCTGCGTGGGACTTCGACATGTCGGAAGTATGCCGGACGAAGCGCCGTAGGGTTCGATCATGGATCTGTCCGAGGCCGACG
>Ga0247730_1001880_pt1 | contig 10867 bp, 12 predicted proteins | sample UWRJL073202C2_FD_180959 | JGI IMG/M metagenome (GOLD analysis project Ga0247730, IMG submission 180959) | Plant litter microbial communities from Arlington Agricultural Research Station in Wisconsin, United States - UWRJ-L073-202C-2 | ecosystem: Environmental > Terrestrial > Plant litter >...
GCTACGGCGTTGGGCGCTATAGAATATGCGAGAGCACATCAGATCTCAGTAAGAATGGTCTAAGTCTAGATATCGTACCTTTCCACCTTTCTTTTTCGGCGTGGGCGGGCAATGGGGTAGCCGGTTTCCCCCTCTTGCAAAGTCTCTCTCGTCTTCCTCGTCCTCTTCGTCTGATGTGCGCTGCAGAAAGAATTAATATCTGGCCGTATCAGACATCTCAGTCTTAATTAGAACATACATTCTTTGACTCCTCCAGCATGGCACGAGCTCGATGATTCTCAGCCTTGTGATATACTTCACGGTCGAGAAGAAGGATCAAGGCAAGAGCGCCCTTTGGCTTGCAAAATCCATGAGTCTTGTTCTTGCCTGAAACTTTGCAGAATTTCGCATAGAAAATGTCGCGATCTTCAGGCTCCCCAGGTACAAGGTCTGCACCAGTCTCCGATAGCTGTAGTTTGCAGTCCTCCATTCGCAGTGGAAAGTCTTTCATTTCTCGGAGGAAAAGAGGATAAACAGCCCAAAAAGAAAGACGAAAGCATTCTGCATATCCAATGTGGGCACTGATGTTGTGAAGACTCTGTACAGCACCCTTCGAAACTTGTATCAGTATAATGCCACCTAATTATTATTTAGAACACCCACCGCAATAACGAACTTCTTTCCGTTGAGTGCCTGGTACTTCAGAGAGATATTGATAGCAATTGTCTCGCTGCTGCCCCCGTTCATTGCTTGATGCTGATAAAACATAACCATCCCGTTGTAAAGCTTGTGTGCTTCATTATATCCGATGGTCGTTTTTGTTGTTTTCAAGTATTCTGGAATGGACGGAGGCTGAGAGCGGGAACGCGTTGACAAATCAGGGCGCGACGTTGATAATCCAGATGGAGAATACGCTGGGTATAGTGGCTTTCCCTGCCATGTCTGCGCAATGAGTCCTCCGACAGCTTTTACTTGAGCTGGCTCGCCTGCAAAAACGGTAAGATTTCATGTTTATGTTTTTCGCAATCAAACAAAACCTACCACGCTGTGACCGATTCACGCCTTTGTAAATCTCAGCGCTATTTGCAGTTCCGCCTGCAGCTGGCTGCGTTGGCACCATGGCAGCTAGAGATCATTGTTAAACAAAGCTGGGAAGAGGGTCTTGCATATAGACGTACTCTTTTGCATCACCGTCTTGCTACGATAATACTCTCTGCAAGCTTGACACAATAGCTTTACTTTCTTCACCGGCTTCTCGTTTGCCTGCCCATCCTCCCGTGGCTTGAATTCGACTGGAACAAGGTCCGTGGGCGGAAAATCGCGGCCACATTTCGCACACTGCTTGACGGTTTCCGATGTGAAAGAGCAGTCAATGGAGTCCATTGAAGCAACTGGAAAATGGGTGGGGCGCACTGAGAAGTTCAATGAGAGCTGCTCTTTCTTATATATGGGCTCATCCTCTAATATCCCTGTCAAACTCCACTGCAGAAACACGCTGAAGCTTCGCTCTTGACAACAGAGGGAGCGGTCTACGTAAACAAGGAAATAGTTGCCACGTCCAGAAGGCAGAAGGCAGGGACACGTTCACGGTTTCAACAGCCTGGAGCGGAGCAGCATAGGCAAGTGAGAACTATAAGTAAGATTCATGGACTCTGATATATACAGATGCTGCCGGGTTTACTTAACAAAAATGGAGGAGACTACAGAACGATAGCGGAGAGAGAGCGCAGACGGAGGCAGACGGCTGACCGAAAACGAATGGTCGGCAAGCGCCGGTATTGACCTCCGTTGATGCGCCAAGAAGCCTAACACGTGGCTAAAGGCGCTTGATGCTCCACGCGAAGCACTACGAAGCCAGCTCAAACTATTAAAAAAGGAGCTGTCCTCTCATGATTGCCATAGATATCTTCCGACTGCCTTTCTTCAGCCTACGATGATAGGTTATCGAGACAACGCAAACGAACGCACCTGGAGCTCGGAATCTTGCTCCATTGGCAGCAACTTCCCAGGTAGTTCCAACAGTGATGTAGCTTGTGAGGCGCTCAGTCCGACTTCCGTGCTCACCAACTCCTTTCCGATGAGGACAGAAGGATACAACGACCGAATAGGAGGTGGTTTGGTCTCGTATCTGACAGGCGGCTCCTCCATACTGCCAAACAACTCACTTTCCTCCTCTGTAGTGGTGGGCGCTTGCTCTACATGTGACGCCAAACCCTCCCCTCCTTGCTGTGGCAAGTCGGCCATCTCTATTCGAACATCCTCAAGGTCTTTTCCGACGAGAACAGCGTAGCGATTCAATGGCATTGGAGGTTGCGTTGAGGACGGCCTACGAGATGGAAGCACAAGGAGAAGATTACTCGGCGCTCAACTAGTCCAACAATCCATCAGTTAACTAGCCCAGTAACTCTATTGGCATATCTATTTATGTTGTGTAGCACTTCCGACCTCCAAGCCTCCGCATTTCAGTAGGAACAAGAGGCAGATAACCGGGCGTTGAGATTGAAAGTGCCATTTTGGGTGCAGTGGGGGGTCCACGGGTTAAGGGAGAGCCCTAGTCCGATTCTCGAACGTGAGAATGCATATCGGCGTGAAGTGGGTGTGTTTGGGCGTCATTTAAAAGTGCCAAATCCCAGACCTCGACAAGCAAGGTAATACATAGCTATTTGGAGCGTAATAAACAACGAAAGATATGTGAGATATGCGTATAGCTAGCGGAGGGGTAGAATCGTTGATTGGACGAAACCAACTAGCACTAAGAAGTTGTTTTGATGCCCAACCTCAACTTCAGCGCTCCTGTGCATCTTGTCGGGCACGATCCTGAACTTCTCAATAACATTTGAGTGTCTGTCTTTTTTTTGAGCTACATAGTCGGACGGGAATTTGTACGCAACAGGCCTCAGCAGTATAGAGTACCGTGACACGACTGGACAAGTCCACCTTGGGAACACGGATAACATTATCAAAATCAACCATTCTCAACCCAGACGCTCTGCTTTGGGGATACGAGTTATGGATGTAAATCTGAATAGCTCGACTCGTCTCACTCTGGTTCTCCGGCAATACTCGAAAGTTGGTGTTGAAGCAGAGATGTCGACAAAAGACCGTGACCAGAAAGGTGCTCGAAGTATTCGTCAGAAAGCTGAAGATGCTCTGGCGCCGTCCAATAGGATATACCTGCACCTGTTCTTGTTTTCTGTGTGAAATTCAACCGAAGCTCCCTCCATCTCTTTACACTCCTTTTATCGAATCCCTCTACACCTTCTGGTTCATTGCACACCTCCACCATAATCTTGTCCAGATGGGTGAATAACTCAATGGAGTGCTCCCAAGACACCCATGAGTAGAAAAGAGTGGCATGCCCAATAGTATAAAGCAGAGAGGTAGAATTGTGAGTCCTGATCCAGGCGGGAATTTGTTGATTGATAACGCCATGTAGAATTTCGCGAGAGAAGGAAGAGAAGCGTCGTGCGTGCAGAAGGAGGAAAACAATGCCATTCCACTCAAACGAGTGTGATGGAGAAGAAAGGGAAAACAGCCTGACAAATAGGAGGGCAACTTGGTTTTGAATCTTACACTGATCTAAAGGAAGAAGGTCAGAAATGGCGCAAAGTGAAATGTTGGAGACATACTATGCACGATGTCCTGTTCTAAGTACTTCTCAAAGATGCCATGGAGATATAGTTTATTGCACGAATGGCTGATCACTTCCCATGCTTTTTGAAGATCCTCCGACACATCCTCAATTGCGCGATATGCAGACCGTAAAAGTAACTCGGCTTGATATCGTCCAATAGGATTGTCTATATCACACCTTCTTTCATTCTGTGTGCTATAATCATAATATACACTGTTCAGATCATCACATACTTCCTCGTCATTGGAACCGAGAAGAACATGGCGTGCGAGTTCATCCTCAGATTCGATCAAACCTTCGGGATGGTACTTGGATTGCAAACACCGAAGCAGAGATTTCTCCATCTCGCTCGAGTTTCGATGTACCTCGAACACCCATCGAAGTACACGGTGGACTGAGCTGACTTTGTGCTCGAACCAGTTTTTATGTTCAATCTTCAGAAACGAAAGGTCAACCTCAGCCCAACTGGTCGGAATGACTGTCGGACCCTCTCCAATGTGAACCACCTCAGAGCACCACTTGCGGAATCGTTGATAGGAGAGAAACACGATCCATGACTGCGGCGACCGGAAGGGCGTGAATCTCGTTCGATCGTTTCGTAAACTGCAATATGCTGGCACTGTCGTCGTGACTATCACCAGTAGTACCGCCAGTGCAACAATAACTGAGACTGCTGTAGCAGTTGTGTGATCACTGATGTTCCATAGCTGCACTAGGAGACCGGCGAAGAACAGCATGAGTGCTATGAGTAGGATAACAGGAAGTGCTGCTATGATCTGTGGGACCTTCCACGCCTGGAGGGAATCGAAGCGCATCTGACGAACACGGGTGGCGTCGCATGGAGAGACGGCGATATCCTTCTGGTATTCTCGGATCCACTGCTTTCCAAGGATGCATACTGACGAGACGGAGAGAGCGAAGGTCAAGCTGATGAAGTAGAGTGTGTTGATCTGGACATCGTAGCTGTTCGGAGTAAAGTCATTGACCATCGAGAAATCCACGACTGGGGAAGACGAATTTGCGAGTTGCTGCGAGATGGCCATCAGGAAAGTGTTTGTGGTATCAGCTGAGCTTTGAGACAAGGTTTGCAAGGATTCGACGCAAAATGCTGTCACCGCAGCAGAGAACAGACCAGTCTGCTGCAACATTCAGTATAATAGAACGCCAAGGATGCAGATGAACGCACAAAAGTAAGAATGGTATTTAACTCGTCATTCCATGCATCAGACATGTCCTTGTCGTACTTATCCAGGCCTTGCTTGATCGTCTCCCAGTGCTCAAGCTTGGGCTTTGGCATATAAACGTAATCGTGCCACCTATCCCAAATCTTTAGCTACGATTACCAGGGTTGTTCAACACACTGAATCTGACACTAGCATTGTTCAAACGCACCCTCGGAATCTCAGCCACACTCTCTTGTCGAGCTTCTGATGGTCGCTCCGTTCGATTTCCTATGTCTTTTGTGCCACCCTGCTTGATATAAAAGTATGAGTGAAGTTTCACCAGCGCCAATTGTAACGCCTCTCGCCTCTGGAATCGGAGGGCTCGGCGACTCTTGGGGCAAGGGAGCGATCGAATGATCCAGTGCTATGTGTGGCCTTACGGTGTTCTGATTTGACGCACGCTCTCCAGTCTGGAAGGCAACAACACGTCAGCAGCGTACTGCCACTTTGACCGAAGATACTCGCCACCTCGTTAATAGGAGCTTCTATGTATTTTGCTGCTGCAGCTCCAAGCTCATCCATGCTAAGTCGAGGAGCATTGTCCACTTGCAATGCCGTTTCTGCTACCTGTCTATTCTCGTGCGCCGCTATAGGCTTCACCTACAAACGGATAGTCATCAAAAAACTAGGAAAACCACAAGCAGATGCACGACTCACCACGGTTTGTTCTATTTTCGAGTCTGGTGCTTGCATGCCTTCCATTTCGATTCGTAAGTCCTCGGCGTCTGAGATTTTCTCAGTCAAGATGGAGAAACGATTCGCTCCCGCCGGAAGGGTCATGACCAGATGGATGTACGAGGAAGACAGTCGTTCGCGCTTAGTAGATGCGGTCGTGGGATCTATCAACAATCTACAACGTGTACAGCCCACGGTTGAGTGAATTGCAATACAAGAATGATGATCAGTAGACTCAAAAGCAAAGGGATCAAAGAACAGGAACTAGACAAGTTATAGCTGAAGGCGCTAGAGCCGCTTTGAAGGATACGAGCGCGCGTTATCTCAAAATCTCGCATCGAGGTTCAAGTTTACAAGAGAGTTGCATCAGAGGTTGCAGGATTCAAAAGCGTTGCCTGCAGCCTTAGCAATCAGTGCAAGAGCACGGGCTGAATGTCCTCAAAGCAGCCGAAAGCAGCAAACTATGAGTCTATGAGTGTAACGGAGGACTTTCGAAATACTTAGAATTTGTAGAATTATCGTGTTAACAAAATCTTCAACTCGACATTAGTGATACGTCCTTATTATCTCCCAAGACTGCGTGCTTACGTGGAGAGTAAGATACGCCCGTCTGGGCTTCTCTCATCATCGCACTTCATTCCTGTCAATGAGCCTGCCATGTTTCTGCTTCGAGTGGATGGGAAATCATGTCTACACTTGGTCCACAATGGAAAATCTAGAAAATTTAGAATGTAGACAGATTCCCTGGCATAAAGCCCGAAGACATCTTGAAGCGGTGTATGCAGTGCTGAGGAGGAGCTACGAAGTACGAATTTCTGGTCGAACCAAGATGGATCAGAGGCCAGTAGATGATAGAGCTGAAGAGATGGCTAGGGGAAGGTGCTTGGTCCTCGCTGTGAGTGACGAGGTTAGCTATTATTCTTCATTACTGCAGAGTACTGGCTCACCTATCCTTTGAGAACACGTTTGCGTCGTCTATGCTCTAGGCGACCAGACCATCCTTTTAAGCTAATTCTGTCTTCCTTTTAATCCTCCTCCTTGCTTATTCAATGTCATCTTGCTGCATCCTCGGCAAGCTCATTGGCCCCGAATAGAGAAAGACTGCAGAATTTTGAATGAGAGAAGGCGAAAATGCACGACAAAGAAGTTCTGACCTCACGTACATGTTCTTCCCGCATGTCTTTTAGTTCCCTCATCTCTGTCCCTGGGTTGTCAGAGTCCTTTCCCACAAGCACATTTTGATGAGCCATGAGGATAATGCCGAAGAGGACAGACACCCCGAAGGAAAGTAGAGAGATAATAGTAGCAGTCCAAGCAGCAACGTGATCGCAGACAGGTCTTCTAACTTCTAAGTTCTTACCATCTGACAAATCATATAAACGTGTACTTGAACAATGAGCAAGTCACAGCACATCTGCCGAGGTTGTGCACAAGACCAGGACGTCATTGTCAGTGCTCACTCTATTAATCTATTGTATTTAGTTTCGTCTGCGGTATGTAAAGGTCGGTGACTGGTATCCATACTTGCCTTAGGCTAAGCGCAAAACCTCTTGGATACAACGGTAGCGTATAACTCAGCTTTCAAACGCTCGTGATAGTAGATAGACATACAGGAGATTTCAGTAATACAGAATACACCGTCAGACATGTACATACTTTGCACACGGGCAACGGAGGGGACGGTCTTCAAACCACTGGCGCATCTGATTCAAGAATCCGAGTTATATATGTACACTTGAGGAGGGATCTCCGGTCCTCCCAATCATAGAAGGCTTAGTTACAAGGCTACGCAGCTCCCCCCATTTCTCTATGCTCCCTTCGTCTAACCCGTGTATAGCTTCAGGTTCACTGCACATCTCCATGAAGATCTTGTCGAGCTCAACAAACAACTCCGTTGTGTACTCCCACAACTCCGGTGGCATGCTGTATAAAGCAGATCCAATGGCGTGAAGTAAAGAAGCAGACTTATGAGTCCTGATCCAGGTAGGAAGTCGTCGATTGATAATGTAAGGTGTGATTCGACGAGAGAGAGGGGAGGAAGAGTTATGTCGTGTTTTTAAAAGGAGGGATATTATATCATCCCAGTCGAATAAGTGTGATGGAAGAAGAGAAATGGAAAGTATCCTCTCCAGTAGAAGGGCGACTTGGTCTTGAAGGATATGCTGGTCTGAAGGAGAGTAAGTGAAGAACGAAACAAGCTAGACGGTAGTGACATACGATGCACGATTTCCTGTCCTGAATACTCGTTGAAAATACCACAGTACCAGAGTTTTTCGCACGAGTAGTTGATCATATCCCATGATTTTTGAACATCATCCGAAACATCATCAATCGCACAATGGGCAGAACGTAGAACTAGCTCTGCTTGATGTCGTCCAGCAGGGCTGCCTATTCCGCAGATTCCTTCATTTTTTGAGCTGTAATCGTAATATACACGATTCAGATCATCAGATGTACCCTGGCCATTGGAACCGAGAAGAACATGGCGCGAGAGTTCATCCTCAGACGCGATCAAATCTTTGGGATAGTACCTCGATTGCAAGCACCAGAGCAGCGCCTTCTCCATCTCGCTTGAGTTCCGAAGCACTTCCAACACCCATCGCAGCACACGATGGACCGAGCTGACTTGGTGTTCGAACCAAAATCCTGTTTCAATCGTTAGAAATAGGAGGTCGCCCTCGGCCCAACCAGACAAAGTCGCTGTTGGACCTCCGACATCAAAAGTACGATAGCACCACGCTCGGAACCGCCGGTAAAAAGAGAAAAACATCCACGATTGTGGTGACCGGAAAGGTGTAAACCTGGTTTGATTGTCCCGTAAGCTGTAATACGCTGGCACAATTGTCGTGACGATAATGAACAGTATGGTCAGCACAACAATAACCGAGACTACCCCAGCAGTTGTGTGATCATCGATGTTCCATAGTTGCACTAGGAGACCAGCGAAGAACAGCATGAGTGCTATTAGAAGGATGACAGGAAGGGCCGCTATAATCTGTGGTACCTTCCAGGTTTGGAGGGAGTTGTAGCGCATCTGACGTACACGGGCAACATCGCACGGAGATGCAGCAATATCCTTTTGATATTCTCGGATCCATTGCTTGCCCAAGATACACACTGACGAAATTGAGAGAGCAAGGGTTAAGCTGACGAAGTAGAGAACATTGATCTGGACGTCGTAAGTGTTCGGAGTGAAGGTATTGATCATCGTGAAAGCTGTAACCGGGGATGATGAATTGTTGAGCTGCTGCGAGATGGCCATGAGTAAGGTGTTCGTCGTGTCTGCTGGGTTCTGAGAAAGTAATTTTAGGGACTCGACGCAGAATGCCGTCGCCGCAGCAGAGAATAGACCGGTCTACAGTTCCCATTAGTATGTTAAAAAGTCAAAAAAACGGATGGACGCACAAAAGTAAGTATAGTAGTCAGCTCATCAATCCAAGCCTCACACATCTCCCTGTCGTACTTGTCCAAGCCTTGCGTAATTGTCTCCCATGGACCAAGCTTCGGCTTCCCCAAGTAGACATACTCATGGTCCCTGTCCCAGAATGCGCTCTGGAATAGAGCAACTTAGTTAATCTCCTCCGTGGAACTACAATTATGTGACTACGCACCCTCAGAATTTCGATTCTCTCTTCTGCCTCCGCTTCCGATGCTGGTTTAATTCGATCTTCTGGCTCTATCCGCATATCCTATGCGTAGAAACTGCATCAAAAATGGTGCAAGCGCTGACCAAGACTTTCCTCACCTCTTGTAACAGTGGCTGCTTTCCCGGTACCTGTGATAGCGGATTCTTCATATAACCTTCCGCTATATCTCCCACTGAGATATTTGAGGGTGCTTGAACTAGATTATTCAAGGCTGTTTGCTTAATCTAATGGCGCAGAGCTATTAGCAGAGTTATACCCATCGCTAACTACGACACACCTCACTTCTGTGTCGTCGTCTGCAGGAGATTTGCCAGCATTTGTTAACGAAGCCAGGGGATAATTCACGTTCAAGTTAGTTTTTGAAGGAACCAGATCGTTCTCCGTCGTTGAATTTTGGTCAACCTTTGCACCAATAGTGGTCAGGAAAGTAGTGGACCAGGGAGATAAATTGCATACCTTGTGTATTGGACCTTGCTCGAAGTTCTGCATTGGCAAGCTAGCCATTTCGATTCGTAGGCCCTCGGGCTCCGACTCATCTTCGCATAGAGCGGAGTACCGATTGGACTCCATGGAACGGTGTGCCATTGATCCCAGCTGAGCCAATGGAAGTGCAAGAAAGAGGGTTGCTTAATCGAGCATTCTTCGACAAGCGGGTGATCCGTCGGTTTCAACGAGTTCCAGCTGGTGTGAGAACCGGAGGCAGGATTCAGAAAGACCATACCTACCAAATGAGGCTACTACCTCTCATCGTCTGCTCAGTGGCTTCCTACCATTCACCTTACTGAAGCAAAGCCTTGTTGTCCCGTTCGCCAGACTTTCTACCAAGGTCACTCATATTTATCTCACCAGACCATCTTACTTCGGATCTAAATACAACCTCTCAATCCATTTACTTTCGGAAGAAGGTCCAAGAACACCACGCTTGGAAGCAGCTCTGATCATGATACCTATTGGACGAACCCCACTGACAACACTAAGCTGCTTTGACCCTTGGAACACGAATAACAGTAGCCAAATCAATCATTCTAAAACATAAACACTCTGCGAGTTATCTATGTAAATCTGTGGAGGACGACTCATCTCGCTCTGGTTCTCCTTCAGCATGACTCGAAAGTTGGCTTTGGGGTAGAGATATCGACAAAGGTCCATGGCCAGGAAGGTGCTCGAAATAGTCATCGGAAAGTTGCAGATGCTCTGGCGCCACATTGGAGGGATAACCATTTCCTGTTCTCGTTTTCCATGAAAACTTCAACCGAAGTTCCCTCCATATATCCACACTTTCTTGATTCAGCCCTTCGACACCTTCTGGCTCACTACACCAATCCACCATGATCTTGTCGAGCTGAGTGAACAACTCGATGGTAGGCTCCCAAGACCAATACGAGTGCCTATGTGTAGCATCTCCAATGCCATAAAGGAGAGAGGGGGAGATGTGTGTCCTAATCCAGGCGGGAATTCGTTGATTGATGATATTGGGTAAGATTTGACGAGAGAGAGGAGAGGAAGAGTCGTGTCGCGCTCTCAAAAGGAGGGAAATGATATTATCCCATTCAAATGGTCCAGATGGAGGGGGAATGGAGAACACCCTGTCAAATAAGAGTGCAAGTTGATCTTGAAAGACGACCTGATCTGCAAGAGGATCAGTCAGATATGGAACAGGTGGGATGATGGAGACGTACGATGGAGAGTTTCTTGTTCCAAATACTTAT
>Ga0247730_1001882_pt1 | contig 10853 bp, 13 predicted proteins | sample UWRJL073202C2_FD_180959 | JGI IMG/M metagenome (GOLD analysis project Ga0247730, IMG submission 180959) | Plant litter microbial communities from Arlington Agricultural Research Station in Wisconsin, United States - UWRJ-L073-202C-2 | ecosystem: Environmental > Terrestrial > Plant litter >...
TGGGGGGCCGCCGCCACGCGCCATCCATGGCGCGGGGCGGCTAAACCGGCATCCCTGCCGGTTTACCCCCCAAATCCCTGTCGAATTCCGGCCAGCGTGTTTGACGGGGCGCCTAAGGTCAAAAGCGAGATCAAAAGCCAGATCAAGATCACGATCAAGAGCGGCTCGCTTCGCATCGTGGGTACGGGGTGGGTACGCGGTTTTGTAGGAGCTGGCTTGCCAGCGATGGCGATCGTTCATTCAACGACAGGGTTGGATGTTTATCCGCTATCGCAGGCGAACCAGCACCCACATTCGTCCCGGCTTCATCTGGACGCTCTCATTTCAGTCAGGCCTTGGCCTGTTGTTCCAGGTGCAGCTGCAACTGCGGGTCGATCTGCAGCTGCCCCGCCAGGTCGTCGAGGTAGTTGCGCTCGGCATCCTGTTGATCATCCACCAGCATCACACTGGCCAGATAGACTTCCGCTGCCACGGCAGGGTCGCTGGCAAATTCGGCGAAATCCGCGGCATCCAGGGGTTTGGCGACTTCGGCTTCAAGCCATTGCTTCAGTTGCGGATCGTCGGTATGCCGGCCCAGTTCACTGGAAATCAGTTGCTGCTCTTTTTCATCGATGCACCCATCCGCTTTGGCGGCAGCGATCAAGGCGCGTAATACGGCATGGCTATGAGCCTCGGCGGCGGGGCCGTCAAGCTGGTCGACGGTCTGGAAGGCTTGCTGCGGCGCATTGGCTTGCTGGCGCTGCCAGGCTTGGTAGGCCTGGAAGGCCGCCATGCCCAAGGATGCCAACGCCGCGTAGTTCATGCCGCTGGAGCGCCCCTGGGCAGGACGACCATTGGCGGCACCACCCAACATGCCGCCCAGGCCTCCCAGCAGACCACCTAAACCACCCAAACCGCCACCCGCCGACGCATTGCCGGTGCTGGTGCCTTTCAACAGGCCGCCGAGCAGCCCACCCAAACCGCCCGAGGAAGCACCGCTCCCTTGCCCGGCACGCAAGAGTTGCTCGAGTAAATCGCTGGTGTTCATGGTGTCACCCTCCCAGGGTGCAGTATTGGCGTCTAACAACCATAGCCCGCTACTGCCGGAACACCATGACCGCCGGGCGGGCACGGCCTATCATGACGACACCGTGCCTTCGAGAGAACACCCAAGTGAACCGCATTGAGCACATCGGATTGATGGCCAGCTACAACCAGTGGATGAACCGCAAGCTCTACGACGCGGCCAGCACGCTGTCGGACGCGCAACTGTCGATGGACCGACAGGCTTTTTTCGGCTCGATACTCGGCACGCTCAACCACCTGGCCTTGGGCGACACGGTCTGGCTCAAGCGGTTTGCCCAGCATCCGGTGGGCTACCCGGCACTGGCTCCGTTGAGTGCCATCGCCACACCGGTCGACCTGAAGCAGGTGGCGTTTGCCAATATCCGCGAGCTTGCCACCCGGCGTGCCTGGCTGGACCAGCTCATCATCGACTGGGCCCAGAGCGTGCAAGAATCCGACCTGGATCATCGCTTGCACTACCACAACATGCGCGGTACCGCGGCCGATAAAGACTTCTTCAGCCTGCTGGTGCATTTCTTCAATCACCAAACCCACCACCGGGGCCAGGCAACCACCTTGCTGACCCAGGCGGGGCTGGATGTGGGGACTACGGATTTACTGGCGCTGATTGACTGAACTCGGCATACGCCTGCAGCAAGCGCGCAAATGCTTGGGGCTCGGGCAACTGTTCAAAACTTTCAACCGCCCGCGTGGAGACCCAGGGCAGTTTTTCGCGGGTCCAGGTCTCCATGAACGGCACGTAAGTGTTCGCGTTATCCAGCAAGGTGGCGCGCACATTGACGAATTCATCGATGCCATGAGGGCGCGTGAACAGCCAGCTCATGCAGTGCGGGCAAAAGTAGTGGCGGTCTGCGCCGTGCAGGCCGCCAATCACCGGGCAACCCTGGGTGACCGTGAACGCGCTGGCGGGAATCAACGCGCTCAGGGAAAACGCGCTGGAGGACATCTTCTGGCAACCGGTGCAATGGCACGCCATGGTCATCACCGGGGCGGAACTCACGCTGAAACGCACACGCTCACAGCGACAGCTGCCTTCACGTGGCGGGGTGTCGACGCTCATCATGGCTTCCTTTTTATTGCTGGGGGTGCGTGGCAGGTTAGCGTCCTGCCCCAGGGTTGAACAGGCTTGCAAAACAAAACCGAACCCTGTCTCGCCGCAGGGGTCGAAATCCCAGGTGCCGGGAATTATTACCTCCCGCCCTCCCCGCGCGCATTGTGGGTCTACCGATGCGCGTACCCCAAGAAGGAGACGCTTACATGGTCATTCACTTCAAGGTCGCAGGACACTTAGCCTGTGGCCACCACGGCACCAACCTCCCTTCCAGCACCGAGCTGAACCGGGTCAAATGCCGCACCTGCCGCAACACCGAAGCCTACAAGGAAGCGCGCCGCACCCAGCGCAACGCCGCCCGCCGCGCCAACCGCAAAGCCAAGACCCACACCGCAATTGATTGGCGCAGTGCCTGGACACAACGCCTCACCGACCTGCCTGGCTTGCAGCGCCTGCCACGTGGCTTCAGTGGGCAGCCATTCGTTTAGGCCATTGATGCACATTGGCCCGGAGTGAGGGCACTTGCGCCCTCACCCCCAAACTGCCTTCGACGAGCGATGTCGCATTGGCCTGTGAGGCCAAGCGCATTTGCGCGGGACAATAGGCATTCTCCGATCTACCGCCGAAAACCTTTCTAGATCACTGATCTAGCAAGCTTTTTCGTCGGCCTCGCAATGCAACAAAGCCACCGTTCGACCTTGCGCCTAAGCGCCTGGATCTATATATTCCCAACCCTGCAACAACGCGCTGCCGCCCGAATGGCGAAACTGGTAGACGCATGGGACTTAAAATCCCCCGCTCGTAAGGGCGTCCCGGTTCGATTCCGGGTTCGGGCACCATCTTTTGTTTCACTGACAGCCAGTAAAGTCCGTGAAACCCTTTAAAACCCGCCGCTTGGCGGGTTTTTTCGTTTCTGGCATTCCATCGGCTTTCTGCTGAGTCCAAGGGTAGGTTTTCGGGTGGAAGACAGAGTGCTAAAAAGTAGTACGCTTATGCCGCCTACCGCCTCGCGATTATCTACCGGCGTAGCCTGAGGAGATCCTTTGTCCATTTCCACACTGACTTCGCACATCTTCAGCACGCCTCGCCATACGACGCACTATCTGGCATCGGGCCCGGTCGAGGGGCCGTTGATGATATTCCTGCACGGCTGGCCGGAGATTAGCCTGATCTGGCGCGCGCAGATGGAAGCCTTCGCTGCCGAAGGATGGCATTGCATTGCACCGGACATGCGCGGCTATGGTCGTTCATCTTCGCCAGCAGACGTCAAAGCGTACACCCTTGAAAACATCGTGGCGGACATGGCAGCACTGCATGACCATCTCGGTGGCCGGCCCGCCATTTGGGTGGGCCACGATTGGGGCAGTGTCGTAGCGGGCGAACTGGTCGCTCATGAGCCGCAGCGCAGCCGCGGCGTTGTGCTGGTATCGGTGCCCTACTTCCCGACGACGAACGCGTTGCCGACGCTGGTCCCGCTGGTTGATCGCGCGATCTATCCAGAGGACCTGTACCCAGACGGTCAATGGGACTATTACCGCTACTACAACACGCACTTTGCGTCCGCTGTCGCTGACCTGGATGCGGATAAAGCTGCCTCGTTGGCGTCGATTTATCGGCGAGGCGATCCGGCAAGCATCGCCAAGGTTGCATCCAATGCCGAAGTGACCCGCAAAGGTGGGCGGTTTGGCCAAGCGCACCAGGCCCCACCCACTCAGCCAGACCTCGCGCTCTGGCCCGCGGCGGACTTCGCTGCACTGGTCCAGACGTTCGAGACGCATGGTTTCCGCGCGCCCTGCGCATGGTATTTAAACGACGCAGCCAACGTCGATTATGCCAATCGGTCACTCAATGGCGGCCGCCTGTCGTTGCCCGTTCTGTTTGTGAACGGCGATTACGACCCGATGAATACCATCAAGGGCAATCAGTTGGGCGAGCCAATGCGCGCGGCCTGCGCAGACCTCACCGTGACCAGCCTACCCGGCGGTCACTGGTTGCCGGTGGAGTGCAAGGCAGAACTGGTTGAGGCCATCAGTGCTTGGTTAAAGGCAAAAAGCTAGCAGCGTTGCACTGCTTTCGGGTGATCTGGAACCTGAATCGGGTTGGACGCAAGGGAACGATCTGAAGCCCGGCACCCTCTACTCATCAGCAGCCAACTGCCCAGGCCGCACCCGTTGCCTTCTCCAGCCACCCCCTGCGGATGAGTCCGCGACCCACCCAGAAAGGTCAGCCGTCATGTCTTACGATTACCAGGGTATTGCCAGCGTCATCACTGCATCCCGTCACATGGGTACGCACTCGGACGAACTGCTCAATGAGGCGGTGAATATTCAACTGACCAGCAGCGGCAAGCCGACCATCGCGCGCCTGAGTTTCGACGCCCCCCTTCAATGGCCCGCCCACCCCAACGCTGTGGTGGTCAACTTGCCGGACGGTACGTCGGTCGGCGGTGTGATCGCCGAGATCGAAAAATCAGTCGATGGCCCTGGCTGGGTGACGTTTACCGTGGATGACTGAGCCGCCGAAGGCCGCCGTCGCTGTACGCTGAAGAGCAGCCGCCCTGTGGACACAAAAATCCCGACGTCAAGGTCGGGATTTTTGTGTCCGCAGGCTTATCAGTTGTCGGGATGCTCGCTCGCGACCGAGTCGGCAGCATCCACGTCCGACATGTCTTCTTCGAGTGGCGCCTCGTCGTCCGACGGGAGCGGGATATTATCCTCGTCACGCTTTGGATCATGCCCGGTCTCGTTGTCCGTGCCGCGGGTCACGGCCTGCTGTGAAATGTTCCCTGGGGCGTTTTCATTGATGTCCATACTGGCTCTCCACTCAGACGCTCGGGTTATCCGCGCTTACTAGTCAGAGGCGTCACGGCAGCCGGAGTGCCCAGCATTAGACGAATGGTGAAAAGACACGGCCCCAGGTCAAACCAGTGGTTGCAAGGTAATACTCCAGACCTCTTTGCCCTGCACGGTCGCCTGCGCAACAGCCAGCACTTCAAACGAGCTGCCCGGGGCGAAGGTGTATTCAATTTTGTTAGGGGCATCCGACAGCGCGGTGATGTAACTGACCGTGTCCCAGACCCAGGCATTATTCGGCGGGTTTGCAATCAGAATGATGCCGTTCTGGTACTGCATCGCTTCCGTCAGCGAACTGCCGAAACTCCAGACCATCTTGGTGGTGATGACCTGGCCGACCTGGATATACGTGTCCAATGCGGCTTCCAACGGGATCTGCAAAGGCGTGCCCACGGGCCCCTCGTTAAGTGGGCATTGCTGGAACTCAATACCGAAATGTTCGGTGCCCAACTGAGCAATATCGACTTGCCCGCTGAACAACTGGGGCTCGCTCACAATACTGGTGCGTGGCAAGGACTGGAACGCAGCACACAGCAGGCGGTTTTCGACCGCACTGAACGTTTGCAAGGCAGTGGCGACTTGCGCCAACTGGCTCTCGACGTTTTGCAGGGAGTTGGCTGGCACCATCAAGAACGACCTCATGTAGTCCACATTTTGAGGCGTATAAGTCCCCCAGTTGGACGCCCAGATCGCCTCGGCGATGCTCGCTTGATCAAGCGGATAAGGCGCGGTACCGACGCTGGTGTATTCAAATATTTTCATTAGCACCAGGCGGGTAAAAGACGCCGTCGTCCAGTCATACACGGCCATCGCGAGCTGGAAGCTATAAGGCGTGAACGGAAACAGTTGCAGCCCCAGCGCCGTTATCTGCGCGGTGGTTTTGCCAGGCGCATCGGGAATGTTCTGATAAGGAACGTAGTTGTCCGCGATCAATTGGTTGAAATATGCGACGTCGGCTGCGGCAATATCCGGCAAGGGTTTCAACTGACCCGACAACGTGATGCCCTTGCTGGCCTGGGTGACGCTGAATACGCCATTTCCAGGCAGGCTCAGCGTGAGATCGACGCTGGGGCTGGGTGTGTAGTCGACGACCTGGCCATTGAGGTTGACGAAATCCATGACCGGCCCATTCGGAAAGCCATTCTGGAAGTCGGTCACGTCAAGAAAGCCCTGCCCCTCCACGATCAAGCGGCTGGATACACCTTTACCTCCGCGAATCACACTCAACGGCTCGCCGTCGCTGAACCACAGCGCCGCGCCAGACGGGTTATTGATGCTCTGAAACTGCCACATGCCCAGACTCCTTTCTGATCAAGCCGATTTTGCCAAGCGTGCCAGCGCAGTGTCGCTGCCCATTGCCTTCATCGCCAAAGCCACCAGGGTCAGCGTTGGATTGGCCGCAGGCAGCGTGGGCATGACACTGTTGCTGACAACGTAAAGGTTATCCACGCCAAACACTTGCAACTGAGGGTTAACCACCCCCAGGTTGGGGTCGTTGGCCATCCGCGTGGTGCAGGCCACATGATCGCCCCGTTGGGGGTAAGTGCCCCACCCCACATCGGTGCAACCCATTTGCGCCAGGACGGTCTTGAGTTTATCCACGTAGATCTGTGCTTTCAGGGGATCAAACAACGGGTCAGGCGTGTAGATTGAGGTGCGCGGCAACCCGAAACGGGTAGTACCCACTGCACAGGAGACCCGGTTGTTGAACTGCGGGATCGCCGACAGGTTGCCATACAGTTGATACTTGGCGGGCGCGGTGCAAGCGTCGCGAATCTGGCTGGCGCTATAGCCCTGAGCCATCATCAGGCCCACATCGATATTGGGCGTTTCATAGTTCATCGATATGAAAAACTTGCCGTCCTTCTGATACTGAGGTGCGTCGAAGGTCCGTGAACACAGGCTGGGGAACCCCAACTCTTCCTCAAACTTCTGGGGGTTGGGCGCAGTACCTGAGGCATAAAAAAATTGAGTCGCACTGACAAAACGGCCAACCAGATCGCGGTCGTTACCGATCCCCTTGGGCCAGTAACTCGATGTGGACGCCTGGAGCAACTTGGGAATCTCAAACGCGCCGTTGCACAGGATTACGTTCTGGGCGTCCAACAGCACGGTGTCACCCGTGTTCATATCTGTGTAGGTAACACCCGCCACCTGTTGCCGGTTGACCATGCGGATCGCCGTAACAGCCGCTCCGAGGCGCAGGCTCACGTTGGGGTTGTCGGCCAGCAGGGCCAGCGGCTGGTCACCTGTGAAACGGCCCGCTACCGGGCAGTAGTCGCAGGTACCTGTGGTGCGGCATGGGCCACCCATTCCATTGGCCTGCCCATAGCGCGCCACCGGTAAATGCCCAAATCCTATGGCTGGGCGAACGCGAGCAAACGCCTGAATGAATGGCCCAGCCGAAATCGGATAAGGCGCTGCGCCATAGGGATAGGGTTGGCTGCGGGGCGGATTATTGTCGCTGGAGTCACCACTGGCGCCCAAGTACCGCTCGGCCTGGTTGTAGAACGGTTCCAACTGATCGTAGCCAAATGGCCAATCGATGCCCTGCCCGGTATTGCTGTAAAGCGCAAAATCTTCAGGTTTGAAGCGCGGTACCCAGCCCCCCCAATGCAGCATGGTGCCGCCGGCGCCGAATATTCGCCCACCCTGGATATTCCAGGGGTTGGCTCCGGTGGCATCGAAGTCTGCCGCCTGGTCGTAAAAGGCGGCATAGGGTGTATTGCCGGTACCGCCACCTCGTGCAACATGATGAAACCACCAACCGGGATCGCCCATGGGAATGCTTGGCCCGGTTTCTAAAATGACCACGCCCGGGTGGTTTGCAAACCGGCTTGCCATCAGGCTGCCAGCCACGCCGGAGCCGACGATCACGATATTGGCTGATTCATTACGCACCTTGGCCATGATCGCCTCCCACTGGTTGGGTCTGCGCCTGAATGTTAAGCGCGCGATAAGGTGGTGGTTTATTCAGAAACGACCCGCCGCCCATCCAGCCGTTGTAGTTCATGTAGCCGAACGTCTTGAAGCCTCCAAATGCGATATTCCAGCGCATGAATTCAAGCAGCACGTAGTTGGCCACCGGCGAAGGATTGCTGGATGAATAAGGGTTTTGATTGATCAGCGCCGCCAGGGCAAAGGTAGGTGTGTGGTATTGCTGGAGAAGCGCTTGGTATTCGGCAATGGTTTGCCGGTAATAACCCAGGTAAGCGGGGTCGCGTTGCATTTGCCATTGCAGCGCTTGCTGAAACTGCTGCTGCGGCATTTGGCAATCGGCGGCGGTGCCCCACTTCTGGCCGATAAAACCGAACAAACTCCAAAGCACATTGATCTGGTCTTGTTCCATGCGGAGATTCCTTTTTCCGGCGTGTATGTTGTTCCCTGCGCCGCGATTCGCTTACAACAGGATTGGGCGTCGACTCATGCTCTGCGAAGACGTAATGTTTGGCTACTGACGTTTGGTAATAACCCTTATTCCAATCTAATGGCCACACGCCATGATCTAGCGGGATTGCCTGTCGAACCCCTGCTGTAGCCCGTCTATGCTGGAGCGAGACGCCCAAACCCCGCAGTGATCCCCCCTATCGGAGACCCGACATGAATCCAAACGCCACCGCCCTTGTCCTGATCGAGTTCCAGAACGACTTCACCACGCAAGGGGGCGTGTTCCATGACGCCGTCAAAGAGGTGATGCATCAGTCCGACATGCTGGCCAACACCGCGACCACGGTGCAACAGGCGCGCAAGTTGGGCGTCAAGATCATTCACCTGCCGATCCAGTTCGCCGATGGCTACCCCGAACTGACCACGCGTGACTATGGGATTCTCAAAGGCGTTGCCGACGGCAGCGCGTTTCGCGCAGGCAGTTGGGGGGCCGAGATCACCGATGCAATTACGCGTGAAACCGGCGACATCCTGGTGGAGGGCAAGCGCGGGCTGGATGGGTTTGCGACCACGGGACTGGACCTGGTGCTGCGCAACAACGGGATCCACAACCTGGTGGTGGCAGGGTTTCTGACCAACTGCTGTGTCGAGGGCACCGTGCGCTCAGGCTACGAGAAGGGTTACAACGTCGTGACCTTGACCGACTGCACGGCGACATTCACCGAGGAGCAGCAAAAGGCTGCCGAGAACTTCACCTTGCCAATGTTTTCCCAGGCGCTGCGGCATACTGAGTTCCTGGGCGCTTTGAGCGCCAAGTAGGCAAAAAAAGGGGCGACCGATCAATCAGTCGCCCCTTTTGCTGGATGCCTGCTATTGCACTCAACCGTTCAACGTCAGCCCCGGATAAGCCCGCACCGGCACCGTGTGGCGCTGCGGTTGCTGGCGTGCAAGCTGGGCCTGGACCTGTGCGACGGCATCCAGCACACGCTGTGCCCATTGCTCGTCTTGCGGGTCCACCACTACCACGCGAAAACCGTGATCGACGCCTTCAAGCTGCACACCCTCGGAGTCATCGACATGCAGGTCAATGTCGAAGGCCGGTGGGAATTTCGACGGCGTGCTAGTCAGCCCACGCTCGGCGAGGGCCTGGTTATGCCGCACGCTGTTGACCACGCCATCGACGTGGATGCCATACAACAGCAACCAGCGACGGATGTAGGACGGGGTGCGACCGGACGAGGTGTAGACCCAGACACTGCAGCCCTGGCGACGCAGTTCGCGGGTCAGGGAGCGGGTGCCGCTGCGCAGCGGCTCACCCAGCCAACGGTGCACAGAGGCCGGCAAGCGGCTGTGTTCGGTCGCGCTGTGGTGCAGTTGGCAGGCCAACGTGTCATCGATATCGAATGAAATACGAATGCGCTGACGCTTGAACACACGCGTGATTGTGTCGAGCACTGAAAACCTTCCCATCATTGGCCCCCCTGGTAGGCGGGCGCTGGTGCGTCGCGGAGGAAAAAACCCATGGGGTCAGGGGCCTTATCTTCCAGGAACGCCGCATATTTTTTCTTGATCTTGGGCAACTCGTACAACGCCATGACACCGTGCTTGGCCGAGTTGCGTATGACCGAGGACGGGTTGAAATAGCCCTCGGCGTTGTCCAGCGTCAACACGAAAGGCGCCAACCCCTCGCGCATCAGCAGGTAACTGACGATCAACGACCCACTGCGGTGGTTGCCTTCAATGAACAACTGCGGCTTGCTGAGGACCCGCACATAGACACCGGCGGCGCGCTTCCACACTGATTCGTTGTGGTGCTTGCAGTACCAGTTGTACAGGTCCTTGATGCCGCCCTCGACATTGTTGAAAAAATGCACTTCGGTGGCAGCCAGGTGCTGGGCATATTCCCGCCTGCGTACCGGGTCTGTGCCGCAGAGCACGGTGGCATTGATCTCCAGCATCAGGTTCAACTGCTGGAGGTCGAACAGGTCGACACCGCGCGCCACATAGTCGTCAATCAGGGCATAGCCTTCAAGTACATTCTGCAGCACTTCGTCTGTCAGTGGGTCGCGTGGCTCGGTGAAGTCCCGGCTGAGCTGGGCAAAACGGCCCTGTACCTCACGCAGTGCGCGTTCGATCGCGAGCAAATCAAGACGACGTGTTGCAGTCATTGGCAATCCTGGAAACGGTGGAAGGCGGATCAGCTGAATTTGCCGCTGATGTAGTCCCCGGTCATTTGTTCGCGCGGGTTTTCGAAGATCTGGGTGGTCGCGCCCATTTCCACCAGGTAGCCGGTGCGGGTGCCCTGGGAGATGTCCACCGAGAAAAACGCGGTGGTATCGGCCACACGAATCGCCTGCTGCATGTTGTGCGTCACCAGGGCGATGGTGTAGTCCTTTTTCAGCTCGACCATCAGTTCCTCGACCCGGCGCGTGGCAATCGGGTCCAGTGCCGAGCAAGGTTCGTCCAGCAACAGCACTTCCGGCTCGGTGGCGATAGCA
>Ga0247730_1001883_pt1 | contig 10850 bp, 12 predicted proteins | sample UWRJL073202C2_FD_180959 | JGI IMG/M metagenome (GOLD analysis project Ga0247730, IMG submission 180959) | Plant litter microbial communities from Arlington Agricultural Research Station in Wisconsin, United States - UWRJ-L073-202C-2 | ecosystem: Environmental > Terrestrial > Plant litter >...
ACCGTGTTCCGTCTGCGGCTCGACGAGTCATCCGCAGCCGGCCGAGCATAGCGACGCGCCCGTCACCGCAGACGACATCGAAGCCGCCCGCGACCGGCTCGCCGCCGCACGCACGGCGATGGACGAGGCCCACGCGACGCGGGCCGCCACCGACACGAAACTCGCGGAGGCGAGGGCCCGCGCAGACGGTAGAAGCGTCGACGAGCTCGAAGAGACGCTCGCCGCGGCATCCGAATCTCTGCGTCTGGCCCGATCGGCCGCGAAGGAGATCGTGGCGATCGACGGCGACCGCGCGCGCGTCCAACGAGACATCGCGGCGATCGGCGCACACGTCGAGGGGCTGCGTGCCGCGCAACGCGACCTCGCAACAGCGCTGACCGAGGCCACGAGCCGCCGCGACGGCATCGTCGCTCGAACCGCGAAGCACCGCGGCGACTCGGCGACGGTGTCCGACCGCGTCGAGCAGCTCGAGGTGCGCCTGGCGCTCGCTCGCGCACTGCTCGCCGCCCAAGTCGAAATCGCGAACCGCACCGAGGCGCTCGAGACCGCAACCTCCGCCCTCGCCGACCAGCTGGTAACGCAGGCGTTCGATGACGCGCGAGCAGCGCGCGCGGCCGCCCGGGAGCCGGGCGAGATCGCCCGCCTCGAGGCGGGCATCCGCAGACACGACGAGGCGCGTGCCACCGCCCAGGCGACACTCGACGAGCCGGGCATTGCCGACGCGCCGTCCGAGCCGATCGCCGTGGACCCCGCACGCGAGGCGAAAGAGGCCGCGTTCGAGGCACGCGACCGGGCACGCGACACGACCGCGGCGCTCGCCCGTCGCGTCGAGCAGTTCGGCGCGCTGGTCACGGCCGTCACCGAGCAGCGCGACGCCACCGCGCAGCGCCGGCTCGAGTTCGACCAGCTGCGCCAGCTCGCGAGCGCCGTGCGCGGCGAAGAGCCGAACACCCGCCGCATGCGGCTCGAGACGTACGTGCTCGCCGCCCAACTCGAAGAAATCGTCGCCGCCGCGAACTCGCGCCTGCGCACCATGAGCGCCGGCCGCTACACGCTCGAGCACGACGACGCTCTGCAATACCGCAACACGAAATCGGGGCTCGGCCTGGCCATCCGCGACGAGCACACAGGCCGCACGCGCGCGACCCACTCGTTGTCCGGAGGCGAGACGTTCCTGGCGTCCCTCGCCCTCGCCCTCGGCCTCGCCGAGGTCGTCACCAACCAGACGGGCGGCATCACGCTCGACACCCTGTTCATCGACGAGGGTTTCGGCTCGCTCGACTCCGACACGCTCGAGATCGCGATGAGCACCCTCGACGGTCTGCGGGAGGGCGGTCGCACGATCGGCCTCATCAGCCACGTCGAGGCGATGAAAGAGCAGATCCCGGCCAAGCTGCGCATCACGGTATCGCCCGCGGGCGACAGCTCGATCGAGGAGAGCTACGAGCCGATCTAACCCACCAGGGGTCGACCGGTCACGAACCACGCTCCGGCCAAGAGCAGTGTGAACAGTGCGACGCTCAACCCGGCGACCGCAGCGACGCGCCCGGTGTACGGCGCGCCGGACCCCGCCAAACTCCGGGCTCGCGCCAGACCGATAAGCGCGAAAGTGATCGCCACGACGCTCACGGCGGCGATCGGATTGACGAACACGCTGATCGCCGCGAATGCTGCGCCAAGCCAGGCGAATGCGTTGTCCGCCGCGGAGAAGGTCTGCACCGGGGGAGTGCCGGCCAGTGGCTGGCGATGGTCCGTCCATTGTTCGCCCGACCACCATCGGAGTGTGTCAGACGAGTCGGGGTGGAGATACCAGCCTGCGGGAGGGAGAGCCACGATGCTCCTCATTTTCATGTCCGTTCGATCTTAGTGAGGATTGCCGACACACGAGGGATCAAACTACTTCGAACGTTGACAGTTAGACCTCTAACGTTTAGAGTTCTAAGCATGGACGCACAAGGACCCACGCTCACCACCAGCCTCGAGCTCGTCCGCTGGATCGGCTGGGCGCAGATGAAGGCCGGCGAAGAGTGGATCCGCGAGCGCGAGCTCAGCCACGCGCAGAGTTTCGCGCTCGGCTACCTCGTGCAGAACCCGGGCGCGAGCCAACGCGACATCGCCGAGGTGAGCCGCACCAGCGCGGCGAGCGTCTCGAGCCTCCTGCAGGGGCTCGAGCGGCGCGGTCTGGTCGAACGACGCACCGATCCGAACAACGAACGCACCAAACGCGTCTTCGCGACCCCGCAAGGCGCCGAGCTCATCGCGGGATTCACCGCCGCGATGACAGCCGCCGACGAGACCATCCTGGCCCCGCTCGACGACGCGGAGCGCGCCGCCCTGCACACGCTGCTGGCGAAGGTCACCGCGGTACTGCCGCAGCCGACGCGCTCGTAGCGAGTGCCGCGCGGCCGTCCGCGCATCCGCAAGTTTCTTCTTTTCTTCTCGCCGCGCCGGCGTCTGTCGGCGCGCCCTCAAGCATGCCCACAAGGAGCACCTTATGACTATTTCACCCACCACCGAGGTCGTCGGCAGCAACCGTTGGTACCTCTCGTCCGCGCCGATCGTGCGGGCTCTCGTGCACCTCTGCGTGCCGATGGCCGCGGCGATGATCGTCGGCGCCGTCTACAACGTGATCAACGCCGGCTTCATCGGCGCGCTGAACGACTCCACCCTGCTCGCCGCGGTCACCCTCGGCGCACCGCTGCTCGGACTCGTTATGGCCGTCGGGGGAGTGTTCGGCGTCGGCGGCGGTGCGCTCATCTCCCGCCTGCTCGGCGGGTCCGAGAACGATCCGGCGCAGGCCGCCGAGATCAAGCGTGTCTCGTCGTTCGCCGTCTGGGGAGCGGTCATCGTCGGCGCAGTGCTCGGCGCAATCGGGCTGCTTGCCCTCGACCCTCTGGTCGCCGTGTTGGGGGCGGATGCGGCCACCGCGTCGGCGACCGGCGACTTTGTGGCCGTGCTACTCGCGTTCGTTCCGGTTCTCGCCGCGGCGTTCTGCCTGGAGCAACTCGTAAGGGCGGAGGGCGCATCGCGCCAGGTCATGGTCGGCCTCATCGCGTCGACCGTCGCGAACGTCGTGTTCGACGTGCTCTTCATCCTCGTGCTGCACTGGGGCGTCGCGGGCGTCGCCCTGGCGATGGGGCTCGCGAACCTCGGCGTGGTCAGCTACTTCGTCGTCTGGCTAACGCGCCACAGCGAGCACATCAGTCTCTCGCCGCGCTGGTTCACGCTCTCGCCGGCCGTGCTGAAGCCGGTCTTCGGCGTGGGCGTCGGCGAGCTGCTGCAGTCCGCGTTCCTGATCATCACCTCGCTCGTGCTCAACAACCTCGCGGCGACCTATGGCGACAGCGCACTCGCCGCGATGGGTGTCGCGGTGCGCATCGCGCAGGTTCCCGAGTTTCTCGTGATGGGTGTCACGCTCGGCGTTCTGCCGCTGCTCGCCTACTCGTACGGCAAGGGCGACCGGCGGCGACTGATGTCCGCGCTGCGGGTGTCGGCCATCACGGTGGGCGGCGTGACGGTGATCTCGGCCGTGACCGTCTTCGCATTCCGCGACCAGGTGTTCTCGGCCTTCTCCGCGGATGCCTCCGTGCTCGCGATCGGCGTCGTTGTGCTCACGGCGCAGCTCGTCGCGATGATCGTGAACGGTTTCGCGGGGCTCATCACCTCGCTGTTCCAGGCGACGGGTCGCGCGGTTCCGGCGATCGTGATGTCGGTATCGCAAGGCGTGCTGTTCGTGCCGATCGTGCTGCTCGGCAACCTATGGTTCGGTCTGGCGGGCATCATCTGGGCGCTCACCGTCACCGAGGTCGCGGTGTTCCTGATCGGCGCGGCGATGTGGCTCGTGCTGCGCCGGTCGATCGACCGCGGCCTCGCCGAAGGCTCGGCCGAGCGCGCCGAGGCGGTGCTCGAAGCGGTCTGACGCCTCTCCCGCAAGGCGGCCGGTGACCTCTGGCGCGAACGTTGTTCATTGTGTACAGTGTCCACAATTCGGGGGACCAGCGAAGGGACAGCATTCGTGAATTTCATCGAGGCCACCGGTCTGACGAAGACCTACTCGCCCAAACGGGCCGACCCGGTACACGCGCTCGACGGGCTCGACCTGGGCGTTCCGAAGGGCACGGTCACCGCTCTGCTCGGCCCGAACGGGGCGGGAAAGACCACCGCCGTGAAGGTTCTCACCACCCTCATCCGACCCGACGCGGGCACCGCGACCATCGGCGGCGTCGACGTGCTGCGGCATCCGGAGCGCATCCGCCCGAACATCGGGGTCTCCGGGCAGTACGCCGCCGTCGACGAGAACCTCACCGGGTTCGAGAACCTCGATATGGTCGGCCGGCTCTACCACCTCGGCGCGCGGCAGTCGCGCACCCGGGCCAGAGAGCTCATCGACCTGTTCGACCTGACCGAGGCGCAGAACCGTCCGGTGAAGGGATTCTCCGGCGGTATGCGTCGACGGATCGACCTCGCGGGCGCCCTCGTCACCCGGCCCGAAGTGCTGTTCCTCGACGAGCCGACCACGGGGCTCGACCCGCGCAGCCGCCTCGGCATGTGGGACATCATCGGCTCGCTCGTGGGGGAGGGCACCACGGTATTGCTCACCACTCAGTACCTCGAAGAGGCCGACCAGCTCGCCGACAGCATCTCGGTGATCGACTTCGGAAAGGTAATCGCGCGAGGCACGAGCGACGAGTTGAAGGCGTCGAGCGGCGGGCAACGCGTCGAGGTCAATCTGGTCGAGCCGGGCGACAGCGCGCAGGCGCTCGACGTGCTGCGGCGGTTCGGCAGCTCCGACCCGACGGTGTCCGACGACGGTCGCGCATTGACCGTGAGCGCGGACGACGGTCCGGCGGCGCTGCAGCGCATCCTGGCCGAACTGGCCGAACTCGACGTGCGGCTGTACGACGCGGGCATGCGGCGGCCCACTCTCGACGAGGTCTTCCTCAGACTGACCGGCCACGTGGCATCCGCCGATCTCGAAACGAAGGCGAAGGTGTCATGACCGCGACCGCGACGTCGACGACCCCGCACCGGCAGATCAACCAGGCCCCGTCGATCGCGAACTGGTTCTCCGACGGCTGGATCACCACGCGGCGCAACCTGATCAAGATCAAGCGCGTGCCCGACATCCTGGTCTTCACCACGCTGCAGCCGATCATGTTCGTGCTGCTGTTCACCTATGTCTACGCGGGCGTCATCGAAATCCCCGGCAGCACGTACACCGAATTCATCATGGCGGGCATCTTCGCGCAGACCGTGGTGTTCGGGTCGACCTACTCCGGCTCGGCGATGGCGCAAGACCTCAAAGACGGAATCATCGACCGGTTCCGCACCCTGCCGATGAGCCCGTCGGCGGTGCTCATCGGTCGCACCAACGGCGACCTGCTCATCAACACCATCTCCATGGCGGTGATGATGGTCACCGGGTTCATCGTCGGCTGGCGCATCCGCTCGAGTTTTCTCGAGGCCGCCGCGGCCGTGGCGCTGCTGCTCTTCTTCGCGTACGCGCTGTCGTGGGTGCTGGCGTTCGTCGGCATGAGCGTGCGCAGTCCCGAGGTGATCAACAACGTCTCGTTCCTCATCCTCTTTCCGCTCACGTTCATCTCCAACGCGTTCGTGCCGAGCGACACCCTCCCCGCGCCGCTGCGAGCGATCGCCGAGGTCAACCCGGTGTCGTCGCTCGTGCAGGCGGCTCGCAACCTGTTCGGCAACACGCCGCCGGGCATGCCCGAGCCCGACGTCTGGACCCTGCAGAACCCCGAGCTGACCGTGCTGATCGGCATCGCGGTGATGCTGGTCATCTTCGTGCCGCTCGCCGTGCGCAAGTTCGACAAGGTGTCGACCCGGTAACGTCGAGGCATGCCCGACTACCGCGTGACCATGACCATGGGCGCGCTGCGTCCGGGGGTGTCGCCGGCGTCCGTGCTTCCCGCCGCGAAAGCCGCGGCAGGCGAGCTGACGATGGTCGAGGCGGCGGATCTCACGATCGTCGCCGGCAGCGCGCGCATCGTCATCCGATTCGAATCCGACGACGCCGAGCTCGCGACCCAGATCGCCGAGCACGTGGTCGCGACGACGCGCGAATCGGTCGACGTTCCGGTGTTCACGGTGACCGAGCGCGGTCGCGGCCGCTGGTTTACCGTGCGCTGACCGCGGCTCTAGAGCAGGTCGTCGTCCTCATCGAGGATCGGCCCGTCGCCGCGTGCGATGTCGATCTCGTCGTCGGCGATGGCGTCTTCGTCGTCGACGAACTCGTCGTCCAGCTCTTCGTCGCGCTCGGTGATCGTCTCGTCGTCGATGATCGGCATGTCGCTGAAGGGGTCACCGCTCGAGGGAAGTCCAACGGGGTAGATGTCGCTCATGAGATCCTCCTGTGCCGGTACGGATGGTCGTTCCAGTCAATACCCGCCGCGCGGTTCTCCACAACGGCCGCTTCTCCACAGATTCGGACGCGCCCGTCCGCGCCGGGCCTCGTGCGGCCAGTGTCGGGGGATGACTCCGATCGATCGCCGACAGGCCGACCTCGAACCGCTCACCACCGACACCCTCATCGAGGCGCGCGTCGACTCGCTCATCGGCCGCGCGCAGAGCCGGCAGATCTGGCTGCTCTTTCTCGACCAGAACCACGTGCAGTCGCCGCTGGTGCTGCCGATCTCCGACGTTCCGGTGGCGCCGTCGCCCGACGATCTCGACAACTGGTGCGAGCTGATCCGCGGCACCACCGAGGCGGTCGACGCCGGCGACGTGATCGTTGTGCTCGAGAGGTACGCGTCCGAGCGCCTGACCGACGCCGACAAGGGCTGGGCGAGGCTGGTGAGAGACGGATGCCGCGTGGCAGGCGTCACCCTGCGGGCGGTGGTGCTCAGCCACCGCCACGGGGTGCGCCTGCTTGCCGCCGAGGATTACGCGTGAGCCCGGCGAGTCGGCCGCGGGCTCAGCCGACCGCGCTGAGCTCGGCGAACTCCTCGTCGGCTAGCTCGATCTCGGCGCCGCGCAGGTTGTCTTCGAGGTGCTCCACCGACGAGGTGCCGGGAATCGGCAGCATCACGGGCGAGCGCTTGAGCAACCAGGCGAGAGCCAGCTGCGACGGGGTGGCGTCGTGCTTCTCGGCGAGCGACGAGAGGGGTCCGCCTTCCCCGAGCAGCTTGCCGGTGGCGAGCGGGAACCACGGGATGAAGGCGATTCCATTGGCCGCGGCGTAGTCGAGCAGCGGCTCGGCGTCGCGCCGGGCGAGGTTGAACAGGTTCTGAACCGACACGATCGTCGCGACCTTCGACGCGGCCTCGACCTCGTCGACGGTCACCTCGCTCAGCCCGATGTGGCGGATCTTGCCCTCGTCTTGCAGCAGCTTGAGCTCGCCGACCTGGTCTTCGAGCGGAACCTTCGCGTCGATGCGGTGAAGCTGCTGCAGGTCGATGCGCTCGACGCCGAGGATGCGCAGGCTCATCTCGGTCTGCTGGCGCAGGTACTCGGGACGCCCGACGGGAGTCCACTTGTTCGGGCCCTGGCGGGTGAATCCGGCCTTCGTGGCGATGACGAGGTCGTCGGTGTACGGCGCCAGCGCGCGGTGGAGCAGCGGTTCGGCGACGTACGGGCCGTAGGAGTCGGCGGTGTCGATGAAGTTGACGCCGAGCTCGACCGCACGCCGCAGCACGGCGACCGCTTCGGCGGGGTCGCGCGGCTCGCCCCAGACTCCGGGCCCGGTGAGCTGCATCGTGCCGTAGCCGAGGCGGTTGACGGTGAGGTCGCCGCCGATCGCGAAGGTGCCGGACGCCTGGGCCGGAAGCGAGGTCGTCATGCGCTGGCCACCGGCAGCGACGATTCGATGAGGTCGACGATCTCGGGGGCGTCAGGCTCGGTGCGCGGACGGAAGCGGTGCACCTCGCCGTCGGGCGTGACGAGAAACTTCTCGAAGTTCCAGCTGACCTTGCCCGCCTTGCCGTCGGCGTCGGGCGTCTTGGTGAGCTCGGCGTACAGCGGGTGCTGCTGCTTGCCGTTCACGCGGATCTTCTCGAACATCGGGAAGGTGACACCCCAGGTGGCCGAGCAGTACTCGGCGATCTTCTCTTCGGTGCCCAACTCCTGCAAGAACTGGTTGCTCGGGAAGCCGAGCACAGTGAAGCCGCGGTCGCCGTAGGTCTTCTGCAGCTCTTCGAGCTTCTCGTACTGGGGGGCGAGCCCGCAGCGCGAGGCCACGTTCACGATGAGCATCACCTTGTCGTCGTACTCGGCGAGTGTGGTCTGCTCGCCCCGGATAGTCGTGAGGGGAATCTCAGAGATCGTCATAAATGCGACGATACGCCTAGTTTCCCTGAACGGCAGCGGCGGCTAGTCGACCTTGACGACGCCGAAGTTCGCGTCTAGTTCGACGTCGATGTCGCGACCGTCGGCACCGGTAACCTCGACCTCCCAGGCGTGATCGGCGTCGTCGCTGCGCTCGAGCTCGGTGACCGTACCGGAGCCGGCCGCGGCCAGGGCCGCCTGCTCGGCGCTCGCGCGGTCCTCCGCGCTGATGGCGAGGTTCGAGTCATCGGTGTTGCCGGGGGCGCTGGTGGGTGTCGACGACGTTGCCGTGCCCGGAACGACACCGTCGACACGCACTACGTCGAACTGCTCGTCGAGTTCGACGTCCACGTCGTCGCCGTTGTCGAGGCGAACCTCGACCGTGTACGCGTGGTCGAGGTCGTCGCTGCGCTCGGCCTCCGACACGGTTCCCTCGCCGACCTCGGCGAGAGCCGCCTCGCTGGCGTTCTCAAGCGCGGTTCCGGTGAGCCGGTCGTTGTCCTGGTCGAAGGGATCGGTCGCGGCGACCGCGATACCCGCTCCGCCCAGAACGATGACTGCTGCTCCTGCGGCGATCCAGATGCTCTTCTTCTTCACGATGTGCTCCTTTGGTACGCGGTCGGTTTCGACCTGGGAACAGTGTCGAACGCGGGCACTGAAGCGAGACTGAAGCACGCTGAAACCACGTTCAGCGAAGCGTTCAGGCTTCGGATGACACGGGCAACCGCACCTCGAACCGGGCACCGCCGAGCGTGCTCCGCACCGCGGTGACGCTGCCGCCGTGCGACGTCGCGATTTCGCGCACGATCGAGAGCCCCAGGCCGCTGCCACCGCTCTCGCGGGCACGCGCGTCGTCGAGCCGCACGAACCGGTCGAAGACGCGCTCACGCTCGGCGGACGGGATGCCGTCGCCGTCGTCGTCGACAGCGAAGACGGCCTCGCTATTCGACTCGGCGAGCTCCACGGCGATCGCCGTGCTGGCGTGCCGGGCGGCGTTGTCGACGAGATTGCGCACGAGTCCCGCGATGAGGGCGGGGTCTCCGTCGATGCGGGCGGCGCCGACGGCCGACGCGTCGATGCGCAGGGCGGTCGACGCACGCAGGCGCCGCGCCTCGGCGAGCACGACGTCGTCGAGATCGACGGGGCGGCGGGCGGCGCCCAGACCGTGTTCGTCGGAACGCGCGAGAGTCAGCATGCCGTCGACGAGCCGTTCAAGCCGCGCACCCTCGTCGAGGATCGCGTCGGACAGTTCGCCCGCCGACACCCGGTCGGGATGCGCCTGGGCCACCTCGGCGAACTGGCGCAGCGATGCCAGCGGGGATCGGAGCTCGTGCGAGGCATCCGAGATGAATCTGCGCTGCGCCGACTGCGAGGAGTCGAGCCGGTCGAGCATCCTGTTGAGCGTGACCGCGAGCCGACCGATCTCGTCGGCCGTGCCCGGTTCGGCCAGTCGGGTGTCGAGACGCGTGGCGGTGACGGCGTCGACCTCGCGGCGCATCCGCTCGACCGGTCGCAGAGCGCGTCCGACCACGATCCACGTCGTTGCCGCCACGAGCAACACCACGAAGGGCACGGCAACCGCCAGCAGCGAGGTGACCGTGCCGAGCGTTTCGGTGACGTCGTCGACGCTCTGCGCGACGACCACATCGCCGTCGCCGAAGTCCTCGGCGGCGAGCACGAACTCATCGCCGTCGATCGTGACGACGCGGTTGTCGTCGTAATCGTCGTCGCCGACGGCACCGAGGCTTTCGGCGTGCTCACTGGACACGACGACCGCGCCGTCGTGGTCGCGCACCTGATAGAACCGGTCGTCGTCGTCTTCGGGCGGGTCGCCCGCTCCGGTCGCTTCCAGCCCGGATGCCACGGAAGCGGCATAGGCCTCGGCCGACTGCGTCACACCGTCGAGCAGCGAGGTGCGCAGCACGAAGCCGAACAGCACGGCACCCGCGACGAGCGCGACGGCGACGACAGCGGTAGCGACGGCCGTGATGCGAACCCGCAGCGACACCGCACGTCGACCCACCGGCGCCGCGAACTCAGCCACCGTTGCTCGCCAACCGGTATCCGGACCCCCGCAGGGTCTCTATGGCCTCCCGCTCGAACGGACGGTCGAGCTTGTTGCGCAGGTGCCGCACGTAGACCTCGACGATGTTGGAATCGCCTTCGAAATCGGAGTCCCAGACGTTGTCGAGCACCTCGCGCTTCGAGACGACCTCGCCCTTGCGACGCATGAGGTACTCGAGCACCGAGAATTCGCGCGCGGTGAGATCGATGACGGCCTCGCCGCGCCAGACGGTCTTCGACGCGGGGTCGACCCGCACATCGCCGGCCTCGAGCACGCTCGGCCTGTCGCCCGCGCCGCGGCGGATCAGCGCGCGCACCCGCGCCAGCAGCACCGCGTAGGAGAAAGGCTTGGTCAGGTAGTCGTCGGCGCCGGTGTCGAGCGCCTCGACCTGATCCCATTCGCCGTCTTTCGCCGTGAGCATGAGGATCGGCGTCCAGTTGCGTTCCGACCGCAGCGTCTCGCAGATGCGGTAGCCGCTGATGCCAGGCAGCATGATGTCGAGCAC
>Ga0247730_1001884_pt1 | contig 10843 bp, 8 predicted proteins | sample UWRJL073202C2_FD_180959 | JGI IMG/M metagenome (GOLD analysis project Ga0247730, IMG submission 180959) | Plant litter microbial communities from Arlington Agricultural Research Station in Wisconsin, United States - UWRJ-L073-202C-2 | ecosystem: Environmental > Terrestrial > Plant litter >...
TGCTCTTGCCGCTGCTGATCGACAACTGGATGCTGATGGCGGTGATCCTGCTGTTCTGGGGCGGCAGCGTCTCGGGCCTCTACACCATCGGCCTTGGCCATCTCGGCCAGAGACTCAGGGGTTCGGATCTTGCCGCCGCCAACGCCGCCTTCATCTTCTGCTATGCGATCGGCACGATTGCCGGGCCGCTGGTGATCGGCACCTCGATCGATATTGCCGGCGGCAACGGCTTTGCTTACGCGATTGCCGCGTTTTTCGCCCTTTATGTGCTGCTTTCCCTGGGCAGACTCGTTTTCGGGTCGAACCGGACTTGACTTTTCGACCCCGATTTGTAATTTCGCGCCAGAATTAGCGGTGGGCGCCATCCGGCTGGCCACGGCTGCATTATTGTTAAAGGCAGAACAACCATGGCGAAAGCTACCACCATCAAGATCAAGCTGCTGTCGACGGCCGACACCGGGTTCTTCTACGTCACCACCAAGAACAGCCGCACCATGACCGACAAGATGAACAAGACCAAGTACGATCCGATCGCACGCAAGCACGTCGAGTTCAAGGAAACCAAGATCAAGTAATTTTTTGATCCTGATTTTTTAAAAAGGCGCGTGACCTCCCGGTCCGCGCCTTTTTCTTTGTCCCGACATGACTCATAGCCGTCGCGTATCCGGCTGCATACCGCACAACCAAAAAACGCCGCTTTCCAACCGGAAAGCGGCGTTTTCAATAGGGGGTCGACCGGCATGCAATCACGGCACGAGGAACCGCTTTTATATGCTTGCCAGCCGACCGACCCCACGACCCAGGAGATGCGGCGGACCTGAGCACCATGGGGTATCACTGTCCTTTCGGACGTTGTCTGCTGATAACAAAATGGCAAAAAATGAAAAGAAAATCAACAAAATCTTAACGTGACGAGGAATCAGACTGTAACTATGGTTAAAAATCCCGAATTGAACCATAGGACAGAAACGGCAATTTTATGTACTAAATCGTACTAACCAATCCCCATATGCCGACGCAACTAAAAGTTTCAAGCGAATACACATACTCATTTTTTTATATGCTAAGCATACATTCCTTGAACTGGCATTGTTTTCTAAAATAACTATCGAGCGTGTGCTCTGCATTACTCACGCTTACATTAAAGAATTAACATATATGAATTGTTATTGCGCTTCGATTAGCGAACGCGTTGATTTGAGCGCCACCATACTTTCTCGCAACCGCGTAAGACGGCATTGAAAAACATCAGCGTCGATCGGAATACAGGTTCCAATACCCGTAACCCGCGTATCCTGGGCTGTTAATATTGGAAAGTGTCGCGAATCACTTGCCTGATTCGTCAGGCGGCTGCAGCCACCACGCGGTTGCGACCACCATTCTTGGCCTGATATAATGCCCGGTCAGCCTGCTTCACCAACTGCTCGGGCGTCTCCGCGCCGCTTTCGTTCGACGATAGGCCCATCGAGGCTGTAATCTCGATCTGTGTTCCAGATCCGCGCAAAACAAAAGGTTGGCTTTCTATGGCGACGCGCAGCCGTTCGGCGATGCGGGCAGCCACGTCGGCGGTGGTATCCGGCATCACCACGACAAATTCCTCGCCCCCGAAACGGCATGCAAGATCTGCGCCGCGCACGGTCGAGCGCACGCGCGCTGCAAATTCCTTCAACACCTCGTCGCCAGCATCGTGACCATAGGTATCGTTGACCTGCTTGAAGCGGTCGATATCGGTAATGCAGACCGAAAGGGGCCGCTTTCGGCTCGCAGCGCGGTTGAACAGGATCGACAGGTGGTTGTCGAGATAACGGCGATTGTGCAGACCGGTGAGGCCATCGGTGACGGCCAGCTCGATCGTCTGCCGGACGCTGAGGCGCAGGCGATCGTTGTAGCGCTTGCGGCGAATCTGCGTCAGGGAGCGGGCAATCAGCTCATTCGGATCGACCGGGCGGACGATGTAGTCGTTGACGCCGATATCCAGCGCCCGAACGATCATGTCTTCGGCGCCCTGTTCGGTGATCAGCAGCAGCGGAATGAAGCGGGTTCGCTCCAGCGACCGCAGTTGCGAGCACAGGCGCAGCGGATCGTAATCCTCGAAATTGGCGTTGACGATCACCAGTTCGAAATTGTTTTCCGCCGCTTCGAACAGCGCCGCCTTCGGGTCCGACATCGCAACGATGTCGGCCATCGGCTTCAGTGCCTTGATGATCCGCTCCTGCGAGCTGCCGCGGCTGTCCACCAGCAGGATCTGTCCCGGCTCTTCGACCCGCCCGTCTCCGGCCCGCAACAGGTCCTCCATGCCGATCGTCTGCGCGGTTTCGGCGCGGATGCGCAATTCGTCGCTGAGGGTTTTCAGGCGCAACAGGCTCTTGACCCGCGAAATCAGCTGCAGGTCGTTGACCGGCTTGGTCAGGAAGTCGTCGGCGCCGGCTTTCAATCCACGCACGCGGTCGGATGGCTGATCGAGGGCCGTGACCATGACGACAGGAATATGGGCGGTGCGCGGGTTGGCCTTCAGTCGCTCGCAGACTTCAAACCCATCCATGCCCGGCATCATGATGTCGAGCAGGATCAGATCGACCTGCGTGCTGTCGCAGATCGACAGCGCCTTGAATCCGTCCTCGGCGGTCAGCACGTCGAAATATTCGGCCAAAAGCCGGACTTCCAACAGTTTGACGTTCGCCGGGACGTCGTCCACCACCAATATACGTGCGGTCATAATCTTTTTCCCAATGCCTCAGGCGTCGCCAAGGTAGGTTTTGATGGTCTCGATAAATTTCGGAACAGAAATAGGCTTGGAAACATAGGCTTCGCAGCCGCCCTGGCGGATGCGTTCCTCATCGCCCTTCATGGCAAAGGCGGTGACGGCAATGACGGGAATGACGTGCAACTCGTCGTCTTCCTTCAGCCATTTCGTCACTTCCAGCCCCGAAACTTCCGGAAGCTGGATATCCATCAGGATCAGGTCGGGACGGTGCTTGCGAGCGAGCTCGAGCGCTTCCATACCGTTGCGGGTCTGGATGGTGGTATAACCGGACGCCTCGATCAGATCGCGAAAGAGCTTCATATTCAGCTCATTGTCTTCTACAATCATAACCTGTTTGGGCATGGTTCCGTGTCCTTCATTCCAGCCTTGCAACCGCACCATCTGTATATAGGTTCGCCGGAAGGTTGATTCCATCTGCCTGTGCGAGACAGGCTAAGGCGATTTGGTTGAAAAATAGGTAACTTGGTTCAAGAAAAATGCAGAGCAACTTTAAGAGCAGTAAGGAATTTGCGGTCGACCCGCACGAAACGGCAGTGGCTGTTCTTGGATGGCTCGCCAACGAGCCGGATCTACTCGGCCGTTTCCTGTCGCTGAGCGGCATCGAGGCAGGACAATTGCGCGGGGCCGTCAACGATTCCGGCTTCCTCGCCGGCATGCTGGATTTTTTGATGAACCATGAGCCGACCCTGATGGCCTATTGCGAAGCGACCGAGACCAGACCTGAAATTGTGGTCGCCGCCTGGCGCCACTATTCCGGTCCCGGCCTCGATTCGGGCGAATATTGATGCCGGACACTGCCTTGCTGCTTGATCATGTCCGGCTGGGCATCCGACCGCTGATCGTCTGCGACATCGACGAGGTGGTGCTCGAATTCATCACGCCGCTAAAGGCCTTTTTGCGTGCAAACGGCTATGACTTCATTGCCCGGGCCTACAAGCTGAAGGGCAACATCATTTCCGTCACCGATGGCACCGAAATCGAGCAAGCGCAAATTTCGGACCTGTTGGAAGCCTTCTTTCTCAGCCAGCATGACTGGCAGACGCCGGCCGAACATGCGGTCGAAACCCTGCACAGTCTGGCGGACGAAGCCGACATCGTCTTCCTGACCGCGATGGCTCCGCGCCATCAGGCTGTCCGCCGGGCGCTGCTCGACAGTTTCGACCTGCCCTTCCCGCTGGTGCCACCGAGGACGCCAAGGGGCCGGTGGTCGATCGCCTCCACAACCGCCGCGCCTTGCCGGTTGCCTTCCTCGACGACATCGAGCGCAACCACCTGTCGGTACAGACCCATGTTCCCGATTGCCTGCTGGTCAGCCTGATGGCGAACCAGGAACTGCGCGCATTGGCGCCCGCACTCGGCGATGGCATCCAGATGGCGACCGGATGGACGCATGCGGCAGAATTGCTGCGTGCCCATATGGCAGCCAAAGCGTAACCGGCTAGGCTCACCTTTCGCGAAAACAGGTCTTGAGAGTCCCAGACGTAGAGCATAAGATCGCGATGTTCAACATTTGTTCCGGGCCATGATCAACAGCACCGACATAGATACGGGGTTCTGCCGCGACTGCCTGACCGGTCAACCGGCGGGCGGGCGTCGTTGCCGTGCCTGCGGCAGTCCGCGGCTGCTCTACCATCCCGAGTTGCCGCAGCTAACGCTGGCGCATATCGATTGCGACGCCTTCTACGCCTCGGTGGAAAAGCGCGACAACCCGGCGCTTGCCGACAAGCCGCTGATCATCGGCGGCGGCAAGCGCGGCGTGGTCTCGACCTGCTGCTATATTGCCCGAATCCATGGCGTGCGCTCCGCCATGCCGATGTTCAAGGCGCTGGAAGCCTGCCCGCAGGCGGTGGTCCTGCCGCCCGACATGGAAAAATATGTCCGTGTCGGCCGGCAGATTCGCGCGATGATGGAAGACCTGACGCCGCTGGTGCAGCCGATCTCGATCGACGAGGCGTTTCTGGAGCTGGCCGGCACCGAGCGGCTGCATCACGACACGCCCGCCCGCACCCTCGCCAAGTTTGCCAGGACGGTTGAAAACGAGATCGGCATCACCGTCTCGGTCGGCCTGTCCTATTGCAAGTTCTTGGCCAAGGTCGCCTCCGACCTGCAAAAGCCGCGCGGCTTTTCGGTGATCGGGCGGGCAGAGGCGCTGTCCTTCCTCGCCCCTCGCCCGGTCACCACCATCTGGGGCGTCGGAAAGGCATTTGCGGCGACGCTGGAGGCCGATGGCATCCGCACCATTGGCCAGCTTCAGACGATGGAGGAAGCCGGCCTGATGCGCCGCTATGGCGTCATGGGCCAGCGTCTCTATCGGCTCGCCCGCGGCATCGACGATCGCGACGTGCATGCCAATGAGGCGGCGAAAAGTGTCTCGGCTGAAACAACATTTTTTGATGATATTCACCGCTACGACGACCTAGTGCCTATTCTTCGAAAGCTTTCGGAGAAGGTGGCGTGGCGGTTGAAGAAGGGCGGCATTTCGGGCCAGACCGTGGTGCTGAAGCTGAAGACTGCGGATTTCAAGAGCCGCACCCGCAACCGCCGGCTGGAAGACCCGACGCAACTGGCTGACAGGATATTTCGAACCGGCCTGAGCTTGCTGGAAAAGGAAACCGACGGCACTCGCTTCCGGCTGGTCGGCATCGGCGTCACCGACCTGCGCGACGGCGGCATCGCCGATCCCCCGGACCTGGTCGATGCGCAGGCGGGGCGAAGGGCAGCGGCAGAGGCTGCGATGGACAAGCTGCGGGAAAAATTCGGCAAGGCCACGGTCGAGACGGGCTATACGTTTACCGCCAAGCGCCATGACCGGTAACCGGATCAAGAAAAGGTGATGGGAGAAACCAAAAAACGGCTGCGCGCGACGGCCGGCGATTTGCTGGCTAAAACCTTCCTTAAACTTCGTGGAATAGGATCGCTTCAGTATTCTGCGTAGGGGTTTTTCATGTTCGCGCGTGTCGTTTTCAGTCTCGGGCTTCTCTCTGCAACGGCATGGGTCGATCCGGCCCTGGCTGCCGGCGCCCGCACGCTGCAGGTCATCGTCTCCAAGGATACCCAGTCACTGAATGTCTATGACGGCGGTCAACTGGTGGCCAGTTCCAAGGTTTCGACCGGCAAGCCCGGACACGAGACGCCGACCGGCATTTTTTCGGTTCTGGAAAAACAGAAATATCACGAGTCCAACCTTTATTCGGCGGCCCCCATGCCGTTCATGCAGCGGCTGACGTGGTCCGGAATCGCGCTGCATGAGGCCAAGTCGGTGCCGAACTACCCGGCATCGCACGGCTGTGTGCGCCTGCCGGCCGCCTTTGCCAAATCGCTCTACAAGATCACCGAACCGGGCGTGCATGTGATCATCTCGGACCGGCCGCTGGTGCCAACCCGGATCAGCAGCCGGGCGTTGTTTCGTCCGGAAAAGCCACCGGCGGTCAACCAGCTGCTGTCGGATGCACAACTGCGTCCCTCGACGCTCGATGCATCGCTGAAACCGGTCGAGGTCGCCATGAACGTCATCAAGCCGGCCATCGAGGCAAGCGCGCCCAAGCCAGAGTCCGCGCCGCTCCGGATCCTGATCACCCGCCGTGGCGAGCGCGAGACGCTACTGGATGTGCAGGACATGCTCGGCTATCTCGGCTTTGATGCCGGCGCGCCGGATGGCCATCCCGGCCAGATGACGGTGACGGCTGTGAATGCCTTCAAATTGTGGAAGAACCTCCCATCCAATGGCCCGCTGTTGAACGACGCTTTCCTGACGGCACTCTATCAGGCCGCCGGCCGAGGAGCGCCGCCGCAGGGCCAGATCATGGTGCGGCAGAATTTCAAGCCGCTGTTTGAAGCCGGCGTTGAAATCCGTGGGCCGCAGATCGCACTCGGCACGCATTTCATCGAGGCCATCGATATCGATGCCAAGAGCGGTGACACCCAGTGGAATTCAGTTTCGCTCGACAACCAGATACCGGCCGCGGCCATGAAGCGGCTTGGCATCGTGACAAAAGCCGATCCGAAGGACTACAACGCCGCCGTCAACGCGCTGGAGCGGATCATCATCCCCGACGGCATCCGCGAGCGCATCAATGCCGCGCTGACCAGCGGCAGTTCGATCACCATTTCCGACCTCGGCCAGAGCCAGGAAACCGGCGCTGGCACCGATTTTATCACGGTGACGCGGACGCCGGGCTGACACTGTCAAGGCGCGGCCGCCGGCGCACTCTCAAGCTAGTTGGTCGTCAGCTGTTGCTGTCTCATAGACCGAGCACAACCATGATCGCGAAAGCGAACTGGCAAGACACAAGCACCGCCACCCCCAATTGCTGCGGCTGCGGATGCAAGCGGGAGATCAAACCAGTTCGACATCGATCACGCCCGGGGCCGAGCGCAGTGCTGCGGCAATTTCCGGCGAAATCCGGTATTTGTCCGTCAGTTCCACCTCGATCTCACGCTTGCCGTCTTCCTTGATGACGACGAACGACACAAGTCCATCACCACGCGCATTCAGATGCGCCGCGACCGTACGCAGCGGGCCTGAATTGCGCACAAAAACCCGCAACGCCTTCTGCATCTGAACCGACTTTTCCTCGAGAGACTGCGCTGTCTGAATCCGCAGCCCAATCCCTTCCGGCCGCTCTTCCGCCTGCACGGTGATCACCAGCGACTTTCCGGGCTCGAGCAGGTCGCGGTACTGCGCCAGACCTTCGGAAAACAGCACTGCTTCGAACGTGCCGGTTGCATCGGAAAAGGTGACAATACCCATCTTGTTGCCGGTGCGGGTTTTTCGCTCCTGCTTCGAGGTCACCGTGCCGGCGAGACGCCCGGCCGTGGCACCCTGTTTTACCGCGGCAGAAAACTCGGCAAAGGACTGGACGCGCATTTTTGCAAGAATATTGCCATAGGCATCGAGCGGATGGGCGGAGAGATAGAAGCCGAGCACCTGATATTCCCGCATCAGCTTTTCCGACGACAGCCACGGCATGAAGGTCGGAAAACTGATGATTTCCGGGCCGGTGGCAGCGCCCGAGCCGAACATGTCGGACTGGCCGCTCAGCTTGTTTTCCTGGGCGCGCTGGGCGTAGCCGATGATCCGGTCCATGCCGCCGATCATCTCGGCACGGTCGCGGCCAAAACAATCGAACGCACCGGCGGCGATCAGGCTGTCGAACACCCGGCGATTGACCTGCTTCGGGTCGATGCGGATGCAGAAATCCTCGATGCTGGCAAACGGCACGTCGCCGCGCACGGCCACGATATGCTCGACCGCCGCCTCGCCAACGCCCTTGATGGCGGCCAGCGCATAAAAAATCTGGTTGTTGGAGGTTTCGAACCGCCGGAACGAGGTCTGGACCGAAGGCGAGACCACATCGATGCCCAGCCGGGCGGCGTCCTGGCGAAAGTCGTTGACCTTTTCGGTGTTGGCCATGTCGAGGGTCATCGACGCGGCGATGAATTCAGCGGGATAATGCGCCTTCATATAGGCCGTCTGATAGGAGACGATGGCGTAGGCGGCGGCGTGCGACTTGTTGAAACCGTAATTGGCAAATTTGGCGAGCAGGTCGAAAATATTGTCGGACTGCGCCTTGGAGACGCCGTTGCGCATGGCGCCCTCGACGAAGCGCGAGCGCTGCTGGTCCATCTCCTCCTTGATCTTCTTGCCCATGGCGCGGCGCAAAAGGTCGGCCTCGCCGAGCGAATAGCCCGACAGCACCTGGGCAATCTGCATCACCTGTTCCTGGTAGACGATAACGCCTTGCGTTTCGGCCAGCAGGTAGTCGATCATCGGATGCACTGACTCGATTTCCTCCTCGCCATGCTTGCGGGCATTGTAGGTCGGAATGTTCTCCATAGGTCCCGGACGGTAGAGCGCCACCAGCGCAATGATGTCCTCGATGCAGTCCGGCCGCATGCCGAGCAGAGCCTTGCGCATGCCCTGGCTTTCCACCTGGAACACGCCGACCGTCTCGCCGCGCGACAGTTTTTCATAGGTCAGCGCATCATCGAGCGGGATGGTGGCAAGATCGACGGCAATACCGCGCTGAGCAACGAAATCAACCGCCACCTTCAGCACCGTGAGCGTCTTCAATCCCAGGAAGTCGAATTTGACCAGACCGGCCTGCTCGACCCATTTCATGTTGAACTGGGTGACCGGCATGTCGGAGCGCGGGTCGCGGTACATCGGCACCAGCTTTGACAAGGGCCGGTCGCCGATGACGATGCCGGCGGCATGCGTCGAGGCGTGGCGATAAAGGCCCTCGATTTTCTGGGCGATATCGAGCAGACGGGCGACCACCGGCTCCTTGTCGGCCTCTTCCTGCAGCCGCGGCTCTTCCTCGATTGCCTTCGACAGCGGCGTCGGGGCGGCCGGATTGTTGGGCACCAGCTTGCAGATCTTGTCGACCTGGCCGTAGGGCATTTCCAGCACCCGGCCGACGTCGCGCAGTGCCGCGCGCGCCTGAAGCGAGCCGAAGGTGATGATCTGCGCCACCTGCTCGCGGCCGTATTTCTGCTGCACGTAGCGGATCACCTCTTCGCGGCGGTCCTGGCAAAAATCGATGTCGAAGTCGGGCATCGACACGCGATCAGGATTCAAGAAGCGTTCGAACAGCAGCGAGAAGCGCAACGGATCAACGTCAGTTACAGTCAGTGCATAAGCGACGAGCGAACCCGCGCCGGAACCACGGCCCGGGCCGACAGGAATGCCGTTCTGCTTGGCCCATTTGATAAAGTCTGCCACGATCAAAAAATAGCCGGGAAACTTCATCCGCGAGATGACGCCGAGCTCGAAGGCCAGCCGCTCGCGGTAGTCCTTCTCCACATAGCCCTTCGCCATGCCGAGTTTTTCCAGCCGGATATCCAGCCCCTCGATTGCCTGGCGCTCGAGTTCGGCGCTTTCAGCGCGGTCGGCCTCGTCCGGGTCATCGGATGCACCGGTAAAGCGTGGCAGGATCGGCTTGCGCGTCTTCAGTACGAAAGAGCAGCGCTCGGCAATTTCAATTGTGTTTTCGAGCGCTTCCGGCAGGTCGGCAAACAATGCCGCCATTTCCTTGCGGCTTTTCAGGTAATGGTCGGTGGTCAGGCGAAAGCGGGTGTCGTCGGACACGATGGCATTGTGGGCCACCGCCATCAGCGCGTCATGGGCATCGTAATCGTCGCGGGTCGGAAAGAAGGCTTCGTTGGTGGCGACGATCGGCAGCTCGAGCCGGTAGGCCAGCGCCAGCATGTTCTTTTCATGCCGGCGGTCGTATTTGCCGTGGCGCTGCAGCTCGACATAGAGCCGGTCGCCGAACAACGCCTTCAGCCGCAGCAGGCGGGCCTCCGCCTGTGGATGATGGCCTTCCTTGACCAGCCGGTCGACAGGGCCACCAGAGGCGCCGGTGAGCGCGATCAGGCCCTCGGTGCCGACTTCTTCCAGCCAGGAGGCGCGCAGATGCACCGCCTGATTGCTTTCGCCGCCGAGATAGGCGCGGCTGACCAGATCCACCAGTCGCTCATAGCCCGCGGCGGTCGAGGCCAGCAGCACGATCGACGGCAGCTTGACCAGCGCATGCTGGTGTCCGCGCTTCTCGTCACCCTGGTCCTCCATGTCGAGAGAGACCTGGCAGCCGATGATCGGCTGGATGCCGTCGCCGACAGCTTTTTCGGCAAATTCCAGGGCGACGAACAGATTGTTGGTATCGGTAATGGCAATCGCCGGCTGGCTGTCGGCGGTAGCTTTGGACAGGATTTTTTTTAGCGGCAGCGCGCCCTCGAGAAGGGAGAACGCGGAATGCACACGCAGGTGGACGAACTGGGGCGTCGGGCCAAGGCTGCCGGCGTCTGCTTGGGTGTCCGGCTCGGCCATGATGCGCTCTTTCTTCCGTCGTCCTGAATCAACCTGATTTTCGGCTGTCGGAGCGACAAAGTCCAGAACCCATTGTCGGGATCACGCGGTAACCCGCGTTCTCCACTGCTGACTACATGGCCATGACCAGCATGGAGAAGCTCAGCACGAACAGAGCGATCGAGGTAAACGCTGCGATGTCACGAATAATATCGGTCATTTTCGTCTCCTTACTGGTTATGTACTCAATTTGTTCTCTTTATGTTTCC
>Ga0247730_1001885_pt1 | contig 10842 bp, 10 predicted proteins | sample UWRJL073202C2_FD_180959 | JGI IMG/M metagenome (GOLD analysis project Ga0247730, IMG submission 180959) | Plant litter microbial communities from Arlington Agricultural Research Station in Wisconsin, United States - UWRJ-L073-202C-2 | ecosystem: Environmental > Terrestrial > Plant litter >...
CTGAACATTCCCGAGGAGCAGGACTTTGCTCTATCTGCAAAGGCGCATTCTTGCTGGGACAGACGGGCCTGCTTTCGGGCCGAACAGTGACTACCCACTGGTCCTATGAGGAGCAAATAGTGTCCCGGTTTCCCGACGTTAGAGTGAACACCGACCGCCTGATCATTGATGATGGGGACATACTGACAGCTGGCGGCGTCATGGCCTGGATTGACCTCAGCCTAATCCTGATTGAGCGGTTCCTGGGAACATCGACCATGCTGGAGACTGCGAGGACTTTCCTTGTGGACCCGCCAGGAAGAAAACAGAGCTACTACCGCGTGTTCGCACCTCGTCTCAATCATGGTGATGATGCAGTTCTGAAGGTTCAACATTGGCTTCAGGGCAGCGGGGGAAAGGAGATGGGACTAGCCGCCTTAGCAGACCGTGCCGGGCTTGATCCGCGAACCTTTATGCGCAGGTTTAAGAAAGCTACTGGTTATACTGCAGGTGCGTACATTCAACGACTGCGTATTGATAAGGCCCGTGAACTCCTCCAGTCCTCTCGCGAGCCGCTGGAGGCCGTCGCTTGGAAAGTCCACTACAGTGACCCAGGGTCCTTCCGCAAAATCTTCACCCGCATTATCGGGCTTACGCCCGCCGAGTATCGTCAGCGTTTTCGTACGTCCACGCCTTAGAAAATACTTGAGCGGCAGGTCAGCCAAATAAGCCTTTCCGGGCAGAAAACCGCTTGAGTACGACGGCTTATGGCACGTCATGCGCCGTGACAGCTCTTGGCCCGAAGCGGTCATCCTCTGCCGAGTTCTTTCCTCATGATCTGGAAATCTTTTCCCTTCTTCTTGAAGGTTTCAATCGTCCTCCACCCAGCCTTCTCGTATAAGCCCGCAGCACTGGCGGTGTAGAGTGTGAGTTTTTCGATGTCTGATTTTACTGCCAGCCTTTCGAGTGCAGTCATAAGCCGCAACGCATGTCCCTTACCTCGATGAGCGGGTTCGACGTACAAGCCAGCCAACCACGGATTAAGCTCCGGCCTTCCATCGAGATCATCCAGGCAGATGGCGACCATCCCAACAGGTTGATCGTCTTCAAGTAACACGAGGACAGTCGGCAGAAGGTCAGAGCTACTTGCGGTTCTGGCATCTCTTTCGATGACCTCCGATAAAGTCGTCGTCCCACCCTTATAAAATGCCTCCCAACGCCACGTTCCGGTAAGGCGTGCTAGATCGGGTCGATCTGATGTGCTCACGATTGCTATGGTCATGGTAGTGAGTTCTTCTGGCGTTGAACTGGCGACATCATTGATATCCTCAACGAGTTGCATTTCAAAAATATGACCACATTTGGCGCGAAGCGAAAGATCGCAGTTGGCCCAAGGCGGATGGCAGGCGGGTCATGGCTTGGCTTCGGTGATATGCCAGAGGACGCCCGAGGGATCGTGGACGAATCCGACAATCATGCCCCAGGGTTGCAACGTGGGTGGCGTTGGCGGTTTCGTTGCGAACTGCTCGGCGACACGTTCCGGATCATTGGTTTTCCACCAGGCATTCGCGTCTGGAACAGTGAGCTGCAACACGAAATTGTCCGCCAATTCCTTCACGTAAAAATTTTGCAGGATGAAGCTGGCATCGCGGTTGGACATGACGGCGATCCTTCCGTCTGCGTAGGTGGTTTCAAATCCCATTGCCTCATAGAATTGCCTCGACATATCATGATCTTGGGACGGCACAAAAGGTCGCAGCATCAGGTTCCCTCGGTGTTGGCGCTGAAGATGGGTGATAATCGCCAGTCTCAGATTGGCGACAAGGCCATCTTTGCGGCGTTCGGCTTTCGCAAGATATTCTAATCTGTCAGGCGAGGTCTGCTGCTGGCCCAAAGCGGCAGGCGTGATCCCCGATAGGCTCCAGACTGTCGTTACCCGGCCCCTACCCCGCCTCCGCCAAGAAACCCAGGTCGCTGACGATCAGCGTGTCGCGGCCGCGTTCCTTGGCGCGGTACATGGCCGCGTCGGCGCAGGCGAGCAGCGTGTCGGGCGCCTCACCGTCCTGCGGAAAGAAGGCGACGCCCATCGAACAGGTGGCGCGGATGCGCAGGTCGTCGATGTCGAGCGGGCGCGAAACTTCAAAGCGGATGTCGTGCAGCCGGCGGATGATATCCCGTTCGTCGCTGGCGGGATTGCTAAACACCAATGCAAATTCGTCGCCGCCCAGTCGCACCGCCAGATCCGAGGTGCGGATGCAGTTGGACAGGCGCTGCGCCAGTTGTTTCAACACCTGGTCGCCGACGCCATGGCCAAAACGGTCGTTGATCTGCTTGAAATTGTCGAGATCGATATAGGTCACCGTCAGCTTGCGGTTTTCCCGCCGGGCCTGGTTGAGCATTCGCGAGAACTGCTCCCAGAACAGCGTGCGGTTGGCAAGGCCGGTCAGCGGATCGTGATGGGCCATGAACTGGATGCGGTCTTCGGCGCGTTTGCGCTCGATGGCGATGCCGGCGATGTCGATGGCCATCGCCGTCATCTCAGTTTCCAGCGCCGTCGGCTCGCGCGCGCTTTCGCAATAGAGCGCAAACGTGCCGAGCAGCACGCCATGGGCATCGAGGATCGGCGTCGACCAGCAGGAACGGAAACCGTAGAGCGGGCCGAGCGAGCGGTAGTCTGCCCAGCGCGGATCGGTCTGGACGTCGCTGACGATCACCGGCTGGCGCAACCAGGCGGCGGTGCCGCAAGACCCCCTGTTGTCGCCAATCACAGTGCCGTCGATCAGCGCGACATAGGACGGTGAGAGGCTGGGCGCGGCGCCGTGCTGCAACGTGCCCTTTTCGCCGTCGAACAGCAGGACCGAGGCGGAAATGTCCTCGAGTTGCGTCTCGATCAGCGCCACCAGCGCCTGCAGCACGGCGGCCAGCGGCTGGCCGCGGGCGATCCTTTCCAGCAGGCCGGCATGGCCGCGGCGCAGGTCTTCCTGGCGCTGGCGTTCGGTGATGTCGCGAGCGATGCCGATCAGGCCGACCACATCGCCCTGCCGATTGCGCAGCGGCGACTTGGTGGTCAGCATCCATCGCGGCCGCGCGCCCGGCACCTTCGACGTTTCCAGCCGCTCGCGCACGGTGCTGCCGCTGCTCATCAGCTGTTGTTCGGCGCTGTAGAAACCGTTGGCGGTATCGACGTCGAACAGGTCGAAATCGGTCCGGCCGAGCAGTTGCCCCTGCGCTTTCGGATGGGCCTCGACAATCGAGGCGTTGGCGAAGACGAAGCGGCTTAGTCGGTCCTTGATGAAAATATGTTCCGGCAGCTGGTCGAACAGGGTTTTCAGCGGCAGTTGTCCGATGCCGCCGATCTGATCGGCGACATTGCGGGCGATCAGATCCTCCGTCGCCGCCAGCATGAGGCACACGTCATCGTCCCATGGCGGCACCGCGACAGTGCCAGTCCCCGATTCTCCAAGTGGTGTCTTGCGCACTGCGTCCGCCCCCTGCCCGTCCAACCCCTTTGAAATCAAAACTCTAGAGCAGATATCCTTATTCTTGTTTAACTCGCGCGAAGATATGGATGCTTATTAAAATACCCGCAGGGGCTGTATCCCATAATTTTCAAGGGGGCCCGTTGAAGCCGCGCCCCGATCCGGCGGATTTTTTGTGCCAAATCGGCGCAAATCCGGTTGGCACGAAAACTGCTGGGCTGAAAATAAATCGGGATGGACGACAATGGTGTCACGGCGCGGGTTTTTGACGATGATGGCAGGCTCGGGCCTGGCCGGGCTTGCGGCCGGAACGGCGCAGACCGCGCCCCTGACGCTGGTATCGACAGCAGACCTGCGCGGCTCGATTGACGCCACCAGGAATGGCGTCATCCCGGGCGCTGCCGACGACCAGAGCAAGCGGCTGCAGGCGATCATCACCAAGGCCGCCAGGAACAATGTGCCGGTGTTCCTGCCGCCGGGCGATTATCGCGTTTCCAATCTCGTTCTCCCCGATGGTACCCGCATCACCGGCGTGCCCGGGGCCTCGCGGCTGGTCTATGGCGGCGACGGCCATCTATTGGTGTCCGACGGCGCTGCCCGGATCGAGCTTTCCAACCTGGTGATCGACGGCGGCAACCGCTGGCTGGCCGATTATGCGCCGGCACTGGTGCATCTGCGCGGCGTCAAGGAGGCGCTGATCGACAATTGCGAGATTGTCGGCGCGCGCAAATTTGCGCTGCAACTGGAGCGCTGCGGCGGGCGGATCGAGCGCAGCCGGATCTCCGGGGCGGCGCAATCCGGGATCTATGCTGTCGAAAGCAGGGGTCTGTCGATCACCGGAAATGTGGTCTCCGACTGCGGCAATGGCGGCATTTTGATCCATCGCTGGACCAAGGGTGCCGACGGCACGATGGTCACGGGTAACCGCATCCTGCGGATTGCCACCACCGACGGCGGTACCGGCCAGAACGGCAACGGCATCAACCTGTTTCGCGCCGACAATGTCATGGTCAGCGGCAATTATGTGTCCGACTGCGCCTTTTCCGCCATCCGTGCCAATGCCGCCTCCAATGTGCAGATCACCAACAACCAGTGCCTGAAATCCGGCGAAACGGCGATCTATTCTGAATTCGGCTTCGAAGGTGCGCTGGTCTCCGGCAACCTGATCGACGGCGCCGCCAACGGCATCCTGGTGGTCAATTTCGACGAGGGCGGACGGCTGGCGACGGTGTCGAACAACGTCATCCGCAACCTGGTCCTGACCGGGCCTTACGTGCATGACGGCGCCGGCTTCGGTTTCGGCATCTCGGTTGAGGCCGATACCGTGGTCTCCGGCAACGTGATCGAGAACGCGCCGCGCTGGGGCCTCGTGCTCGGTTGGGGCCCGTATCTGCGCAATCTGGTGGCAACCGGCAACATCGTCCGCAATGCTTCGGTCGGCTGTGCCGTCTCGGTAGTCGAGGGCTCTGGTGCTGCGCTGATTTCCGGCAACCTGTTCGACCAGACGCCGGACGGCGCCATCATCGGCTTTCGCTGGAAGGACAAGTCGACGAAGGAACTGGTTGGCGGCGCCAGCGGCTATGCGCATCTGACGATCGAGCAGAACCGGGTGTCGTGAGCCGGCTTTCCGAACCGGTTCGATCCTTCGCGGCGATGCTGGATTTCGGCGCTAACGCCGAAACATATGGACGATATGCCTCACCCGCTCTTTGCGAAACGTCGCTCTGATCCGGCCGTGGCGCTCAAGTTCCGCGAGGCCGTGAAGCGTCGCCCAGAAGGCCTCAGCAGCGACCTCAGCGTCCTCGCAAAACGGCTCAACGACCTCCAAAATAGCTCCGAATGTATAACGTAAAGCCTGAGGCGTGTCGGACGTCGCAAACCGTAGACCGCTTGGCAGGACAAACATCGCTTCATAAAGAGCCGGCCGATCAAATGCGAATTGCAGGTAGGCGTTTGCAACGTCTTCCAATGCTTCTGCCGGCGTTGCCTCCCGGCGCACCGATACTCGCAGCATCGGTCCGAGCTCTCCAAACCCCTCCAGCGCGACAGCTCCGACGATCGCGTCGCGGTTTTCGAAATGGGCGTACAGGACCGGCTGGCTGTATTCTATCTCTTGGGCAAGACGGCGGACGGTTACCGAGGCCCAGCCATCCGCTTCGGCAAGCAACCTTGCCGCGCCAATGATGCGTTGTTCCCGCTCTGCCCGCTCCCGCTCTTTACGTTCGCTGATACCCATACTTTCCCCATCAATCTGTCATGGTGGACTGTAGCGGCAAAAATATTTTTTGCAACGATTGACAATATAGCAGTGCTAGATATATTTTTACCGCTATGGTAACCTGAGTAAGCGCAGCTTTGGGAGCATTCGATGTCCAATCTCATTTCGTTTTCAGCAGGCCACTCTGCGACGTTTGTAGCAGCCGCAGCATTTTTTCTCGGCGGTGTCATCAACGCTTCTGGTCGCACGGCTGTCCGGGAAGAATTCGTCCGTTACGGCTATCCACCCTGGTGGTGCTGGGTTACCGCAATACTCGAAATTGCGACGGCCGTTCTGCTGGTCTTGCGCCCGACCTTCGCAATGGGCGCAGCACTCGGGGCCTGTATCATGGTCGCCGCCATCGTCGCTGTCGTCCGTGCAGGCAATGTCCGTCAAATCGCCCCGCCAGCGGTGTTCTTGCTGCTGCTGATCATTGCAGCTTTCTTCCAGTTCTCATCATAGCCGCAACCGGCCCGTCGGTTTCAGTCATCGTGACCGACAAAACTGAACCGTGCTGAATTCGTCAGCACGGCACCTCATCACGACACAAGGAGTTAGCATGACCACGTCCAATCCCTTCCCGAGCACCGCCATCGTCTACCATTCCGGCTACGGCCATACGCAACGCATGGCTGAGGCTGTAGCGGAAGGCGCTGCTGCAACGCTCCATGCTATTGACGCTGAGGGCAACCTTTCCGACGACGGATGGGCGGCACTGGATGCCGCCGACGCCATCATCTTTGGTTCGCCGACCTACATGGGCGGACCAAGCTGGCAGTTTAAGAAGTTCGCGGATGCATCCTCAAAGCCGTGGTTTTCAGCAAAATGGCAAGACAAGGTCTTTGGCGGCTTTACCAACAGCGCCAGCCTCAATGGCGACAAGTTGAATACGCTGCAATACTTTGTCCTTCTCTCAGGGCAGCATGGTGGCCTCTGGGTCAGCCTTGGCATCAAGCCAGCGAACGTGAAAGCATCCAGGCGCGACGATGTGAACCGGATGGGATCATACATCGCACCGATGGCACAGTCGGATGCCGACGCGGCCCCGGACGAAATGTCTGTGGGCGATCTCGAGACAGCGCGTCTCTACGGCGCGCGGATTTCGAGCGTCGCGCGGCAGTACAAATCGGGTCAGCGGGCATAACGTTGCTCGCTTGCCAACTCTTAGTGACGAGGGCCGAGTGACACGGGAATGTGACAACTCGCACAATCCCCTTTCGCGCTCCATGCGCGGAAGGGGATTGTTCTATGTCGAGATGTCCGCTCAGGAGCCAAAATCCGTCAGCTAATAAAATATGGCAACCGGGAAATTTGCGCGGGTGAGCGCCTAAATTCGTGGCCGCGGCAACAACATGGCTTTCGTTTTCCAGGCGCCCGGCTTAGCGTCGCGCCCGGACGATTCACTCAGGAGATTTTTCGACATGCTGACGATCTACGGCGTTTACGCCTCGCGCGCGACGCGCACCCTCTGGATGGCCAACGAGATTGGACTGGAGTTCAGCCATGTGCCGGTGGTGCAGTGCTACAAGCTGCCCGATCCGCTGGCCGCCGATGCGCCGATCAACACGCTGTCGCCGGCGTTCTTGAAGGTCAATCCGATGGCGCTGATCCCGTCGATCGACGATGACGGCTTCATCCTGCATGAATCGCTCGCCATCAACCTCTATCTCGCCAAGAAATACGGCGGCGATCTCGGGCCCAAGGATCTCCAGGAGGATGCGCTGATGACCCAGTGGTCGCTGTTTGCCGCCACTGCGCTTGAAACCGATACGTTGAAGGTCGCTTCGACCGTCGGCGGTGGCCAGGCCGAGACCGAGCAGGGCAAGGCGGTCCTCGAGGTGGCCTTGCGCACGCTGAAGCGTCCGTTCGCCGTTCTCGAAGGACAGCTGGCCGGCGTCGATTACATCGTCGGTAACCGCTTTACCGTCGCCGATATCAATCTTTCGGAAGTGGTGCGCTACGCCCAGAGCCAGACCGCCTTCTTCGACCAATACCCGAACGTCAAGGCCTGGATGGCGCGCTGCCAGGCCCGCCCGGCGTTCAAGACGATGTGGGAAGGCCGGGCAGCCGAACTCGCTGCGGCCTGAGTTTTTCACGCAGTTGCAACCCACCGTCGCGCCGAACGCGCGGCGGTGTTTTTGCCTCCGGGCGCCCTGGAAAGACCGGTCTCGCGTGCTTGGTCGCGACATCGGCTTCGGTCGTGCTGCGGCCGGCGGCGTGGCGGCGCGCTTGCCCAGCTTGCCTCGCTTGCGGATTTGCGCGATGCTGAGAGCTTGACAGGTTTTAAATACCCGGCGCAGATTGAGGTTTTCCGGCAACCCGCCCCTCGCCTATGGTTGGAGCGACCGCCGATTCGAGCAGGCGCCCAGCGCGCCGGCGATCGAACCGGCCTGACGACAGTGCCTGCACGTGCCCATCTGGAACCCCTCTCGTCACTAGCAACAGGTGCATCATGGCTACGATCAAAGGTACGACTGCGGCGGACACGCTCACCGGCGGTAGCGCCGGCGATGTCATCACCGGGCTGGACGGGGACGACACGATCTACGGCAATGGCGGCAACGACATCATCGACGGCGGCCTCGGGGCCGACACGATGTATGGCGGTGACGGCAACGACATCATCAAATCCTGGCGCTACGAGGGGCCGGATTACATCGATGGCGGCGCCGGCATCGACAGCCTGTGGCTGAAGCGCAGCTATGTGCATATCGACGAGCAGATCGACATTTCCACAGATGCGAAGATCGCCACGCTGCAGGATCTCGGCGACGGCACGCTGATCGTCAACATGGAAAAGCTCAACATCACCGGCGGCTACGGCAAGGATCATTTTGTCGGCGGCGTGCTCGACGACGAGATCGCCGGCTGGCAGGGCGACGATACGCTGGAGGGCAATGGCGGCGACGACCATATCGACGGCGGCTCCGGCAACGACATCATTCTCGGTGGCTCCGGCCACAACACGCTGATCGGCTATACCGGCAACGACACCATCACCTCGGGTCTCGGCGCGATCGACAGCATCGACGGCGGTGCCGATACCGACCTTTTGATCCTGATCCGCAGCGACAGCAGGATCGGCGCGACCATCTCCATGGCGCTTGGGCCTTCGGTGACGCAGACGCTGGCCGACGGCACGACGTTCGCCGGGATCGAGAAGCTGGAATTTTATGGCGGCAGTGCCACTGATACGGTGACCGGCGGCGCACTCGCCAGCCTGATCCATGGCGGCAGTGGCAATGACGTGCTGACCGGCGGGATCAGCGCCGGCGACCGGCTGTATGGCGATCTCGGCAATGACAAGCTGACGGCCGGGGCCGGCGGCCAGTTTCTTTACGGCGGCGACGGCAATGATACATTAGCCGGAAGCGCCGGCGCCGACCACCTGAACGGTGATACCGGCAACGACACGATTGCCGGCAACGGCGGCGCCGATGTGATCGACGGCGGCGCCGGCAACGATTTCCTTGATGGCGGGCTGGGCAGCGACACGATTTGGGGAGGCGCCGGCAATGACACGATCAAATCCTGGACGGCCGCCGGCCCCGATACGATCGACGGCGGCGCCGGCAGCGACTGGCTGTGGATTGCCCGCAACGACATGGCCACCAATCTGACGCTGGATATTTCCACTGCGGCCAGGATTGGCTCAACCCAGGCGCTCGGCGACGGCACGCTGATCACCGGCATGGAGCGGCTGAAATATATCGGCAGCAACGGCGTCGATACGATCGTCGGCGGCAGCCTTGCCGACGAGATCGACGGCGGCAAGGGCAATGACGTCATCAATGGCGGCGGCGGCAACGACAAGCTGACCGGCGGCGGCGGCTTCGACAGCGTCTATGGCGGCGATGGCAATGATGCGGTACATCTGACGGCGGTGGCAGCCTATGCCGACGGCGGCAAGGGGTTCGACACGTTCTACCTCAACCTGACATCGGCGCAATATGCCGATACCGCGGTGCAGGCCGACCTGTCCGCCTATCGCTCTTTCATCGCCGACCCGACCTCGGGCAGTGACAGCTTTCACTTCGCCTTCGGCCTGGAGGCGAAAGGTTTTGAAGCGCTGGATGTGCTGGTCGATGGCGTGGCGGAGCAAAATTTTGTCGCCGCCCATCAGAGCGAATGGCTGCTCAGCTAGACTTTTCGCCGGCCAGCGCCCGCTGCACGGCGGAACGCTGCATCATCGCCTTGTAATGGGCGTGCACTTTCGGGAAAGCGGCGATGGCGATGCCGTCGCTTTCCAGCCAGCCGGCCATGGTGAAGAGGTAGGGATCGGCGATCGAATACGTCTCCCCCATCACCCAGGGCGTTTCGAGCATGGCCTCCTCGATCAGCTCGAAGCAATCGGTCATGTTGTCCGCCACCCGGCGTTTCAGCGCCTCCATGGCCGCCAGATCGTCGGTCCAGCGATAGGCGCGGCGGCCATGCGCATGCGCGACGTGGACGGTCGAGGACAGATAGGCATTGAAGGCCTGCATCCGGCCGAAGGCAAAGACATCGTCGAGCGGCGCGAGGCGCGCCTGCGGTGCCGACTGGGCAATATAGGCGAGAATGGCCGGCGATTCCGTCAGCGTGCCATGGTCGGTTACCAGCGCCGGCACCCTTCCCTTCGGATTGATCTTCAAGAATGCCGTTGACTGCTGTTCCTGCGCGGCGAAATCGATGCGGCGGATTTCAAAAGCAAGCCCGGATTCCTCCAGGGCAATATGGCTGGCGCGGCCGCAGGAGCCGGGTGAGGTAAACAGCGTCAGCATGGCGGGAACTCCGGTGGGACTGGAGATTGTTATAGCGACGAATGCGGATGCGGAACAACCTCCGGCCAAGCATTTTGCCGCGAAGGATGCGTCGGATCAACCGGCAGCCAAGTAACCGTAAGAACTCCAGACGTGATATCGCAGATGATATCATATTGTTGAATATGATCGTCATCGATGCCAACGTGGTGCTGTCGGCCATCGGCGCGCGATCATGAGCATGAAGACTCGGGCAGCGCGAGGCAATGCTACGGATGCACTGGCGATCCTCGATCGGGCGCCGGGTGTTGAACCCGCGCCCGAAGACACGCTCGCGGATGCATCGGGTCGAGCCCGCCGAGGCTGGTCGCACAATCGCCGCCGACGC
>Ga0247730_1001887_pt1 | contig 10841 bp, 11 predicted proteins | sample UWRJL073202C2_FD_180959 | JGI IMG/M metagenome (GOLD analysis project Ga0247730, IMG submission 180959) | Plant litter microbial communities from Arlington Agricultural Research Station in Wisconsin, United States - UWRJ-L073-202C-2 | ecosystem: Environmental > Terrestrial > Plant litter >...
CAAGGACGCCCAGGCGTTGCCAGGGCCGCTGTACTGGAAGGGGCGCTGGAGCAACGGCCCGACCGCCGTCGAAGGCCTGGCCCAGGCGTTGAACATCCCCCTGACCGACTATGCGGTGGGCGGCGCCAAGAGTGGCCATGGCAACTACTACGCGTGGATGATGCCGTCGCGCGACACCGGCGTACTGGGCCAGGTCACTGAGCATTTGCAGACCGCCAAGGCCAACAAGGCCGACCCCAAGGCGCTGTATTTCATCTTCATCTCGGCCAACGACTATTTTGAATGGGCCGACTTCGCCCATCCTGAAACGGTCGAGGCCTTGAGCGAAGCCAGCGTGGCGAATATCCGCAGCGCCACCGAACAGTTGGTTGCAGCAGGCGCCAGGCACATCATGGTCGTGGGCACCACGGACCTGAGCCATGTGCCTGCCGTGGTGCAGGGCAATCAGGTCGACACTGCGAAAAAGTACCAGCAGTTGCTCGCGCAGCAACTTCCGGCAGTGCTGGCGCAGATCGGGATGGCGAAGGTGAGCTACTTCGATCATCTGGCCTTTAGCGACAGACTGCGCGCCAACCCGGCGGACAATGGTTTCACCGACCTCGATACGCCGTGCCAGGCCACCTACCCGCAGGTGAAACCGGTGTGCGCCGCCCCGGACACCCATTACTACTGGGACGAATGGCACCCCACCCGCAAGGTGCATGCACTGGCGGCCAAGGCGATGCTTGAGGCGTTGCCTTAACCTGCCGCGACCGCCGTTTCAATGGCAGCGATGTCGATCTTCTTCATGGTCATCATCGCCTCGAAGGCGCGCTTGGCTGTCTCCGGGTCCGGGTGGGTCACGGCATCGGTCAGCACGCGCGGGCTGATCTGCCACGAGACCCCCCATTTGTCCTTGCACCAGCCGCAGGCGCTTTCCTGGCCGCCATTGCCGACGATGGCGTTCCAGTAACGGTCGGTTTCCGCCTGGTCATCGGTGGCCACCTGGAACGAAAACGCCTCGGTGTGCGGGAAGGTCGGCCCGCCGTTGAGGCCGATGCAGGGGATGCCCAACACGGTGAAGTCCACGGTCAATACATCGCCCTGTTTACCGGACGGGTAATCACCGGGTGCCAGGTGGACGGCATTCACCCGGCTGTCCGGAAAGGTCATGGCGTAGAAGGTCGCGGCCTCCAGGGCGGTGCCGTTGTACCAGAGGCAGAGCGTGTTTTTGCGGGTCATGATCGGTCTCCACGTGTGAATGGCCCTGTGGAGTTTAGCCGCCCAGTTGCTGCGCGATGGCCGCTTTGTCGATCACCGACCATACGTGGGCGAATGTGCCGTCGACCACCTCATAGAACACATTTTCGTCGAACGTCACCTGGCGTCCATTGATCGGCAACCCGAAGAACTCGCCCCTGGGCGTGACCTTGAAGTTCAGGCGACTGGCCACGGTCGGCGGGTCGGCGACCAGCAGCTGGATGCAGAACACCAAGTCCGGTATCTCGCGAAAATCCCGCTGCAGCATCGCGCGGTAGCCGGCGAGGCCGACGACTTCGCCGTTGTAGGTCACGTCCGGGTGCACGAAGTCACCCAAGTGCTCCCAATCCTGACGGTTCAGGCAGTCGATATAGCCTTGGTAAAAGGCAGCGAGTTCGTCGCGAGTCATCGTTCAGGCCCTGCGCGCCATCAACAACACCGACGCCGCCGCCGACAACAACCCGGCGCAGCAGCGATTGAAGATCCGCTTGCCCCGAGGCTCGGCAAACCAGCGCCGCATATGCAGGCCCATATAGGCGTAGGCGCTGATGGCGATCCATTCCAGCATCAGGAACATCGCGCCCAGCAGCGCGAACTGCGGTGTGATCGGCTGACCGGGCACCACGAATTGCGGCAGGAAGGCGGTGAAGATCAGGATGGCTTTAGGGTTGCCCGCCGCCACCAAAAACTCCTGCCGCGCCAACCCCCACAAGCCCACCCTCTTCGCCGCCACATCCGCCTCAGCCTCGGGATTGGCCCGCCACAACTGAAACGCCAAATAAAACAGATACGCCGCCCCCAGGATCTTGATCCCGTAGAACAACAACTCCGACGTCTGCAGCACCACCGCCAACCCCGCCGAGGCGAGGGCGATCATGCCGGCGAACGCCAACAGGCGGCCAACACCGGCCAGGCAGGAAGTGCGGTAGCCGTAGCGCGTGGCGTTGCTCACGGACAGCAGGTTGTTCGGGCCCGGCGCCATGTTGAGGGCGAAGCAGGCAGGAAGGAAGAGGGCGAGGGTGGCGAGGTCCATGGCAGCTCCAGGTGTGCGGGGAGGTGTGAGGATAAGGCGGAGCGGGGCGGTTGGACAATGTGCGCGTTGGTGCTGCGATGACACCAACGCGCGGGCGGTGTAGAACAGCCGGCCCTCGCGTTATTCGTCAACCAACGCTTTAGGGTCAGCGAGCAATCAAATTGACGTCATTTTTTGAGGAAGTTCATAGGGGAAGTGTGCGACAGCGCTTGAACGACATCGGCAACCATCTGTTCAGCCGTGCTCATCCCATCAATCCGCAGGACCGGCGCCGTCTGCCGTGACAACCACGCTTCATGCCACGCTCGGTTGCGCCCTGAAAAGTTTGGATCGTCATACTGCGAAGCCCATTCCCTGAATGCCACGTGTATCTCATGCATATCACCACCGGGCTTGATCCGGTCGCCAAATCGCTGGGTTTCACGTGCTGCGAGCCGTTCAAGGCGAACGGGGGTAGGGGTCGCAACGAATACGATCAGTTCGGCGTCCGCGATCAGCGCATCTCCCCACACCATGCAAGAACCGCTCAGCACCCATCCGGCATCGCCAAGTGCTTGCTGCATCAGTGACACACGCTCGTTGGGAGGCCGCTTGGTGGTGAAAGGCGGGTTGGTGGGCATCCAGTAATAATCGTCGACATCCACCTGGCGCACGCCGAGTTGCGTGGCGAGGTGTCGACCCAAAGTGGTCACGCCCGCGCAGGAAGCGCCGGTGATGTAGATCCGCATGTTTTTCCTCCATGAATATAAGGCAGTTTCACGTTCACCTTACCGGTGCGGGCAGCACTTAAGTGTGGCCTATCCAGCCGTCCAGACCGCCAATTCATATCCATCCAGGTCCCTGAAATGGAACCGACTTCCACCCGGAAACGAAAACGTCTCGCGGGTGATGACGGCCCCCAGGGCCTTGAGCCGCTGCTGCGTATCATCGAGATGATCTGCATACACAATCACCAATGGCCCACCCGGTCGCACGGGTTCCCCGGTGGTAAAACCTCCGGTCAGGCGGCCGTCGCTGAATTCGGTATAGGTGGGGCCGTAGTCGACGAATGTCCAGCCGAATGCGCCGCCGTAGAAGGCTTTGCTGCGGGCAATATCACCCACGTTGAATTCGATGTTGTCGATTTTTCGGTCTGTGCCGCGAGTGCTCATGCCTGGTTCCTTGGCTGATGTTCAGGGGCGCGAGTGTAACGTAGGCAAACGCCATCGTGAACGCGGGAGTCTGAGTGGGCTATCTAGGCTTATGATGCAGTCGGACACAGAATCAAGGGAGCAACTACAGTGCTAAACATCGGAATCCTGGGCGTCGGTGAGCTGACGGAAAAGGTTGTGATTGGCCTGCGTCGCAGCGGGTTTGCCGGGCGGATGCTGCTGTCTGCACGCAACCACGAGCGTGCACAACAGTTGCGTGCGGAGTGGGCGTGTGACGTGATGGCCGACAATCAGCAGGTCGTCGATGAGGCGGACGTGTTGTTCCTTGGCGTGCGCCCGGATGTGGTGGAGCAGTTGTCCAGGGAAGTCCGGCTCAAGCCCCGGCAGACGCTGGTGTCGTTGGTGGCCGGTGTGAAGCTGGACGCGTTGCAGCACCACTTCCCACAGGCACGCGCGGTGCGGGCGATGCTGTCCTATGCCGCCCAGATCAACCAGTCCACCGTGGTGGTCACGCCGGGTGGCGAGCCCCATGAAGCGCTGCTGGGTGCACTGGGCTCGTTGATCGTGCTGGAGCAGGAGGACGCATTCGAGTTGGCGACCGTCGCGGCCTGCATGAACGGCTGGTTCTATTATTTTCTCAACGATCTTCAGCGCTGGTTTGTCGACAAGGGCCTGCCCCATGAACAGGCGGCGCAGCTGGTGATGGGGAATATGCAGGACTGCCTGGCCAGTGCTCGGCACCAACCGCTGGCCAGTCTCGAAGCGCTGGGGGATGCCATTGCCACGCCTGGGACGTATACGGCGGCGGGACTGGACGTGCTCAGGCAGAACGGCGCGACGCAGGCATGGACGCAGGCCTTTGATGAGGTGCTCGGTCGGCTGCACAAAGGGGCGTAGGGCGCGCTGAAGAAATCGAGTATCGTTGGCGGTCTCAGCGGCGTACGACCGATTTTTCAGGGACGGATGGAATGACATTCAGGGTGATGGTGATCGGTGGCTACGGCAACTTTGGCAGCATCGTTTGCCGGCATTTGGCGCAGGCGCCGGGCATTGCGTTGGTGCTCTCGGGCCGCGATTCGCATAAGTTGCAACGTAAACTCGGTGAGCTGAACGCACAGTCCGGCACAGTGTGCGAAGGCTGGTGCGGCGATGCCATGGGCGCCGGGTTCGCTTCCGTTTTGCAGTCGAAGAACATCCAATTGGTCATCCATACCGGTGGCCCGTTTCAAGGGCAATCCTACGCCGTCGCCCAACGCTGCATCGATGCAGGCGTGAACTACTGCGACTTGTCCGACTGCCGCACGTTCGTCAACGGCGTCGGCGTGCTGGATGTGCAAGCCAAGCAGGCGGGTGTGGCCATCCTCAGTGGCTGCAGTTCAGTGCCGACGCTTTCGTCCGCCATCATCGATCAATACCGGGCTCGCTTTTCGCGCATCGATGCCATCGAGCACGGTATTTCTTCCTCGGCCAAGATGCCGGGGCTGTCGACGATCGAGGGTGTGCTTGCCTATGCAGGCAAACCGATCAAGCAGCTCAGGAATGGCCAGGTGCATGAAGCGCTGGGCTGGCAGGACCTGACACTGCGCAAGCTGCCCCAGCTCGGCACGCGGGTGCTGGCCAATGTGGACGTGCCGGACATGGATATCTTCGCCAGCCGTTATGGTGCCCACACTTTGCGCTTCAAGGCGGGAGCCGGGCTCAAACTGGGAGGTATCGCCAACTGCTTACTGGCCCAGGCGATACGGCTGGGGATTGTGCGTGACCCCGCCCCCTGGGCTGCTCGGCTACACCGGCTGGGCACCTGGTTCGAACGGTTTGGCGACGGCAAAAGCGCGATGTACATCGACGTAGAGGGCTTGGGAACCGACGGCCAACCTGTGTCACTGGCGGTGCAACTCACGGCCTTGAATGACAAAGGCCCGGAAATTCCGAGCTGCGCCGCCGTGGCCCTGGCCATCAAAATGGCCCAGGGCTACGTGCCCGAACCCGGTGCTCGGCCGTGCGTAGGTGAAATCACCGTCGACGAATACATGGCTGCCATCAATGACCCGGCGAACCTGAGCCTGGCCGTGCGATTCTCTGACGGGCCTGCCAAGCCACTGCACACAACGCCAGCCCGGCCACATTGAGCGACACGGGGTTAAATGCCTCGCTGAGCATCTCACCAGCAGCCCCGGCAGCGCCACGCCGCGGGCAATTCAGTTGATGCGCACCAAGACGTTCATCGCGGTGCTTTCAAAAAGCGCTGCTCATGGTCCGGATGCGGCAATAGGCAAGTGTCGTACTTGCCGAACATCCGATAGCGATTGCGCGCGACGCGGTCGTAAGCCCAATCCCGCAGCGCGCGCGGGATAGCGCGTAAGAGCAGCAATGCACGCCATGCGCCGGGCAACTGCGCGATGATTTCGAACACCGCGTCTGAGCGCACCCAGTAGCGATGATCGCGAATGACCAAGAGGGTGTCGAACTGATCCAGGGGCAAACCCGCCCAGGCCAACAACGCCTGGCCCTCGACGGATTGCACCGTCGCCAGCCGGACGCGGCGTTGGTGGTCATGCCGAATCAGGAACCGTGCCCAACCGTTGCACAGCTTGCACACGCCGTCGAACAACACCACGGCCTCACCGGGGCTGAGCAATGGCGCGGGGGTAGGGCGGGTTTGGGAGGCGGGCATGGGCGAGGGGCCAGGCGGTGTGTGGCTGATGATCATACCTGTCTTCGGTGGTGAGGGCGCTGTGGGCTCCTGCGCGGTTACGAAGGGGGGTAATTGCCCGTATTTTTGTTGCCCGGTACGCCGCCATCGCTGGCAAGCCAGCTCCTACAGGGGGGCGGTTGTGTTGGTGTTGGTGGGGGTGTGTTTGCTGGCGCAATTCAAGTCGTGGCGATGTTCAACTGTGGGAGCTGTCGAGCCCTGGCGAGGCTGCGAAGGCGGTGGTACTGGCGACGTTTTTCTGCCTGATCCACCGCGTTCGCAACAGCTCTACAGGTCAATACCGCGAAAGCACCGGTTCGGCGTCTTTTGACTCCGTGCCCACGTCATGCAGGGAAATCCTTGATGTCTCCGGCAGCGCCAAACCGCCTGCCAATGCCAGCAGCGCCACGGCAATCAGGTAAAACGCCGGTGACAGGTTGCTTCCTGTGGTGCTGATCAACCAGGTCGCCACCAGCGGGGCGGTGCCGCCGAAGAGGGTGTACGCCATGTTGTAGGTAATCGCCGAGGCGGTGTAGCGCGTGCGCGTCGGGAAAGTCTCTGAGAGCAACGCCGCCGTGACCACGCCGCACAACACCGCGCCTACCGCCAGTAGCATCACGCCGACAATGGATGCCGCAAACGATCCGGAACTGGCCATCAGGAATGACGGGTACACCACCACAATCAATAGCACGCACGCGGTCATCACCGTGACACGACGCCCCACGCGGTCCGAATACCACCCGGCCAGCGGGCAAATCGCCGCTGCGAAAATCAGCGCGATCAGCGACACCAGCAACGCCATCGCTCGATTCAACCCACCTGCCACCTGCAGGTACGTCGCAAAGTAGGTGGTGAACATATAAAACGACAGCGCCGTGAGTGACACAAAAGCGCCCAGGCAGCAGATCGCTGCACCATGGTTGCGCAAGGTTTCCTTGAGTGGCGAGTGGGCAACTGCGTGTTCCTGCTTCGCGGCCTGGAATGCGGGCGTCTCGTCTAGCTTCCAGCGCAGATAAAGCCCTACCAGGCCCAACGGCGCGGCGATCAGGAACGGCAGGCGCCAGCCCCAACTGCCCATGGCTTCGGCGGACAATGACGCTTCAAGTGCATAGGCCACTACGGCGGCGGCAGCGAAGGCGGAAAACGTCGACACCGGTACAAAGCTGCCGTACCAGGCGCGTTTGTCACTCGGCGCATGTTCCATCAGGTAGGCGCAGGCTCCGGCGTATTCACCGCCGGCGGAGAAGCCTTGTGCACAACGGATCAGCGACAGCAGAATCGGCGCCGCCACCCCAATGGCGGCGTAGGTGGGCAGCAGGCCAATCAAGGTTGTAGCGCCGGCCATCAGCAGGATCGTCATGGCCAGCGTGCGTTTGCGGCCGATGCGATCGCCGAGCATGCCGAAAAAAATACCGCCCAGGGGCCGGAAGGCGAAGGCCACGGCAAACACCGCGAAGGTCTTCAGCAACGCTGCGCTGGCATCACCGCTGGGGAAGAATTGCTGGGCGATGGTGGTGGCGAGGAAGCCATAGACGGCGAAGTCAAACCACTCGACGAAGTTGCCGATGCCGGCGGCGATGATGACCTTGCGCAGGGTTTGGGGGCTGACCTGTTCGGTGGAGGGGCTCGTCATAGGGGAAGGCCTCGGGATAGCTGGGGGGATGACTGATTATCGGGGCAGGCACTTGGGCGGCGGGGCTCAAAAGAGTCGTCCGCGTAGTCAGTAGCGACCTGGTTGTAGCGACTTGGTTGTAGTGACAGACGCAGGAATTGGGCCAGGTCGGGCAAGGGGCGAACGTGCGCAGCAGGCGGGCTGTGCAGTTCTCCCTAACACTTTAACAATGGTTTACATCGCTAACGCTTTGAGTTCGATAAGGTTTGTTGAAACTGACAGAACGTGATGAGCCCTCCATGCAGTCGAGCAATATTCGGTTGGACCCTGAGTTGATAACCATCAGGCGGCTATTCGCAACCCCGCTGGCGAGTGTCCAGTATCCCAACGCGCAACGACTCAACGCTGAGCTCAGGGCGATCGTCGCAGCACGGAGGGCGAGCGATATTCTCGGTGCGCAGCGCAGCAATGACGGCGGTTGGCAGTCGGCCGATGATTTTTCGCAGTGGGGCGGGGAAGCCTGCATGGCGTTAGTGCAGTTTGCGACCGAGTTCGCGACCCAACTGACGGCGGTTCACCACGCGGACCTTGGGTTCATCGAGCCCGGTTTCGAGTGGAAACTCAATGCGTGGGTCAATGTGAATGAAGCGGGTCATAGCAACGCGCTGCATGGGCATCCCGGCGCCTTTTGGTCGGGTGTTTACTGGGTCGACACCGGCGGCAGGGAGGAGGATGCAGCCGTCGGCGGTGACCTGGAATTCATCGACCCGCGCGGGATGATTGCATCGACCTACAACCCGTCGCTGCGAATGCGCGTTGAAGATTGCCTGACGGCCGGGTTCAGCAGCACATGCGTGGCTACCAGCGGGACACTCGTCATGTTTCCGTCCTGGCTGATGCACGCGGTACGGCGTTACGACGGCACAAGGCCACGGATCTCCATCGCGTTCAACTTTGGCGTGTGATTGCAGGGGCGACGCCCACCCAGCCTAGGGGTGAAACCTCCTCCCCAACGCATCCAGACGCACCGCGATCGGCGGCAACCGCTCGCTGCTGCGTGCCAGGGTTTCCACATCGTCCGCGGTGCTTTGCGCAATGCTCTGCACCGACTGCAGACGCCCGACAATCTCCAGGTTCGCCGTGGTCTGCTCGCGGGTTGTGGTCACGATACGGCCATTGAGGTCATCGATGTGGGCGATGTCGTCGCCCACTGCGCGCAGCATGTCAACGGCCACCTGGCTGTCCTCCACGCAGCGCTCTACGCCCTCGCGGCTATCATGCATGGCTTGCACCGCCTGCCGGCTGCCGTGTTGCAGGCCTTCGATGATGGTTTTGATTTCCTGGGTGGATACCGCCGTGCGTTGCGCCAGGTTGCGCACTTCGTCGGCAACCACGGCGAAGCCACGGCCTTGCTCGCCGGCGCGGGCGGCTTCGATGGCGGCGTTGAGGGCCAGCAGGTTGGTCTGGTTGGCAATGCTGCTGATCACTTCAAGCACGGTGCCGATCTGTTCGGTTTGCAGGGCCAGGCCCTGCACCGTGTCGTGGGTGCCGCTGAGGCGCGTGGCCAGCTGAGTGATTTCCTGCTGGGCGCGGCCGACGCTTTCCTGGCCGCGCAGGATCTGTTGGCTGGCCTTGCCGGCATGATCCACCGCTTGCTCGACGTGCACGGCAATGTGGCCCATGGCGTCTTCCATGCGCTGCATCGAGCCGCTCATCTCGGTGATTTGCGCCAGTTGGTGCCGTGCGCCTTTTTCCAGGGTGCCGCTGGCGCTGGCCAATTCCTGGCCGAGTTGGCCAAGGCCGTGGGAGTCACGGGCGACGCCGTCGATCAGGCCGGTCAACTGATGCAGAAAATGGTCGAAACGCTTGGCGAGGGAGACGTGGGTCTTGCCCTGGTCGCCTTGGGCGGTTTCAACGGTGAGCTGGGAAGTGACCGCCAGCATCTTCTCGAGCATTTCCTGGCTCTCGACCGCTTCGGCCTGGCTGTGCACGGCCAGGTAGAGCAGGGCGACGGTCTCCATCACCACGTAGAACGCATGCACGAACACCATGGTCCAGCCGCCGTGGTGTTCCATCACGAACACTGGAAAACCTTGATGTTGCAGCGCATGGAAAACCACGTGGTGCACGGCGATGGTGGCCGCCGCCACCAGGATCGGCAGCCAGTCACGGTAAAACGTCAGCACCGCGAGCAACGCGAAGATGCCGAAGTGCGCTTCGATCAAGCCCTGGGCCTGGTTGATATGCAATGCCGCCATGACCATCAAGCCCGCGCCGAGCGCGCAGCGCATGACACGGGTGCCACCGATGGCGCGGTAAAGCGCGGTCAGCACCACGCTGGTCCCACCGCCGACTATCGCGGCCTGTATCAAGGTGTCGTGCCAGAACGCCAGGCCCAGGGAAAACAGGAACATCAGCCAGACCAACGCCAGCATGATGCGGTCGGCTTTGCGGTAGTGCTCGAAAAAACGCGTGCGAGTGGGCATTCACACTGACTCCATGTGGTCTGGCCGAAAGAAAGCGAGGGGCAGGGTGGAGCGAATCAGGGATTTCTTGGTTTTTATTGGATTCTGTGATGCCAAACGTGTATCGGCAACAAGAGGCGGGACTTTAGAGCGGCTACCCAAGCGGGTAGCCGTTTATCGGGAGGAGAATCAGAAGCTGTACTTGGCCGTCAGCATCATATTGCGCGGGTTGCCGTAGGAATCACCGCCATAGCTCACAGAGTTGGAGATGGACTGGTAGTAGCGGCGGTCGAAGATGTTATTGGCATTGAGCTGCAGGTCCAGGTGCTGGTTGACCTGGTAACCGGCCATCAGGTCGGTGACAGCGTAGGCGCCTTGCTGGAGGCGGTAGGTGCTGCCATCTGCGACTTTGAAGTCGTTGTACATGCGGCTCTGCCAGGAGACGTTGCCACCCACGCGGAGTTTTTCCAGCGAGCCCTGGAAGCGGTAGTTGGTGGTCAGTTTGAACAGGTGTTCCGGCGTGTCGGTGTCGAACTGCTTGTTGACCTTCTGCGGGTTGGCGTCGTCCTTGATGGTGTGTGTGCGCGCGTAGGTGTAGCCACCGCCGACCTGCCAGTTCTCGGTCAGGGCGCCTTGCAGTTCGAAG
>Ga0247730_1001888_pt1 | contig 10837 bp, 5 predicted proteins | sample UWRJL073202C2_FD_180959 | JGI IMG/M metagenome (GOLD analysis project Ga0247730, IMG submission 180959) | Plant litter microbial communities from Arlington Agricultural Research Station in Wisconsin, United States - UWRJ-L073-202C-2 | ecosystem: Environmental > Terrestrial > Plant litter >...
TCCCGCACTCCGACAGGCCGGAGACCTGCACGACCGGCCGGCCGTCGCCGCCGTCGGAGATCGTCACGTCGAGGTTGGCGTCGCCTCTCGTCCAGTAGTAGTCGAGGGTGGTGCCGTCGAGCTGGTTCGGTTCGGCGGTCCGGTCGCGGAAGTCCCAGCCGTCGGCCTCGAGGCGCGGTCGGAGCACCTGGTCCAGCTGTGCCTGGGCATCGGGCAGGGGTCGGGCGGTGACGACGTAGTCGGCCGAGGCGATCGAGCGGTCGAGATCGTCGCCGGTCTCGCAGGCACCCACGGTCTCGATCACCACGTAGGCGTCGGTCGACGTCTGGTGCGCCACCTCGGTCACCAGGTCGATCTGCTGCTGCCGAGCGCTCGTCCAGTCGTCCTCGCTCAGCATGGTGTCTCCCTCGTCGCGTTGGCAGCCTGCTGTGATCAGCAGGCACAGGAGGGTGACGACGATCCAGCCCGTACGTCGTCTCACCGCACCCTCACCGTCCCTCCCGAGTCGTGGCTCGGACCAGTCATGGCGCCGGCCTTCGGATCGACGCGGACGATGATGTCGTCGTGGCGCAGCGTAGCCGTCTCGCCGTTCAGCACCGCGAGCATGTTCTTCCAGGCATCGCTGCCCGGCGTGAACACCTTGCTGTGCGACGACACCCCGTCGATCGGGTCGCCGCCGCCGGTTCGCCCGGTCTGCAGGCGGACGGCGTTGCCGAAGGTGTCGGGGTCCGAGCCGAGGTGTCCGCTGTTCTGTGCCACGGTGATGATGTCACCGGGGGCCGTCATCGAGTAGTGCGGCGTCGTGCGGCCGGCCGTAGGAAGGTCGTCGGTGCTGTGGACGTCCGGCCCCATGCCCGCTCCCTCGACCATGAGCACGCGATCGGCGTCGAGGCCGTGGTGCTCGGCCTGGCCGACGATCGCACCCCCGTAGGAGTGGCCGAGGTACGTGGTCGCGGCTCCGCTGGCACCGTCGCGGTCCATCTCGTCACGGAGCTGGTACGAGAAGTCGGACAGCAGGGGCCCCGCGTGCTTCGCGTACTTCTGGTCGGGCGCGTCGGACAGGACGCTGTCGGGCAGGTCGCCACCGATCCAGGTGATCAGCGAAAGGCCGGACGAGCTGCGCAGCATGCTGTTGGACCGCTTCACCGAGTCCTCCCAGTCATCGAGGCCGTGTCCGGTGCCCGGGACGTAGACGCCGACGTTCTTGGTGTTCTCGTCCAGCACGCCGTGCAGCTCCGCGATCGACCCGTCGCCCGTCGGGTCGAACAAGATGATGGCGCGGTGGTCGGGCGCGCGGCCGTCCTTGTCGGCGACGGGAGCATCGTTCAACAGACCGTCGTAGAGATCGCCCCGCTTGCGCAGCTGGTCGATGCGGTCCTCCAGCTCGTCGCGGCGTCCTTCGGAACCCGGCCCCGTCGGCATCTCGGACTGCAGGCGCTTGATCTCCTGCTGGTCGTCGTGGATCTGGCCCGAGATCCGGACCCGGTTGGCCTGGGCGCGCATGTCGAACGGGGCGTCGGGGTTGTTGCCGAACTTCGAGGGCAGCAGGAGCGCGAGGCGTCGACGCTCGGCGGCCGTGGTGCCCTTGAGAATGTCCCTGACACCGGCTCCGCCCACGCCGAGAGCCGGCAGGATCAGCAGGTCGCCGAGGTCGGAGTCGCCGGTCGCGTGGGTCAGCTTCGACGCGATGTCGTGGTGCTTCGCCAGGTACCGGTCGAGCGCCTCGGGACCCTGGGCGAGGATCTCCGGTGGCACGAGTCCCTTCGCAGCCTGCGCGGCGAGGGCGAGGTAGACGTCCGACGGCGTGAGCTCGAGCCGCGGGAAGGCGCTGGCGGCCTCGAGCGGCAGGAGGCCGCTGCGGACCAGGCGGTGCAGGAGCCGGTCGTCGGGACCGCGCCGCAGCCATCCCGCGACCTGCTCAGCGGTGTCGTCGAGATCGGCCTGGTGGCGCCGGTACCGGGGCAGGAGCTGGCGATACGTGGCGTCGGTGATCGCCTTCGGGTCCTTGCCGAGTGGCTCGAGCAGGAGCTTCGCGAGGTCGGTCTCGGCGCTGGCCGCGGCCTCCGCGACCTGGACGTTGAGATCGTCCACCCGGGAGTCGAACAGGTCGACGTGCCGGGCGAACATGCGCAGGCAGGCCGAGGCGAACGACCCCTTCTGGGCCAGTGACCGGGCGACCGCGCCGGCCTGGCGGGGGGCCGTCCCCACGAGGGCGGAGATGTCGCCCTCGGTCGCTGCGGAGGCGCGGGCGGAGTCGACGTCGAGATCGTCTGCGAGCGAGCCCAGGGTGCGGGCGTGCGCGTCGGGCTCGTCGGCGGCCGCCTCGATCGCGGCGCCGGTCGTCTCGAAGTACTCGAACGGCCCGGGCGTCCGTGCGGTCATGGGTCACCTCCCCCGAAGTGCGACCTGCAGGAGCAACGTACCGCAGCCTCGTCAGGTCAGCCGGGCGTGCGCCTGGTGCGGCGTCATGGGGGTGCACCCGTGCGCGACGGCGTCGGCGACGACGCGTGGCTCGTCCTGCCTGAGCCGCCACCCACGGCGCACGAGCACCCACGGCGGCTTGCGTCCCTCGCGGAGGTCGCGGAACAGCCGGAGGGCGAAGGTGACGGTGCGGTGCCGGCGCAGGCAGATCGCTTCGTCCAGCAGTCCGGCCTCGCGACAGGCGTCGACGATGACCGGCGCGAACAGTCCCTCGGCGATGAACCGCCCGTCGGGCACCTCCAGGGTCTGCGACCCGGTCCGCCGTGAGGTCGCGATGTCGTAGACGGGCACCTCGGCCGCGCCGGACGCGCACAGCTCCGCGATGGCCCCGACGGCGGCGACGGCGTCCCACGACCCGGGGTGGTCCCAGTCGACGATGCCGAGGGTCGAGCGCGGCATGTCGGGCGCATCGACGTCCCGGTAGAAGTCGTCCAGGCGCAGCACGGGCCAGCCGAGGCGGCGGGCGAGGTGCGACTTGCCCGAGCCCGACGGCCCGGCGAGGATCACGACGCCCATGGTCGACGAGCCTAGGCCACCGGATCGCCTGCCCTGGAGCCACTCCCTAGGATCGATGGCATGTCCACGACCGTCACCGTCGCCGAGATCGCCGCGACCATCGACCACGCCATCTTGAAGCCCGAGCTGACCCGTGCGGAGGTCGACGAGCAGCTGGCCCTCGTCGCGCGGTACGGCGTGTTCAGCGCCTGCGTGCGGCCCAGCGACGTGTCCCACGCCTTCGAGGTGCTGGAGGGCAGCGGCGTCGCGGTGTGCGCCGTGATCGGCTTCCCGCACGGCACGACCGACACGCAGACCAAGGTCGCCGAGGCCACCGAGGCGCTCGACAACGGGGCGTCGGAGCTCGACATGGTGCTCAACATCGGACGTCTGCGCAGCGGCCTGGTCGACGACGTCGAGGACGACATCCGAGCCGTCGTCATGGCGGCCGGCGAGCACGTCGTCAAGGTCATCCTGGAGACCGCGTACCTCGACGACGAGCAGATCGTCGCCGGGTGCCAGGCGGCTGAGCGTGCGGGTGCGGCGTTCGTCAAGACGTCGACGGGCTTCGCCGGGGGAGGGGCGACGGTCGAGCACCTGAGGCTCATGCGGGCCACCGTGAGCGATGCGGTGCAGGTCAAGGCGTCCGGTGGCGTCCGCGGGCTCGACACCCTGCTGGAGATGCGCGACCTCGGCGTCACGCGGTTCGGCACCAGTGCGACCGCCACGATCCTGGACGACGTCGCGGCCCGCGAGACCGGCGCGACGACGTCGGCGTCGACCGACGAGACGTCGTACTGACGCTCGGCGCGACTGCAACGAACGTTTCATCGCCAACTTCACCGATTCGACATGTTTCGTCCTCGTAAAAGCCGTTGACTTCGGTCGCGGGCCGAGGTGTCCTGTCCAGACGACTTCCTGAGACGTCTCTCAGGTGTCACACCATCGGGGGATGGCCGCGTCGTGGTTCCCTCCGATCGACCTGGAGAGGTACCCGCGTGAGTTCTCTGTCCCGCCGCCTTGCAGCCGTCGCCACCGCGGCGCTGCTCGGCACCCCGCTGCTCGCCGTCACCCCGGCCGAGGCGGCCGATCCCGTGACCGTCAACCTGGTCGGCATCAACGACTTCCACGGACGCATCGACGAGAACACCGTGAAGTGGGCGGGCACCGTCAAGCAGCTCGAGGCCGACGCCCCGGCGGGCAGCTCGCTGCTGGTCTCGGCGGGCGACAACATCAGCGCCTCGCTGTTCAGCTCCGCGATCCAGGACGACAACCCCACGATCGACGTGCTCAACGCCGTCGGGCTGGACGCCTCCGCGACCGGCAACCACGAGTTCGACAAGGGCTACGACGACCTGATCACCCGGGTCGTCCCACGGGCCGACTTCCCGATCCTCGGCGCCAACGTCACGAAGAAGGCCGACGGATCGAACGCGCTCGAGCCCTCCGCGACGTTCGACGTCAACGGCGTCAAGGTCGCCGTGATCGGCGCCGTCACGCAGGAGACGCCCACGCTGGTCAGCCCGGCCGGCATCGAGGACCTCGTCTTCAGCGACCCGGTCGACGGCATCAACGCCGAGGCGACCCGCCTCGAGGGGCTGCCGGAGGAGGAGCGCCCCGACGTCATGGTGGCCTCGTTCCACGAGGGCGCTCCCGACGGCACCCAGACCTACGAGCAGGCCGCCGCGAGCAGCGCGGTCTTCAAGCACCTCGCCGAGGACACCTCGGCCGACGTCGACGCGATCTTCATGGGCCACACCCACCAGAAGTACATGTTCGACGCGCCGATCCCGGGCGTCGCAGGCAAGACCCGTCCCATCATTCAGACCGGCAACTACGGCGAGAACGTCGGCCAGATCAAGCTGCAGGTCGACCCCGACAGCGGCGAGGTCGTCAGCTACACGAAGCAGAACGTCGCTCGCCTCGCGACGCCGGCCACCCCCGCCGGCTCGACGCTCAACACCGACGCCGACCTGATCGCGAAGTACCCCGAGCTGGCCGAGGTCGCGACGATCCGCGACGAGGCGGTCGCGTACGCCAAGAAGGTCGGCAACGTCAAGAAGGGCGAGATCACCGGCGACATCACGCGTGCGTTCACCGGTGGTACCGAGGACCGTGGCTCCGAGTCGACGGCCGGCAGCCTCGTCGCCGACGCCTTGCTGGACACCGTGGCCGACGAGCCGGCCGGGGCCGACGTCGGCATCGTCAACCCGGGCGGCCTGCGGTCCCCGGACCTGACCTACGCGGGCGTGCCCGGTGATCCGGTCAACAAGGACGGTGTCGCGACCTTCGGCGAGCTGAACTCCGTGCTGCCGTTCGCCAACAACCTCAACTCCGTCCAGCTCACGGGTGCCTCCCTCAAGAACGTGCTCGAGCAGCAGTGGCAGCGCGACGCGTCCGGAAACGTCCCGAGTCGGGCCTATCTGCAGCTGGGCCTGTCGAAGAACTTCACGTACACGTTCGACGCGACCCGGAAGGAGAACGACCGCATCACATCGATGCGCATCAACGGTGCTCCGGTCGACCCGACCACGATGTACAAGGTCGCGACGTTCTCGTTCCTGGCCACCGGCGGCGACAACTTCCGGGCGTTCAAGGAGGGCATCACGACCGACACGGGTCTGATCGACCGCGACGGCTTCGTCTCGTACTTCGAGGACAACAGCCCGATCTCGCCCGACTTCGCCAAGCGGTCCGTCGAGGTGCGGGGTGTGACGGCCAAGTACGGCGTCGGCACCTCGGGCGCCGTCACGCTGCCACGGCTCGACCTCACGTCGACCGGCAGCCCGGCCAACACCCGGGTGTACGCGAAGGTCCTCTACGGCACGGGCTACGGCTCGGTGCTGAACCAGGACTCGCAGCCCGTGACAGCGGGTGCCGCGACGGTGCCGTTCACCCTTCCGGCGGGTGCCAGCGGTGCGATGCGCCTGGAGATCGAGGCGTTCCCGAGCCGGACCAAGGTCGTCGTGCCGCTCGACGTCACGGGTGCTGCTGTGACGGCGACCGCGACACCGGCGACGTTCGGCCAGGACGTAGCCGTCACGGTGACCGTCTCCGGCCCGGGCGCGACGCCCACCGGGAACATCGCCCTCACGAAGGACGGCACAGCCGTCGGTACCGGCGTGCTGGTCGGCGGCAAGGCCACCGTGCAGGTGGACACCTCCGCGCTCGGGGCGGGCGACTCCACCCTGTCGATCGCCTACGCGGGGGACACGGCCTACCCGGCGACGACCGGCACCGCGAAGGTCTCGGTCGCGCGGGCCGGCACGAGCACCTCGGCGGAGGACCCGGGACCGACCAAGATCAGCGATGACGCGCCGGTCGCCGTGACGGTCGAGTCCGAGACGGGCACCGAGCCGTCCGGCAAGGTCACGGTCTCCGCCGGCGGCGCCGCGCTCGGCTCGGCCACGCTGGACGCCGGCACGGCCACGGTCGACGCTGATCTGTCGACCCTGACGGTCGGACGGCACGAGCTGACGGTCGACTACGCCGGCGACGCCGACCACGTCGCGTCCACGACGACGGTCCAGGTCGACGTCCTCAAGGGCTCGGTCGGTCTGACCGCGGCGTCGGACGGAGCGCCCTACGGGACCGCGGCGGTCGTCAAGGTCACCGGCGAGCCCGGTGCGACGGGTCTGGTCTACGTCAACAGCGGCGGCTCGGTGGTCGGCATCGGCTTCCTGGTCGACGGCGCCGGTTCGGTGGCGGTCTCCGGGACGGCCCTCACCCCCGGCAGCTACACGCTGGGCGTCTTCTACGCAGGCAGCGACTCGTACGACGCCGCAGACACGACGGTCGGTGTGACGATCGCCAAGGCCTCGACGTCGCTCAGAAAGGTGTCGGTCAGCCCGACCACGATCGTCCAGAAGCGCACCAAGCCGTTCGTCACCCTGTCCGTCAAGGGCGCCGGGTTCATCGTCGACGGTGGCAAGGTCACGCTGCGCCAGAGCGGCAAGAGCTACTCGGGGACGGTCAAGAACGGCAAGGTCCGCATCCGTCTCGGAAAGTTCACCTCGTCGGGGTCCAAGAAGAAGATCACGGCCACCTACAGCGGCAACGGTGTCGCGAACGGGTCCTCGACCAGCTTCACGGTCAAGGTCCTCAAGAAGTAGCGGCGTGGGTGCCTGGGGCGGTCGAGGTCGACCGCCCCAGGCACCGCCCTGCCCGAACGCCCATCCATCTGTGCACGTGCAGCACCATCTTCCAGACTCGGGGAACTCATGAAGACATCGATCGTCACACGATGGGCGGCCGTGGCGGCCGTCGCCGTCGCCTCGCTCGTCGCCGTCCCGGCGGCACCTGCCACGGCCGACAAGGCCGGCACCAACGTCGTCATCAACGAGATCTATCCCGACGGCGGCAGCGGCAACGGGCTCTATCGGAGCCGGTACTTCGAGCTCTACAACCCCACTTCGGCGCCCATCAGCGTCAAGGGCTGGTCCCTGCAGGGACGATCGGCCGCGGGTACGGGGTCCTTCGACACGCAGACGGACCTGGGAGACCGGTCCGTGGCGGCGGGAGGCTACCTGCTGGTGGAGGGGGCCAAACAGGCATCGAACCAGACGCCGAACACGATGCCGATCCCGACGGCGGACGTGCCGGGCGGCAGCATCAACGTCTCGGCCAAGGGCGGCCAGGTGGCTCTGTCGAGGTCGGACGAACGGCTGAGCGGCGATAGGACGGCGCTGCTCGCCGATCCGGACCTGATCGACCTGGTGGGCTACGGTTCGGCGACCACGAGCTACGAGGGATCGGGCCCGGCCCCGCTGGGCGGCCCGACGTCCTCGATCTCCCGGGCCACCACGCACGTCGACTCCGACGTCAACGCGGCCGACTTCACCAAGCTCGACGTGCCGACCCCGTGCAGCAGCGCGGGGTGCGGGGTCACGACTCCTCCGGTCGACCCGCCCGTTGACCCCCCGGTCGACCCGCCCGTCGTCAAGACCATCGCGGAGATCCAGGGCACCGGTGCCGCGACCCCGCTCGACGGCAAGCAGGTCACGACCCGAGGCGTCGTGACGGCCGTCTACAAGACCGGCGGCTTCAACGGCGGGTACATCCAGACGGCCGGTACCGGCGGTGCGATCGATCTGTCCACCCACACGGCGTCCGACGGAGTCTTCGTCTTCGACTCGGCCTTCGCGGCCGGGGTCCAGAAGGGCGACTTCGTCGAGGTCACGGGCAAGGTCTCGGAGTACCAGGGCTTGACCGAGCTGACGACGTTCGCCGGCAGCTTCAGCACGCTGACACAGACGCCGGCAGCAGTCACCCCGGCCTCGGTCTCGTTCCCCCTCACGGAGGCGCAGCGTGAGTCCCTCGAGGGCATGCTCCTGCTGCCCCAGGGCGACATGACGGTCACCGACAACTACGCCACCAACCAGTACGCGGAGATCGGCCTGGCCGACGGCACGAAGCCCCTGCAGACCCCCACCAACGTCGTGCTCCCGGGTGATCCGGCCAAGGCCCTGCTCGCCGCGAACACCCAGCGGCTCGTCAACCTGGACGACGGGTCCTCGCTCAACTTCTTGGCCACCGCGAACCAGGCCACCCCGCTGCCGTGGCTCAAGCCCGGCAACGAGGTGCGGGTCGGCTCGGCCGTGACGTTCGTCGACCCTGTGATCCTCGACTGGCGCAACAGCGTCTGGAAGCTGCAGCCGACCCAGCACCTGACCGCCGACGGCAAGGAGCCGGTCGGGTTCAGCTCGACCCGTACGACTGGTCCCGAGCCGGTCGGCGGCGACGTCCGCATCGGCACGTTCAACGTCCTGAACTACTTCCCGACGACCGCCGCCGACTTCGTGGGCGCGAAGCTCGGGACGTGCACGACCTACAACGATCGTGCACGCAACCCCATCACGGCGAACACCTGCTCGCCCAACGGTCCGCGCGGCGCTGCCGATGCCGCCAACCTGGCGCGTCAGCAGGTCAAGATCGTCACGGCGATCAACACGCTCGACGCCGACGTGGTGTCGTTGGAGGAGATCGAGAACTCCCGGTCGGTCAACCCGGCGGCCGGTCGCGACGAGGCGCTGACCGCTTTGGTCGACGCGCTCAACGCTGACGCGGGCGAGGAGCGCTGGGCGTTCGTCCCGTCGCCGTCGTCGACGCCGACCAGCGAGGACGTCATCCGTACGGCCTTCATCTACCAGCCGAAGGTCGTCAGGACCGTCGGTCAGTCGCAGATCCTGATCGGCAGCTCGGCGTTCAGCAATGCTCGTCCGCCGCTCGCGCAGGCGTTCAAGAAGGTCGGCGGGCCGGACACCTCGACGTTCGCCGTGATCGTCAACCACTTCAAGTCCAAGGGAAGCGGCACGTTGCCCGAGGACGACGACCAGGGTGACGGTCAGGGCGCGTCGAACTACTCGCGCACGCTGCAGGCCGCAGCTCTCGTCACGTTCGCCCAGGAGTTCGCAGCGGCGTCGAAGACCGACAAGGTCTTCCTGACGGGTGACTTCAACGCCTACAACAAGGAGGAGCCGGTCCAGATCATCGAGGCCGCCGGGTACACCGACGTCCCGGCTGCCAAGACGGACAAGGAGACGTACCAGTTCGACGGCATGGTCGGTTCGCTCGACCACGTCTTCGCCTCCCCGGCGGCCTACGCGCGCGTGACGGGCGCGGACATCTGGAACATCAACGCGTACGAGGCGCTGGCACGCGAGTACAGCCGCTACAACTACAACGCGACCCTCCTGTGGGAGCCCAGTCCGTACCGGGCGAGCGACCACGACCCGGAGCTGATCGGTGTCGATCTGGACACCCCGGCCGACCGGACGACCACGACGGCCACGGCTCCCGCCTCGGTCCGTGCGGGCCAGGACGTGACGGTCGAGGTGGCCGTCACCGGATCGAGCGAGGTGGCCACGGGTCAGGTCACCATCACCGAGGGCGAGACGGTGGTCGGCGCCGGGACGCTCGTCGACGGCGCCGCCGACGTCGTGGTCGAGGACCTGCCGATCGGGTCGCACGCGCTGACCGTGTCGTACGGGGGCGACCGGCTGCACGCTCCGTCGAGCACGGCCGTCGCGACCCAGGTGCTCCGGGCCACGGCGGGGCTGACCGCCTCGGTCGGACCCGCGACCTACGGCACCAGCGCGACGCTGACCGTGACGGGTGCTCCCGGGACGTCCGGCCTGGTGTACGTCGCCGCCGGCGACCAGCTGGCCGGGGCGGGGATGATGGTCAACGGCACGGCGGCGATCAGTCTGGTGAAGACCTTGCCGGTCGGGACGACACAGCTGACGGTGTTCTACGCCGGCAGCGGTGACGTCGACCCGACGAACGTCACCACCTCGGTGACGGTGGCCAAGGCGGCGACGTCGATCAAGAAGCTCTCGGTCACCCCGAGCACGATCGTCAGGAACCGCACGAAGCCGTTCGTCGAGCTGCGGGTCAGCGCGGCCGGGTTCACGGTCGACGGTGGCACGGTGACGGTGCGCGCGAACGGCAGGAGCCGCACGGGGACGGTCAAGGACGGCACGGTCCGCATCCGCCTGGCAGCGTTCACGTCGTCCGGGTCGAGGAAGAAGGTCACCGCGACCTACTCCGGCAACGGGGTCGCGAACGGCTCGTCGACCAGCTTCACGGTGAAGGTGCGCAGGAAGTAGCAGCGTGCGAGGTCGGTCCGCCGGAGCTCCGCGCCGGCGGACGGATCGCCGCGGATCTGGTGGGATGGACCCATGATCGAGATCCTCGTCGTGATGGCGGCAGTCCTGGTGGGGTTGTCGGCCGGCTTGTTCGCCACGTTCTCCTACGTCGTGATGCCCGGCCTGCGTGGCACCGACGACGCGACCTTCGTCCAGAGCATGCGATCCATCAACGTCGCGATCCTGAACCCGGTGTTCGCGGTCGTCCTCGGCGG
>Ga0247730_1001889_pt1 | contig 10837 bp, 13 predicted proteins | sample UWRJL073202C2_FD_180959 | JGI IMG/M metagenome (GOLD analysis project Ga0247730, IMG submission 180959) | Plant litter microbial communities from Arlington Agricultural Research Station in Wisconsin, United States - UWRJ-L073-202C-2 | ecosystem: Environmental > Terrestrial > Plant litter >...
GACGGCAATCGTCTTCGGTCTCGGCGGTATTGGCCTCAACGTGCTGCAGGGCCTGCGGCTGGCCGGCGCCGACATGATCATCGGCGTCGATCTCAACAATGACCGCAAGGCCTGGGGCGAAAAGTTCGGGATGACCCACTTCGTCAACCCGAAAGATGTCGGCGAGGATATCGTTCCCTATCTCGTCAACCTGACCAAGCGAAACGGCGACCTGATCGGTGGCGCCGACTATACGTTCGACTGCACCGGCAACACCAAGGTGATGCGCCAGGCGCTGGAATCCTCGCATCGCGGCTGGGGCAAGTCCGTCATCATCGGGGTGGCCGGCGCCGGCCAGGAGATCGCCACCCGCCCCTTCCAGCTGGTCACCGGCCGCACCTGGATGGGCACCGCCTTCGGTGGCGCCCGCGGCCGCACCGACGTGCCGAAGATCGTCGACTGGTACATGGACGGAAAAATCCAGATCGATCCGATGATCACCCACACCATGCCGCTGGAAGACATCAACAAGGGGTTTGAGCTGATGCATTCGGGCGAAAGCATTCGCGGGGTTGTGGTGTATTGATATTTACAGACGGGAGGCGATTGAACCTCCCGCCTCTCCTCCGTACTGAGGGCCTTACGCGACACCGGTAAGGGCTATCAGACAAGGATGAACGCGGTGCTGGAATCTTATGCCCGGACGATCAAAAACAGTGGCGAAGCCAGAACAGACAAATCATGATCTATGTCGATGCCGACGCCTGTCCCGTCAAAGCCGAAATCCTCAAAGTGGCCGAGCGCCACGGGATCGAAGTCACCTTCGTGGCCAATTCCGGCTTGCGTCCCTCGCGTGACCCGATGGTAAAAAACGTCATCGTCTCCAACGGTTTTGATGCCGCCGACGACTGGATTGCCGAGCACACCGGACCGGGCGACGTGGTGATCACCGCCGACGTGCCGCTGGCCGGCCGCTGCGTTGCCAAGGGGTCGCTGGTCACCGGCCATTCAGGCCGCGTGTTCGACGAAGGCAATATCGGCATGGTAACGGCGATGCGCGATCTTGGCGCGCATCTGCGCGAGACCGGTGAAAGCAAAGGCTACAATGCCGCCTTTTCGCCGCGCGACCGTTCCAAATTTCTCGAAACCATGGACAGGCTGTGCCGCCGCGCCAAGGCCGTCATCCCGTCATCCGGAGATGCTTTATGAAAGTCCTTTCCCAGGCCACCGCGTTTGGCGGCATGCAGGGCGTGTTCGCCCACGATTCGCTTGCCAACAACTGCGAGATGACCTTTGCCGTGTTCGTGCCGCCGCAGGCGATCGAGGCGCCGCGTCCGGTGCTCTGGTATCTTTCCGGCCTCACCTGCACCCATGCCAATGTCATGGACAAGGGCGAGTACCGCCGGCTGGCGGCCGAGCTCGGCCTGATCATCGTCTGCCCCGACACCAGCCCGCGCGGCAACGATGTGCCGGACGAACTGACCAACTGGCAGATGGGCAAGGGCGCAGGCTTTTACCTGGACGCCACCGAGACGCCGTGGGCAGAAAACTATCAGATGTACACCTACATCACGGAAGAGCTGCCGGCTTTCGTCGCCCAGCATTTTCGCGTCGACATGAGCCGCCAGGGCATCTTTGGCCACTCGATGGGCGGCCATGGCGCCATGACCATTGCGCTGAAAAATCCCGACCGTTTCAAGAGCTGCTCGGCCTTTGCCCCGATCGTCGAGCCCTCGACCGCGCACTGGTCGGTGGATGCATTCGAAAAATATCTCGGTGCCGACAAGGCGGCATGGCGCGCATACGATGCCTGCGCGCTCGTCCAGGACGGCGCGCATTTTCCGGAATTCTTGATCGACCAGGGCAAGGCCGACGGATTTCTGGACAACGGCCTGCGCCCCTGGCTGTTCGAGGAAGCGGTCAAGGATACGGACATCGCCGTGACGCTGCGCATGCACGAGCGTTACGACCATTCCTACAATTTCATATCGACCTTCATGGATGATCATCTGCGCTGGCATGCGGAGCGCCTGGCCTGAATTCAAAGAGTGGCAGTATTTTGAATGCTTGAAATCTGCCCCCAAAAATCACATGTTGGTCCGGCAGACGACTGCAGCCCTGGCCCTCTGGCCATGGCATTTCCGCGGGGACGGCCTCGCTTTTTGTCACCGGAGCGACAAATGGCCTGGATACTTCTGACACTCGCCGGCATTCTGGAAATCGGCTGGGCTGTCGGCCTCAAATATACCGATGGGCTGACCCGCCCGCTTCCGACATTTCTGACCGCCACCTCGATGGTCGCCAGCGTCGTGCTGTTAGGGCTGGCGGTCAAAACGCTGCCGCTTGGCACGGCCTACGCGGTCTGGACCGGGATCGGTACGGTTGGCACGGTGCTGCTGGGGATCTGGTTCCTCGGCGAACCGGCAACCGCGACGCGGCTAGGCTGCATCGCCCTGATTGTGGCGGGTATTGCCGGGCTGAAACTCAGCGCCTGAGACGGAAGACTGCGGAACCGATTGCGCGTTCCGCAGTCGTTTTATTTATGACTTGCGGTTGTCGACCGACAACGCGCCGGCACCGGTGAACACCAGGGCCAGGAAGATGAAGCAGAACAGCACGGCGCCGTCGCCGCCGTTCAGCGCCGGATAGAAGCTTTTCGGCGCATGCGCCATGAAGTAGGCGACGGCCATCTGGCCGCACAGGATAAAGGCAACCGGGCGGGTGAGAAAGCCGACCAAAATCAGCAGGCCGCCAAACACTTCCAGAAGTCCAGCGATCAGCGGCAGCATCGGCAAGGGGCCGGGCATCGCGGCGGCTGGAAAGTCAAACAGCTTCATCGTGCCGTGCTCGATAAACAGCAGCGCGGTGATGATGCGAAGGACGGCGATGGCATAGGGCTGGTAGATGCTGAGGCGATCGAAATTCGGCATGAAGAAACTCTCCTGTTGATCAATGACCTCGAAGCGTTAGCTGGTTAATTCCACGCTAAGAAGACACGCCGTGCCGATAGATGATCACTTCCTGTTGATTTCTTTGGCTTGTCCCCAGTTTCGACACAGTTTTTGTCAGAGCGGTATATTGTCGTGCTTCTTCCAGGGGTTCGACAAGTCCTTATTACGCAGCATTTTCAGCCCGCGCGCCAGCCGCCGTCGGGTCGAATGCGGTAGAATAACCTCGTCGATATAGCCGCGTTCCGCGGCCACGAAAGGCGACAGGAAGCGGTCCTCATAGGCTTTCGTGTGTTCGGCGATTTTTTCCACATCGCCGATATCCTTGCGAAAGATGATCTCGACCGCGCCCTTGGCACCCATCACCGCGATCTGCGCTGTCGGCCAAGCATAGTTGATATCGCCACGCAGATGTTTCGATGCCATCACGTCATAGGCGCCGCCGAAGGCCTTGCGGGTAATCACCGTCACTTTCGGCACCGTCGCCTCGGCATAGGCAAACAGCAGTTTTGCACCATGCTTGATCAACCCGCCATATTCCTGCGCCGTGCCGGGCAGAAAACCAGGCACGTCAACGAAAGTCACCAGCGGGATATTAAAGCAGTCGCAGAAGCGCACAAAGCGGGCGGCCTTGCGCGATGCATCGCTGTCGAGCACGCCCGCCAAGACCATTGGCTGGTTGGCGACAAAACCGACAGTCGATCCCTCGATACGGCCAAAACCGCAGACGATATTTTTGGCGAAATTTTCCTGGATCTCAAAAAAATCGCCCTCGTCGGCGACCTTGAGGATAAGTTCCTTGATATCGTAGGGCTTGTTGGAACTGGCCGGGATCAGCGTGTCCAGCGAGGCGTCCGTATCCGTTACCGATTGGGGCGTGCCAATGTCCGGCACCGGCGAGGTGTTGGACTGTGGCAGGAAATCGATCAGCCGGCGGACCTGCAGCAATGTGTCGATATCATTGTCAAAGGCACCGTCGGCGATCGAAGATCTGGTCGTATGCACCAAAGCGCCGCCGAGTTCTTCGGCCGTCACCGTCTCGTTGGTCACTGTTTTGACCACGTCCGGGCCGGTGACAAACATATAGGACGTGTCGCGGACCATGAAGATGAAATCGGTCATCGCCGGCGAATAGACGTCGCCGCCGGCACAAGGCCCCATGATCACGGAAATCTGCGGGATGACGCCGGAGGCCAACACATTGCGCTGGAACACTTCCGCATAGCCGCCAAGGGCCGCCACGCCCTCCTGGATACGGGCGCCGCCGGCATCATACAGTCCGACGATCGGCGCGCGGTTGCGCAGCGCCATATCCTGGACCTTGATGATCTTTTCCGCATGAGCTTCCGACAACGAGCCGCCGAACACAGTGAAATCCTTGGCAAACACGAACACGGTGCGGCCATTGACGGTGCCCCAGCCGGTGACCACGCCATCCCCGTAAATTCGCGTCTCTGCCATGCCGAAATCACTGTTGCGGTGCTGAACGAACATGTCGAATTCCTCGAACGAGCCTTCGTCAAGAAACACAGCTATCCGCTCGCGCGCCGTCAGCTTGCCGCGTTTGTGCTGCGCATCGATGCGCGCTTGTCCGCCGCCGAGCCGCGCCTTCTGTCGCCGGCTCTCCAGTTCCACCAGCACGTCTTTCATGCAGTCCCCTCCGCTTTGGCCTTCCGGCTTAGCATGGGAGATGATTGCTTTGAAGAGGTGACGAAATCAGCGCCGTATGGTCGATTGTGCCGTGCTTGCCAGCTGATTTCTGGTGGGTTCGCTGAGCCGGAACTCGCGGCGGATGCGCTGGCTGATGCGGGTGGCCAGCAACTCGTCGGCCAGGGCGGCATTGAGCGCAAAGGCGCTGGCGTCGAAAATCGCCGCAGCAATGACATCGCCGTTGCTGACGGCAGCGGCCTTGACCGTGACGGCGGCAGTGTACCGGGTGCCGAACAGGAAATCACTCCTCTCGACACGATCGAGGCGGACCGTGAGAACGACGCGGGGCAACACCATCGTCCGGTCGGTCGCCTTGATCGCCTCGCCCACCTGACGGTCTATGCCGAGCATCAGCGCCCGGGATATGTCCGGGCGGGCAGCCACGAAGGCGTCGCGGACGTCGTAATAAAGACGCGGCTGGTCGCTCCCGGGGCCGATGCTGAACGACATCAGCCAGAAACCAGCAAAAGCGACCAGACCCGAACGGTAAGGCAGACGGATCATGGGATGGGTCCGGCAATGAAACAATTCCCGGATCATCGGTCGAACAGGGTTACGGAAGCGTTAAGTCAGCAGCATTGGCGAGCAATCACTGTGTCCGTCACCAAGCGTCGACACAGCGGGACGATCAGACGGCCAGGACGGGCCACGCGCGCGACGCTTTCGCGTCGCACGGTTTGCTCAGTATCACCGCAGCCGTCATAAGCCATCATTCAAGAAGCAACGCCTTGCTTAGGCGCGCAGCGCCGCCAGCGCTCGGCCGGCCGCCTGCATGTCCGACAGCCGTGCCGCCCGGCGGTGTTCGGCCTCGAGATCGGTGCCCCAGTGCTCGATCGTCCAGTCCTCGTCGAGATGCGCCAGCGCCCAGGCCTCGTCGAGCGAGACGCGGCCTTCGGCCAGCGCCAGCGTCAGGATCGCCGAGCCCATCAGCGACGTCATCGTGTGCAGGCAGGCAAGCTGCATCGGCGCGTGATATTTGCGCAGGCGGTCGGAGAAGGCCTCAATGGCGGCGGGCGGCTGTTGCTGGTGGATGATGCCTTCGATCAGGATGAAGCGGGCACCGAGATCGTCGGCCGCCCATTCGATCAGTGGATCCCAGGATGCCGACTGGCGGGCCACCAGGCCTTCGGGGGCGTCGGCGCGGTAGCACAACAGGTCCGTCGTGGAAAATTTGAGGATGTCCTGGAACACGGCTTCCGGATCCTGGGCAATGCCGTCGATCGCGGTATTGGCGAGACGGGTGATCGGCATCGAGCCGGGATCGATGAACTCGGCCTGCCCCGACCATTCGCTGGCGACCAGTTCGGCCATCGCTGCGGTCGGCACGCAGAGCGCGTTACGGGCCGGCGTCTTGATGCTACGGCCATCGAGCAGGATGGCGAAGGCGCCGTCGCCCTCGCTGACGGTGACGTCCGTGTAGAACCGCTTGGCCAACGGCTTCTTCATCTGGATCTGCGCCCGGCGAACAGGATCGGGATCGCTCAGCTCCGGGGTGAAATCGCCGCCAAAAATGTCACGCATGCTCAATCCTCACTCAGTATGGGCCTCACGTAATATGGGCCAGAAGATCGTTGGGGTGATGGGCGATGGCGTCGGCGCCGGCTTCCATCAGCGCCTCGACGGAAGCATAGCCCCAGGCCACGCCGATCGCCGTGGCGCCGGCGGCTTTTGCCATCTGCATATCATAGATCGCATCGCCGATGACGATCGTGTCGCGCGGCAGGAAATCCGCCTGCTCGCAGCATTCCGTCACCATGGCCGGATGCGGTTTGGATGGGCACTCGTCGGCGGTGCGCGAAACGCTGAAATATTTTTGGAAATCATGGGTGGCCAGAATGTTGTCGAGTCCGCGGCGCGATTTGCCGGTGACGGCGCCGATGGTGACATCGGCGCGGGCACCCAGTGTTTCGACCAGCGCGCGGATGCCGTCGAACAGCGGCTCTTCGTAGCCAGGCTCGGCGCGGACGCTGGCAAAGATCGATTTGTAATGCGCCGTCATCGCGGTGGCCTCGTCATCGACATGCGGCTTGCCCTGCATGCGGGCAATGGCGATGTCGAGCGTCAGGCCGATGATCGCCTTGGTCTGCTCGATGTGCGGGCGCTCGTGGCCGAAGGCGACGAAGGTGCGTGCCATGATTTCATGGATCAACTTGGCGCTCTCGACCAGAGTGCCGTCGCAATCGAACAGGACCAGCTTCATTCGTCGTAGTCTCTCGCGCCGCTGGCCATGTCGAAGCCGACTAGGTTCCAGGTCTGAACCATGTGCGGCGGCAGCGGCGCGGTGACGACCAGTCGGCCGCCGCTCGGATGCGGGATGTCGATCCGCTGCGCATGCAGGTGCAGCCGCTTCTGGACGCCGCCCGGGAAATCCCAGTTGTGGTCGTCGATGTAATATTTTGGGTCGCCGATGATCGGGTGGCCGATATGCAGGGCGTGGACGCGCAGCTGATGGGTGCGGCCGGTATAAGGCTCCATTTCCATCCAGCACATGTTCTGGGCGGCCGTTTCCAGCACGCGGTAGTAGGACACCGCATGATCGGCGCCGTCTTCGCCGTGCTTGGCGATCCGCATCCGGTCGCCGTCCTCGGTCTGTTCCTTGACCAGCCAGGTGGAGATCTTATCTTCATGCTTGCGCGGCACGCCGCGCACCAGTGCCCAATAGGTCTTCTTGGTGTCGCGCTCGCGGAACGCCGCCGTCAGCTTTTGCGCGGCGCCACGGGTGCGGGCAATCACCAGTACGCCGGACGTGTCGCGGTCGAGGCGGTGGACGAGGCGCGGCTTTTCGCCCTTGGGGCTGGTCCAGGCCTCCAGCATCTGGTCGATATGGCGGTTGAGGCCCGAGCCGCCCTGCACGGCAAGGCCGGCCGGCTTGTTGAGCACGATCACCTTGTCGTCCTCATGCAGCAGCATGCGCGACAGCAGTTCGTGGTCGCCGCCATGTTTCAGGTCGTGGTTGGACATTGGCGTGTTTTTGGTCTTGGCGTCGCTGTCCATCGGTGGGATGCGGACGCTCTGGCCCGGCTGGACGCGGGCATCGCTCTTCACCCGTCCGCCATCGACGCGCACCTGGCCGGAGCGCAGCAGCTTTTGCAGCGGACCAAAGCCGAGGCCGGGGTAATGCACCTTGAACCAGCGGTCGAGGCGCATGCCCGCCTCGTCGTCCGCAACAATCATGTGTTCGATGCCAGCCATAGAAATTCTTTCAACGTAAAATCGCCCGGGGCGCGGTGCGCATCGGTTTTGCTGGCTTTAGAGCATTTTTGCCGAAAGAGGAAACCGGAATCGCCGGCTTTGCGGCTTTTATGCCATTTGGCTTAAAGCAGTGCCCGCCCGAGAGCCAGACCGGCAAACACGGCGGCGAGCGAAAAGCCGACACTGACGGCGACATAGACCGCGGAAGACAGGAGTTCGCCGCGCTCGAACAGCGCCGCAGCATCCAGCGAAAACGCCGAAAACGTAGTGAAGCCGCCAAGCACACCAGTTATCAGCAGCAGCCGCATTTCTGGCGACGCGCCCATGCGGCGGACAATCGCCTCGCTGAGCAGCCCGATTGCAAACGAGCCGACCAGATTGACCGTCAGCGTGCCCCAGGGAAAACCGGAGCCTACCAGCCGGACGGACCACAGGCCGACGAGATAGCGCAACACCGAACCGACCGCGCCACCGAGCGCAACGAGAATAATCTGAAGCATGAACAACCCTATTCGACCGGTGTCGCAGATCCAAGCATCCGCAAGCATGTTTTGCGGCAACACCGGCCGCGTGGGAGAGAAACAATAAAATTTTGTTAAAATACAGCCGCCAAAATTCATTGTCGGACAAATTGTTTGGGCTAGTCACTCAGGATTAAGGTGCGAGGTTGGATCGATATGACGCAGATAATTACAGTTTCAGCGACGACGGCGGGCTACGTCATGGACGCACTGAAACCGAATTTACGCGTCAGCCGCAGTCTGAAGAAGGCGGAAGGCGATTCTTCCATCCAAAAATTGTCGCCGGACGCTGACGCCGGATCAACATCAGTTTGGTCGAATGCGACGCCGTCGCAGGCCATATCGCTGTTCTTCCTGACGGCGGATCTGCCCGAACAGGGGCAGACAACGCAGGCCGAGGTTGAAAGCGCCTATCGGGAGCAGACCGAAGGCGCAGAGGACCCAAAGCAGATTGTCGAGGACGCTCTCGGCTTGCCGGAAACAATCGAAGGCTAGTTGCTGATCAGGCGGACACAGCCGCGGCCCAGGCTCCGTCAGGCCTATTTTTGCGCTGGTCCCGCTGCAACAACCGGCAACAGCACCTCCACCGTTCCAGCCTTTTCAAATGTCAGAGTCACCGGCACCTGACCGCCTGTCGCAAACGGCGTCGTCACCTTCATGAACATCATGTGCATCGCACCGGGTGCCAGCGACACGGTGGCTCCGGCGGGAATCGCGATGCCCGCGTCCAGCTTGCGCATCTTCATCACCTCGTTGACGACCGCCATCTCGTGCAGCTCGACTTGACCAGCAGCGCCCGAGGCAATCGATACCAGCCGGTCATCGCTCGCGCCGGTATTTTGGATAGTAATGAACCCGCCACCGACCGGCTGCCCCGGAAGCATCGCCTTGACGAAACCGGCCGTCAATTCCAAAGCTCCGAGCTTTGCGGGCTGCATGGCCGTCGGTGCTGCCGTAGGTACAGCCGCCGCGGGCGCGGGCTTGTCGCCGGCCGTCGGCGCTGGTGCCATGTCCATCATCATCGCGTCGTGACCGGCATGCGCGTTGCCCTCCTCCTTTGCGGTGACCTCGATCATCGGCGCCGGATGTTTCAGCGTGTGCGGGTTGACGCCGGCCTGGGCCATTTCATCCCACACGACCTTGGCGTCGCCCTCGCAGATCTGCGTCACTGGAAAGGCCAGTGCGCCACCGGGCGCAATTCCGGTAACCTTGCCCTGGATCGAAAACGTATCGTAGAATTGATCCGGCAGGACACCGGCCTTCCAGCGGATTTCCAAGGGACCTGAGGCAACCGTCTCGCCGTAACTCCGGTAGCTCCTGGCATAATCGCCGCGGGTGATCTCGATCGCCCAGCCGGATTTCGGCTGCGGCTTGGCATCGATAAAGCCCTCCGGCAGTTTGATCCGCAACTCCGTCGTCGCCTTGCCATCGCAGCCGTGCGGCACCTGAAGGGCGGCGACGATGGTGGTCTCGGCGGGTACCGACGTTGTGACGAAACTGGTATGGGCCAAGGCAACGCTGCTGAACGCGGATGCGAGGAACAGCGGAAGGCCGAAAGTCATGGAACGATGCATGGATATCTCCTGAACGGCGGCGTCCTGATGGGAGGACTTCTTGCCGGATCGCTGCCGTCGAGACAGCGCCAAAAATGGTCGGAAAGGCTTGAGACGTTCAGATGGTCACCGGTGGGCCGCGGGAGCGCGGTATTCCGGTCGCCGCCCACGCCGTGACAGCGGCGGAACCGCGCAGAGCGTTGCTGAGCCATGCGAAGCGCGTCTTGAGCCATGAGGTCGTATCGGGAAGCGGCAGCAGAACGCCGGCGGACATCAGGCAGACGTCGCAGCGCGGCAGGCCGCGAGAATGGCGTGCCAGAGGACCGTCCTCTGTGCCGATGCAAAGCCCGGCAAAACTGCCGTCCGGCAAACGGTAGTCGGCGGCATGGGCTCCGGCGGCATCACGCACTTGTGCAACGGCAAGACCCTGCACCGGCTGATGACCGAACCCCAGCGACAGCAGCACGACGGCGCAGGCGATGCGCATTGCCTTCATTGCTGCCACAGTGTTCGCCCGCATGCCCGTCCCCATTGCGTCCTGATAGGCGATAGCGCCATTCCTGCGAAAAAGCAAAAGCGGAAAATGTCCGGCGCGACCGAGCTGTGGTCAAACGACGAATATTTTCTCTTCCGCGACATTTGCACCTTGCCAAATTTCAAATCAGTCCGGTAAATGAAGCTCTACCCGTTGGGAGAAACCGCTTGGATGCGGTGCCGAAGGAGCAACCGCCCCGGAAACTCTCAGGCAAAAGGACCAGCGGGTACGGACAGAACTCTGGAGAGAAACCGGCTTGCTTTGCAGGCTGGTGCGCCGAAGGGATAACAATCTCAGGCAAACGGACAGAGGGGGCTCATCACCAAGGCGCAACCGCGTCTTTCGATTTGAGCCCCGCGCCGGAGATTTCCGGCGCAAACACCGGAGGCGTTCTTCTTG
>Ga0247730_1001890_pt1 | contig 10831 bp, 11 predicted proteins | sample UWRJL073202C2_FD_180959 | JGI IMG/M metagenome (GOLD analysis project Ga0247730, IMG submission 180959) | Plant litter microbial communities from Arlington Agricultural Research Station in Wisconsin, United States - UWRJ-L073-202C-2 | ecosystem: Environmental > Terrestrial > Plant litter >...
ATATCGCAAGCAAATGCAAGCCAAGCCGGCAAAAAACTGTTATGTCGGGAAAAACCTTTGGGAGGACTGCCTTTGAGCCTTTTCGAACTGGATGGCCGCCTCAGTCGCGACAGCGCGTTAATAACCAAGCTTGGGCTCTGCGAAGTCCGTCTGTCCGGCGACAGCCGCTGGCCCTGGCTGATCCTGGTGCCGCGCCGCACCGGGCTGGAAGAGCTGTTCGATCTCACCCCGCTCGACCAGTCGGTGATCACCTTCGAGATCAATGCCGTCGCCGAAGCCTTGAAAAAAGCCACCGGCGCGACGAAGATCAATGTCGGCGCTCTGGGCAATATCGTCCGGCAGCTCCATGTGCATGTGATTGCCCGGTTCGAGGGTGACGCCAATTGGCCGAACCCGGTCTGGGGCTTTGGCGAGGCAAGATCCTGGGACGAAGCGGAAAAGCGGCAACTGATAGCAAAGGTTCTCGAAGCGCTGTGATGACAAAAACCATTTTCGATACCGACGCCCCGCATCCCGAACCCAGCAGCCTGACGGCCTTTGCGATGAATGCGCTGGAACGCGATTCGGAGCATCGCAATGAAGAAAGCGTCGCCCAGGCGCTGAAGGTGGAGGGCGCGCATATTTTTGCCTTTACCGGCGACAAGCTGATCCTGAAGCATGACGGGCAGATTCTTGATCCGCTCTTTGCCCCCTACGAGCTTGCCGAACTGCAGCCGGATTTCGACAATGCCGTGTTGCTCGGCTACCGCGTCACCGGCGAACCGCGCATCGCCGTGCCAATGCTGATCGGCATCGACGATCTCGCCAGCCACTACAAGCCGGCCGATGCCCGCTCGCTGCATCGCGAGCAACTGATCGAGGAGGAATTGCTCGGCGAATTCGCGCAAGCGGAAAGCCTGATCCACTGGAACCGCGACAACCTCTTTTGCGGCCGCTGCGGCGGCGGCACCGAAAGCCAGAGCGGCGGCTACAAACGGGTCTGCACCGCCTGCCAGCATATGATGTTCCCGCGCACTGATCCGGTGGCCATCATGCTGACCATCGATGTCGAAAAGGACCTCTGTCTGCTCGGCCGCAGCCCGCATTTTCCCGAAGGCATGTATTCCTGCCTCGCCGGTTTTGTAGAGCCCGGCGAAACCATCGAAAATGCCGTGCGCCGCGAGACGCTGGAAGAATCGGGCATCCAGACGGGTCGCGTGCGCTATCATGCCTCGCAGCCCTGGCCGATGCCGCATTCGCTGATGATCGGCTGCTTTGCCGAAGCGCTATCGACGGAGATCACGATCGACGAATCGGAACTGGAGGACGTCCGCTGGTTCACGCGGCAGGAAATGGCGGAACTGCTGGAGCGGATCACCGGCACCGGCCATTCCTCGCCGCCGAAGGGCGCGATTGCCCATCGGTTGATGCGCGACTGGCTGGAATGGCAGCGCTACTGAAGTTTCGCGCGGCGGGCTTTTATGTCCACCGGTCAATTTGAGGATCGGTGGGCCTACATATCCCCGCGCATCGGGTGACCCTTGTAGACGCCCAGAATCCGTACTTTCTCCGAAAAGAAACCCAGTTCTTCCAGCGCGCCCTGCACCGACTTGTCATCGGGATGTCCGTGGATGTCGGCGTAGAACTGGGTGGCAAAGAACTTGCCGCCGATCTGGTAGCTTTCCAGCTTGGTCATGTTGATGCCGTTGGTGGCAAAGCCGCCGAGCGCCTTGTAGAGGGCGGCCGGGATGTTGCGGACATTGAAGACGAAGGTGGTGACGATCAGCTCGTTTTCGGCGGTCCGCGCTGCCAGCGTCTCGTCGCGCGACAGCACGATGAAGCGGGTGACATTGTTTTCCGCGTCCTCGACGTTTTCCTGCAGAATATCGAGCCCGTAGAGATCGGCGGCCAGTCGCGGGGCAAGCGCTGCCATCGAGCGGTCGCCGGTCTCCGACACCAGCTTGGCGGCGCCGGCGGTGTCGCCGGCGACCACAGGTTTCCAGCCATTGGCACGGACGATTTTCCGGCACTGGCCGAGCGCGTGGATATGGCTGTGAACGGTGCGGATTTCCGGGGCGCCGACGCCCGGCAGAACCATCAGCTGGAAGCGGATCGGCATGAAATATTCGCCGACGATGTGCAGGCGCGAATCCGGCAGCAGGTGGTGGATGTCGGCGACGCGGCCGGCAATGGTGTTTTCGATCGGGATCATCGCCAGGTCCGCCTCGCCATTGTCCACGGCCATGAAGGCGTCTTCAAACGTCTGGCAGGGCAACGGTTCCATGGTTGGAAACATGTCGCGGCAGGCCATGTCGGAATTGGCGCCGAACTCGCCCTGGAAGGCGATACGGTTGGTGATCGGGGTCATGGAAAAATCCGTCAGAGAGTTTTGGCACCAAGAATGCGGCGGGCCTTTTCAAGGTCGGCCGGAGTATCGACGCCGAGCGGCATAGAGTCAACGATCTCGACATCGATGCGCATGCCGGCTTCCAGCGCCCGCAGCTGCTCCAGCGATTCGCGCTTTTCCAGCACCGACGGGCCAAGTGCGACGAACTTTTCAAGCGCCGCGCGGCGATAGGCGTAGAGGCCAATATGGTGGTAGAGCGGGCCATTGCCGTAAGGGGCGGTGGCGCGAGTAAAGTACAGCGCTTTCAAGCGCGTGTCCGAAATCGGCGAACCAACGACCTTGACCACATTCGGATTGGTCTTCTCCGCTTCCTCGGTTATGGCCACAGTCAGCGTGGCGATATCGGTTGAGGGGTTGTCGAGCGGCCGCAGCGCCGCCTGGATCGCCTCCGCCTCGATCGTCGGCAGGTCACCCTGGACGTTGATGACGAATTCGATTCGACCATCGGGATCGGCCTTTTTCAGGGCTTCGTAGATGCGGTCGGAGCCGGACTGGTGTTCCTTGGCCGTCATCACCGCCTCGAAGCCGGATGCGGTGACGGCGTCAAAAACCTCTTGCTCGTCGACGGCAACGATGATTCGGCCGACATTGGCTTCCCGGGCCCGGAGCGCCACCTGGGCGATCATCGGCATGCCGCCGATATCGGCGAGCGGCTTGCCCGGCAGACGTGTGGAGGCCATTCGGGCGGGGATCAGCACGAGGGTTTTGTCGAAATTCGAATTCTTCATGGTGCGGCCTTCTCATCCCCTAGAAAAGATGTCAAAAAGTCTTCGGTCGGGGGGCTCTTTATCGCTGTTGCAACGAAAAGCCACAAGACATAGGTTTCGCGCGATTTCAAGATGGCCGGGCTGATATTCGGCTGATGCAGGGAGGCATTGACAGATGAATTCATACGCTAACATGGGCGTGGGCGCCTTGCTCGGGACGCTCTTCGTGCTGATGTCTGTCTCGATTGCTTCCGAAGGCATTTATCATTCGGAAGCCCCTGAAAAGGAGGGCTTTGCCATTGTTGCCGAAGAAGCTCCGGCGGCGGGAGCGGGTGCTGCCGCCGTTGCCGCCACCCCGATCGGCGCCCTGCTCGCCAAGGCCGATGCCACTGCCGGCGCTGCCGTGTTCAAGAAGTGTCAGGCCTGTCATGACGCCACCAAGGGAGGGCCCAACAAGGTCGGTCCCAACCTTTGGGGCGTTGTCGGCCGTCCGATTGCCAGCCACGCGGGCTTTTCATACTCAGCAGCGATGAAGGGCTTTTCCAAGGACAGCACCGTCAATTGGGACTTCGATCACCTGAGCTATTTCATCGAGGCGCCGAAGTCGCATATTCCCGGTACCGCCATGGGGTTTGCCGGCATCAAAAAGGAAGACGAGCGCGCCAACCTGCTGCTCTATCTGCACACCCAGGCCGATGCGCCGGTGCCCCTGCCGGATCCCAATGCCCCGGCCGTGCCGGTCACCAATTGATCTGAACATGATCGATGTGCTGGAATGCCCGGTCTTGTGCCGGGCATTTTCGTGTCCGGGAGCTGAATTTCAGCCGATCAGCCAGGACCAGAGCGATACGGTCAGCACCCCGAAGGCGGTGGTGACGCTGATGGTGGATGCGGCCAGACTCTGGCCGACATTGAAGCGGTTGGCGATCAGCCAGGAATTGACGCCGCTCGGCACCGACGAGGTCAGCACCAGCGCCAAGGTCGTGTCGTGGCCGAGCTGCAGGACCTTGCAAGCAGCAAACACGCAAGCTGGCAGCATCAGCAGTTTCAACAGGCTCGTCACCGTGACGATGCCGAGATTGCCGCTGATCTTGTAACGGGTCAGCGCCATGCCGAGCGACACCAGGGCCGCCGGTCCGGCCATGCTGGCGAGCTGGTCAACGACGTTTTTCAGCACCGGCGTCAGCGGCAGTCCGGTGACATTAAGCGCAAGACCGGCAAGCAGGCCGATCACCAGCGGATTGGTGGCCAGATTGTAGCCGACCTGTTTCAGGATCGCCAGGATGCCGCGGCTTTCGCCGCCATTGACCTTGTGGACGGCATTTTCCATCAAAATGGTGCCGGAAATCATCATGATCGGCAGATGCACCGCCAACAGGATCGACAGCGCCACCAGCCCGCTTTCGCCCACCGAGCGCGACACCAGTGGCAGGCCAATGAAGATGTTGTTGGCAAAGGACGACGACATGCCGGCAATCACGCCGATCCGGGCATCGCGCTTGAAGACGTATTTGGCCATCACGGTGCCGAGCGTCCAGGTCACGGCGACACCGAAGAAATAGGCCAGCCATAGCCTCAGCGGCGACGATCCTTCGAAATGCGCTTCTGCCAGCGTGCGGAACATCAGCATCGGCACGGCGATCATGAATACGAATTCGCCGATGGCATCGCCGATCTCCGCCTTCAAGAGTCTGATGCGGACGATCACCCATCCGAGCAGAATCAGGATGAAGATCGGGGCGACGTTGAAGGCAATGGCGGACATTGGGGGAGGCGCTTTCGGGCAGGGGTGTCAGCGAAGACCCATGCATTAGCCGATAAGCCGAAAGCTGACAAATGCAATGGCTGCAAAGCGGCTGATCTCAAGACACAAAAAAAGCGGGGTGTGACCCGCTTTCTGCCCTCCGGTCCTGCCGGAAAAGTCCGGATACGCAAACTGCCAGTACATCCGTGGTCAGCGCTGCAAATCCGGTTCGTGGTGGGGTCGTTCATGACCCCGCAACCGGTCCAGCTTTCCCAAAGGGCAGCCTCATTCCGGTCTCACTTGTATTTTGTATATGAGCCAATTGTGTCCGCGGCATGACGGAATCGAAAAGGCTTGGCAGCAAAGGCATTTTTCCTTCCCAACAGAGCAAAAACCGTTAAGACCGGAATCCTCGAATTGATTTTACGCCGGAGACACCTGCTGCATGACCAAGTTTGACGTCCTGACGATCGGCAATGCGATCGTCGATATCATCGCCCGCTGCGACGACCAGTTCCTGATCGACAATGCCATCACCAAGGGTGCGATGAACCTGATCGATGCTGAGCGGGCCGAACTGCTCTATTCGCTGATGGGTCCGGCCCACGAGGCGTCCGGCGGCAGCGCCGGCAACACCGCCGCCGGGATCGCCAATTTCGGCGGCAAGGCCGCCTATTTCGGCAAGGTTGCCGAAGACCAGCTCGGCCAGATCTTTACCCACGACATTCGCGCCCAGGGCGTGCATTACCAGACCAAGCCGGAAGGCACCTTTCCGCCGACGGCGCGGTCGATGATCTTTGTCACTGACGACAGCGAGCGCTCGATGAACACCTATCTCGGCGCCTGCGTCGAGCTCGGGCCGGAGCACGTCGAGGAAGAGGTTGTCGCCGAGTCGAAGGTCACCTATTTCGAAGGCTATCTCTGGGACCCGCCGCGCGCAAAAGAAGCGATCGTCAATGCTGCCAAGATCGCCCATGCGCATGGCCGCGAAGTGTCGATGACGCTGTCGGACAGCTTTTGCGTCGGCCGCTACCGCGACGAGTTTCTGGAGCTGATGCGCTCCGGCACGGTCGATATCGTGTTTGCCAACAAGGCCGAGGCGCTGTCGCTATATGAGACGGAAGATTTCGATCTGGCGCTGGAAAAGCTGTCTGCCGACTGCAAGCTGGCGGCCGTGACCATGAGCGAAGAGGGGGCGGTGATCGTCAACGGCGCCGAGCGCGTCCGGGTCGAGGCGCTGAAGCTGACCGAACTGGTCGACACCACGGGTGCCGGCGATCTGTTCGCGGCCGGCTTCCTGTTCGGCTATACCCAGGATCGCTCGCTGGAAGACTGCGGCAAGCTCGGTTGCCTGGCGGCCGGTATCGTCATCCAGCAGATTGGCCCGCGGCCATTGGGTTCGCTGAAAGACGCAGCGTCCCAGGCAGGCCTTATTTAAAGGCCTCGCCGGGGTAGGCGCCCCAGATTTCCGCCTGGCTGACCCAGCCGCCGGTGCTGCCGGCTTCGGCATGGCACCAGTCGCCGTTGCATTCGCCGATCTTGATCACCACGCCCGGCTCCAGCCGGGCGACGATGCCCGAGGTCGACTGCGGCTCGCGGCGCATGTTAACGTAGACTTCCGGGCCCTTGCCCTTCATCCATGGCGCGGCGATGCCCTGGCGTTCGCCCGACAGCAGCGCCTGGTTGACCCAACCCTCGGTGCCGTCGGCATCGCGCACCCGGCGCCAGTTCTCGTATTCCTGGATGATCTCCACAGGCATCGACTTCATGTACATCCACGACACCGCGTAATCGGTGCTGGGGCCGATGCGCAGGTTGACGCGCTTGGACTTGAGGCTGACATAGCGCGGCAGCGGCAATCCGCTTGCGCCGCGGGCCGCGCCCTGTGCCATGGCCGGCAGGGCCGTCGGTGTCACGGCCAGCAGGCCGAGGGTCAATGCAACGCAGGTGCTGAGGAGAATGCGACGCATGATGGCTTCCATTGTTCGTGAACCGTGAGCGGACACGGGTGTTCGTTCAAACGTTCGATCCGACCCGGTCGACCGCCTTGCAGACAGAGTTTTGTTTGTCTTCACCAGCGGGTCTGATAGAAAACGCCCTAAGCAGGGACAATATCCTAATCTTGGTTAAGGACCTCTGAACAAGGTATCGAAACTCCATGTCGAGCAAGAAGAAACCCAAGGTCTACATCACCCGAAAACTGCCCGATGCGGTGGAAACCCGGATGCGGGAACTGTTCGACGCAGAGCTTAATGTCGACGACGTGCGCCGCACCGCGGCCGAGCTGGCAGAAGCAATGCGGACGGCGGATGTGCTGGTGCCGACGGTGACCGACCGGATCGATGCCGCGTTGATCGATGCGGCTGGGCCGCAGCTGAAGCTGATCGCCAGCTTTTCCAACGGCACCGACAATATCGACGTCGATGCCGCCGCCCGCAAGGGCATCACCGTCACCAACACCCCGAACGTGCTGACCGAAGATACAGCCGACATGACCATGGCGCTGATTCTGGCTTTGCCGCGCCGGCTGGCCGAGGGCGCGCGGGTTCTCACCAACGATGCCAGCGACTGGGAAGGCTGGTCGCCGACCTGGATGCTGGGGCGGCGGATCTGGGGCAAGCGGATCGGCATCGTCGGCATGGGCCGGATCGGTACCGCGGTCGCCCGGCGGGCCAAGGCGTTCGGGCTGTCGATCCACTATCACAACCGCAAACGGGTCAATCCGGAAACCGAGGAGGAGCTGGAGGCGACCTATTGGGACAGTCTCGACCAGATGCTGGCCCGGGTAGATTTCGTCTCGGTCAACTGCCCGTCAACGCCGGCGACCTATCATCTGCTGTCGGCCCGGCGGATCGCGCTGATGCAGCCGAGTGCCTATATCGTCAATGTGGCGCGCGGCGGCATCATCGACGAAGCGGCGCTGATCCAGCAGCTGCGCGACGGCAAGCTGGCGGGCGCCGGGCTCGACGTTTACGAGCACGAGCCGGCGGTCAATCCCAAGCTGGTCAAGCTCGCCAAGGAGGGCAAGGTGGTGCTGCTGCCGCATATGGGCTCGGCCACCATCGAGGGCCGGATCGACATGGGCGACAAGGTGATCATCAACATCCGCGCCTTCATCGACGGCCACCGGCCGCCCAACCGGGTTCTGCCCGGCCGCGACTGACGGCAGAGGACCCGATCAGAGATGCTTGCGCATCTCGATAAAGGTTTTACGCGCAAAGCCCGGATGCGAGTTTTCGGCGGTTTTCAAAAAGCCCCATGCCCCGAAGGTGGCGTGGTTTTCGACGAGTTCGATGCGGGTTTCGAGCCTGAGTTGCGACAGGTTGCGGGCTTGCGCCTCGTTTTCCGCCACGCCCAGCAGTGCCCAGCCAAGGCCGCGCCCTTGGGCTGATGGGCGTACGGCAAGCTTGCCGATATAGAGGGTGTGCGGCGGTTCCGGCCTCAGGAACATGCAGGCCAGCATGTCATTGCCATCCATCGCCAGAAAGGCGATTTCGGCATCTGCCTTTGCGCGCAGGGATTCTGCTGTCAGCGCCAGTGCCGACGACGGGGGGTCGATGCGGCCATTCATCGAGTCGAAGGATTCCAGGATCAGCGCCAGCAGGTCGTCCCAGCGGTCGAATGTTGCGTCGAGGCGGCGGATATCGATCGTCATGTCACACGGTCTTTTCGGTCTTGCGCTTGTAGCGGATGATGTCGAAACGGGTGGCCAGCGCATCGTAGAGCAGCAGCCGGCCGATGAGGGGATCACCGATACCGGTGATGAGCTTGACCGCCTCCATCGCCATCAGCGTGCCGATGACGCCGGTCAGCGCGCCGACGATGCCGGTCTCGGCGCAGTTGGGGATCAGGCCGGCCGGCGGCTTTTCCGGAAACAGGTCGCGGTAGCCGGGATAGAGGCTGCCGTCAGGGCCGGTGTCATAGGGTTTTAGCACCGTCAACGAGCCATCGAAGCGGCCGACGGCGCCGGTGACCAGTGGGATTTTCGCCTGTTCGGCGGCATCGGCGGCGGCGTAGCGGGTATCGAAATTGTCAGAACCGTCGATCAGCAGATCAAAACCGCCGAGATGGGTTTGTGCCCAGACCGCGGAAAAACGCTCTTCGAAACGCTGGACGCGGACATGCGGGTTGAGGCGGGCAATGGCCTCTTCGGCGCTGCGGGTCTTCATTTCGCCGATCGTGCCGGTATCGTGGATCACCTGGCGCTGCAGGTTGGAGAGCGAGACGGTGTCATCATCGACGATGCCGATCGTGCCGATGCCGGCCGCCGCGATATACTGCAGCACCGGGGCGCCGAGTCCACCGGCACCGATCACCATTACACGGGCGCGCTTCAGCGCCTGTTGGCCGGTGCCGCCCAGTTCGGGCAGAAGAATATGGCGCTGGTAGCGCTCGATCTCGTCGGGGCTCAAGGTTTCCATGGCGGCAGTCTAACACGCTTGCGCCGGGTGAGGAAAATCGCAAGTCAAAAAAGTTCCGTGCTGGCTGCCATGTTGGTGGTCTGCCTAGATGGCATCCGCGAGTCGATCGCACGCGGATACGCAAAAACTGCCTGACGACAGCCTGAGGTTGCGATGATAGTGTGGCCGCCGTTTCGCTGACAAAGCAGCGGCGCCGCGCCAGCCGACGCAATTCGGGAAGACGGGCTCCCCGGACTGAGGCACAGCCTGCCAGCGGAACTGGAGGATGAGCTATGTGGTATCTGCCATTTAGCATCACGCTGACGATACGGAAAAACCGGACAGGCTGGCTAGCCACTGTCCGGTTCAATTTCCACTCGTAAGTAAAAGGTGGCGGGAGTTGACGCTTCCGTCACCACTCCAAAATAATCGGATTTTTGCAGGATTGCAAGGGCGATGTCCGCTCTTCACTGCCCGTTCAACTTGTGCTCCTGCGGTTATTTCTATCCAAAAATGCCGCCGTGCGACACCGTCAAAAACTGCGCCCGCTCGCCCAGTGCCGAAAACATCGCCCGGTCGGTGCCGGTCATGAAGGACTGGCCGCCCAGCCCGTCCACGAGATCGAACAGGGCGGCGCGGCGGCCTTCGTCGAGATGGGCGGCGATTTCGTCGAGCAGCAGGATCGGGGCGTGGCCGGTCATGTTGGCGACCAGGCGGGCATGCGCCAGGATCAGGCCGACCAGCAGCGCCTTCTGCTCACCGGTCGAACAGCGTTCGGCCTCCATGTCCTTTTCCCCGTGGCGGACCAGCAGATCGACGCGGTGCGGGCCGTCCAGCGTGCGGCCCGCAGCGGCGTCGCGGTAGCGGCCGTCCTTCAGCATCGCCAGATAGTCGTCCTCCAGATCTGCGGCCGGCCGCCGGAATTCATCATCGAAAAAGCCGGACAGCGTCAGCGCCGCGGAGGGGAAGGGGGTGATGTCCTGGCTGCCGGCGATCAGGCTTTTGAGCAGGCCGAGCATTTCCTGGCGGGCAAGCGCCATGGCAATGCCGAGTTCGGCCATCTGCGCCTCGATACTGGAGGCCCAGGCAGGATCGAAGCGGGGTTCCGACAACAGCTTGTTACGGCTGCGCATGGCGCGCTCGAAATCGCTGGCGCGGCGTCCATGCGCCGGATCGAGCGACAGCACCAGTCGGTCGAGAAAGCGGCGGCGATCTGCCGATGGGCCGGTGAACAGACCGTCCATCGCCGGCGTCAGCCACAGCACACGCAGGTGGTCGGTGAGTTCGTCGACGGTTTTGGCCGGCGTGCCGTTAAGGCGCAACTTTCGGTTCTGGACCTCGCCTTCGCCATCCGTGCCGGTGCCAATCTTAACCTCGCCATACATGCCGTTGACTTCGGCAAAGATCGAAAAGCCGGCCGGTGCGCCGACGCGGACAATATCCGCATAGGCAGCGCGGCGCAAACCGCGGCCGGGCGAAAGCAGCGACACGGCTTCCATGAGATTGGTCTTGCCGGCGCCGTTGTCGCCGGCCAGCACCACATGCCGGCCGTCGAGATCAAGGGCGATATCCGCATAGTTGCGGAAGTCGGACA
>Ga0247730_1001891_pt1 | contig 10827 bp, 11 predicted proteins | sample UWRJL073202C2_FD_180959 | JGI IMG/M metagenome (GOLD analysis project Ga0247730, IMG submission 180959) | Plant litter microbial communities from Arlington Agricultural Research Station in Wisconsin, United States - UWRJ-L073-202C-2 | ecosystem: Environmental > Terrestrial > Plant litter >...
CGGCATTCCCCCTCGTGACAATCGGCGTGACAAACACCGAAGTCACCAGCAACAGCGATGCAGATGATGGTGCCGCAGACCACGGAATAGACTGCACCTGACTGACAGTCAGGCATGCCCCGGTCATCGCAGTGCTGCTTCAACGCGGCTCAGGATCTCGCGACACTGGTCTCGTCAGCCAACGCAGCCTCCACCCGCCCACCGGTATCGGTGCTCAGGAGGCTAGATCATGAGATGCCCGTGCTCCCGGTCGTAAGGAGCCGCCAGTCCCGCGTTAGAGGACATCCCACAGGTCGCAGGGGCCTTGATCCCTGATAACACTCAGCATTCTTGGCGGGATGACGTGGGGGTGAGGATCGGAGAACGGAAGATGAGGTGACCGACATGGCATTGGTGGGTAGACGCGATGGTCGTAATTTCGGCTATGGCAGGCAATTGAGCTACGCAGGGCCGCAAGCGCTGAAAGACATGTTCGGCGGCGGTCATTACGGCACGGTAAAAGCGCACTGTGATCGGTGGCAGGCATTCGTCAAATGGTGCCGTTCCGAACAGGGGCCCGGTATCAATGATGCGCGGCAGATTGATCGGAAGGTATTGGCCGACTATGCGGCGTATCTGCGCGACGTGGTTGGGCGCGGTGACCTCGCCGTCAGCACCGCACAAAATCGGCTATCCAGCGTTAACAGGACCATGGCGGCGCTTCGCGGTGATCAGTATGTGAAATTGCCCAGCCCGAGCAAGGCGTTGGGTATGCAGCGTATCGGGGTTCGACACTCAGTTCCGCAAGGCCAGGATCGCGAGCAGGTTAAGCAGATAGTCGACACGTTTTGCCGCCATCATCAGCTGCGGGCCGCCGCGATCATTCTGTTAGCGCGAGCCACCGGTATGCGCTTGCGTGAGGCCATCCTGGCTAACCTGCCGCGGCTAAGTCGTGAGGCTAAAGAGTTCGGCAGGATCAACATCCAGGACGGCACCAAAGGCGGCCGCGCTGGCGCCTCGGCGCCACGCTGGATTGCAGTGGACGACCATGTTCGCGACGCGCTTGGGTTTGCATTGCAAGTGTCGCCTGTGGGTAGCCGCAACTTGATTGCACCACACGAAAGCTACCTAAGTCTTCTGCAAGAAATCATCCGCCCAGCGCGGGACATCCTGCATGCACACAACCTCAAAGGCTTCCATGAGCTACGAGCGGCGTACGCATGTGAGCGTTATGAGCAAATAACCCAACACCGCGCGCCTATTAACGGCGGTAAATGCTATCAGTCAGATCAGCACCTTGATCGCGAGGTACGAAGACAAATCAGCTATGAGCTAGGGCACGGACGGATCGATATAGTCGCGGCCTACATTGGGGGCGTACATGAGTAAGCCATTCGATATGGAATTATTCTTAGCTGGCGTACTGACCGGATCACAGGCGACGAGGAAACGCCATTTGCGTCAGGCAAAGATCATCCAGGCTGAAATCGCGGAGCGATGGCAGCGGGAGACGCCCTGGGCTTGGCAGAGAAAGCATGTTGCTTGGTTTCTCGAACATCGCCTAAGCAAGAATAGCGAGGCAACGCGCTATTACTACTTGCTAACTGCACGACTACTTTCGCTACGATTGAAAAAGTCATGGGCATTTTGGATCTAATCGATAGCCCAAGACTTGACATTCAAGTCTTAAGGTAAACCTGCGAGACCAGAACATCTCAAGAGATATTAATCCTTAAAAAACAATACCTAACCTGAGATCCGTTATTTAAACCGCTGCTGGTAGCAAATATTGTCTTTATCACCAATCGATAAAGCCCGAAAACCCTGAGGAATTAATTCCATCAACTTTACATATCCAACTGTACGATCTGGCAGTTCATTATTTTCACCAGTGATGGAGTGGTTGAATAGCCAAGCTTTTCTATTAGGCAGCGAAATACGGCCGAGTGAGACACAATCAAGACGAGCCCATTTTTATCAATAGATGCCATAGAGCATTGAATACGCCTAACAAAGTCCTCTTCACTTTCCACACCAGAGTACCGAGCTAAATTCCTTCTAGCCACCTCATCCTTAACCGTTCCTTCGAGCTCCCCAAAACAGCGCTCCCTCAAACCAGGCAAAATCACAATTTCAGGTGATTTTTTTTGCTTCTCAGCTATAAACTGAGCAGTTTCGTACGCCCTAATCAATGGACTGCTATAGATTTTATCTATAAAAACACCTGAAAGTTCTGCAGCCGCACTTTCGGCTTGGATACGCCCTTCTTTATTAAGAGGGGAATCAATGCTCCCCATCCATAAATTGCTACTATTGTAATCCGTTTGACCATGTCGAACGTACAACATTACAGCTTGCACCCTATATTAAAAAATTAAAGCATTATGAATAGGGTGAGGGCCACTTTCACCATCCGGATATTGTAACTTTAGCCAATTATCCAAGACCTTAGAAAACTCTTTACTTTTTTCTCGCATCTGCAAGAATAAATTGGAATCTGTACGATTACCCTTCGTTACACTTTCCAATATTTCTCTATTTTTTGGGCATTCAATTGTGGCCAAAAAATCTTGGTATATATTAAGAATTTCAGGCGTATGAGCGTTTTTTTCGCCTAAGTCTTGAACCCGCTCAATAACAGTTTTATCCAAAATATCTGCGATCAATTGATTTTTATCTGCCTGAGCGACAAAAGCTGTCTCGGCCACGGAGATCACACCACCAAAATATAGAAGCTTGCGGGAAAAACGAAGCTTAACATTCCGAAGCCCCCACGACTTACTATTTTCAGAAACTTTAAATTCGAAATCAGTAGCAATCGTTCTATAATAACGGATTACATCATTGAGGAGAAATCGAGATATTTGCTTCTCTGGGTCCCCCGCCTTGATATACTTGTTTAATAGGTCTGTTCGGTACGCTTTAAAGCGTTCTTCCCCGTACAGCCACTTACCTTCAAGAAGGAACAACATTCGCCGAGTCAGCAGAACATTGAGATCCTTGTCCCCACCAAGATTCTGTAACATCTCACTAAAATTTACGACTGCTTCAGAGCCGAAAGTCCCGGTATCCCCGGCAGTCTTCTTTATATAATTATCAACCACACCCTGAATGGATTTTTTTTCCTCATGCAAGCTATCTTCAGACTTATCAGAATCAAAGAATATGAACAGATCAAGATCTGACTCTGCCGAAGCCTCACCTCGACCAAAAGAGCCAGTTGTAACTATAGTCAATCTATCTTTGAACTCACTTCCTGAGAGTGCCGAATCAAGATCCTTCCTCAAAGAATTGATTACATTCGCAGAGTACTTATACGCTGCGTCTATAGACTTGAATTCCGAAAACCTTTCAATGCTCATTGATAATTCCATTTAACTTCAGTGAGTGCTGCCTATTATCAGGCTCGACTTTTATGTCAAAACTTTTAATCTTTTTCTCTTTCTTGCAGCCATATCGAGTATTGTCATCTCGATCAGGCAACACAAAGTACTTCCTATGAACAAAGCTTACTTGAGCATTTGAGAACCAACTTGGTGCAGATCTTTTTTTCAATATGCTATTCAAGCGAGCAAATAAAGGCTTATGTGTCTGCTGCCAACTTTTCTCGCTTTTGTACAGATCGTCTTCACTCAAACAAACTGACGACTCCAGAAAAAAAATCTCACTAGTCTTGTCGGATACAAGGCCAATCTCATCATTAATCAAACCTGAATAAACCCGCTCTTTCATCATCCAGAAATCGTCTAAAATTCTGTGATCTTTCGACGGAGTACTGATAAACGAAGCACGCGCAATAGCTAACGTTGAATGAGCTGAAGAAAAGCCAGTGAAATAGGTATGCGAACGAGTAATGCCGTCAATTGTATCTATATTTATAGGACTATAAAATAGATCACCACCATCTTCCTGGGAAGCTTTCATATTCAACAATGAATGAATAAAGCTCAGGTCGCAGTACTTTTTAAGGTCCAGGCTAAGATCTTTGCCAAGCTGTTGCTTCCCATCAATTATCTGCTCGCCCGCTTCGTGGTGCCCGTATCCTATTTTCTTTTTTATTAGTGGTTCAGCGCTATGTGACAGTGGCGCGTGCCCTATATCATGTAAAAGCGCTGCAATTACTAAATGCCTCTTTAGGTCAGGTGCATAATTACGTTTTTCTGCAACATATGCAGCGAGTGCCGCCACATGCAAAGAATGTTCAGCACGACTTCTATTTTTTTTGGAAATTTTTTCAGTGCCTGGATGTGTGTAATCTAGCGCACCAAGAAAAGATATATCGTACAGCCTTTTAAAAGCTTTGGATTGCAAAATAAGAGACATGACATCATCATTTACTACTGTATTAATCCAATAGTAAATTGTATCAGGGTCGTCTGTGGCAGCCGGCCACATTGCGATACTGTCAAACAACTTATGCATCATACTTCAACAGTCGAAGCAAGCGATGGACGGTAATCATAATTCACCTCGGAAAGAGACTCCTTTGAGTATATGTCATGATCTGTCATTAGGCCTCTCGGTCTAAGAAACTCGATGCTAGATTGAGCAGCCAACCCTTGCCTGCAAAGCTTACCAGCATCTACAAAGCCTTCCATTATCACACACATCCCATCCTCATCGCCCTAAATTATCAATTCTTCACGTGCCGCCTGTCAAAAAAATTACGCCCCAAAGCCACGATGGAGATCTCCTACCGTTAGCCGTCCAGGATTTCCCGAGCTGCCCCTAAGACCTTTAAAAAAATCTATAAAAATTAGTGAGTTATGCTGCAGCAGCATCTAAATTCCATGCATTTCTACAGATCTAAATAGCTACAAATGGCTGGCCTACTGGTAACGATCAGCGTCACAGGGTTGCAGGCTACCGGCGCGATGCAATGCAACCCGCCCCACACCTACGTTTTAGAAGTCCTGGTAGCTTTCAAATCGTAATTATTTGAAATGGCACAACCGAAAGGGCGGTTGTATCAGGATAGTTTTAGGGATAGAACTACATAAATTAATTTTAAATTGCTAATGAATATAGGTAGTTATGCTATTTTTCGACTCTTGGTGCCGCACCATACAAAACAAGGGCTTGCAGCGATGCAGGCCTTTTGTCTATCCGCTAAACGTAACAAGCGACGTAACAAGCGTTGAAATACTGTTTATACAGCCAGTATTGACTTTTGCATTAGCAGACAAATACCCAACGTGCTAACGTAAGAACTCAGCTCAACAATTCATCGTTGAGACTGAAGAAGCCCAGAGACGAAGGCTTTTTCGTAGCAGAGAGTTGAAGGACTCAGCTCCTAGGAGGCACTTATGCATTCAGCACTGCAGATCGCAAACGAAATCATCCGGAGGGGCGCAGCCGAGACCCCCAGGCTTTTCCACCCCAATGCAATTGCTAAAGCTGGTTTACCTCTGCCATGGCTGGATGCTGGGCTGTATGGCAGACCTCTTATTAAGGAAGACGTACGGCGTGGAAATACGGCCCAGTCATTCCTGATCTGTATTAAAGCCTGAAGATTTACCGCGACGGGCAGGTACCAAGGCCATTGGCTGCCTCCCCATGCCCGCTTGACGTATACGAGTCGACGATGGTTGATCAGGTTATACAGATGTACGGCGCTCAATCTGGAATTGCCCTTTCCCAGATAACCCTTGCACCAAATACACCTTGGTCCCTTACCTTCCAGGGCAATACGCTTGGACAGGTAATTTCGAATGATCTGATCATGGATCACTATCAGCGTATCTACAGGGAACGTACGCAACATGCAGCAGCCGCCGCTGGATAATCCGCTAGGGGCTCCTGGTATTATCAATATCCCGGCCCTGCATTACCGCTGCCAACCTTACCCTCTGATATGGGCATGTCGTCACAAGAGGCAATGGGCTTTGCTGAGGGGGACCTCGATAAAAAAGCTGCTGAAACGAAGCACGGACGAGACGAGCGTTTCCGCGATCACCTCTCGAACGCTCGAATTGGCGTGTTTTGGTTGCTAGTAGTAGCGTTCATGGGGATGTTGATGGTCTTGCTGATTCATTAAGTTACTCCATGGTGCTTTCTCAGCCAAACCCAGCTGGATACTATCAAAACTATAATCGGTACCGCGCTTGCCTCTAAGCTATTTGCATAGCAGGCAAAGCACATTTAAAAGCACCCTTCTAATGCCCATTTCTGATGTGGCATATGCTAACAATGGCATTTGCCTGTGAAAGCGGACTACGACGGGGGCTTTGTCAGCGCACTACAGCTTGCAGCGACAAGTCTTTGGAAAAGGGCGCGGCAATAGCTTTCATAAGATATTTGCTTTAGGTCAAAATTTCCCAACCCAGGGAATCTCGGGGTTCTCCATGCCCTTAAAGTCTCAATTGACACATGGCGAAATGACTGGCGTACTGACGAACCACATGGACGGGGATAGTGATCATGGTAATTTTCGTTGCTGGAGTGCATGGCGTCGGTAAGACGTACCTATGCGAGAGCTTTACGGCAAAAACTGGAATTAAACATTCGAGTGCCAGCACCCTAATAAAGAACGAGCTAAAGACTGTAAACTGGGAATCAAACAAACTCGTTTCAGGCATTGATTCCAACCAAGCAGCGCTTACCAAAGCGGTCGACCGCTTAACGGAAAATGGTTCCAAGCTATTACTTGATGGCCACTTTGTACTCAAAGGCCTAGACGGGAACCTCGTCCAAGTAGGCGAAAATACATTTAAAGAACTTCACCTATCGGCGATTATACTGATAGAAGCACCATCTAACTTAATAGTAGAGCGACTCCTTGCAAGAGATAAAAACTCTAACGTGGGAGATATTTCCACATTCATAAAAGCCGAAAGGGATAGGGCAAGCTTTATAAGCTTGCTTCTAAATATACCGCTATTGATTTTGGACCAGCCAAGCGATCAAAGTTTTCAATTACTCATAGCGGATCTTTTCGAAATCCATCTAGAGCAGGAAGCATAATAGTGGAACTTATCCAGAAAAAATTTAAATTTGTGAATTTGGGCGACCCCTTTTTTGCATCGTTTGTAAATGACTATAAGGAGTTCTCTCAGTGGTTTACCAAAAAGGCGGAAGAGAGAGCTTATATATTTGAAGACGAAATTGGAAATGTTAATGGCTTCCTTTATCTGAAGCCAGAAGACGGCCCTTTGAATGACGTAGTGCCGGCACTGCCGAACAAGAATCGGCTCAAGGTCGGAACCATGAAAATCAACGCTCACGGTACAAAACTTGGTGAGCGCTTTATCAAAAAGATATTCGACCATGCGCTACATAACAAAGTTAGCGAAATATACGTAACTGTATTTCCTGCGCATCAAGCGCTTATATCGCTGTTTTCGAGGTATGGATTCTCAAAAGTGGCTGAGAAGCATACCTCAAATGGAACCGAGCATGTACTCGTAAAAGACCTGACCCAACTTCAAAATTCCTTGGTGAAGTCGTATCCGCTAGCAGACTTATCGAACAAAAATTTTTACTTGTTGTCGATAAATCCACAATGGCACACCAGATTGCTTCCTGACTCCATTCTTAGAAACGAAGACGCTGACATTATTGAGGATATTTCCCATACCAACAGCATTCACAAAGTTTACCTTGCAGCGATGAACGGTATGGAAATTCTTCGGCCTGGTGATATCCTTGTAATCTATAGAACTACGGATGGAGCAGGCCCTGCGCACTACCGCTCTGTTGCGACATCTGTGGGCGTTGTCGAGGAATACAGATCAATTCATTCCTTTGCTTCACAGGATGAATTTATGAAGTATTGCCAGCCCTACAGTGTGTTTAGCGATGCGGAGCTTCACCAGTTTTGGGCTCGTAAAAAATATCCACATGTTTTTCGCTTTACGTATAATGCTGCTCTAAAACGTCGTGTCACGCGGGGAGAAATGATTGAGCAGTTTGGCATGGATCCAAATGCGTATTGGGGATTTATGAGATTGACGCGAGACCAGTTTAACTCTATCGCACAGGCGGGCAAACTAGATGAAAGTATTATTATCAATTAAGCCTGAATATGCGGAAAAGATTTTGCTCGGCGAGAAAAAATTTGAATTCAGGAAGTCTGTGTTTAAAAATCCGGAGGTAAGGACCGTTGTTATATATGCCACTATGCCTATCGGAAAAGTAATAGGAGAGTTCGATTTCGATGAAGTGCTATCAGATGAGCCCAAGGAAATTTGGTCTCTAACATCCAAATTCTCGGGCATCACGAAGAAATTCTTCAACGAGTATTTTGACGGAAGGAAATTGGCGCATGCAATAAAAGTTGGCACGGTCCGAAGGTACGAAACGCCCATGAGTTTGAAGGCTTTTGTTCCTAGCGGTGCGGCGCCTCAATCTTTTTGCTACATAAAAGACGCTTAATTCGTTGCAGCCCAACAAACTTGATATCATCAAGCCCGCTTAAGTTCGGGCTTTTTAATGCACGAAGGTAAAGTAGTTGGAGACTCACGGCGCATACCGTTGAGGACCTCGGAAGCTCACTGCGAGCGCCTTCCCTACTCCGTTTCTCAATCAAAATTATAGACTCAGGCGCACGAGAACGAGCAGAGCATGTCGAGTGGTAGTTAAGGTCACGCGAGCCTGAGCGAGGAAAAAAGTTACCCTACCACTCCTAGCGCCTTCCGTTTTCGATTGACCCACGGGAAACCAGTATTTTAGGTAAGTTGACGTCTCAGTCTTCTGAAACCCTCTGAATTCAAAGCCTATAAGATTGGTTTAAGTAATTTTTACAGTTAAATATAGTAAGTGCCTTACCTTTTGATATGGTGATGAACCAAAAATAGAATATCTATAAAAATCAAAGAGTTATAAAAAGGTTACTGCCTTCATTACTTCCAAAAGCCAGTCCAGAGTATTGCTCAGCACCGCATCGCACGTGGCCTGTAACGGTGCTTCAGGCAGGCCAAACAGTTATTATCACTTCCCCATGGTTGACCTGAAAACAGCTCTGTCAGATCGGGCCTTTGGTGGCCTGTAAAAAGGTGGGCCTTGTAGGGATATGTAGGGGTTCCTCCACTTGGCATCGCGCAGGAACGACCCGGCCGGCGTTGTGCTGATCAAAAAAGGGGCCAGATTTATTTCTATAAAAATAAATCCGCCTCCTATAAGCTTCGGATTATATACTTGTGGGAAGTGTGGTATGCCTAGCAGACAAACTAAGACTAGATAATGATTGGAAAATAATTTATGTGTTCTGCGGATAAAATCAGACAAGGGAAGCTCCCTCATGAAATCACGCTCTCGAAGCATGCTGGATAAATCCATATCCGCAATGCTATCGGCTATGGAAATCTATAACAAACCAGACTTCAAGTATAGGGAGGAAAGCTTTTCAATACTGTGCATAAACGCATGGGAGTTACTATTTAAAGCAAAAATACTTAGCCTGTCGAGTAATAAAATTGCATCACTCTATGCTATGGAGTATCGAACCCTTAAAAGTGGCGATAAATCTAAGCTAGCGAGACCACGCACCAATCGGACTGGAAATCCAATGTCCATTAGTCTGTTCGAAGCATTTCGAATAATAACCGAGGATTTTGGAAGCGAGATAGATAAAGCTGTTATTGACAATGTTACAGCACTAACCGAAATCAGGGATAACGCCATTCACTTTATCAATGACGATATTACGCTCAGCGTTAAAATACAAGAACTAGGTAGCGCATCTTTGCAAAACTATGCGTACCTCGTAAAGAGCTGGCATGGAGATATCCTTAACAAATATAACTTTTATTTGATGCCTATTTCATTTTTCAGGGGGTTTGATGAAGCTCCAGGCGTACTACTTAATCCAAAAGAGAAAAAAGTCCTGGAGTATATTAGGCTAGCCGAAAAAAATTATGATAACAGTGATGTCGGGATTTACAATCTGACATTGAGAGTCGATATAAAGCTCCAAAAGGTCAAAAGCGATGCAGCCATACCTATTCAGTATTCGACCGATAGCAGCGCTACTAAAATAATAATTACCGAACTAGATATATCCGAAAAATATCCTTGGGACTATAAAAACCTTACTACGAGACTTTCTCGACGTTTCAAAGACTTTAAACAGAACAAGAGCTATCACGCGATACGCAAATTATTGGAGACGGATGAAAAGTTTGCTCATAAGCGGTATCTTACCCCTGGCAGTACTACCGGTATTCCCAAGATTTTCTACAACCCAAATATTCTTAAAGAGTTTGATGCTCATTATGAAAAAAATTAGTCCGCACTCAGTTAGACGCATAACGAAATTTGATACGCACCTAATTGGTCGGTCTATTTTTGACCTGCAGGGGTTCGGCCTGCGAAACCTTCAGATAGATTGCTGCACGCAACTCCACAGATCAAAGCATATCATCACGCCTTATTGTTCCCTGATTTGATTCCACCGACGGCAATAGCTAAATGAATTATTTATAGTTACCAGTTGAGGTCCGTCGGTTTTCCAACCAGTTCGAGAGCCGCAGAAAGTCTGGCCTCGCAGCAAGCCACCGTTCGTCTGGTCTCGGCACCAAGATTTAGCAAGAGAGGCTCACCGAAAGGTTGGCCTTTGTTTGTTCGTGCCGAATTTGCTGCCGACGGGTATGCCGACAATCCTGTAGAAGTGAGCTTGCTCGCGAAGGCATCCTCCGCCACACCACCGCGTACCTGGCACCCAACCCACACAAAAAGTCCCAAATCCCGTAGGACGCTTCTGAAATTAAGCGATATGCTCCGCGCGTCTTGCGACGCCTCAGACCACGGCATAGCCTCTCCCCGTCGCTGCTCACAGCGACCGGTTTTGACAGGCCGTATCAATCGAGGCGCGACATTCGCCAGACAGCCAGCGTGCTTTAAATAGCTGGT
>Ga0247730_1001893_pt1 | contig 10808 bp, 13 predicted proteins | sample UWRJL073202C2_FD_180959 | JGI IMG/M metagenome (GOLD analysis project Ga0247730, IMG submission 180959) | Plant litter microbial communities from Arlington Agricultural Research Station in Wisconsin, United States - UWRJ-L073-202C-2 | ecosystem: Environmental > Terrestrial > Plant litter >...
CCGCTTCATCCCAGAGTTCTGTCCATTCAGATAATTGACCTTCACTATCTTCAGCACCCTCGATGGATGCAGTTAAGATCGTCTTGACATAGAGTTGCCACCAGTCCTCTTTGATAGACGTTCGCAGGGTACGTCCAGAGAAGCGACTCTTCACTCTCTTCTCCAACATGTTGATGACATCAACGCGGCTGGTCACCCCAACCACAGCGAGCCCTTTGCCAGAGGACGATTTGGCCTGGACAGTATCAAGCAGACAGTAAAGTAGAGACTGTCGGGGGTGCAAGGCAAACAGCTCGAACGCATCGAGAATGATGATCGAAGGTCGTTCTAACGTGGGGAGGGCTGCAATAAGGGTCGACAGATACGTGTTGGTTGCGAGTGTTAGCTCGGAATCGTCTCCAGCCTCCTCGTCTTCATCTTCTTGCATATTCTGAAGGAGAGAGCTGCCAGTTTGTTCAAATAACTGACGCGCAATCTCACGCAGAGCTTGTCTGTCGTTCTGTTGCACCCAGCCAGAAAGCCTAATAATAATAGGCATATTGTTTGGTTGGGACTTTGTTATCTCAGAAATACAGTTGTTCAATACCTGCACAATAAGCAACGTTCTCAGCAGTTTATATAACAGAATGTCAAAGACAGACTTACGTGTGTTTTCCCACTTCCAACAGGGCCCAAGAGCAAACAGCTGTTTCCCTCGTTTCGATTAACTGTCCCATGGAATAGTTCTGTTAGTTGGAGCATGGCCACATCATTCGTTGAGTCCTCATCTGCATCAGCATCGGCAATTACGCCAGGGTCACGCACACTATGCATGATAACTGCTTTCTGTTTCTTCCAGCATTGTATGAGATGGGCTGGGACACCTTTTGTCAGCTTTCGCTTTGAAGGCGAAGGTTTAGTGGGGGATTTTGGATTAGGAGCAAGGGGTTTCTTGGCTGGTGTATGTGGGATTTCTGGAAGGCGAGGAGGGGAAGAGGCAACAGGGGAGGCAACGCGCCGCTTCTTGGGCGAAGTTGGTAAATCGACAGGCTCAGAGGTCGATATAAGAGGATATGGTTCTGCTACGGATGGATTATCCTTTCGCTTCGCGCTCACGCGCGTCGCTTTTGTGGTTGGAAGCTTAGAAGGAATCGACGCGTTTAGCTGGTCCTGTATGCTGGATACATGCTTGGAGGTGTGTGCAGATATATTCTCTTGAGCATGTGATAGAGCAAGTCTTGTTCTTTTAGCTGGAGAGGGGGATGGGGATCTTGACTTCGGTGGACGTGTTGTGGACAGACGCGGTAATGTATCCAGCTCATCTGCTGACTCGTTCTCTGACGGAAGCCCAGCAGGTTCCTCTGCTTCTGCCGCAAGTAGCTCGTTGTCCCGTTTTCTTCGCCTCTTACTAGGGCTGCTGCCATAGGTCCTTGTGACTTTCGGAGTTCGCGGTATTGTCGAGGATGTGGCTACAGAAGAGCGGGCGAGTTTCTGAGGAGACGCAGATGTAGAAGAGCGCGTCGGTCGCGTCGGAGTCGAAGTAGATGCCTTTCTCTTAGGTGCCATGAGTACGGAAACGCAGTTGTGGTCGTGGTACAAGGTGAACTGTGGACGGATAGGCCATACGCGTGATGTCACATGCTATTATCAGACATTGGACAAGGAAAACCAAATTTGGAACGTCGTAAATTTCACGCTACACCAGAACCAACTAAATAACGGGTTTGCTAGATATATTATACATTTGTAGTAGGAAAGAAATTGCCCAATGCAAGATTTCAAGTGTGAGAAGACATCGAAAATCTTTTGAAAGTATAGCTGGAAAGACCAGGAATCAATGTCGAATCCGCTTTTCCAACCAAGAGAGACGCACCCCAAGAAAGCTAAGTCTTTGCCGGAATTTCCACCTGCCTGTGGCGCCTCCTCGGGTGCTTGGTCTATTTCGTCCGTCGGGAAATATGAGGTGTCTGTCATCGACTTGAGATGTGGCACAAATGGAGCGTCAATCTGCCTGATAGTAGTCCAATCCACGCCATAAAAGAAGTGATGCTTCATAATCTGTTCGCTCCCCAATCTCCTGTCTGCAGAGGTAAGTAATCTGCTTGAAAAGTAAGCATTGAAGACTGGATATAGGGTGATCTAAAACACACCGCCGAACTATATCCTCAGCTTCCTGACTGAGATGAACATCGTCAGGGAATGCCAGATGTTCCTGCCACCTTACAATCTTCTGATATGTATCTGTTGTATTCTCGCTGCAAAATGGGGGATATCCCACGAGGCACTCAAACATGATGGCCCCAAGAGACCACCAGTCGCACGCTTCATCGTATCCTGTTTGCTGAAAGATCTCGGGAGCAATGTAGTCTGGAGTTCCTACAGTAGAATAGGCCTGTGAGGCTTTAGCTAATGTTCCTCCAGAGCGAAGGAAAGTACCGTACCAACTTCCTGCGATTTGCCTTCCATGTAGCAATTGTGTCTTTGTTTGACATGGTAAGATTGATAGAATTGACCATGACACTGTTTCTTGCGGCTTGCGCAGTCGATTGGCGGTTGGGGTTTTGAGCATTGTCAAGGAGGCGCTGATAGTAGGCCGAGTCGTGTTGCTTGTGAAAGCCAGTTGACAATCCAAAGTCACTGAGCTTTACATGCCCATCTTTGTCTCTGTAGAAATATCGTCAACACCAATGCACAATATTAATACCTCTTGCAGGAGCCTTACATAAGGATGTTGTCCGGCTTGATATCTCTGGAATAAACAGTAAACTTGTGTTTTCAGGGGTGAAAGGATAAATCTCGCCTGTGAATGAACCCTAATTTATGTACAGCAGCAATCGCCAGCACACATTCGGCCATATAGAAACGGGTGACATCTTCTGAGAACGTATCGTACTTAATGAGCATCTGAAGGGAGACGATGTCAATATTGGGACGGGATCCGAGCAGGTAGCACGCACTGTCATCAGGTCACCTCCTGGAAGAAACTCCATGATAAGATACAGGTATGAAGGGTCTTGGAAAGAATAGAATAGCTGCACGACCCATGCAGAGTTCGACTCGGCAAGCACGTCTCGTTCCGCGCGAACATGAGCAAGCTTGCAATCGAGATCAGCCATGCAGAAAGTATACAAGTGAAATATTTCGCACACCTGATCTTTCTTCAACATCTCGTCTTTCTTCAAAGTTTTCATGGCATAGATTTTCCCGGTATCCGTCTTTTGAACCAGTCTGACTTCTCCGAATGCACCTTTTCCGATAACTTTGACCGTCCGGAAGTCATCTGTGTGAGGTGCTTCAGCGTCGCGTAGCCAGGCAATGAAGGGGTCACTGACCAAGTCCAAGCTTGGTTCTTCGCAAACGCAGAAATGTAGACTCCTTCCTTCCCAGCTGGAGTAGCTGGCGTTGTTTTCTTTCCTCTGACGTTAGGTTGTCTGTCTGGAGCCGCCGTTCCAACTCAACACGCCTGTATTGATGTGATACCGTGTCAGTACTACACTACTAGAGCACAGAAATTATTATATGCCTGGTGTTTCGTTCAATAGCAGAGTCAACAGCTACTTTATAAAAGTGCTCAAGCTTCATTTGGGCTGCCTTCGCGCGTGGTACGGCCTCGTCTGAAAATCCCGAGGTAGAGCGGTCGAAGTAGACATAGTCGGCAGGCTTTCCGTTAGATGCTGGAGCCGGAGTTGCATTGGCTGCAGATCTAGAAGAAGAGGAAGTTCCAGAGGCTGAACGAGCGGAATACTGAGGTCGACCAGACATGTAACGAGGAAGTAGCGAGTTAAAGCAGAAGGAGATCACGTGCGAAGATGTGCCTCTTTTGGGGGTTCCGTTGGGCATCCTTTACGCCGTACTCTTTTCCCACCACCACCTGTTTGTTTCCCAACCACCATTACTAACTATTATTCCGGCTTCCCCGTCACGACTAACGACGCATTCAATGAACACCCGCAAATCCATGAAGAATCTGCTCGCTTCGTTACGGAAGAAACCCAAGAGGTGAGCAACCAATGCATCGCGAGCAGAGTGTAGTACACGACCATCGGGCTCTTTAAACCCGCTTATGTACTCATGGTCAATCTTGTTGCTCGATTTCTCCTATTGCCACTTTTCCAAATCTGCAGAAACTGACCTCGTTGTTCTGTCTTGTAGCATCAACTCCACCGCTGACGACTCATCACACCGTCGCCAGTCACTACCAGACTTACCCTCGGAAATCTGGATAGCGGTTATCAGAGAGGCAACATTGATGTCGCCAGACCCCTTGGACACTTCCAGCGCAGTATCCTTCCTCGATTCCCCCCATTCACACCTTCAACACTCTCACTACCGACACATGATACGTCGCAAGATGCAATACGCGCTTGTGAGCCAGTCATGGAACACCTTTGCATCCGAGTTCCTGTACGAGTTTGTATGGATTAGCAATGCAGTGGAGGCGGAGAAGCTGGCTCGCACGCTGTCCAGCTCGGCGCCCCAGTGCCGTGGAGCTTTGTATGGAACATACATTCGACGCCTTCACATACAGACTTCCATGCTAAACCGGTGCAACCCCGCACATCTACGAACCATTCTTGACTACTCTTCGCGGCTGGTCGTATATTCTGACCATCGGTCAGTTCGACGGAATCTACTGGAAGAGAAGCACAATCCTTCATCTAGCCCAGCCCAGCTCTTTTCGACCCTCGCGCGACCCAATAACTCACTTCGTCGTTTGTCGTGGACGAATTACGACGATTTTTCCTTCCATGTGCATATGTCACCCGCGCTCGATACCATTGCCATGAATCTCGAGTTCCTTGAACTCAGTCTTAGCACAACCGATCTTCATTCTCTGACCCAGGCGCCTTCGTCGCCCAATCACCCCCTTACCGCACTCTCCCTTCCATCCCTCAAGACCTTGAAGGTCACCCTGGATAACGCAACATTTGCCGTCCTAGCGGCATGGGACTTGCCGCTATTGCAGAACCTTTCCGTTTTGTCAGCTGACTTCTCATATGCGGGGCCTGGATTCTCGCAGTTCTTCCTCGTTCACGGACCGAAAGTCACCCAGTTGGAATTCGGGCACTCCTCTTCCAGCATCGAAGAGCACTACCTCACAGAATCCCCCGCCAATTCCAACAGACATCACAGTATACCACTCGCAGCATGGTGTCCAAACCTGCGTGAGTTCATATGTAGTGCGGACGCCGAGTGGAATTGGGAGAACCCTGATTGGATTGCTCCGCATGTCCTACTGCCTACTCATCCAGCCCTGGAGTTCATAGGTATCAGGGATTTAGATAAACGGCTCTTGGATGACCTTGGCCTGGCAAGAGGCCGTGACTTGGATGACGATTCGCCCTTGTTCATGCTCCTGCAGCAGATTGGTAGCCTTCTCAGGGAGGAGGCCTTCCCTTCTCTGCGGTATATCCGAGATCTCAGTCAGGGCAGCGACATCATGCGCCGTTGTCGTCCGCAAGGCCGCATGCTCCGCTTTTGGGCTAAGGTCGTGGAACGATGTAGCCAGCGTGGAGTATGGCTGGAAGACTGCCTGGGGATCAATGTTACGAAAAGAAATCTCTTGCGTTATGGTGCTGAGGATGTTGAGGTTAGTTGCAATTAGGCCACCCATTCTTTTTTTCTCCACGAGTCCCCTTACTAGGTTCCATGTATCTTTCATCCATTGGTTACTTTTATATCTTGGTTCTGCTAACTAGCGATATACTTACGAGCGTACGGCATATGATGATACACTCTCATCGACCGTTTCCTCCCCTTTTCCAGACTTCAGTTAAGCTAGTCGTGTTATATATGGGCCAGCGTAGCCTGGAAGAATGTATACTACAGTAGTGGGAAAATGAAGCGACAACCTGAATGTATGTGTAGTGTTACTCCTCGTCAGGAGAGGAGCCAGCATAGCCGCTGTCCCCAAACGAAGGTATAATGGAACTCGAATTTCTGCGGCCTTCGCCAGGGAATGGCAATTCTTCGGATTCCATAGAGCTATCACTGCTCCAACCCAAATCGTGACTACTTCGCTTGGATAAAGAAGCAAACGAGACGTTGCTCCTGGGAGTCCGTGGGCTATCCGGAGTGGACATTGCAGATAAGCCGTGTATGTTGGTGAGGCTACTTCGCGCTCGTCGGGGTGTTGGGCGCAGAGTAGAGGGTTCCTCTGATTTAGGAAGGCCAAACGAATTCTGGCCGCGACGACGTCTAGTTATGCTAGGTCCCTCACCAGTCGACGATGGCTCGGAGTCTACAGACACTGGTTGGTTGTCCTCCGATTCTTCGACTGGAGCAATAGCAGCAATCCCATCATCGGCAGGGGGAAGAGGTCCACTGGCTGGAGGGCGAGCAGTCTTCGCTCGAGAGGATCTCCGTATGGCTTTCCGTCCAAGGAAGATCTGCTTCTCGAGTCTTGCACGGTTCTCGATCATGTGAAGCTATTCTCTTATGAGACTATGAGAGCGAGGACAGGCCCGGAGCGGACTAACCTTCGGCCATGTTACGATTTGTCCAACATTGAGCATCCTTTCGAGCTCAGCGGGATCCGGGTCACTTAAAATTCGGATCCAGTCCCAGAACCTCGTACGTGGCCAAATCCTGTGACATTTCATCAGCTATGCTACACGCATCATCTAGAGAAAAGAGCAACATACGTTATCGCGCCATCGAATTTCTGGAGGAATACACTCGACCAGTCCTGTCCTAGCAACTGGGGAAGAAGCTCAAGGTCTCTTATGACTTTGAAATTCTTGGTTAATTCGTGTTTTAACCATTGCTCGCCAGCAGACAGTAGGAAGTTGCCCCTCCATCCTATCTCTTGGTTAAGTACAAAAAGCAGGAGAACAGTATTTCAGCGTACCTTTCCCTTTCCGATGCGCAACCGGCTTCCCGGCAGATCCTCTTGGCGCGAAGAAAAAGAGGTGGACATGCGGGTTCACTTGAGATACAACCGGGTGCGTTACATTGAAGTACAAGTTCAGGGCTTGCACAGGTATGTCCACCCTAACACCCTACTTCAATTATCTGCAAGAGCATAATGAAAATGAACACACCTCAGAGATCCATCCTTGAATTTGCTCCCCCAATTCCAGGGCGCAAGACTACCATCTTTCAGTTTCTGCATTAGAACAACTGGATTCAAAATTCCTGGTACCGCTATGAAAGCAAAACTGTCAATTCATGAATCCACAAGAACCAGCGACCAGCTTACCTGCCGATGCAATAAGTGCGGTCCATATAACAGTATCAGGCTACCCTGAATATCAGTATATGTTTCCTAATACCCAAGCTTAGTACGCACCGCTGTAACGTAGTTTAGAAGCTTGGTCGGACTATGTTGGTCTGCTGGTATGACCGATACGTTCAGGATGCGCCCCGTCCGCAGATATGCTTCTTTGAATGTCATTGATCCACGCGTGAAAAAAGTACACTGTTGGACAACCGTCAGTGAACGATCATCAACAGCTGCAAGGTTCAAGGAGACGTACTTTTCTGGCCCATCTAGATGGACGTAGAAAATCAGCATTGCTAGAAGAGACATGTCGGTCGACTTACAGAATGCTATCAAATCGAGCACCTGTTTTCCAAACCCGCTTCAGCCAAACTCTCCACGACTCCTCACAAGCTGTGATCTTGTTTGCCAGCTCTGGGACCAACAGTTGCTTCAGTTCAGCGTCTGTGCGTGTGCACGTCAAAGCCGCTATTAAACCTCCTGCACTGGTGCCGGTGATCACACGGGGTAAGAGACCAGCCTCAAGGAACGCTTTCACCACCCCAAAATGATCTGACATATTACTTTGAGTGAGAGCGCAAGCTACGAAGATAAATTAGGAGCATACAGTAGCCAAATGAGGCACCACCTGAGAGGCAAAGCGCTGAAATGCCTGCGCGCAACATTAACCAAAATTCCCTAGGTCGCCAGCAGAGCCATACCATAGTTTGTGTTGGCACTTCGGAAGAACCGTTTCTTCTCGTCCAGTGAAAGGTCTGGGGTTTCCCGTATAAACTGGAGGGCCCTCTCCTGCTCGTCGACGTATGCTGGTGGTGATCGAGCGGTCAGAGCGTCCCTAAAAATCTTGCGTTAGGACTTACATTCGACTAAATCCTTCGTTCCATAGAACGTCTGGGGGTCATCAAGTATTAAGCCTTCATATCTCCCAAGCCGATGATGAACTTACTTCGCTATAAATTCTGTTTCATACATTAGTAATGCACGCCAAGTAAACAATATATAGGCTTGACTCACCTTGACGATTCGACACCACCAAAGTTGGCTCGTATACACGTCTCGAGGACACCTAAGCAGCCTCTCGCATCGTTGTTCTCACGCAGGCTCTTTAACGATCGTCGGACCTAGGAAAGCGTTCAATACGACTTATGCTGCTGAGTGTGAGGATAGCCAGCTACCTTCTTAATAAGAAGATAATCGTAGTAAGGGTCCTCCTCGACTTTCTTCCACTCCTCAAACTCAAGGTATTCGTCCAAAGCATGAGCAGCCTCTTTCCACTCCTGTTGACACACATCAATTGGGGCCAAAGCAGTTGAGCTACAGACGCACATCGTATGTCTGTGAGGCTCGTAGACGCTTTCGAAGCTTGCCTTTCTTTCCCCTCCCTGAGCAAGCCATAGTCTATAATCCAAACTCGCCTGGACATCTGGCAGGGACTTACAGGCTGAAATCCACTCCTTTCCGTTCACGAGTTGCCGAATGAGCACATAGAAACCAAACTCGAATGCAATAAATAGGAAGATTACGCCCTTTTGGTTGTGTCAGCATGTATGCAAAGGCACAGCAGGGTGGGCTCACGAGTAGTGGCCATCGTAGTAGCAAGTACATCCAATCACGACGCCTGTTTATTCGGTTTTTCTTGTCTCGTCTGCAAAAGACTCTCAGTGTCTTCTGTAATCTCAGATGGAATGTGACACGCACCTTTTCACTCTGACATTCACTGGTGCGAAGTCAGAGAGTGCAGACACTTTCCGCACGCGATGGGCATTGGCGCTATGCAATATTGGAGAATCTGGTGCTGCAGGTGATGTTGGCCCTTCTCTTCTCAGTTCCGGATAGTCGTCTGCATGCAGTGCATTATAAAATGCTTCGATATGCCTAGACTGAGAATCAACACGAACTCATTGTTTAAGTTTCCGAACACCTGCCACGCACGCCTCGTTCACATAGTCGATGTCGAATGGGCCGATAGCTTCTTGGGGAGCATCTCTATCGTCTCTATTCCGACCGTGAGTAGACGTGGAAGCCATGATCAGTCTAAGGGAGAGGGGTGGTGGTGGTTGGGGAGAGAGGTATGAGGTGGGTCCGGGTGGTGCGGTGCGGGGTCCGTCCTAACTTCTGACATCACGGCCTGCAGGTTCGACGAGTGACTGGCTTCAAGCTTTCAAGCTTCTCGCACTGAAGATGTATCGATACAAGCCCAGATTCTCCGTATAATGGTCCTATATATACAGGCACTGAAGACTCGAAGCACCTAGAATGCAAGCAAGGTTCAGGACTGTACAGTCTTATCATCCATTATTGGCACGACTGGCTGTCCCTCTGCAAGTTGGAGGTGATCCAACTCTTACGATTAATTTTGAGAATTACATTACATTGCGTGCACAAGAGGCTTTTTCTCAAACTGATGATCAATCGTGGTTGTATCTATAACAGTGAGCCATGGTGAGCACTGTATCTGCTCGCGCCCACTTGCCTCCATCATCCACTTGTTCTCATCTCTCCCTTCGAATTCGACCCTGCAACTATGATAAGTCTTGCCTGAACTCACTCGCCACAGCATTCATGCTAATGATTACTTTGGCGCCATATACGCTCCCTTAGATAAGCAACGTATTGAAGCCGATCTCACGAGGCTGTGCGTTCCTCTGTGGTTGCCCTATCGTGGCGGTCTATCCTGATTTCGTTCTATTCTTAGGAGTATTTCCGGCTTCGAAGTCTCACTAGTGGACGATAATATACAAGAATTTTATGTCCGGTTCCATGGCCCTGCGGAGAGTGAGTGCTGTCAATGTTCCCAGTCTTGAGCGTTTGTGACATGCGCCCCAGCCCCGTTCGCTGGAGGAATATGGAGGATACATGTCGAGCTGCCAGATGAATATCCCATCAAGTCGCCCAGTACAAGCTTTATGAACAAGATATTTCACCCTAATATCGATGAGCTGTATGTCCCTCTATAGAACATCCCACGATTTACTGAACGACAGCTTGGTACGCAGGAGTGGTGCGGTCTGGCTAGATATACTAACGCGGGCATGGGCTCCAATGTATGGTATGTTCTGTTGCGCAGGACATTTGCCTTTGATAAGAAACATGCATCAACTGCTTTGGCATAGAAATGAAAAACATCTTTGAAGACTTTCTACCACAACTTCTTCACTATCCGATTCCTCACGACCCCCTCAATGCGGAAGCTGCTGCATTGCTCCTGCGCCATCCAGAAAAATACGATCTGAGAGTGAAAGGTCCGTCAAGGTTACAGGCTTGTCGCTGTACTTAATAGCTGACCCCAAGCGCCCAAGACTATGTCCAGCGGTATGCAACTAGAGAGGTTGCAGACGAAGTAGCGAATGGTAGGGCCGACGAGGGCGAAGGTGATGGGGGAAAAGGAACGACCCAGACAAGCAGAATCAGTGACGGTTACTAGACGTCTCATTTGCCAATTCGCACTTCTCTTCCCTTCTCATGATAATGTAACATAAGTGTCGAGTGTCTCCTTCTTCCAATCTTGGAGCCTGATGTTTCAGGTTTATAATACTGTTGAAGCTTTCTCTCCATCCTTCTTCATCTGTTGCCCAGCCAGGTAATTACGGTGCATGGCATTGACGAT
>Ga0247730_1001895_pt1 | contig 10806 bp, 13 predicted proteins | sample UWRJL073202C2_FD_180959 | JGI IMG/M metagenome (GOLD analysis project Ga0247730, IMG submission 180959) | Plant litter microbial communities from Arlington Agricultural Research Station in Wisconsin, United States - UWRJ-L073-202C-2 | ecosystem: Environmental > Terrestrial > Plant litter >...
CTTCAAGTCAGAAACGGGGACCAGCATTATATCTCCTCGATTAACGAAAGAGACTTCCACTGTTGCCGTGGATGTATCGCACGGGGACACTGTGTGCCCATCTAGCCCTTTGAATGTCCCTCGGATTGCATGTACATTGACGCCTGTGCCCCAATTTCCCTTCAGTGCCATCTCAATATGCGGGAGCGCACTTTCTGTGCTTGCTTCGTCAGGGCAGAGAGCCTGAATCTCATCGAGAGGAGGGAATAATTCGAGACTGACATTAGAAACGCCGATTGGCATGACAAGTAGGCCATTGCAATCGAAGTTGAGGTCCTGTGACAGGTGTCGCAGACGGTGGCCGGAGCTGATGACAGATACATCATGAGCAGCTAGAGGATATTTTAAAAGATAAGCCTCAGCGTCAAAAGGTACGGCGCGTGGTCGTTGAGCCTTTGTGCTCCTCTTTCTTTTCGTCTCTGATTCAAGTCGGGGAACCAAGGCAATGATCACAGTTTCCTCCGGATGAGCTCTTGATGCTGTATCTTGGTCCATTTGGGGTTGCACCATCCTTATGATGCGGGCCAGGTCGCCGCGATACTGTTTGTTATCCTCGGTAGGTCCAACACGAACAAAGGACGAGGTCTCGTACGAAAATGGGCGGTTTCCCCATTCACTATACTGGATATACTGTTGCCATGATATGGAGGTGCGTCTTGTCAAGGGGAATGGGGTCCACTTTTGGATGATGTCCAGTCCAGAAGCGTTCGTATAGACGAAGAAGACGCGAGGATGAGAGGGAAGAAGTACAAAGTGTAGAACTATGTCTTTGAGGGCGGGTATTGTGCTGATCTTGCGGCTGAGTTCCCAAGGATCTCCGTGCTGGAAAGACCAATGAATATTGTAGATATTAGACTGGATAGATATACGGAGCACGTACTGGATAGTGGAAAAACCATGTCTGGCCAAGAGATCCAAGGGGTGCATCTACTTCAAGCGGTGAATCTATGTTTGTATTGAGCAGGCGCAACAGGGAGGGATCCACAGAGCCCCGCGTGGAAGAAGACCGGTAGCGCTCTCGAAGATTATTAGCAAGGCTCTCGTATTCAATTGCTGTTCGATCGCTCGGCGTGACAATATAGTCCCTGGGCAATAATGCAGGAGCCCCATAGTCTGACGAAGTAGAATCATCGAGAAAATCTACGAGACAGTAAGGATTCTATCCTTCGATGGAAAGAGAAGGAACTGTACGCACCATCTAACTCGTCGTCAGATCCGTCGTCCAAGCCCTCCTCCTCTTCGTCATTCACCTCAGCCTCCAGATCCAAGAATGAGGCGAGAGTCTCCTGCGCAACGTCAGTATTCACTTGAAGTACGAACGTACGACAGACGTACATTTCTTGCTCGCTTATTGGTCGGCATTCAAGCTTAAGAATTCAAGGTATGCTTCAAGCGATGTTGGTTATTTCCCTGCTTACTAGAAGAAGGACGGCGGCACTAAGATTGCTATATGTATAACTAAACGTTCGAAACTTATATTCAGAATGCAGATACTACGAGCATCCACATCCACTGTACTTATTTCGATGATGGTGGTCAAAAGGCAAGGTCGGAAGCGACCAGCGGCTCCGCGTGCCGGTTGATATTCACCAGTCCGATTGCAAGGTGGTTCCAGCAATCGCACTCAACACGATTGACACACACGCGAAAATAAAAGCTCACTCTTTGATAATCTTTATTTCGAATATTCTAACCCTGTAAAATAGGTAGGTACAGTAATTCCAGTAACGACACCAGTCAGCGCTTGGACTTAAGCCCTAACCCTATTCGCCAATCGGACAGTGAACTGGTGAATATCAACCGGCACGCGGAGCCGCTGGTCGCTTCCCGACCTTGCCTCTTGACCACCACCATCGACGGTGCAACAGTATGTCTCAAACTGTAAGAACTGGCGCCGGCGCCTTTAACTTTATTATACGAACGGATTAAGATGTATTAGTTACTAGTATCTCCTCCTCCCTCTGGAGTAATCGCGGTTGAATGTCACCATAATCGAATTGCCCTGGCCTAGAAAATTGCGAACTTGACCTTCCTCGACCAACAAGTTAAGAACAGGGAAAGGCTTTCGCGACTTGGGGTCGATAATCTACAGACACGCAGGTGAGCCTGTCGCCCATACATCACGAACAAGGCACTTACTCGACATGGGCTCTCTTTGCCAGGAAAGCATTTGGAAGCCTCTCGCAAATCAAGGTCTCCATTCTCGCCCAAGAGGAAGGTCCGCTCTTCCATTGGCTCCCTATCGTTGAGGTTCTCGTAGCAATGAAGATATATGCTGGCGCTGGTCAGTCCCTTATTTACGCATAAAATATGCAAAAGCTTACCACCGTCTCTGCAGAGTTCGATTATGCCCCACTGGCCTGGCCTGGCTCAGATTGCTGGGTTCAGGTGAGCACCTTCTCTCTCTCTCTCTCTCTGATGATTGTTTAGACTGCTTACCGTGTAATTTTAGCATTCTCCGCTCTCTGTCCCTTTGAAGCATCCTCGGCGCTTGTACGATCCAGAGTACCAACATCGACACCTTCCACAGTCCTGGGATGAGCAAAGTTTACTTGTCTGAGGAGTAGTAAGGGATCCGGGAACTCTGTGTCGTCTCTGCGCATACATGTGAGTAACGAATACCACGCTGATAAACTACTCGACTCACCTTGAGAGCGCAGAACCCCCCACATTAATCATATCAACATCTTCCTGGTGTACTGGTTCGCGATCTAGAATACTACTGACGCAGCCTTCGTCCTCTACCCTACGACGCTTATGGGATTCTTTTGAATGAGACGCGATATGGCGGTTATGCTAAGGTGGGTCAGTTTCTGACAAATGTGGAGATTGAAAGGGCTTACATATCGGACTAGAGCATCCAAATAATCCAACTTGACAGCTTGCCCTCGCTTTCCTGATTTCGAGGGCTGGATACCATAGCGAGAGCAGAGGAACTTCAAGACGTCAACTGTCAACGGTCTGAGCATAGGCCTTGGGCGAGTGGACGCAAGTTCAAATTTCAGGATGAGCGAGTCCATGAAGAAGATTCCTCATCTACGTTTGCTACTACAGTCTTAAGAACGCGACAATGTTCGCCCAACCGGCGGGCAAGCGCTCGTTTTTTGTTCTGACCCTGGTCGTTTCCACTCCCCGCTCTCCATTCTACAAGCGGCATGGCGGAGCAAGCTCACAAAAAGAATGCAGAGTTATTTCCGAGGAATGGTGAGTTCATTTAAGTCTTATGATTATTGTTCATAGTCTAAATTTGCGCCACAGGGAGAGGCTAAATAGCACAGTTTTCTGGAGTCCTTCCGTATCATGCCTGCCGCAACTCAGACAGTCTCTTCTATACGCCAGGCGCGTATCTCTGCGCGACGATACTATGCCCCATCCCCCATGCAGAGGGTTTTCACTGCAGAGGCTGGTAATCCTACCAACTCTCCTCTTGCTCGACGCTTTGGCCTTGAGCCCCGCAATTTCGTTGCGCTTCAACCTCCTCCCATTCTTGCTGGTTCTATTCAAGTCTCCGGCCAGTCAGCGCCTTTTCCCAACGTTCTTGGAGGCGCTCTTCGAGTCTATCAAGATGACGATGGCCTCATACCTGAGCCGGGAGGCGAGGCTGGGAGGCCCAGCCGTAACGGATATGTGTTGAAGAACGAACTGCAGTGGGAAAAACGTGTTTACCAGAGCTTTTTGGTGAGTCGCGTCCAATTGTGAACTCTCACGTACTAATTCTGACAAATATGTAGGACGATGCGCGTGATATCGCGAACGAGATGACGGCTGTTGGATGGAATTCGCAGACTGATAAGGATCGCGAGGATGCGATAGCAATGGTAACTCACTAATCATGCTTATCTATTCTAGAGTTCCTTTTTTTAATGAACTTGCTGCAGATGATCGAGTTATATCCTGTTCTGAAGAAGTATAGGAATGCATGGCCCGCTGCTAGCGCTCTGAAAACCCGACTGAAGAACCGAACGAACCCTGGAGCCAAGAAGGACTCTCCGAATACTTCTCAGCTCGAGACCAATTCCTCTGAGCAGCCTACGCCTACGCCTATACCTTCGACCGGATCTACACGAAAGGGGAAGAGCAAAGGGAAGGGGAAGGGAAAAGAAGTGAAGCAAGGACGGAAGAGCGGTAGCTCGGCCAGTGAAGACTGCGAGCCATTTGCAGTGCCTTCGAGCGTTTCCTTACGCTCCAGTGCACGATTGGCTGCGAAGGATAGACATTCTCGGTCCCCCTCTAGCTCTAGCAATGGCTGTACATCTGACCTCAGTGATTTGTCGAACTAAACAGATTGAAAATTTTTTCATGTCGTACTATACCATTCCTTCGAACATCTCTGGCCTTTTACTGGATAATCGGCGTTGAGCTTGGAACTTTTGCTACACTATTTCTTGAACAATCGTATCCTTATCCCCTAAAACATTCTACAAATACATGGAGGTGCAGTCATGCATTGCGGCGATTGGGTATATGCCGGATATGAATGTCCTCGTGTGTTTTTGTTATTATTGCTTTGCCGCTAACGAAGAAAAGCAGGGCGCTTGGACATATTATGAACCCTGTGATTAGTATGGAGAGGGTTTGGGCCTTTGCGCCAACGGAGGCGATGAATCACAATAGCAAGCTGTCGATCGGTATGGAGCGGGCGTATCTTTTTGTCTTCGCGGTTGACAACAGGAGGGACGAGAGCAAACAACGCTTGGTAACTATGAGGACTTGCAGCTGTAACGATTCTTGACTACTGGGAAGTCTTTAAAATGGAACATGTATGTGAAGAGTTCCCTACAATTCTCCCTTCAAACATGGCTGAAACTCCAAATAGCAATCCCAACGATCTAAATGCTATTATCCGGCAAACCGCCCTAGAAAATGCCCCCTTTTTAACTCTCAGTCGTCGTCCGAGTCAAAAACCTACAATTTTATCACATCGCATAGCCGCCGCTGCATCGACTTCTTTGGCCACTTCTCCATACCCTTCCATGCATGTGAGTCTGAGCTATTGCTTTATTATCAACTCTCAACTTACAGAATTCTTCAGAAGACACGCACGACCAGCTTTTTGACGAACGGATTCAACCGGCTCTTAGGTCGTAATACGGAACCACTCGCAGAAGGATCTCAAAGTAGGTACTCAAATGCTTCATCCCATTATCTAGCACTTACACGCTCGATTAGAAGATGTCCCACTTCCACAGAGCTCAAGAAACATACCTAGCGCTGATGAGGCTATTGCTGATGAGGCTACCGTTGCTGATGCGTTGAATGGTATGCTCACTTTCACGCTTTCAGTTCCCCTTTCACTAATATGCATATAGTATCCACAAGTGCCAATACAGATGGATTAAGGGTGAATAGCATCGAAAGCGGTATGGGCTCCCGATTTCTTGTTTTATCTTTTAACTAAAACCCAGCTCAGGCGCTCTTCCTGGCGGTTCCCCTGCAATAGCAGATGCGACCGCATCTTCTGGCGAATCTTACCGTCAGAGTGTCCGCTCTGGGAAGCGTAAAGCAGACAACCACCCACTCATGTCTGATGACTCCAGCGACTCTGACTCTCAGTCTGATACCACTCGTTCGGTCCGTCAGAAACGCTCTTATGACGGAGCAATGGGAATGGAGCAAGACCCCCCCACCAGCCCTATGAAGAGCACCGAAGACGTTGCAATGGGCGTGGCCGCAACAGACTTCCCTTCCAACGCTACTGTAGTAGAGCCAAGAACAACGCCAGCCGATGTGTCCCAAATGTCAGCGCCGTCAGTAGGCACCCCCCCGCCTGCGACCGCATCAAGGTCAGGAGCCTCTAATTCAGCAACTCAAACCTCAGGAACCTCCTCTTTTCATGCGTCTATGCCAGGCAGCACTCCTGCTTTGTCGGGCACTACCTCCCAACCGCATGAGGATGCAGCAAAGGCTCGCCTTAACTCTGTTCTGGAAGGGGTGATAGCGACGCAGCTGAAACAGATACTCCGTCCCATGCTTGAAGAGGTTCTCGCGGAATCTGTTGATGCTCAGATGAAGACCGTGGGGCGAATGCACGCTCGCTCAGCCGAAATCATGAGTCAGCGATTGGACGATGTTCAAGCCAAGGCCGAGAAGAAAATGCAGCGTATCTTTGAAAGATTGCAAGTGCCACCAGCTGTTAACGGTACTAGCAGCGGACCACAGGTTCCCAATACTTCTCAGACAACTTTGGACGAATCCAGGCAGAGAGCCAGGAAATCGCCAACCAAGCGCAGTGAAAACGACAAAGCCTTCTATGTAAGAGAATTTCTATTGCACGTCGTATGAGTTAGACTAAATATGAGCGGCAGAAATTCATTCGCGCAGCTATGGTTGATTTGGAATATGATGATTCTGGTTGCGCAAAGTTGACTCGTACTTGGAAACGCATGTCAGCCGAAGACCCCAAGGTGAAAGCTTTCGAGACACCAAACGGCCACGGCGAGCCGCCTACCCTCGATGATGCTTTCGTCTGGAAATACTCTCTGAAGGACAAGCATCATCCCTGGAATGCGAAACTCCTTGTCTTGGTGAGCCAAGAAATGGAAAGGCGACTCGAAGCTGTACCACATATCCGCAACAATCGTTCAAGGAAGGCTATTAGCGATCGGGTCTACGAATTCTTGCAACGAATCAGGGAGAGGGAAAGGAAAACTGACGAGTTGGAGAAGGCAACATTAAGAGAAGACCAAGAGACCATCGCACAGATCTGGCGTGAACACACTGGCCAATTGACTACCGACACCCGGGCAAAGCGTCGGAGAAGTGTGAGTAAAATTTCAACTCTTCCGGTTCATGTACTCACGTTCTCGATCTGTAGAAGAATGCAGAGCGTAAAGACAGGGTGCTCAAGCATTGTACTGGCGAAGTGAAGAGCCGTGCTCTCTACACGCTCGCCACTCTTGGGCAAGAAGGCATGAGTGGCGATGAGTCGGAGCCTGCGGGGTCACCTAATGTCAAACGTTGTCGCATCCCATGGATCAGTGACGACATTACACGATTCTGGGACCTCCTTGACGGGAAGGAGCAAGTACAGCAGGAGCAAACTATCGTCAATGGTCGTCGGCATCGGGGAAATAGAGCCAAGATTACCCTTTCTGGGTCTGTATTATCACATCGCCCAGCAATGCGAGGCCTTCCACGGAACTGGTATAACTCGGCGTGGTGGAATACTCTGTCCTCAGCGACTCAGTTTGAGCTCGATGCTCGGGAGCCTGTTGAATTGCCTACGTTTGTGAGTTTGTGTCGTATGTTGCTTGTCTCTCTACTAATGAGCTTGAAAAGGGATCGGATGACTTGGAGTGGAGTTGAGAAGTATACATTGGAAGCATTACTTGGGTATTTCTATATACGCGACGTATTCTTGACTATCAATGTATTAGTTTTCCATGACGCTGCGAGCGAGGTAGAACAGTGAATGGAAGTCGTTGCAGGTATAATCTCTAGGTCTCCGAGAGCAGAAAGAACAACAATGGCCCCAAATTCAGGAAAGGCTGTCAATGGATTGGCAGCGTCTAAAGGCGCTGGGAGATAACGCCTTACGCCTATCAGGTATGTGTCGCTTCCCTTTCCCAGCTTGAACACAATCTGAATCTCTCCGGCAACAGGGACTTGTTGGTGATCCAGGTATATTATCCGGCTTTCTTTCTGCTGAACGGTTACTGGAGAGAATTTCGTTCGTCCAATAGTCACTGATGGTGTGGACCAAACTTTCGTTGGAACACTGTGATCATGTTGTCCTGTAGAAGAGAAATATCTTTTCAAAGCGTCTGCGAGCCCAGGCATATCGCCAATAAGGCGCTGGTATCCTTTCACTATGTTGGGGTAGACGTGGTCTTCTTCAATGTGAAGGCCTTCGTCCATTGCCCAAGAGCGGTTGATGATGGGCAAAGTCTGTCGAAGAACGGCTGGACAAGCAGAATTGCTTAACAGTCTCTTCATTCCACTAGCGTTTGCAAACGTTTTTACCATGGTCACCTCGAGCTGGCCTTTGGTAGATGATTAGTGGGTTTAATCAATAAGTCAACAAAGAAAGAGTGCTGACCTCGTTGATAGTTATGGTTCACTTTTTGGAGAGCACCTATCAAGCGCTCGAAGGGAAACATCCACCATCCAGGTGCTGGTCCGAAATGAGGTAGGAGGGGTCCAACATGCAGTGCAGTGTGCTGGTTTGCTGTAAGGGCCATTGACGGGTACAGGTGGAGGAGTAACTGCAAGTACTTTATCATGTACTCGGTATACTGTTCCGCTTTCTTCCTTGAAGTCGAGAAAGACGTTCCAAGTTCAATTGCAATCGAAAGATACATTGTGGCAGTGAGCATCTTTTCCTTTCGCTCAGCGACCTCTGCTGCAACCGTCTCTGATTGCGATTCTTTAGACCAAAGCTGGGCAAGGGCGACCGGAACATCGAACTCCAGGAGACTTCTCCATTGGTCAGCCTTTAGTTTCCCGTGTCCTTCATCGCCCAGATTAGATGGCGGTGCTCGATGGGAAGGTGGTCTGACAGTGGTTCGGATGCTATTCTGAAGAAAGCGGCATTCTTCTTTCGTAAGTGCGTCACGGATTGGCCTACTTCGCCTCTGCTGAGTTTCATCCATGCACAGGTCTACCAATTCGCTGCCAATAACCTCGTTGCTCGGCACTGCAGGTCCTTGATATGCATTTGCCGCAGCCTCCTCTTGTATTTTTAACTGAAGCAAATGGTAAGTTATACAATGTGTATTATAGCGAACCAGTGCTCACCCAAAGTCTCCTAGTTAACGTTGGAACTGTCATTTCTTTCACTGGCGTCAATTCAATTCCAGCCTCGTAGCTGAGAACCCAAAGTACATTTTTCTTGACTCCATGAAGCTGAGTCTCTGACTGTGCCTTCTGCAGCTTCGCTCGACCTTTATCCAGCTCGGTCGTTGTTGGATTAACAAATCCTGTGTACGTGGGATGCTCGCTATCAACAGTAGCCTTGAATTTATTGTGTCGTTTCCAGTCGATTCCAAGCATCAGACGGCAGTGATGCTGGGCAAGACCTAGCCACAAATTGTGCATAGTGTCAACAACAACCATAGACGTTGGATCCCAGTACTCGAGCTCCCAAAAGGCAGACCAGCGTATACCAGTCTCCTGAAAAACAGCATCGCGTGCTTTTTGAGAATCTGCTTGCAACCAGCGCATGGCTGCGTCTCTTTCCTGTAAGCAACTTCGCATCGGGAAGCATGAAGGATCAATGGTATTGATGTTGCTTTTCAGCAGAAGGCACATCGCACAGAAGTGCTTTCCGTGGTTATGCTGCGCTCTGCCGCAGAGCTTTGACCCTCCCGGCATATCTGTCACCAGATTTGCAACGATTGACTGCTCTCGTCGTCCAGATGGGTAGCAAGGCGTACTTTTGATCCATACTCCAGATTTCCATTGGTCGTTGATCCTGCGCATGATTGGGCCGAGGGTGAACGGAATATTATCAACACTTGGATCGCAAGGAAGTGCTGTGATCAGAAACACATTTTCTGGGCGATATCGAACACTGGGAGGTAACGAGATGCATAGCATGGCATAGCATCCTGTTGACGCTTTTTTTCCAGCTAATTTATTGAAATATGGGTTAAAATGGTCGCCCGAGATTGTCCATGCAGTTCTTAAGGCGCTGGACACGAAGAAAGGCTTTCCGTCCGGGCCACAGAGGTTGCGAACAGCATCACCGTCCCTAAAATCCCGCAATATGTCTTCATGATGCTGTTTAGCCATGTATTTCTGGCTTGCTTCTAGCATCTCCTCGATTCCGTCCTGTTGAAGCCACCTCGCCTTCCAGGAAGGCCAGTCCTGCTCCTCAAGAGGCAGAATGGGGTAGGATCGACTAAGACTCTCGCCCTTGTGCTGATAAGTCCTAGTTTCCGTCAAAGGCTCGTCGCACACCGAGGAGGATGGGAACCGTTTGCTATTGCATCTCGCTGGGAATTCAGGGCCGTCAAACAAGGTTTCACATTTTGGACAGATGGCCCGGGTATGTGTCACTGCCCCTGTGCCAAAGAAAACCTTCTGTGCGGTCGTAAGGTTCCGAGGAAGACCGTCCACCAGGCTTTGGTGATGAAAGGTGAGACCCTCTACCCCTCGAGTCCATGCGCTCACCAGGGCAAGCCTTAGAAGTTTCAGCAAGTTGTCGGACCATTTGATAGATAACTTTCCATGGTCATGGAGAATAACCGGGATGAAGGACATTAAGAGGGTTGTTGGGTCGAATTTGTTTAACTCGGACAGAAACTCGGTATCTAAAGGATTGTTAGAAGAAAAAAACACAATTAATATTTTTGTAAGCGTACCTCCAACTATGGCATCTTCTCCACGCCTCTGACCGTATTTTACTTGATGCAGGCGAAGAAGAACCACGGCTAAGCTCTCCAGTATACATTCCCATGTACGTGCTGCAATCTTGGTGCTCGTTGCAAAGTTGAACACTTGAGCTTGCTTTCCTGCAAAGTAGAGGAAGTGCTCGTGCAGCGCCTCCTGAGTGCTCGGTTCCTCCAACGCCACGATATTGTCGCACAGTGTATTGAACGCTCTAACATGCTCCTCAATCTCAATATCCAGATTAAAAATGTCATCAAATGACACCTCGTTCGCTTGAGCTCTGGTGTCTGGCCTACCGAAAGGCAGTGAATTGTGAGAATGTTGCGGAACGAAGTGTTCGAACGCAATATGGGCGTAGATAACACACAAAAAGATAGACAGATCTAAGCGACTCAGATAAGGCCTGAATCAACAAGCACTAAGTCCCAATAACCG
>Ga0247730_1001896_pt1 | contig 10801 bp, 9 predicted proteins | sample UWRJL073202C2_FD_180959 | JGI IMG/M metagenome (GOLD analysis project Ga0247730, IMG submission 180959) | Plant litter microbial communities from Arlington Agricultural Research Station in Wisconsin, United States - UWRJ-L073-202C-2 | ecosystem: Environmental > Terrestrial > Plant litter >...
TCACGTCGCGCGTCACCATTGCTAACCCACGCGTCACCGTCGTTTCGTCGCGCGTCAGCTTTGGGGGCAGGGGGTCAGGCGAGGAGGGTGGAGCGGAGGGGGACGCCGACCCAGCGGGGGCCGTGCGGCTTGATCGTGACGACGCGCGGGTCGACCTCCTCGGAGACGTCACCGACCTCGCCGTCGTGCGGTGTGCCGAGCGGGTCGATCGGACGTGGCCCGCGGACCTCGATCCTGACGTGCAGCCAGCTGTCGGTGAGCTGCTCGGCCATGCCGTCACCCCACTCGACGACCGTCACGGCGGAGTCGGTCGTCGAGTCCAGGTCGAGGTCGTCGATCTCGCTGAGGTCGCCGAGCCGGTAGGCGTCCACGTGGACGAGCGGGGGGCCCCCGACGAGCGACGGGTGCGTGCGGGCCAGCACGAACGTCGGCGACGTGATGGGGCCGCGGACGCCGAGCGCCTCGCCGAGTCCCTGCGTGAACGTCGTCTTGCCGGCACCCAGGTCGCCCGACAGCACCAGCAGGTCGCCCGCGCGCAGCAGCGGCGCCAGCCGGGACGCCAGGCCCTGCATCTCGTCGGGCGTCGGCACCTCGCGGGCGAGCCACAGGGTCTTGCCGAACTCGATGAACGGCTCGTCGCGGCCGACGGGGTGGTAGAGCCGTCGCGACCAGAACTGCACCGTCTCGGGAAGCTCCTCACGGACGTCGAGCCAGATGCCGTCCTTGCCGCGCTCCTCCGCGGTGTCCTCCGCCACGCCGAGCATCGCCGACGCGACCCCGCGTGCCTGGATGTCGGGATCGACGCAGACCCGACGGAGGCCGAGCTGGCCGGGCCGGGACTCGTCGAACAGCATCGCGCCCATCGGGAGCCCGCGACGCTCGACCAAGAGCCCGCCGGCGGTCCGCAGCGTCTCGGCGACCGACTCGACGCTCTCGTCGAGCGCGGTCGTCGGCGGGTCGAGGACGGGACGCGCGCCGAACGAGCGGTGGATGATGTCGACGATGACCGCGGCGTGCTCCGGGCCGGCCTCGATGACGTTGAGGGCGTTGGACGTCATCGCATGCCCTCCCGCACGTCGTCCAGGACGTCCTCGATGACCTTCGTGACGGCCTCGTGCTCCTCGAACATCAGCATGTGGCCGACGTCGTCGAGCACCTCGAGCTTGGCGTCGGGGATCGCGTCCGCGAGCCGGCGGCCGTGCTTGAGCGGCGTCATCAGGTCGGCCGTGCCGACGACGACGGTCGTCCTCGCCCGGCCCAGCGCCTCGAGGCCCGCCGTCAGGTCGAGCCCCACGAAGTTGGGGTAGAAGTCCATCAGGACGTGGGTCGGCGCCTCGAGGATCATCTCGTTGGCCATGTCGACGTGCCGCTCCGCGGCGCCGGGACCCAGGCCCCACCGGCGGATGATCGAGTAGCTGTTGAACCGGCGGGCCCAGTCGAGCGCCGGCGCGCCTGCCCTCAGGAACGGGATCAGGTAGCGCATGCCGGGGCTGCTGCGCATGAGCTTGCCGGCGCTCGTGCCGAGCAGGACGACGCCCTTGACGCGTCCGCCGAACAGGTCGGGATGCGTGCCCGCGAGCTGCATGATCGTCATGCCGCCCATCGAGTGACCGACCAGGACGATCGGCCCGCGCGGCACGAGCTGCTTGATGACGGCGAGGGTGTCGTCGGCGAGGTCGGCGAACGTCGACCTCTTGCTGGACGCCCGCCCCGAGCGTCCGTGCGACCGCAGGTCGATGAAGACCATGCGCACCGTGCCGCGCAGGGCGAGCCGCTGGTAGTGCCAGACGTCGATGTTCTCGACCCAGCCGTGCAGGAAGACGATGGTCGGGGTCTTGCGGTCGGCCTCGTCGACCTCGACGTGCAGCGGGACGCCGTCGGTCGAGACGACCGTGGTGCCGTCGCTGCGCACCGAGCCGAACTCGACCTCCTCGCCCCGGCGCCGGCGACGATGGGTGCGCTGACGTCCGTTGAGCAGCGTCGCGACCGCCCCGGCCGCCACGAAGGCGCCTGCCGTCCCGGCCAGCTTCACGGTCTTGCTCATGCCGTCACCCCTGTGACACGGGCACGGTTCAGGGATGACGCCATGGCTGCTGCCTCATGATTCGCTCGTGCCTCGCTCATGCAAGGTCTCCCACGTACGTCCGGACGGTGCGGCCACCCAGCCGGGTGACCACCTCGTAGGCAATCGTTCCCGTTGCCGCTGCCCAGTCTTCCGCAGTCGGTTCACCGTCGTGACCCGGCCCGAACAGCGTCGCGATGTCGCCGCGCCTCGCCGACCGGTCACCGAGGTCGACGACGAGCTGGTCCATGCACACGCGGCCGACCACGGACGCCCGTCCGCCGGCCACCTGCACCTCGGCCCGGTTGGATGCCGCGACCGCGATGCCGTCGCCGTACCCGATCGGCACGAGGCCGAGCGTCGAGTCACGCTCAGCCGTCCAGGTGTGACCGTACGAGACGCTCGCCCCGGCCGGCACCCGCTTGACCTGCGCCAGACGCGTCCGCAGTGTCATGACGGGCGTGAGCTCGGTCGCGTAGGTCATGCCCGGATCGGGACGGATGCCGTACGCCGCGATGCCGACCCGGACGAGGTCGAAGTGCGCCGACGGACGCGTGAGGGTCGCCGGGGAGTTGCTCAGGTGCCGCAGCGCCGGCTCGACACCCGCCGCCGCGAGCTCGGCGACGGCGTCGACGAACGCCGCCTCCTGGGCGTCGTTGGCCGGGTGGTCGGGCTCGTCGGCGCACGCGAGGTGCGACCAGACCCCGGTGATCTCGACCCGGCCGGCGCCCTGGGCGGCCGCGGCGGCCGCCGCGAGCTCCGTCCACTGCCCGCCGCGGGCGCCGTTGCGCGACAGACCGGTGTCGACCTTCAGCTGCACCTTCGGGCGGGACGCGGCGGCGACCAGGATCTCGGCGAGCTGCTCGACCGACGAGGCCGTGACCTCGATGTCCGCGCCAGTGGCGGACGCGAAGTCGGCGCCCGGGCTGGCGAGCCAGCAGAGCAGGTCGCCCGTGTCGCCCGCGGCACGCAGGGCCAGCGCCTCCTCGACCGTCGCGACCCCGATCCACGGTGATCCGGCGGCACGGGCCGCCCGCGCCATGGGCACCGCCCCGTGGCCGTATGCATTGGCCTTGACGACCGTCATGAGCGCCGAGGACGGGGCGCACGCCGCGAGCGCCGCGATGTTCGCGCCGAAGGCGTCGAGGTCGATGACGGCCTCGATCTGGGGGTGTGGGGGCACGCTCAGCATCTCCAGTCGCGGACGTCGTCGAGCAGGCCGTCGTGGAACGCCGCCAACGTGCCCGGCAGGGCCGCCGCGACCGCGGACGCCGTGACGGGACCGCCGCGGTTGGCCCGGACGCTCGCGGCGCCGTGCAGGAACGCGGCGATCGAGCCGGCGTCGTGCGGATCGGCCCCCGAGGCGAGCAGCGACCCGGACAGGCCGGCGAGGACGTCACCGGACCCGGCGGTGCCGAGCCACGGCGAGCCCGTCAGGTTGACCCGGGTCGTGCGTCCGGGGGTCGCGACGAGCGTCCGGGAGCCCTTGAGCAGCACCGTGGCGCCCCACCGCTCGGCCGCCTCCGTGGCGTGGCCGAGCGGCTCCGCCTCGACCGCGTCACGCCGGACGCCCAGCATGTCGGCGAGCTCACCGGCGTGGGGTGTCAGCAGCGCCGGCACGTCGAACGAGTCAGGGACGTGCTGCAGCGCGCTCGCGTCGACGACGACCGGCACGCCGTCGTCGAGGGCCGTCGCGAGCTGCGCCTCGGCGTCGTCGCCGCTGCCGGGCCCGACGACCCAGGCCTGGACGCGGCCCTTGCCGGCCACGACCTCCGGCGCGCGGTCGACGACGCGCCGGCTGAGCTCGGTGTCGCCGACGAAGCGCACCATGCCGGCCATCCCGGTCAGCGCCCCGGCGACGCAGAGGTGGGCCGCGCCGGCGTACTGGGACGAGCCCGCGGCGATGCCGACGACCCCGCGCGAGTACTTGTGGCTCGTGGGTGCCCGCAGCCAGTCGAACGTGTCGACCAGCAGGTGGCCGTCGGACGGCTCGATCGCCTCGATGCTGGGAGCCGGCAGGTGCGGCCCGAGGCCGATGTCGACCAGCTCGGCGATCGCCGTGTCGTTCCAGCCCGCGGCACCGGCCGCCGGGCTGACGAGCAGCGCGTTCTTGTACGTGCCGAACGTGACCGTGGCATCGGCCATGACGTGGACGGTCGGCAGCGTCGCGCCGTCGACGTCGACGCCTGACGGGACGTCCACCGCGACCGTGTGGGGGCGCGTGCCGGCGATCCACTCCGACCACTCGGCGGCCCGGCCGCCCAGACCGGCACGTGCACCGATGCCGAACAGCGCGTCGAGGCAGTACCGCTGCTGCGAGGGCCCGTCGACGATCTGCGCACCGGCCAGGATCGCTGCGGCGAGGCCGTCGCCGTGCACCGTGGACGGGTCGAGCAGGGCCAGGTCGACCCGCACACCGCGGTCGAGCAGGTGCGCCGCGGCGAAGAGGGCGTCGCCGCCGTTGTTGCCGGGACCGACCAGCACGAGCAGCACCTCACCGGCCGGGACGTGGTCGAGGGCGTCGGCCAGACCCCTCGACGCCCGGCGCATCAGCTCGCCGTCGGGCAGCCCGGCCGCGAGCGACGCCTCGGCGGCCCGGATGTCGTCGACCCGGTGCGCGCTCAGCACTCGGCCACCACGAATGCGGTCGCGACGGTGACGTCGTGCGAGATCGACAGGTGGATCGTCTCGATGCCGAGCGCACTCACCCGTTCCGGGGCGGCCCCGTGCAGCTGGAACTCGGGCGCCCCCTGGGGGTTGTTGACGACCTCGAAGTCCTGCCACGACAGACCGGACGGCGCCCCCATGGCCTTGGCCAGGGCCTCCTTGGCGGCGAAACGCCCGGCCAGGGACTCCAGCGGCAGACCGGCCTCGGCCGGCGTGAACAGTCGCTCACGCAGGGTCGGGGTGCGTTCGAGCGAGGCCGCGAACCGTTCGAGGTCCACGACATCCACACCGATGCCGACGATCGTCATGCCGTTCAGCCTAACGTCGCGAGTCTGACGCGGATCCTGGCCATGGGCCGAGGGAGCGCCGGCGACCGAAGGCAGGCGCCCGGGCGAAGCCCGGCCGCGACGGAGTCGCGGAAGCGGCGAGGCACGAGCCGCGCGCCGCGCGGCCTACTCCACCGTGACGGACTTGGCCAGGTTGCGGGGCTGGTCGACGTCGTGCCCCAGCTGGCTCGCGAGCTCGCACGCGAAGATCTGCAGCGGCACCGTCGCCACCAGCGGCTGGAGCAGCGTCGGCACCTTCGGCAGCCGGATCAGGTGGTCGGCGTACGGGACGACGTCCATGTCGCCGTCCTCGGCCAGCACGATGGTGCGCGCGCCGCGGGCGCGGATCTCCTGGATGTTGCTGACGATCTTCTCCTGCAGCTGGTCGCGGGCCTTGGGCGGCACGACGATGAACACCGGGACGCCCTCCTCGATCAGCGCGATGGGGCCGTGCTTGAGCTCACCGGCCGCGAAGCCCTCGGCGTGGATGTACGCGAGCTCCTTGAGCTTGAGCGCGCCCTCCAGGGCCACGGGGTAGCCGACGTGGCGACCGAGGAACAGGATCGAGCGCGAGTCGGCGAGGTCGGCGGCGAGCTTGCGCACCTGCTCGCCCTCGTCGAGCATCCGCTGGATGCCGGCCGGCGTCTTCTCGAGCTCGGCGACGATGCTGGCGATCTCGTCGCCGTACTTCGTGCCCTTGACCTGGGCGATGTAGAGCGCCAGCAGGTAGCAGGCCACGACCTGCGCGAGGAAGCCCTTGGTGGACGCGACCGCGACCTCCGGGCCGGCGTGCGTGTAGATGACGGCGTCGGACTCGCGCGGGATCGTGGAGCCGTTGGTGTTGCAGATCGACAGCACCCGGGCGCGCTGCTGCCGGGCGTACCGGATGGCCATCAGGGTGTCCATGGTCTCGCCCGACTGGCTGATCGTGACGATCAGCGTGCTGCGGTCGAGGATCGGGTCGCGGTAGCGGAACTCGGACGCGAGCTCGACCTCGCACGGGATGCGCGTCCAGTGCTCGATCGCGTACTTGGCGGTCATGCCGGCGTAGAACGAGGTGCCCGCCGCGACGATGATGACCTTGTCGACGTCGCGCAGCTCACCGTCGGACAGGCGCATCTCGTCGAGCTGCAGCTGGCCGTCGATCGTGTGGCGCCCCAGGAGCGTGTCGGCGACGGCCTGCGGCTGCTCGTCGATCTCCTTGAGCATGAACCACTCGAAGCCGCCCTTCTCGGCCGCCGAGACGTCCCAGTCGACGTGGTACTCCTTGGTCTCGGCCGGCCGGCCGAGGAAGTCGGTGACGACGACGTCGTCGGGCGTGATGGTGACGACCTGGTCCTGGCCGAGCTCGATCGCGTCGCGGGTGTACTCGATGAACGCCGCGACGTCGGAGCCGAGGAAGTTCTCGCCGTCCCCGCGACCCACGACGAGCGGCGAGTTGCGGCGTGCGCCGACGACGACGTCGGGCTGGGCGGCGTCGCAGATGACGAGCGTGAAGGCACCCTCGAGTCGGCGGCAGACGGCCCGCACGGCGTCCGAGAGGTCGGGCGTGCGCTCGAGCTCGTCGTGCAGGAGGTGTGCGACGACCTCGGTGTCGGTCTCGGAGGTGAGCTCGTGCCCGGCCGCCTCGAGCTCGGCCCTCAGGGCGGCGAAGTTCTCGATGATGCCGTTGTGCACGACGGCGACGCGGTCGTCCTCGTCGAGGTGCGGGTGGGCGTTGACGTCGTTGGGGGCGCCGTGGGTGGCCCAGCGGGTGTGCCCGATGCCGGTGTTCGAGTACGGGAGCGGCCGGGCCGCCAGCTCGGCGTCGAGGTTGAGCAGCTTGCCGGCCTTCTTGGCCGAGAGGATCGTGCCGTCACCGACGAGCGCGACGCCGCCTGAGTCGTAGCCGCGGTACTCGAGGCGTCGCAGGCCCCCCATGACGACGTCGAGAGCGGAGCGCTGACCGACATATCCGACAATTCCGCACATGGGGCAAGCGTACCGGCGTCGGTCACGAGACCCTCGGATGCGGACGTCGAGCGGCCCCGCGTGCAGCGATGCCACCGCCATGGCGTGACAATGAAGGCATGACGCGCGAGCACTCCCCGTATGTCGAGCTCGAGCGCGCTGCGTGGGCCGAGCTCGCGGGGGACGTGCCCCAGCCGCTCAGGCCCGCCGAGCTCGAGCGTGTCCGCGGCCTCGGCGACGAGCTCGACCTCGAGGAGGTCCGGCAGGTCTACCTCCCGATGACGCAGCTCATCAGCATGCGGGTCCGGCTGGCCGGCGCGCTGTACGAGGCGACCGAGGAGTTCCTCCACGCCCCCCAGTCGCGCCGCACCCCGTTCGTCATCGGCATCGCCGGGTCGGTGGCGGTCGGCAAGTCGACCACCGCCCGACTGCTCCGCGAGCTGCTGGCCCAGTCGCCGGAGCATCCGGTCGTCGAGCTCGTCACGACGGACGGGTTCTTGTTCCCCAACGCCGAGCTCGAGCGCCGCGGCATCCTCGACCGCAAGGGCTTCCCCGAGTCGTACGACCGCAAGGCCCTGCTCCGCTTCGTCATGGAGGTCAAGTCCGGCGTCGAGGTCGTGACGGCCCCCGTCTACTCCCACCTGACGTACGACCGCACCGACGAGGTCGTCAGCGTCAAGGCGCCCGACATCGTCATCGTCGAGGGGCTCAACGTCCTCGCGCCGGCGAGACCCCGCGGCGACGGCTCCCCCGGCCTCGCGGTCAGCGACTTCTTCGACTTCTCGATCTACGTCGACGCCTCCGGCAAGGATCTCCGCCGCTGGTACATCGACCGCTTCCTGACGCTGCGCGCCACGGCGTTCGCCGATCCGGAGTCGTACTTCCACCGCTACAGCTCGTTCACCGACGACGAGGCGATCCAGCGCGCGAGCGAGCTGTGGGACACGATCAACTGGCCCAACCTCAAGGAGAACATCGCGACGACCCGCGGCCGCGCCTCGCTCGTCCTGCGCAAGGGCCCGTCCCACGCCGTCGACTGGGTCCGCCTGCGAAAGATCTGACCGCGCCCCCGAGCCTCGCCCCCGGCCCCGGCCCCGAGCCCCGCGAGTGGTGCGGTTCGGACCTTCTGGGACGGCGTGTCTGTCCGGAGTGCACCACTCGGGACACGGAATGCACCACTCGCGATCAGATCGCGCGGACGTACTCCCCCGCCCAGGCCGTCTGGCGAAAGCCCAGCCGCTCGTTGACGGCGATCATGAACGAGTTGCTCGCGGCGTTGAACGTCGTGACGCGACGCCGTCCGACCAGCAGGTCGGCGGACGCCTGCATGGCCCGCACCTTGAGTGCGAGGCCCAGACCGTGCCCCCGATGCGCGGGACGCACGAGGGTGTCCCACTGGTAGACCTCGATTCCGTCCGACGGGAACGCGAGCTGCGTGTGCCCCGCGAGCTCCCCGTCGGGGGCCCGGGCGACGACGACCTGCATCTCGCGACCCACGCGCACGAGGTCCGCCTCGTCCTTGCGGACGCGCGCAGCGTCCCAGTGCTCGTCCTGGAGGCCGGAGTCTCCGCTCGGCGCCTCCGACGTCAGGATGCGGCGCAGGTCGGCGTACTCGTCGACGAGGTCGTCGGGGCACGGCCCACGCCAGGTCTCGAGCGTGTAGGCGGGGTCGACGACCAACGGCGGCAGGTCGGCCGGCAGCCGCAGCTCACGGACCGCGTCCAGCAGGTCGAGCTCGAACCCGCGAGCCTGCGCGAACCAGCGACCGGCATCACCGTCGGCGTCCACGCCCCACACGGGCTCGGCGAAGGCCGTCGACCGTCCGTTCGCGCGCCCGATGTCGATCAGCGCGTCGAGCAGCAGCGTCCCGATGCCCTGCCGGCGGCACTCCGGGAGCACGAACACGTCGATGAACGCGAACTCCGTGTTGTCCTGCAAGGGCATGACCGACCATCCCCCACCGACCGCGGCACCCCGGTCGTCCCGGGCGACGAGCGCTACCTTCGTGCCGTACTGGTCGTCCGTCAGGTTGACCCGCTTCTCGGCGACCAGCCACGGGCCGTCGAACGACCGCGGGTAGGACCGCGCGTAGACGTCGTGGAACTCCCCGAACGTCTCGCGACTGGCCGGGCTGACCTTCTCGATCGACTTCATCTTCCGAGCCTAGGACGCGCGAGCGGTGCGAACCCAGCCCCGAGTGGTGCGTCCCGGACAGACACGCCGTCCCAAGACGTCCGATCCGCACCACTCGCGGGACTCGCGGGTCGGGTGGCGCGGGGTGGGGTGAGGGGTCAGCCGAGGGTCGCTCGGACGACCTCAGCGAGGTGCTGGGCGACCTCTGACGCCTCCTCGTGGGTGCCGGCCTCGACCATGACCCGCACGAGCGGCTCGGTGCCCGACTGACGCAGCAGCACCCGGCCGGTGTCGCCGAGCCTCGCCGTGGCGATCGCGACCTCCCCCAGCAGGGTCGGGTCGCTGTCGGCACGGTCCTTGTCGACGTCGGGGACGTTGACCAGCACCTGCGGCAGGCGGGTCATGACGGACGCGAGCTCCGACAGCGTCGAGCCCGTCTGCTTCAGGCAGGCGGCCAGGTGGGCCGCCGTGAGCACGCCGTCACCGGTCGTGGCGTAGTCGCCCATGATGACGTGGCCCGACTGCTCCCCACCCATGTTGAACCCACCGGCGCGCATGGCCTCGAGCACGTACCGGTCGCCCACCGCGGTCTGGATCACGGTGATGCCGGCACCGCGGAGGGCGTTGACGAAGCCCAGGTTGCTCATGACGGTCGCGACGACGGTGTCGTCGGTCAGACGACCGGCCTCGCGGGCCGCCACGGCGAGGATGGCCAGGATGTGGTCGCCGTCGACGACGGCGCCGGTCTGGTCGACGGCCAGGCACCGGTCGGCGTCGCCGTCGAAGGCGAAGCCGGCGTCGGCACCGTGCTCGACGACGGCCTTCTGGAGGTCCTCCAGGTGCGTCGACCCGCAGTTGAGGTTGATGTTGAGCCCGTCGGGCTCGGCGTGGATCGCGATGACGGTCGCGCCGAGCTGCTCGAACACCTTCGGCCCGACCGTGAACGCCGCACCGTTCGCGCAGTCGAGGACGATGGTGAGCCCGTCGAGCCGGGTGGGCGTGGACGCCACGAGGTGCTTGACGTAGGCCGCGACCCCGGCGTGGCTGTCGCCGATGCGGCCGACGTCGGCGCCGGTCGGACGGTCCCAGGGCTCCTGGAGCCGCTGCTCGATGAGCACCTCGAGGTCGTCGTCGAGCTTCAGGCCACCGCGGGCGAGGAACTTGATGCCGTTGTCGGGCATGGGGTTGTGGCTGGCCGAGATCATGACGCCCATGTCGGCCTCGAGGTGCGACGTGAGGAAGGCCGCACCGGGGGTCGGCACGACACCGAGCCGGTGCACGTCGACCCCGGCAGACGCAAGGCCCGCGACCACCGCGGCCTCCAGGAATTCTCCGGAGGCGCGGGGATCGCGGGCCACGACTGCTGTGGGACGCTGGTCGGCGAACGCGCCGACCTCACCCAGGATGTGGGCCGCGGCGACCGCGAGGTCGACGGCGAGCTCGGCAGTCAGATCACGATTCGCGACTCCGCGAACGCCATCGGTGCCAAAGATCCGGCCCACGTACGATCAGCGCTTGCTGTACTGGGGCGCCTTACGTGCCTTCTTGAGACCAGCCTTCTTGCGCTCCTTGATGCGCGAGTCGCGCGTCAGGAGTCCGGCCTTCTTCAGGACCGGACGGTTGGCCTCTTCGTCGATCTGGTTGAGCGAACGGGCCACACCGA
>Ga0247730_1001897_pt1 | contig 10800 bp, 10 predicted proteins | sample UWRJL073202C2_FD_180959 | JGI IMG/M metagenome (GOLD analysis project Ga0247730, IMG submission 180959) | Plant litter microbial communities from Arlington Agricultural Research Station in Wisconsin, United States - UWRJ-L073-202C-2 | ecosystem: Environmental > Terrestrial > Plant litter >...
AGCCAAGGCCGCCGCCAGGTTGACCGTGGTCGTGGTCTTGCCGACGCCGCCCTTCTGGTTGGCGACGGTGAAGACACGAGTGGCCGGCGGCAGAGGAGGCTTTTCGCCGGCGAGAGCGCGGCGGCGGCGGGTGATGTCCGCCAGCTCGCGGGCGAGCGGGGTCGAATCGTCGAATCCGCTCGAGGCAGGCTTCTTCGCGGGCACTGCGGCAGAGGTGGGCACGGCGCCAGACCCGGGTGCTTCACCAGATTCGTGCGAGGCGCCAGTACCGGATGACGCGGCAGCAGAATTCACGACGGGGGAGGACGCCGCACTGCTCGGAACAGGCTGTCCGGGCTCGACGAGCGCGTGCAACGGCTCGGCGGGTATCGAAGCGTTCGAGAAACGCACCGACGACGACGGGGGAGTGGCCGCGCTCGCTACGTAGGACCCTTGGGGGATGCTCTCCCCGGTCGGGTAGCCATCGGGATGTTTCACGTGAAACCTTCTCTTGGGGGCCGGGGGCCGACGTTCGTGCACTCGGTCGAAGCGCGTGGATCGCGCGCTAATCGCCGCGACGGTTCCTACCGCTGGGCCGCACCCGAAAATTCCGAAATCCGGACCGGGCGATCAATCAACTGTAGCCCGAAAGACACGGGTGACTTCGGGTACGACACCTTCGCCGAGCACCAAGACCTCGACATCGCTGAGCCGGGCTTTGCGGATCGCCTTGGCGGCCGCGGTGATCTCGTCTTCCACCCGTGCGCCCTTCATAAAGAGCATCTGTCCGCCCGCCTTTACGAGGGGAGCGGTGAGCGGGATGAGTGTGGAGAGCGCACTCACGGCGCGGGCAGTGACCTGGTCGAGCGGCCAGTCGAGTTTGGTCTCTTCGGCACGCGCGCGGATCACCTTGACGTTCTCGAGACCGAGCGACTTCGCCTCGCTCGTGAGCCAGTCGACGCGGCGCTCCATCGGCTCGATCAGAATGAACGAGACATCCGGTCGGGCAATCGCGAGAACGATCCCCGGCAGGCCGGCCCCGCTGCCGATGTCGCCGACGACGCCGGGGGAGAGCAGGGGAGCCACCAGAACCGAGTTCAGGATGTGACGGGTCCAGAGCCGGGGGAGTTCGAGCGGTCCGATAAGCCCCAGTTCTTCGCCGCGGCGCGCGAGATCCGCCGTGAAGGAGCGGGCCAGCTCGATGCGGTCGCCGAACAGCGCGGCCGCTTCGGCCGGCTCGGTTTCTACTGCGATGTCACTCAATGTTTCACGTGAAACTAGGCGCGGGTGATGACGGTGTGGCGGTCGCGGCCTTCGCCCTCGGACTGCGAGGAGAAACCACGCTCCGCGACGACGTCGTGCACGAGCTTGCGCTCGTACGAAGACATCGCGGGCAGGGAAGCGGACTCCGCACCGGCCTCGATACGCTCGACGGCCTTGTCCACGAGGATCGTCAGTTCGGCGACCCGGGCCTCGCGCGATCCGCCGACGTCGAGGATGAGACGCGAGAACGACCCGGTCTTGGTCTGCACCGCGATGCGGGTGAGCTCCTGCAGCGCGGCGACGGTGTCGGGGCGCGCGAGCAGGCGCAGGTTGGTGTCTTCGCTCGAGTTGACCGAGACGTAGGCACGGCCGCTGCGGGTGTCGATCTCGATGTCGCCGTCGAGGTCGGTGATGTCGAGCAGCTCCTCGATGTAGTCGGCGGCGATCTCGCCCTCTTCTTCGAGCTGTCCCGTGGTGGGCGCCTCGGTGGCGGGGGTGGCTGCGTCGTCGTTCACGGTCGTGTCGACGTCGATCGCCGTGGTGTCTGTCTCGGTCACGTCACTCACTTCTTGTTTCCAGTCTGCTTCTTGGCGCGGTTCTTGCTGACGGGCTGCACACGCTGGGGCTTCTTCGGTGCTTCCACTTCGGCGGGCGCTTCCATCTCGGTCACGGTGATGCCGCGGCGCTGGCGCTTCTTCGCGAGGCGGGCCTCGCGGGCGAAGGCCGCTTCGCTGCCGGGGGTCGGCATGTTGCGGATGACGATGAACTGCTGAACCATGGTCCAGATGTTCGAGGTCAGCCAGTAGAACATAACGCCGATGGGGAACGCGAAGCCGGAGAACGCGAATACCAGGGGGAGGATGTAGAGCAGGATGCGCTGCTGCTTGTAGGTGGGGCTCGCCTTCATCTCGGGCGACTGGTTCTTCGACATGATCTGCAGCTGCGTGATGAACTGCGACGCGGTCATGATGACGACCATGACGAGGGCGATCACAACGACGACGGTGTTGCCCGCGTCGAGCGCCGTCTGGATGCTGAGGCGCAGGGGAGCGACGCCGAAGAGGGAAGCCGAACCGAACTGTTCGGAAAGCTGCTGCGTGAGCAGTCCGACGCCGGCCTTGAACGTTCCGTCTGCCTGCGGCTTGGCTTCGTTCAGCACGGAGAACAGGCTGAAGAAGATCGGCATCTGGATGAGCAGCGGGAGGCACGACGCTAGCGGGTTTGTGCCGGTGTCCTTGTAGAGGGCCATCGTCTCGCGCGACATCGCTTCGCGGGAGAACTGGTCTTTCTTGCCCTTGTACTTGTCTTGGATCTTCTTGAGCTGCGGCGCCACTTCGAGCATGCGTCGTTGACTCTTGATCTGCCGCACGAAGATGGGGATGAGGGCGGCACGGACGACGAGCACGAGGCAGACGATCGAGAGAACCCAGGTGAGACCGGCGGCCGGGTCGAGCCCGATCAGGTCGAGGAGGCTGTGGAACGTGACGAGGATCGCCTCGATGACCCACTTAATGGGCCACAGTATTGTTCCGAGTAGATCTGGCATTGGTGGGGTCAGCCCTTTCCATGGTTTTGCGCGACGACAAAACCGAAGTTCGTTACCGAGTACCGCTCGGTCGGTCGTTGGGGGATGTCATCGACGCCGCCGGCTGCCCACGGGTGGCAACGTGCGATTCTCAGCGAACCCAACCAGATGCCGCGGATAACACCGTGGTGCTGGATTGCCTGAAGGGCGTACGACGAACAAGACGGGTAATACCGGCAGACATCGCCGTAGAGCGGTGAAATCACCGCGCGATAGAAACGCAGGATGATGACGCAGAGGTTTCGCGGAAGTAGCCACACGAACGACAGCGTTCGATTCATCGCCGTCCCACGCTCCCATTCACCACTTCGGAAATCTCCGAGTGAAGGGTATCCCAAGCAAGGTGGTCAACACCTGGCAATGCCCGCACGACGACGTCACGACCGGTGGCGTTCGACACCAGCAGGTCGCGGCCGATCGACCGCAGTCGTCGGCGTACGAGATTGCGCTGCACCGCTCCGCCGACGTTCTTGCCGACTATGAAGCCAAAACGGGTCGCCTGACCGGCGTCGCGCTCGGCCAGATAGACGACGGCGTGCGGCGTGTGCACGCGTTTTCCGCGGCGCACCGCGAACTTGAAGTCGGCGGCGCTCAGTACACGGTTGGTCTTAGCGAGCACGGATGCTCCCGGTGCTGCTCATTGCGCCCGAAAGCCCGCGTGCTCGACCGATGAGCGTCGAAACGACACACTTCGGTCGAGCACGGGACACGGCGAACTGCTGAAGAGTTCTACGCGGAAAGTTCGGTGCGACCCTTACGGCGACGTGCGCCCAGGATCGCGCGGCCCGCACGGGTGCGCATGCGCAGACGGAAGCCGTGCACCTTGGCGCGCTTGCGGTTGTTCGGCTGGAAAGTTCTCTTGCTCATAGTGGTATCTCCAAAGCCCAGCTCTGAAGGCCGGAAAGACGAGGTTTGGCCCGAAGGCAGAAGTCAACTGATTAAAAGTACGGCGTTAAACCCGTGGGGTCAAACTTGAGCCGGTACTTCAAGGTTATCCACATCTGGATAACTTGGGGTTGGTGAGTGCACAGGGGTACGAAGTAGGGTGAACCCCTAGCCATTCTTCGGGGCGAATCCGGTAAATTACCGACGCGCAGCAGTTATCCCCTCAGTGGATAACTCTGTGAATAACTTTTTGATTGTAGGAACAAGATCGCATGGCGGAAATAGCTGACTCGACCCCTGAGATATGGAAATCGGTGCTGACCAGGCTCACGTCTGACGAACGCATCACTCCACAGCTCCTCGGTTTCATCAGTCTCGTCGAACCAAAAGGCGTGATGGCCGGCACCTTGTACCTCGAGGTCCCCAACGAACTGACGCGCGGAATGCTCGAGCAGCGCATCCGTCTTCCCCTCCTCAACGCGATCGCCGGACTGAGCGAAGACCAAGAGGTCGTCAACTTCGCCATCGTGGTCAACCCCGACATCCAGCACGATTCGCTCGAGCAGGATCCTCCCGGGCTCGGCGAACAGGCCGCCTACATCGAGCCGCAGATGGTTCCGTCGCCGGCCGAATCGAACAGCCCGGGTCGCCGCTCCGATTCGCGCCTCAACCCCAAGTACAACTTCGACAACTTCGTCATCGGCGGATCCAACCGTTTCGCCCACGCGGCCGCGGTCGCCGTGGCCGAGGCTCCGGCGAAGGCGTACAACCCGCTCTTCATCTACGGCGACTCGGGACTGGGCAAGACCCACCTCCTGCACGCCATCGGCCACTACGCCGAGAGCCTGTACCCGGGCATCCGGGTTCGCTACGTCAGCAGCGAAGAATTCACGAACGACTTCATCAACTCGATCGCGAACAACCGCTCCTCTGTCTTCCAGTCGCGGTACCGCGACATCGACATCCTCCTGATCGACGACATCCAGTTTCTGCAAGGAAAGGATTCGACCCAGGAGGCGTTCTTCCACACCTTCAATACGCTGCACGACCACAACAAGCAGGTGGTCATCACGAGCGACCTGCCGCCGAAGGCCCTCACCGGCTTCGAAGACCGCATGCGCTCGCGCTTCGAGTGGGGCCTGATCACCGACGTGCAGGCGCCCGACCTCGAGACCCGCATCGCGATTCTGCGCAAGAAAGCACAGAGCGAGAAGCTGCAGGTCGGCAACGAGATCCTCGAATACATGGCATCGAAGGTGTCGTCCAACATCCGCGAGCTCGAGGGAACGCTGATCCGGGTCACGGCATTCGCCAGCCTGAACCGCCAGCCGGTCGACCTCGCCCTCGTTCAGACGGTGTTGAAAGACCTCATCACGCTCGACGACGACAACGTCATCGCGCCGGTCGACATCATCAACCACACCGCGGAGTACTTCAAGCTCACGGTCGACGACCTCTACGGATCATCCAGATCTCAAGCGGTCGCGACGGCCCGACAGATCGCCATGTACCTCTGCCGCGAGATGACGAACCTCTCGCTGCCGAAAATCGGCCAGCTCTTCGGCAACCGCGACCACACCACGGTGATGTACGCGAACAAGAAGATCACCGAGCTGATGAAGGAGCGCCGGTCGATCTACAACCAGGTCACCGAGCTCACGAGCCGGATCAAACAGAACCATCGCTTCGGCAAAAACTGAGCGTTTGCGTCGATAACGAGTTTTCACACAGTATGAAATGCCTGTGGATAACTGGTGGGACTCGCCGGTAAAGCTGTTGGCGAATTACAAGGTTCTGTGGAATCGGGTTGTGAGAGCCGCCCGAGTAGTTACAAAACTTGTCGGTTAATTCCACACGTCGTCAACAAGTCACACTCTTGTAGTTTCCAGTCGTCGCGCGGAATTCTTGTAGTTACTAACAGTTCGCACAGCGGTTAACACTGTTGTTCTTTTAAATCCTTATTGGTTAGCGAGAGATAACCTTGGGGTCTGTGCCGGTCGGGCCTCTCCGGCCTGTGCCAGTATTAACCGGCTAGACCGACATCCACCAGTGACAGGGGTTACTCCGTGAAGTTCCAGGTAAATCGCGACGTCTTCAGTGAGGCAGTCTCGTTCGCCGTGAAGTTGCTTCCTCAGCGCACCACCCTGCCGATTTTGAGTGGAATCCTGATCGAAGCCACCGAAGCAGGCCTCACGCTGTCGTCGTTCGACTACGAGGTATCGGCGCAGACCGAGATCGCAGCCGAGGTCTCCGACCCCGGCCGGGTTCTCGTTTCCGGGCGACTCCTCGCGGATATCGCCAGCCGGCTTCCCAATGCACCAGTCACGTTCGCGACCGAGGAAGGCCGCATCAGTGTCTCCTGCGGATCCGCGCACTTCACGCTGCTGAGCATGCCGGTCGAGGAATACCCCACGCTGCCGCAGGTTTCGGCGCAGTCGGGATTCCTGCCGGCCGAACTCTTCGCCAACGCCGTCTCCCAGGTCGCCGTCGCCGCTTCGCGCGACGACGTGACCCCCGTCATCACCGGCGTGCAGCTCGAGATCAGCGACAACAAGCTGTCGCTGATCGCCACCGACCGTTACCGGGTCGCGGTTCGCGAGATCGATTGGACCGCGGATGACTCGGTGACCGACGTCATCACGGCGCTGGTTCCCGCCCGCACCCTGATCGAGATCGGTAAGACCTTCGGCCACAGTGGCTCGATCTCCGTCGCCATCACCTCGAGCGACGAGCGCGAACTCATCGCGTTCCAGGCCGACAAGAAGACCGTCACGTCGCTGCTGATCAAGGGCAACTTCCCGCCGGTGAAGCGCCTCTTCCCCGACGTGGTCGACAACTACGCGGTCATCAACACGGCCGAGCTGGTCGAGGCCGTTCGCCGCGTCTCGCTCGTGCTCGAGCGCGAGGCCGCGCTGCGTTTCAGCTTCTCGGTCGACGGGCTCACTCTCGAGGCGATCGGGTCCGAGCAGGCCCAGGCTTCCGAAACGATCGACGCCTTCCTCACCGGCGTCGACACGGTCGTCTCGTTGAAGCCGGCGTTCCTGCTCGACGGTCTCGGCGCAGTGCACTCGGAGTTCGTGCGCATCTCGTTCACCAAGACCGACAACCCCAACAAGCCTGGACCGGTGCTCATCACGAGCCAGTCCTCGAAGGACCAGGCGGGGGCTGACAACTACAAGTACCTGCTGCAGCCCAACCTGCTCCTGCGCTAAACCCACCACACACACGACGTAACTAAGGAATTTCTATGCACATTGGGCTCATTGGACTCGGCAAGATGGGCAACAACATGCGCGCTCGTCTGCGCAAGGGCGGCATCGAGGTAACGGGTTACGACCCCAACCCCGCGGTCTCCGATGTTGCCAGCCTGGCCGACCTTGCCGCCGCGCTCCCCGCGCCGCGCGTCGTCTGGGTAATGGTTCCCTCCGGCAAGATCACCTCGGGCGTCATCACCGAGCTCGGCACCGTGCTCTCCGCCGGCGACCTCGTCATCGAGGGCGGCAACTCGCGCTTCACCGACGACTTCAAGCACTCGGCCGAACTCGCCGAAAAGGGCATCAACTACGTCGACGCCGGTGTTTCCGGTGGCGTCTGGGGCCTCGAGAACGGCTATGGCCTCATGGTCGGCGGCAACTCGGCCGACGTCGAGCGCGCGATGCCCGTTTTCGACGCGCTGCGCCCCGAGGGCCCGCGCGCCGAAGGCTTCGTGCACACCGGCGAAATCGGTGCGGGCCACTACGCCAAGATGGTGCACAACGGCATCGAGTACGCGCTGATGCAGGCCTGGGCCGAGGGCTACGAGCTGCTCGACACCCGCAAGGACATCATCAAGGACGTCACCGGAACGTTCGAAGCCTGGCAGCGCGGCACCGTCGTGCGCTCCTGGCTGCTCGAGCTGCTGGTCAAGGCGCTCAAGGAAGACCCCGAATTCAAGGAAATCGAGGGCTACGTCGAGGACTCCGGCGAGGGCCGTTGGACCGTGGAAGAGGCGCTCAACAACGCCGTTCCCGTACCCACGATCAGCGCCGCGATCTTCGCGCGATTCGTCTCACGCCAGGGTGACTCGCCCTCGATGAAGGCCGTCGCCGCACTGCGCAACCAGTTCGGCGGACACTCCGTCCGCAAGGCGGAATAGCACCACCCGATCGTGATCGTCACCCACCTGAACCTCACCGACTTTCGTAACTACGAAACCGTTGACCTCGGGTTGGTGACGGGCGCGAACGTCTTCGTCGGAAGCAACGGCCAGGGCAAGACCAACCTGGTCGAGGCACTCGGCTTCCTGAGCACGCTCGGATCGCATCGCGTATCGACAGATCACGCGATGATCCGGGCGGGCCAGGACGCCGCGATCGTGCGGGCGCGTCTCGAAAGCAACGACCGGCAGATTCTCGCCGAAGTGCAGATCAACCGCACGGGGGCGAACCGCGCGCAGATCAACCGCTCCGCGATCAAGACCCGAGACCTGCCCCGCTACTTCTCGAGCATCCTGTTCGCGCCCGAAGACCTGGCGCTCGTGCGCGGGGAGCCTTCCGGGCGGCGCCGGTTTATGGACGAGCTGCTCGTGCAGCGGTTTCCACGCCTCAGCGGCGTGATGGTCGACTACGAGCGCGTTCTGAAACAGCGCAATTCGCTGCTCAAATCGGCACGGGCATCCGGTCTTCGCGAAAGCGGGCTCTCGACCCTCGAAATCTGGGACGAACGGCTCGTCGAATTCGGTTCCGAGCTGATCCAGGCGCGCAGCGCGCTCATCGCCGAGCTTCTGCCCGAGGTGAAGGCGGCGTATTCGGCGATCGCCGGCGCCGACCACCGCGCCTCGCTCGCCAGCTACCTCAGCATCCTCTCCAGCGATGCCGGCGACGAGGCGACGATCGAACAGACGGCCGTCCGTGGCGGAGCGCTCGACCTCGACGAGATCTCAAAAAATTTTCGCGCGGCGCTCGCGCGCCTTCGGCGCGCAGAGGTCGATCGCGGCATTACTCTGGCGGGCCCGCACCGCGACGATCTCGTGCTCGAGCTCAACGATCTGCCGGCCCGCGGCTACGCGAGCCACGGCGAATCGTGGTCGTTCGCGCTGTCGCTCAAACTCGCGGCCGCCGCGGTGCTGAGGCGCGAGTCATCCACCGGAGACCCTGTTCTGATTCTCGACGACGTCTTCGCCGAATTGGATGAATCGCGGCGCGGCCGCCTAGCGGCGGCCATCGAGGGGTTCGAGCAGGTGTTGATCACCGCCGCCGTGCTCGACGACGTACCCGAGGAGCTCGCGGGGCATATCGTGCGCATCCGTTCCGGGCATATCGTGGAAGAGGAGGAGTCGTGACCAGTCAGATTCCGCCTCGCGACAACGACGAGGCGCGCGCGGTGTACCTGCGCTTCCGGCAGCTCTTCGGCACCGGCGTCTTCAAGTCGAACGACGCCAAGAAGCGCGAGAAGCGGGTCGAGGGCGCGAGCGTTCCGTTCGGCGCCGGGCGCGATCCGCTCGGCCTCTCCGATGTGATTGACGGCCTGACGAGCAACATGGGGTGGACGTCTCCGCTCGCGCAGTCCGACCTCGTGGCGTCGTGGGTCGAGATCGCGGGCGCCGAAACGGCTGAGCATTCCACACCTACCGGCATCGAAGACGGCGTGCTCACCATTCAGTGCGATTCGACCGCCTGGGCCACGCAGCTGCGATTGATGCGCACGCAGATCACCACCCACATCGCGCTGCGCTACCCCGACGCGAAGATCCAGTCGGTGCGCTTCGAAGGGCCGAACGCGCCATCCTGGAAACGCGGCCCCAGATCAATTCCAGGCCGGGGCCCGCGCGATACTTACGGCTAGCAGGGCAAATCTGGTCACCCCCGCACAGAAAACGTCCCACGCGGGCGTAGAGCGAGCGGGATGGGGCGCGATTTGGTAGACTCTAAGGGCCGTCGAATGCGTCCCGTTCTGGGACCACAATCTCGAATGGCGTGATCACGGACGCGTACAGGAGCACAATTTCAGATGGCGACTAACCCCACCGAGAATCTGCAAGACGACAGCTACGGCGCAGATCAGATCCAGATTCTCGAGGGGCTCGAAGCCGTTCGCAAGCGTCCCGGAATGTACATCGGTTCCACCGGTCCGCGCGGTCTGCACCACCTCGTCTACGAGGTAGTCGACAACTCGGTCGACGAGGCACTCGCCGGCTACTGCGACCTCATCCTCGTGACCATGCGCAAAGACGGCTCGATCCGCGTGCGCGACAACGGCCGCGGCATCCCCGTCGACCTGAACAAGCAGGAGCAGAAGTCCACCGTCGAGGTGGTCATGACCATCCTGCACGCCGGCGGAAAGTTCGGCGGCGGCGGCTACTCCGTCTCGGGCGGCCTGCACGGCGTGGGTATCTCCGTTGTGAACGCCCTCTCCAAGGAGGTCGACACCGAGGTGCGCCGCCAGGGCCACGTCTGGCGGATGAGCTTCAAAGACGGCGTTCCCACCGCCCCGCTCGAAAAGGGCGAGGCCACCGAAGAGACCGGAACGCAGCAGACCTTCTGGCCGAGCCCCGAAACGTTCGAGACCGTCGAGTTCGACTACGAGACCCTGCGCGCCCGATTCCAGCAGATGGCGTTCCTCAACAAGGGCCTGCGCATCACGCTCACCGACGAGCGCGGCGAAGAAGACGTCGTCGAGAGCTACATGTACGAGAAGGGCCTCGTCGACTACGTCGAGTACCTGAACAAGGCCAAAAAGGCCGAGCTCATCCACCCCGACATCATCGCTTTCGAGTCGGAAGACACCGACCGCAAGATCTCGCTCGAGGTCGCCATGCAGTGGACCAACGCGTACACCGAGAGCGTGCACACCTACGCGAACACGATCAACACGCACGAGGGCGGAACCCACGAAGAGGGCTTCCGCGCCGCGCTCACCGGTCTCGTCAACCGGTATGCCCGCGAGAAGGGCATCATCAAGGAGAAAGACGAGAACCTCTCCGGCGACGACGTGCGCGAGGGCCTGACCGCCGTCATCTCGGTGAAGCTCGCCGAACCGCAGTTCGAGGGCCAGACCAAGACCAAGCTCGGCAACACCGAGGCGAAGTCGTTCGTGCAGCGCGTGGCCAG
>Ga0247730_1001898_pt1 | contig 10799 bp, 6 predicted proteins | sample UWRJL073202C2_FD_180959 | JGI IMG/M metagenome (GOLD analysis project Ga0247730, IMG submission 180959) | Plant litter microbial communities from Arlington Agricultural Research Station in Wisconsin, United States - UWRJ-L073-202C-2 | ecosystem: Environmental > Terrestrial > Plant litter >...
GACCCAGTAATGGCTCTGCATTTCGGTCGGGTCGGCCATGTACACCTTGAACAGGTCCTCCATGATCTGGGTGGCGCCGGCGCGCATGCGCATGATGTCGGGATGACGGTAGATGCGGGAAAACAGCATCTTCTTGATCTGCTTGTCCGTTTCGGCCATGTCCGGGGTAAACGTCGCCATCACCCGGTCGGCACCGCGGATGCCACCGGCACTGTCAGGCTTCAGATCCTGCAGCCGTGCCTGCGCCACGGAAATCACGTCCTCGACCATGCGGGTGATCTGCCGTCGCATCATCTCGTGGGTAAAGCGGCTCTTTTCGAGATTGGGATAGAGACTACGCACTTGGGCCATCAAGCCCGCAAGGAAGGGAATATCTTCCAGCATCTCGAAGTTGAGATAGCCGGAGCGCAGGCCGTCGTCGATATCATGGGTATTGTAGGCAATGTCGTCGGCGATCGCAGCCACCTGCGCCTCGAGGCTGGCAAACGTGCCGATTTCGAGATCGTGCAACTGGCAGTAATCGATGATCGGTTTTGGAACCGGACCATGGGTACCCTGCCCGTCCTTGCCCGTCAGCGGCCCATTGTGCTTGACCAGGCCTTCCAGCGTTTCCCAAGTGAGATTGATGCCGTCGAATTCGGCGTAGCGGCGCTCCAGCTTGGTGACGATGCGCAGCGACTGGGCATTGTGGTCGAAGCCGCCATAGGGTTTCAGCATGGCGTCGAGCGCATCCTCGCCGGTATGGCCGAACGGCGTATGGCCGAAATCATGGACGAGCGCGATGCCTTCGGCCAGATCCTCGTCGAGCCGCAGCGCACGCGCCAGGGCACGGGCAATCTGCGCCACTTCGATCGTGTGCGTCAGCCGGGTGCGATAATGGTCGCCGTCGGGGCTGATGAACACCTGGGTCTTGTGCTTCAGCCGGCGAAAGGCGGTGGTGTGGACGATGCGGTCGCGGTCGCGCTGGAAGTCGGAACGGGTCGGGCTGCTGTTTTCGGGATACAGCCGTCCACGCGAGGTCCAGGGATCGGTGGCATAGACCGCCCGCTCGCCGCTGCCAAAGCCCAATGCATGTCTGTCGATCGTCATCAATCAATCCTGGCCCATTGACGTCTTGTTTCGCTCTTCATAGCTATAGTGTATAGAGGCGCAAAGACCCGATCGCCAATGACACGGAAATCGGCTTGTCCACCGGTATAGCAAGAGCTTATAGCGCTTATATTTCAGTGGCTTGAAATTTTGGGCTGAAAATCAGACATTCTCTACGGGCCTTGACCCCGTCAGGAGGCACCATGACCGACACCACCGTGACCCTTTCCGATGCCGCTGCCAAGCGAATCGCCCACATCGTCAGCCTCGAATCCGACAAGCAGGCGCTGCGCGTTTCCGTCGAAGGCGGCGGTTGTTCCGGATTTTCCTACAAGTTCGATCTGGCTGAGGGACCTGCGGAGGACGATGTGATCGTCGCCAATGGCGGCGCCACCGTGCTGATCGACAGCATGTCGCTGATCTACATGGCCGGTTCGGAAATCGATTTCGTCGACAACCTGCTCGGCCAGTCGTTCCAGATCAGGAATCCGAACGCGGTCGCCAGTTGTGGCTGTGGCACGAGCTTTTCGCTCTGATTTCCGGTTGATGGTCCGGCCCCGTTATCGAAACGGGGCTGGCAATGCTCCTGTGTTGCGATAAAAGAACAGCAGCATTGCACAAGGACGGACCGCCGATGAAAATCGCCACCTGGAACATCAACGGCATCAAGGCGCGCATCGACGTGCTGTGCCAGTGGCTGGCCGAATCCGCGCCCGATATCGTCTGCCTGCAGGAAATCAAATCCGTCGACGAAACTTTTCCACGCGAGCAGATCGAAGCCTTGGGGTATCATGTCGAAACTTATGGCCAGAAAGGTTTTAACGGCGTCGCGCTGCTCTCCAAAATGCGGCCAGACGAAATCAACCGCGGCCTGCCCGGCGACGATGGCGACGAGCAGTCTCGCTTCATAGAAGGCGTGTTTTCCGTGCCCGGCCGCGCCGTCCGCGTCTGCTCGCTCTATCTGCCGAACGGCAATCCGGTCGATGACCCGGTGAAATATCCCTACAAGCTTGCCTGGATGGATCGGCTCAAACTGTTTGCCGAAGACCGGTTGGCGCTTGAGGAGCCGTTCATCCTGGCCGGAGACTACAATGTCATTCCGGAGCCCCATGATGCACGCGACATCAGCCAGTGGCTGAATGATGCGCTATATCTGCCGCAAACCCGCGCCGCCTATCGCCGGCTTGAAAATCTCGGCCTGACGGAAGCTGTGCGTGCGACCACGGATGCGACGAAACTCTATTCGTTCTGGGACTATCAGGCTGGCGCCTGGCCCAAAAACAACGGCATCCGCATCGACCATCTGCTGCTATCTGCGGAAGCCGCCGACCGGTTGGTCTCGACTGCGATCGAAAAGCATGTGCGCGGCTGGGAAAAACCGTCGGACCATGTGCCGGTTGTGGGTTATTTCGACTTTGCGGCGTAGGCGCATCGATCTGACTTGCGACTGCGTCAACCGTTAGGCCAATCCACTGGACGCGCTGTCCAACTTTTTGGTCGTAGCCAGTGACGACGTCAACGCAAAGCTTTTTGCCAACCAGCCGCCCGAGCCTCGGCTTCGGAGCAGAACCACCGTTCGCCGTATTCGGGTCGGATAATAGTACTGTCATAATATTGCTGACCCGGCACATGGAAAATGTGGCGGGCCGTATTGATCGATATGTTGCCTTTTATATTGCAAGCGGGATCGACCTGGTTGCGAGGCAAGATCGAGTAACCGCCCGCGGCCACGAAAGCAGCGATGGATGACGCGACAACGATCAGCGGAAAATGGCTCATGCCTATATCATGCGCCGAAAAATTGCATAAATCGTTTACGCAACCTCTAAAATCCATCAGGTCCACGGGTGGCCTGGTGCCAGTGCGGTGACGACCATTTACTGGGTTACGGCGTCGAGACCGGAGGCGAGCGTTTAGCTGGCGCCGTGACGCTCTGCCTGGATGCGCTGGAAAATCAATCCGGCGATTGCCCGACATTCTGCGCCAGCGACACAGCCACGCGGCGGTCTTCCTCATTGGCAACCGAAAATGCCTGCTCCTGCAACTGCTCGATCCACGAGCAATCCTTAGGATTGCACTTGTCCAATGACGCGGTGAGGAACGCGAGACCGCGGGCGGCCTGGCCTTCCTGGAAGATCAAGTTGCCGAACACCGCCATGGCGCCGGCATGGCCGCTTTTGCGGGCCTGGTTCAGCCATTTTTTTGCTTGCATCACATTCGGACGACCGCCCTCGCCGGCCAGGATCATCTTGGCAAGCTGAAACTGCGCTTCGGGAATGCCGAAGGCGGAGGCGGCCTGGAAGTAAAGCTGGCGGGCCTGGGCGAGATCGGCCTTGACCGGGCTGCCGCTGATGCCGTCTTGGTAATATTTCGCCAGCGACAGCAGCGCATTGACGAAGAAGCCGGTGTCGTCGGAACCGGGCTCGACGCCTTGGGTGGCGATTTCGCTGTAGATCTTGAAAGCCTCGAAATCATTCTTGGCGACGCCATCGCCATCGGCATACATGTTGGCAAGCGCCCAGCGAGACCCGGTATGGCCCTTTTCCGCGGCATAGCGATAGGCTTCCACGGCATCCTGCTTCTGGCCCTTCTTGTAGGCCTTGAAGCCGAACTTGAATAGATCGAAGGGCCCGGACTCCTTGGAAACGCCGGAGTTCATGTCGAAAGCCGCCGCATGCTCGACCGTGGCCGTGACCAGGACGAGGGACAGCCCCAGGAGGAGCCAGCGCGGAGATTTATACGCACACATCAACATAGCCGTGACTGTCTTTCCTACCGGTCGCCCCGCAGCGGCCATTGCGGCGCTGCCGGATGTCCCGACGCCGAACATGCCGGCATTCTTGCTCGCATGATCGACCAGTTCAGGGGCCGCCTTCGACCGCGTTGCGGTCCGGCCCCTGTTCATGATGGGGAAATTGTAAGAGCCGTTTCCGGCAACAGTGCGGCTTTTGCGCAAGCGGCCCCGAAAGACGTTGCCAAAGTTCACAGATTCCACGACCAGACGGCCGCTAGCTCTTGAAATCATGGGTATATTGAAACGAACCTGGCTCATGTCATCCCGAAACGCGTCACGCAACTTTAGGTCTGCGTTTTTCTTCGAAGGTACCGCTGCGCTCTGTTTGTGGCGGGAAATGGACAGGTTCCATCGCGCGATGCCACTATTCCATTGTTGTCTAAAACTGTTGCCAAATCGTCACAATTTTGCGAGGCGACGACACAAATTACGGACAAAAAAGAAGCCCCGTCGCGCAACGGGGCTTCTACTTATCTTGCTGATCAGGACAGCGCGACGTGCCTAGAACTTGACCTTCAGCGAGGTCGAGACGGCGGCGACCAGATCGTTGCCGAATTTGTAGGACACATCGTCACCATAGGTCTCGCCCTTGTAGGTGACGGCGCCTGAGCTGCCGCTCGTGAGGATGCCCAAAGCACCGGCAAGACGGATTTCGATATTCTGGTTGGGTGCATAGGAAACCCCCGTGCCCAAGGTCCAGGTGTCGCTCTGGCTGCCGTCGCCCTGCGACGTACCACGATCCCAGGTGACGCTGACTGCGCCGCTCCACTGGTCATTGAACTTGTGGCCAATGCCGCCGGTGACCGTCCAGCCGTCGCGATAGAGCAGATCGAGGCTGGTACAGGGCTGCGCCAGCGTTCCGCCGCTGTTCGGGCAGAAGTTCAGTACCTGGATCTGGCTCCAGTCCGTCCACTTCACCGATCCGAAGGCCAGCCAGTCGGGCGCGATGCCGGACTGGACTTTCAGCTCGAGCGAGTCCGGCATCGAAACGCCGCCGGAGACGGGATAGTAATTGACGGCAGCCGGGCCGCGGGCGCGCCGCAGATCGATCGTGCCGGTCAGATTGTCGATGTCGACAGCGCTGTTGTACACCAGACTGGCGCGCAACGCATATTCCGGAATTTCGTAGGCAACGCCCGTACGCCAGCCCCAGCCATCGCCCTCGAGCTCTAGTCGGCCGATGCCAGACAGCGGAAAGCCGGCCGGAAAGGCCTGAACGATACGCTCCTTGAAGCCTCCGACCTTCTGATAGAAACCACCACCGATCAGCCGCAGGTCGCCCGGACCGGCATCGAATTTGTAGGAGCAGGTGGCGGCGTAGTTGTCACTGTAGACCTTGGTCTCGGTGTTGTAGTTGGCGCCTGCCCAGTTGGTGCCGGGATTCTGATGCCCGCCCCAAGGCTGGGAATAATCGGCCATGCAGTCGATGCTGTCACTAATACCAACCTTGAAGCCGACACGCGGCACCCAGTAGCCATCGGTATCATCGACCGAATCCGGCCGGCCATTGAGATTGCCACCACCAGCGCCGGTCACGCGCGGGAAAGCCGTCGTGGTGTCGGTATCCCTGACATCCTTCAGCTTGCGCTGCGGCGAAACATAGGTGTTGGTGGTTTCGGCGGCAAAGCGCGATGTATCGAACAACAGATCGATGTTATAGCCACCGCGCTCCAACCCCCCTGCCAATGCCGGCGAGACCGCCGAGACGCCGGCAACAAGGCACAGTGCGCCCCTGATCCATAGTGTAGTTGCCATTTGAATCCCCGCTCCTGGCAAGATCGATGGGATCACCTTAAAGGCTTTGTTTCAAATGACAACGAGCTGGCAAAACGAGGCAAACGTCTGAAGATTTTCAAATTTACGTAAATATTTTCGTGACAATTGCTCAGCAAGACAATCCGATAAAAAATTCTATTTAATCACTCTAAAAATAGCATAAATGGAAAATCATACCGGCATACCGAAGTGGTGTATCCCTCACACCACAATGGATTTTTTGTGCGCTACGCCGGAATTTTCTTCTTTAAAAGACAATAGCGCCGTTATTCCAATGGCTTCGGAGTAGAAATCTGTTGCGACGCACACAAAATCTGCGAATCGTGGTGCAGAGCAACCGACGACCTGACAGCATTAATTTACTAAAAAAGCCCCAGACCTGCGGTCCGGGGCATGATATTCAAAGTCCGAGGAGTGGATCAGCTTGCTTCGTCCAGACGGGCCAGTGCCACCAGCAAGGCGGCGCGCTGGATTTCCAGTTCGACCAACCTTTCGCGTTCGGCAACGACCACTTCCGGATTGGCGTTGGCCACGAATTTCTCATTGCCGAGCTTGCCGTGGATGCGGGCCATTTCCTGGTCGACCTTGGCAATCGCCTTTTGCAGGCGACCGCGTTCGGCGCCGACATCAATCAGGCTGCCGAGCGGCAGGCAGGCGGTGGCCTCGCCGATGACGATCTGGGCAGCCCCCTTCGGTGCCTCGTCAGCGAGCGAGATGTTTTCGACCCGGGCCAGGCGGCCGATTGCCGCCTCATGACGGGCAAGCCGCGAACGAAACAGCTCGTTGGCGCCGACGACGACCAGCGGCGCGATCGCCGAGGCCGGCACGTTCATTTCCGAGCGGGCCGAGCGGATGCCGGTGACGAGATCGATCAGCCAGTTGATTTCATCGGCCGCCGTGGCATCGGTGAATTCCGGGGTCGGCCAGTCGGCATGGCAGAGCAGCACGTCGCGGGTCATGCCCTCGCCGGCCGTATGCGCCCATAGCTCTTCGGTCATGAACGGCATGAACGGATGCAGCAGCTTATAGATCTCTTCGAGCACATAAGCGACGCAGGCCTGGGCTTCCGCCTTGGCGCCCTCGTCGTCGCTCATGAAGATCGGCTTCAGCAGTTCCAGATACCAGTCGCAGACCTGGTTCCAGACGAAACGGTAGAGGCTGGAGGCCGCATCGTTGAAGCGCAGGTTCTCGATCGCCTCGGTGACTTCCTGTTCGGCGCGCGCCAGTTCGGTGAGAATCCAGCGGTTGATCGTCAGGCCCGCGGCTTCGGGGATAAAATGCGGATCACGCTTGACGCCGTTCATTTCGGCAAAGCGGGTGGCGTTCCACAGTTTGGTGCCAAAATTGCGGTAGCCGGCGATGCGGGCCGGGTCGAGTTTTACGTCACGACCCTGGGCGGCCATGATCGCCAAGGTAAAGCGCAGCGAGTCGGCGCCGTATTCCTCGATCAGTTCGAGCGGATCGATGACGTTGCCCTTAGACTTCGACATTTTCTGGCCGTTCTTGTCGCGGACCAGCGCGTGGACATAGACGGTGTGGAATGGCTCGACAGGCTTGCCGTCCTCGTCCTTCATGAAGTGCAGGCCCATCATCATCATCCGGGCGACCCAGAAGAAGATGATGTCGAAGCCGGTGACCAGCACGTCGGTCTGATAATATCTGTCCAGCTCCGGCGTCTGCTCCGGCCAACCGAGCGTCGAGAACGGCCAGAGCGCGGACGAGAACCAGGTGTCGAGCACGTCTTCGTCGCGGGTCAGGATTTCGCCGGGGCGGAAGTTTTCCAGCAAATCCTCGACATAGGCCTTCATCGGACCTTCATGCGAGAGATAGTGCTGGATGGCGGCGTGCAGCGCCTCTTCCTCGGTCTTTTCGACAAACACCTGACCATCCGGTCCGTACCATGCCGGGATCTGGTGACCCCACCAGAGCTGACGCGAAATGCACCAGGGCTGGATGTTTTCCATCCACTCGTAATAGGTCTTGTCCCAGTTTTTCGGGACGATGTTGGTGCGGCCTTCGCGCACGGAAGCGATCGCCGGCGCGGCCAGCGTTTTTGCATCGACATACCATTGTTCGGTCAGGCGCGGCTCGATCGGCACGCCGCCGCGGTCGCCATGCGGCACGGTGTGCTTGTGCGGCACGACCTGGTCGAGCAGGCCGGCATCCTCGAACATCTGGACGATGATGGCACGGGCCTTGAACCGATCCTGGCCTTCAAGCTGGTCCCAGGCGCCATGCAATGCTACCGGATTGTCGAGGCCTTCCAAGAAGTCCTCGTTGTCCTTGATGGTGATGCGCGCGTCGGTGGTCAGGATGCTGATCTGGCGCAGGCCGGCGCGCTTGCCGACTTCAAAGTCGTTGAAATCGTGCGCGGGCGTCATCTTGACGGCACCGGTGCCGGCGGTCGGATCGGGATATTCGTCGGCGACGATCGGAATGCGGCGACCGACGATCGGCAGGATGACATGCTTGCCGACGATCGCCTTGTAGCGCGCGTCGTCGGGATGCACGGCAATGCCTGTATCGCCGAGCATGGTTTCCGGGCGTGTGGTGGCAACCACCAAGTAGTCGCGGGTTTCCCACTCGGTAGCCGTACCCTCGTCGTCAAACGCGACCGGATGCTCGTAGGTGACGCCGTCTTCCAGCGGATAGCGCAAGTGCCAGAGATTGCCGTTCGTCTCGATCTGCTCGACTTCAATGTCGGAGATCGCGGTCAGCAGTTTCGGATCCCAGTTGACGAGCCGGTTGTCCTTGTAGATCAGGCCTTCCTTGTAGAGGCTGACAAACACTTCCAGAACCGCCTCGGACAGGCCTTCGTCCATGGTAAAACGCTCGCGCGACCAGTCGCAGGAGGCGCCGAGACGTTTCAGCTGGTTGAAGATCAAACCGCCGGATTCGGCCTTCCACTCCCAGACCTTTTCGATAAACGCTTCGCGGCCCATGGCGAGACGCCCAGGCAGCTGCTGCTCCATCAGCTTGCGCTCGACCACCATCTGGGTAGCGATGCCGGCATGGTCCATGCCCGGCTGCCACAGCACGTCCTTGCCGCGCATGCGCTCGAAGCGCACCAGAATGTCCTGCAGCGTGTTGTTCAGCGCATGGCCCATGTGCAGCGAACCGGTGACGTTCGGCGGCGGGATGACGATGGTGAAGGCGTCTGCCCCCGGCTTTGCGCCGGCCCCGGCGCGAAAGGCATCGGCCTCGTCCCAGGCCTTGGCGATTTTCGGTTCAACCGAAGCGGAATCATAGGTCTTTTCGAGCATTTTTCTGGCCAGACTTCTTGTTTTGGGAGGCTGCTGGTAAACAGGATGGGGGCTGCCAAGTCAATAAAAAAGCCGCCCCGGAGACCGGAGCGGCGTCATGATGCCAGCAGGGCCGGCCCTTAGCGGCGCGGACCGCGGGCCACGCGTTCGATCTCCTCGCGCACCAGGCGCTCGACCAGGGTCGGCAGGTTGTCGTCCAGCCATTCGCGCAGCAGCGGCCGCATCATTTCGCCGGCCAGTTCTTCCAGCGACTGGCGCTGGACGCCGTCGAATGCAGCTGCCAGTTCGCTGAAGGACGCGGCGACCTGTTGACCGGCCAGCGGCGACAGCAGGCTTTTGGCTTCGGTCTCAATCGCCTGGGTCAGGGACTGGCTGACGGGCTGGGCCGCCACCGGCTGCTGCACCTCGACGGACGACGGTGCGGCAACGGCTGGCTCTTCGACCGCGACGGCTACTGACGTTGCGACAACGGCGACCGGCGTGGCAGCGGGTTGCTGAACAACGGCGTCCGCAGCCGCTTCAACGGCCACGGGACGTTCGACTTCGGACGGTTCGACCTGAATGTCCGGATTGATCTCGGGGGCAGTTGCCATGGCTTCGGCCTGCGGCGCTTCAGCGACAGCAGTTTCGGCAACGGTTTCAGGTGTCTGGCTGAGATCCACCATCCGCGCACTCATCACCAGATTGTCGGACCAGTCGCGCGAGGTCTTGGCCTCCGGTTGCGGCGCGGACGGAAGCGACCGGCTGGAGGCGGCGCGGACCCGGGCGGCCACATCGGCAAGCGACATCGAGCGCTCGGGCACGCGGGTCGGCTCGACCTGGTTGGCGGGTTCCGGAATGCGGGCCGGGACAAAGCGTGGCTCGGCCACCGCATCGTCGTTGGCCACCTCGAACTCGTCTTCGATGGTCAGGCGGATGTCGTCTTCGGCCTCATCCTCGTCGGCAGCATAGACGGGCGGCAGCGGACCGGAGAGCGAATTGCCGGCGCCAGGTTCGTTGCTTTCGATGATCCGCCGGATCGATGCCAGAATTTCTTCCATCGACGGTTCACGCGCTACATTTGGCTGAGCCATTTTCATCCCCGTTATGCCTTGAGATCCCGCGCAAAGCTGCGTTCGAATCGTCATCAGCTTAAAACAGTCCGGGCCGGAAACAAATCGGGCGATGTCAAGGAAAGTCGCAGATACACAGGTTTGTGGTCCGGCTGTTGTAACGGAGACTCACATTTGCGGATATGCAGACGGCCCGCAGGGCGGGCCGTTGGTCTCGATGCGTGAAACGAAGATCAGAAGGAGAATTCGCGCGCTTTGCGAAAGCCCGGCAACGGCTTGATCGAGGCGTTGAAATAGGAACTTTCCGAATTGGCACCGCTCTCGCGGGTAAACACTTTCGCGCGCGCCGCGTTGCCCGTTCCGACCACGGCGACCAGGCGGCCGCCTTCGCGCAACTGGCCAAGCAGCGCTGCCGGCACCTCTTCGACGGCGCCGTTGACAAAAATCAGATCATAGGGCGCCTCGCCCGCAAATCCCGCCTCCATCTCGCCGGTGACCACCGACACATTGGCATAGCCGAGCGTGTCGAGCGTATCCTTGGCCTGGCCGGCCAGGGCCGCATCGCTTTCCAGCGCCACGACGGAGCCGGCCAGCAGCGACAGGATGGCGGCGACATAGCCGGTGCCGGTGCCGATTTCGAGCACGAGGTCGTCCTTGGTGATGGCGGCCAGCTGGACCAGCTTGGCTAGTGGCGAGGCTTCCATCAGATAGCGGCCGGTTTCCCCGACCTTGGCCGGACAGACCTCGATATCGCTGTCGAGATAGGCGAGCGCCTTTAGCCGCGGCTCGACAAAGGCTTCGCGCGGCACGGTCAGAAACGCCGTG
>Ga0247730_1001899_pt1 | contig 10795 bp, 11 predicted proteins | sample UWRJL073202C2_FD_180959 | JGI IMG/M metagenome (GOLD analysis project Ga0247730, IMG submission 180959) | Plant litter microbial communities from Arlington Agricultural Research Station in Wisconsin, United States - UWRJ-L073-202C-2 | ecosystem: Environmental > Terrestrial > Plant litter >...
TTCATCCTGAGCCAGGATCAAACTCTCCATTGTAAAATGTTGTGTTTGAACGCTGACCATTCTTAACTTAATAAATTAATTTAATAATAATCTGTTCTTATTTGTCTGACAGATCTAACTTGAAAAATCAGTGCGGTCCATGTACTTTGAACTCGTACTGGTTTATCCCGCTCTGCGTTTTATAAATGACATCTCTTTAATGAACTTCTCGGCGCTAACCTCGCGGCGGCCTATATATGTTGCAATGTTACTCTCAGTTTCAGCAGGTCTTAATATTCCTGCTTTTGTTTAAAGTTTCATCGTTTCAATCGTGTTATTCGCTTTCCGGCATCCGCCGTGCTGCGTTTCCCTTTTTTGTTGGGACTGCAAAGGTAGAAATCTTTTTTAATTTGTCAAGCTTTTTATTTTTTATTTTTCAAGGCTTTAAAACCTTTTAAATAATCATCTTCTTCAAAGCCGGAGCCTTTCAAATGATTCAGAAACCTGACCGATTCCTTCTTTACACGCCTTTCAAAAAACTAACTTCTTTATCCTTCTCACTGTTTCCCTTCCTCCGAAGCGGGATGCAAAAGTAGGAAAAATATCGCTACAGCCAAACATTATCGGCAATTCATTTGTATGCGTGTGATAACACCCTAATTTTCAGACAGAAATATTTCAGGACAGGCAGACTTGAAACAAATCCATGTCTAAAATGATTCGCGCTTTCTCCTGACTTTGGTTTGGGTAAGTCCCCGTGTAACTACCGCTTGCGATAAAAATCACCTTGTTTTTCCACTGCCACTGCAAAATATCTGGCAAAATAGGTCTTAATTGTACATCAGAGCGATATAAGTAAGAAATCCGTACATTGTTTTTCCGCCTTTTACGCCAAAATAGCGCAGTCGCAGCGCAGATATAGCGCACAGATAGCGCTGTGATGTATAACTTTAGATAAATATCCTATAGACTTCATTGCAAATCAATCAGTTTATACACAAGAAAATCTTTTAAACTGATGCCAATAATATCTTTTGCAATGGGGTAAGTCTCACTTTGCGGCGTAATGATGAATTTATATTTAGGTTCTAAATCCTGAACACAACTTATAGATCCCTTAGAAACCACAGGAGAGTTTGATAATTTAATTTCAATACAAGCCACCGCTGTTACTCCCTGAACAAGAACCAAATCACATTCAGCTCCTGTTTGAGTGCGATAAAAAAACATTTCTGTATAATCTGGTTTACACTAATAGATCTGTTCAATGGCATATCCTTCCCATGACCCACCGGCTACCGGATGCCCTAATAAACTATCTATTGAAGGGATATTTAATAACCTGTGCAGTATACCCGTATCCCTGATATAGGTTTTGGGCGATTTCACCAGCCTTTTTTTAGCATTCACGAACCATGGCTGCAATCGCCTCACCATATTGAATTTCGTCTATAATCACTGTGGAGTTTTCAAATTCCGTTAAGTAGGCATAGGCATCCTGCAGCTTAGCTTGATCTATAGGATTTTCCAAATCAAGATAGACAGTCTCATGATCGGTTGTGCGCAGTTGTCTCGCCAGGGTTGTTTTGCCAACCTAACGCGGGCCCAGTATTGCTATCGCGGGTGACTTATTTAATGTTCGCTGGATTTCTGATTGAAGATTTCTCTTAAACATCATCAAACATAACAATCGAACCTAGTAAATCCAAACTCAAACTTTGGATTTACTAGGTTAACCCCATTCAAAATAGATTTAAACGAAGATTGATAATCTTAAGTAAGTAGCTATCGGTTTTTCGGATTGGCCTGTAAACAGGAATACACAAATTTTAATTCGATTCTTGGTTTATGGAAAAAACACCTTGTATAGTATAATGGAAGGCATTTCTTAGCCGTTGGATAGTCCAGGGGGCTATCCAACCCCTATCGAACCCCTACCAAGTAGTTACCGAATGTCTTCTGAAGATACTGTAAGGTGCCTATTTGAACACATTTTAAGCAGTCCCTTCCATCGCTTCGCGGTTAATCAGGATCACTGCATCATCAAGCTCTCTCGATGAAACAGCAAGCAGGTCTATCAACTGACGTAATTCATCATTCTCCACTTCAGAACCTTTGATCAAAGCAATCAAACCAAGAATATTGCTAAGCGGCCGCCTCACCTGGTGAGAATGTATCCAGGCAATTTCCTTGAGCTGCTCATTCTGACTGAGCAGCTGCTGTTCAAATTTTTTTTGCTTGTCTATATCCTGCAGCGCTCCAATCATCCGCACAGGTTCTCCCGCGGGACTAAAGATGACATATCCCCTGTCTCTGATATATTTCACTGTACCATCTGCACAGATATACCTGTATTCTGCAGACCAGTCTTTTCTTTTATGATCAAGAACCCGTTTAAACTCCTCCTGAACATAATCACGGTCATCAGGGTGGATTTTTTGCATCGCCCAAAAAGAATTGGCACTTGATTCCTTCGTATAACCGTAAGTTTCAAAATACCCCTGCATCCAGGTGAGTTCGTCCGTAACGATATTATAGTCCCAGATTACATCATTGGTAGCCCTGTTTACCGTCTCGTACAAATGCAGCAGGTCGCTGATCTTCTTCTCATCGTTAATAGACTTATCTATATCCGTGATCATCACCAGATATGCACCTTTTTCAATCAATGGTATATAGTGAAAAGTGATCTGTACGAAAAAACAATCGCCATTCTTTTTCTGGTGCAGCCATCTGCCGGAGTCATTTGTCAGTTCCCCAAACTCATCCAGGAAAGCTTTCACACGCCCCCGCTCCTCACTTGGCCGGATATCAAATGCCGTCATCCTCAAAAACTCCGCCTCAGTAAATCCGTAAAGCTTAACCATCGCGTCATTCACTGCAAGAAACTGAAGCGTATCTTTAGTCATCACATACATCGGCAGCGGACTGCCATTAAAAAGCTGCTGGTAATTAAGTTCAGTGCCGAAGTGGATTTTCTTATAGAACCCTACTGAAAAATAGACAATGATAGCAGCTACCGACAGAAAAAGAAGATCTTTGAACAAAGAATACCTTCCAATCCCACCTTCAGGTGTTGAAGCAGCTGATAAATCTCTTATACTGTCAATTATAAGAAGGCAAATCACACCAACCATCAAATAAAAAAAGGTTATTTTGAATTTGGATAAGTTTTTCATGAGCATGAGATCCCTTATACCCCAACTTTATGCAAACAAAAATTAATGCACAATTAATATTAGCAGGAATATAAAAAACAAACATACCTAAAAGATACCAATTCATCACAAGCAGAACAAAAATGCCGGTTTTTTGCACCAACATTTCCTTTAGGTGCTAAAGGCAATTAATATTGCCCGGTAGCAAGTAAAACCAGAGTGCAGGCATTCATAGTCTCAATGCCGCTTGCCTTTAAAATAGCTTTCAGTTCGTCATTTTCTGTTCCGGGGTTAAAAATCACCCGCTTAGGCTTGGTCTCAAGGATGTAGTCGAAATACCCCGACTGCAGTGCAGGACCAATATATAGGGTAACTGTATCCACATCATGATGGATATCAACAGGCTTTTCAATGGCAACGCCGGCAACTTCGCCACTTTTTATACCAATATTCACGATAGAGTGACCTTTTGATTTCAGCATATGTGCTGCACGGTAAGCGTATCTTTCAGGGTTAGGACTTGCACCTATAATCAATGTATTCTTCATCACAGTAAGTTTAAATTTTGATACTCAATCATTCAATATCATATGAAGTGGAGATCATAAACAATCAGTGTTAAACCTAACAACAGCTTCAGCTTGCAAAATGTTTAATTAAAGTTGAACACTGCGTTGGCACAGTTTACCCCATCGATCGCAGCAGAGACAATTCCGCCGGCATATCCTGCGCCCTCTGCACATGGATAAAGTCCCGCGACCTGTGGATGCTGAAAGGTTTCTCTGTCCCTTGGAATCCGGACCGGCGACGAGCTCCTGCTCTCCACGCCCACCAGGATCGATTCATTTGTGTAATAACCTTTGATTTTTTTACCGAAAACAGGCAAGGCACTTTTTAAGCTGGAGGCGATAAAGTCTGGCAGGGTTTCTTTGAGCATCACACTTCGTGTACCGGGCAAATAGGAATTGCGGGGCAGATCTACTGACACCCTGCCTTCAACAAAGTCTACCATACGTTGTCCCGGAGCAACTAAATTCCCTCCCCCCAGTGCAAAGGCTGTTTGTTCTATTCCGTGCTGGAAATCCATCATCCGCAGCGGATCATCGCCCGGAACATCTTCCAGGGTAACCTGCACCACTGTCCCTGAGTTTGCAAATGGGTTGTTCCTCTTGGAGGGCGACCAGCCATTCACTACAATTTCATTTTCATGAGTGGCGCAGGGCGCGATAATCCCACCCGGACACATACAGAATGAAAAGACGCCCCTGCTGCCCACCTGCTCAACCAGGCTGTAGTAAGCCGGGGGTAAAAATTCACTTCTCACTGCACAATGATACTGGGCAGCATCAATAATTTCCTGTGGGTGCTCAATACGTACACCCAAAGCAAAGGGCTTTGCTTCTACCAGGATGCCCTTTTTATTTAATAGTGTATAAATATCACGTGCCGAGTGGCCAGTAGCCAGAATTACGGCTTCGGCAGTGAGGCTTTCCTCATTGTTGACCACAACGCCTTTGATCCTGTCAAATTCGATCATCAGGTCTGTTACTTTTTTATCAAAATGGACCTCTCCCCCGGCATTTAAAATGGTTTCCCTGATAGCTGTTATAATATGGGGAAGTTTATTGGTACCGATATGCGGTCGGGCATCCACCAAAATATCGTCTGTTGCGCCATGCTGAACAAAAATCTGAAGAACCTTATTGATATCCCCCCTCTTATTGGAGCGGGTATACAGTTTTCCGTCAGAATAGGTTCCGGCACCACCTTCACCATAACAGTAGTTGGATTCGGTATTCACAATGCCTTCCTTGTTGATCAGTGCCAGGTCTCTTCTGCGTTGTTTTACATCTTTACCGCGTTCAATGACTATGGGTTTCATGCCGTTTTCAATACACTGCAAGGCAGCAAATAGGCCAGCCGGGCCGGCGCCTACAATGATTACGCGTTTTTTATCACTTACGTTCTGATATTTAAGTGTAAACACCTCCGGGACCCGGGGCTCATCAATAAACACTTTCACCTGCATCCTGAAGATCACTTTGCGCGAACGTGCATCAATCGACCGTTTCAGGATTTGATATGCTTTAATGTGCAGCTGATCTGTTTTAAGTGCGATGGAGAGTTGTTTTAAAATATGCTCTTCCTGTCCCGCATCCTCAGGGGCGATAGTGATTTCTATTTCTTTCTGCATAAAATTCATGTCAGGTTTCTATCCTGAACACAGCAAAGATAAGGAAATACCAGGAAGATTTAATTTTTCCAGCTATTGCAGGCAGGGTACGGACAGCCATATGACCCACCTGTAATCCGGTTATTTAACTGAAGCACAACACAGATCTAAGCAATTCCCATTCATATAACCCAACGACATTGGTAATATAAATTAACATATGTGATATATAAAATTATAAATGAAACAAAAATGTAATTATAAATTTGATTAATAACAAAAAAGTTAACTCCTCTCCAATATTTTGATTTATACAGAATTTTATTTAACCAAATATATTAATTATCAAGCTATGTCAAATCAAATCAATTTCGTAAGAGGAGAAGGAATACATCTCTATACCTCTCAAAATGAGGACTATATAGATGCCGTCTCCGGCACATTTAACATCTCTCTCGGCTACAGTCATCCCGAACTTGTGGATGTGCTAAAAAAACAGGTGGAAGCTTTGATACATGTCTCTTCCTCTTTTACAGGCACCATTGCGCAGGATGTCCTTGATGATATCTTAGCAGTAGCTCCTGATTACCTCACTCATGGCTGGATGCGGGATATTATCGGGTCTACAGCCAATGAGGGCGCAATAAAGATCGCCAATAAATATAATGGAAAAAGCGAGGTCATCAGCTTATCCCTGTCTCACCACGGGCAAACGCTCTATACTACCGGCATTTCCGGAAACGCCTTCCGGCGAAAGTCATTCCCAAACACCATCGCCATCCAGCACGGGACAGTACCCGCCCCATACTGTTACAGATGTCCGTTTGGGGCCATGGGAGCGCCTGAATGCGGATACCTGTGTGCTGAAGCTATCTATGATTATGCAGATTATGGCAGCTCAGACAATATATCCTGTATGATCATAGAGCCAATCCTGGGAAACGGCGGCAATATCATACCCCCCGAAGGATATTTTGAAAGAATCAGGAAAATTTGTGACGAGCTGGAAATTGTGCTGATTGCCGACGAAGTACAAACAGGGATCGGAAGAACAGGATATATGTTTGCAAGTGAGTATTTTGATATCAATCCTGATATCATTACGCTGGCAAAAGGCCTCGGCGGTATTGGAATACCTTCGGCCGCAATCCTTTACAAACCGCAATTTGATGTCCTTGAAAAGTTTGAGCACTCTTACACTTCTGGAGGCAACCTGCTCTCTCTTGCCGCAGCCAGGAAGACAATCGAAGTAATTTCCAGGGAAGGCTTTCTCGAAAGCATTCGTGCAAACGGAGAATTCCTGGGCCGGGGCCTGCAGGAGCTGAAGGAACGTTACGGCCACATCATAGGGGACGTAAGGGGTATCGGCTATATGTGGGGCCTTGAGATTATTGATCAGGACAATGCCCCGGATACGGCGCTGACCAATCATATCCTGGATATTGCACTGGAAGATCAGCATATGATCATGCGGGGCTCACGTTACGGATTTGGCAATGTAGTAAAGGTTAGGCCCGCATTAACCACCACAGTGGAGGAAATTGAAGAAATCCTGTTCAGGCTGAATAAGATATTCGGCAGTTTGTAATTAAATTTTAAAATAAATTGATAAAGGAATGAAAGCGATTGTATATAACAACCCATGGGATATCAGCATTGAAGAAAGAGAAGAACCACTGATCACGTCACCTGATGAAGTGATCGTGGCCATCAGCGCAACAGGCATCTGCGGCACGGATCTGAGCATCGTTTCCGGAGAATATGCTGCCCGGCAGCGGGTAATCATAGGGCATGAATCCGCCGGTGTCATTGTAGCAAGTGGCAGCAATGCATTGCACTGGAAAGAAGGCGACCGTGTAATTATTGACCCTACATACTATTGCGGAGAGTGCAGCCACTGCAGAAAGGGGCTGCGCAACCACTGTCTTAAAAAAGCAACCACAGAAGCAGGTGTATCCATAGATGGTACATTTACCAGCTATTTTAAAACAACCAGCCGCTTCATTTATCCGCTGAATGACGGGATCCCCTTTGAGCAGGGCGCAATGTCTGAACCCCTCAGCTGTGTACTTACTGCGGTGAAAAAACTTGCCGTTAACCCATTCATGCGCACTGCAATCCTCGGCGGCGGCCCCATCGGCCTGCTTTTCTATCTTGCCCTCAGCCAGCATGGCCTCAGGAACGGAACAATCTACGAGGCTTCAAAGGACAGGATCAAGTTGATAGAACAGCGCGGGATATTGCAGGGCGACTGGAAACTGGAACCTGAATTTATCCCTGAGAAAAACCAGTTCGACCTGATCATAGATACTACGGGCAGTTTACTGGAAAAGTCTATGCAAGCCATTGCAGATGGTGGAAAAATATCGCTAATGGGCCTGCGCAATAATCAGCAAACCATTAATCCAAGAGAGATTGCCGACCGGAGCATTTCTATTATAGGCTCCATTGATTCGCAGGACACCTTTAAACATGCCACCGACCTGATCAACAGCGGATCACTGGGGCTCGAAAAAATAATTACCAATCAATATCAGCTCAGTGATTTCAGCAAGGCCTTGAAAGACCTGGGATGTGATCTGCAGAAAAAACAAAGGAGCAATGAAATTGCCAGCCTGAAATCAGTAATCCTCATCTAATATATCATCACTATGAAATACATCATTTTTGATATCGACGGAACATTAACCGATACCACTGCAACAGACGATCAGTGCTTTACGCAGGCGCTGGAAGAGGTCTTTCATTTCAAAAACTTTAGCACAGAATATGGCGATTATACCAATACCACCGATTCTGGTATCATCGATCAGTTGTTCAGGGAACAGCTGGGCCGGTCTTTTACCTGGCAGGAAAGGAACCGCTTTATCCGGCGCTTTTGTGAACTGCTGGAGCAAGCCTATAAAAAGCAGCCGGGATGCATATCCGAGATAAACAACGCTGGCAGGACATTAAAAGCCCTGTACCGGCAAACAAATCTCAGCATTGGTTTGGCTACAGGCGGATGGCAGGAATCAGCACAGTTTAAATTGCGCTGTGCAGGTATTCCCATTCAAAGGCACACCGCAGCTTCATTTGCACAGGATGCCATGGCAAGAAACGAAATCATCAGCGATACAATCAGGAAAATGGACACATATAACGGTGTCAAAATGGAATTATCCGAAATTGTGTACATTGGTGATGGCAACTGGGATTATCTGGCGGCCAAACAGCTGGGCATAAATTTTATTGGTATAGAAAACAAACGTCTTGATCACCTTTCAGAAATCATCAAGATTTCAGATTACGATCATCTCCACCGGCATATCGGTTTACAAACAAATACGATAGGATAAATGACATTAAACCACAGCTACCGCAGAGCAACAAGCGTATTCTTTTTTATCGCTGGTTTAACCTATTCAAGCTGGGCCTGCCGTATCCATGAACTGCAGGCCAGCTTTCAGCTCAGTAATGCTGAGCTGGGCAGTATCTTGTTTGCCCTGCCCGTAGGGCTCATGATCAGCCTTCCCCTATCAGGATGGATGGTCACCCGCTTTGGCAGCCGCAAAATCCTGGTCGCCGCCGGACTATTCTTTCCTTTGATGTTATGCATGATCGGTTTTACGGTAAAGATCTGGCAGCTTGTGATCGTACTGTTTTTTTTTGGCTACCTCAACAATGTGTTTGAGGTAGCCATGAATACTCAGGCTGTAGGTATTGAAAACCTGTACAAAAGATCTATCATGACTTCCTTTCATGGATTGTGGAGCCTTGCAGGATTCACAGGAATTGCCCTCGGCACCCTCGCTATTGCGCTGAAATACCCGGTATGGCTGCATTTTTCGGCAATCGCCCTGATCTGCTGGACACTGGCCCTGCTCAACCGGAGGTCCCTGTTGCCAGAAGATGAGCCGCAGGAATCTCAGCCGGTCTTTGCTGTTCCGGACAGGAACATCCTCAAACTGGGAATGATCGCTTTTGCCAGCCTGATCACTGAGGGTACGATGTTCGACTGGAGCGGGATATATTTTCACAGAATTGTGATGGCCCCATCCTCCCTGACCACAGCAGGGTATATCGCATTTATGGGCACTATGGCAGCCGGCCGTTTTACAGGCGATCATCTGGTTACGCGTTTTGGCGTAAAACGAATATTGCAATGGAGCGGCATCATCAGCACTTCCGGTTTACTGCTTGCGGTTGTTTTTCCAAATATTTATGTGGCTACACTGGGATTTCTGCTGGTAGGCATCGGCGTATCTTCTGTGGTTCCGCTTGCTATAGCACTGGCCGGGAAATCCAGCACGCTAGCACCCGGAATGGCAATAGCAGCGGTCTCAACTGTTGGCTTTCTGGGCTTTCTCATAGGCCCGCCGCTGATTGGCTTTATTGCTGAGGCCAGCAGCCTGCGCTGGTCGTTCACACTAATTGCTATTCTTGGTTTGGGGACTACACTTCTTGCTTCACGTATCAAACACTGAACATCATTCTTCTTCCTGCAACTGCCATAATGTAATTAATCTGCATACAATACTGCTGTGCCTGTGTGTTTACATACATCTTGTCAGGTTTTTGTCCCCAGTTGTAACATAGGTATGGAAATTGTATCTTACTCCATAAATTAACACTTGTTAAACCAAAACAGAATAAAAATGAAAAAAGCAATATTAGGAATTATTGGAGCCTTATTTGTCACTACCATGCTGAGCAGCTGTGGCTATAATTCAATGGTTAAGCTGGATGAAGATGTGAAAACAAAATGGAACCAGGTAGAAACCCAGTACCAGCGCCGCTCTGATCTGATCCCTAATTTAGTGAGTACCGTAAAGGGAGCAGCTAAATTTGAACAAAGTACATTAACCGCAGTGGTAGAAGCACGCTCTAAAGCCAGCCAGATCAAGGTAAATGCCGATGACCTTTCACCGGAAAAAATTGCTCAGTTCCAGGCTGCACAGGGACAGGTAGGACAGGCATTAAGCCGTTTGATGGTGCTGACAGAAAATTATCCTGAATTGAAAGCTACCCAACAGTTCAGTGATCTTTCTGTACAGCTGGAAGGCACAGAAAACAGGATTGCCGTTGCCCGCAAGGATTTTAACGATTCTGTGCAGGAATACAATACCAAAGTGAGATCGTTCCCAAACAACCTTACCGCGGGTATGTTCGGCTTTAAACAAAGAGCTGGTTTTAAGGCTGACGAAGGTGCCCAAAATGCTCCTAAAGTACAATTTTAATCTACAGCACAACAAATAAGGGTATCACGTGTTTAATCAGCATGTCATACCCTTATCTGTTTAATTCATATCACATATGTCATTTCTGACTGAACAAGAACAAGACCTGGTTACCAGCGCGATTAGCAATGCTGAAAAGCTTACCTCAGGCGAAATTAGGATTGCAGTAGAAAAACATTGTCCGGGTGAAGCCTTTGAAAGGGCTACTGCCTATTTTGGTAAATTAGGGATGGATAAAACGTCGTTACATAATGGCGTGCTGATCT
>Ga0247730_1001901_pt1 | contig 10787 bp, 8 predicted proteins | sample UWRJL073202C2_FD_180959 | JGI IMG/M metagenome (GOLD analysis project Ga0247730, IMG submission 180959) | Plant litter microbial communities from Arlington Agricultural Research Station in Wisconsin, United States - UWRJ-L073-202C-2 | ecosystem: Environmental > Terrestrial > Plant litter >...
GGTAGTCCGGCAGGCTGCGGTCGATGCCCTTGCCTTGCCGCATGACGATGCGGTCGGCCTGCGGACGGGACAGAAATTCGCTCCAGCGGCGGGCGCTGAACAGGACGAGGTCGGCCGGCGCGCCGACAGCGATGCGGCAGAGATCGGCACGGCCTAAAATGGCGGCCGGCGAGGTGGTGACGACACGCGCTGCGGTATCGAGCGGGTGGTCGAGATGCAGGATGCGCACCGCCTCGCGGAACACTTCGACCGGGTCGAGGTCGCCATAGGCATAAAACGGGTCGCGGGTATTGTCGGAGGCAACGGCGGTCGGGACGCCGGCAGCTGCCAGCTCGTGGAACAGCGTCACCCCGCGCCAGCGCGGCGTGCGGCCGGGATGACGGTCCTGCAGGTACATGTTGCACATCGGCAGCGACACCACGGCGATGTTGGCTTCTGCCACCAGATCGATAGTCGCCTTGGTCACATCCTCGTCCTGGCGGGCGAGCGAGCAGCAGTGGCCAACCGTGACCTTGCCCTCGAACTTGTGGCGCAGCACGGCCTCGGCGATCGATCTCAGCGTCAACACCTGCCTGTCCTCGGTCTCGTCGACATGCAGGTCGATATCGAGCCCGTTTTCAGCAGCCACCCGGAATAGCCGGTCGAGGCGGGCGGCGAGATCGGCCGACAGCTGGGTGACGCCTCCAAGCAGACCCTTGCTTTTGCTGACGACGGAAACCAGATCGGCGAAATAGGCATCGTCAAAGATGGCGTCGAGAGGGAACAGGGCGGCGGCCTGCAAGGCGATGCGGTCCTTCCAGTCGTCGCGGAGCTGCTGGAAGACTTCGAAGGAAATGCGGTGCTGTGGCGCCAGTGAATCCAGATGGGTGCGGATCAGCGTGGTGCCGTGCGCATAGGCGGTTTTTAGCGAAAACTCCATCCGCCGTCGCACATCGTCTGGAGACCAATTAGCCTCGCGGTCGGCACGCACGGCACCAAGGGCTCCGGCAAAGCTGCCGTTGGGGTTGGGCTGGCGCTCCCAGATATGGCCCTTGTCGAGATGGGTGTGCATGTCGGCAAAGCCCGGCCAGACCATGCCGTCGCGCAGATCCGCCTTCGGCAGCTCGGTGGGTGCTGTGCCGGCCGGCAAAATCGCGCTGACGATACCGCCGGCGATGACGATGTCGGCTTTGACCAGGCCTTCCTTGGCTTCGGCTTTAAAACCGCTGACGGTGACGGCGGGCAGGGTGGCGTTGGCGAGCACGAAATTGGAGCGCTCCGGCAGGGTGACGAAGGCCATCAGTTTTCTCTCTTTAGGCTGCTCTCGTGCCAGCGGTGCAGCGTCAGCCATGCGATGAAGGAGGTCAGGGCAAATATGGCGACGCCAAGCACGGAGAGCATTAAAAGGGCGGCAAACAGGCGTGGGATGTTCATGCGGAACTGCGCCTCAAGCAGACGGAACGCCAGGCCCGAGCCGGCGCCGGCCGATCCTGCAGCAAATTCGGCAACCACGGCGGCAATCAGCGCCAGGCCGCCGCCGATCCGCAAGCCCGTCATAAAATAAGGCTGGGCGGCGGGGATCTGCAGATAGAACAGCGTTTGCCAGCGCGAGGCGCCATAGAGTTCGAAGAGGTTGAGCAGGTTGTGATCGACGCTTTTCAGGCCCTGCACCATGTTCGACAGGATCGGAAAGAAGGCGACCAGGAAGGCGCAGATCAGCAATGCCGACTGGGTCGAGGGCGCATAGATCAGGATCAGCGGCGAAATCGCCACCACCGGGGTGACCTGCAGGATGACGGCGATCGGATAGAAGGCGGTCTCGATCCAGCGTGACTGGACAAGAAAGATGGCAAAGGCGCAGCCGCCGATCAGTGCCAGGAGCAGCGAGAACAGGGTGATTTTCGCGGTGATCAGCAGCGCCGGAAACAGCGTGCCCCAGTCGGTGTAAAGCGCATTGGCGACGGCGAGCGGTCCGGGAAGGATGTATTGCGGCACGCCGGAAACACTGACGGAGATGCCCCAGATCAGGATCAGGCAGACGACGACGCCGATCGGGATCAGGATTTTCAGCATCAGGTCGCGATGCTTGTGGCGGGCATTGGGGGCGAGCAGCGGCGGCGTGTTTTGTAGCGCTGGCGCACTGGTTGGCGGGGCCGAATGACGGGTGTCCGTGACGTCGCTCATATCAATGCTCTCCCGATCCGATCGCGTCCAGCAGCACCTTCGAAACATTTTCGCAGGCCTGCCGGTATTCCTCCGAACTGCGATAAAGCGCATCGCGCGACAAACTGGTAACCAGCGGGAAATCCGCATGCACCCGGCCGGGGCGGGCCTTCATCACCACGATGCGGTTGGAGAGATAGGCGGATTCAAACACCGAATGGGTGACGAAGATCACCGTGATGCCGGTATCGCGCCACAGTTTCAGCACGTCGTCGTTCAGCTTCTGCCGGGTGATTTCGTCCAGCGCGGCGAATGGTTCGTCCATCAGCAGCAGTTTTGGCTTGGTCACCAGCGCGCGGGCGATCGAGACGCGCATCTTCATGCCGCCCGACAGCTCGCGCGGATAGGCGTCTGCGAAATCGGCAAGTCCAACGGTGGCCAGGGCCTCGATGATGGCGGGGCGGGCGGAGGATCTGGAGATGCCGCGCAGCTTCAGCGGCAGATGGACATTGCCGAACACGGTCTGCCAGGGCATCAGCGTCGGCTCCTGGAACACGAAGCTGATATCGCCTTCCGGCAGGCCGCGGGCATTGATGCGTGAACTCGGCCAGTCGATCGAACCGGCGCTGATGTCGCCAAGCCCGGCGATGATGCGCAGCGCCGTCGACTTGCCGCAGCCCGACGGGCCGAGCAGGCTGACGAACTCGCCGCTCTGCACGGTCAGCGACATGTCGGAGAGGGCGAGCGTGCCGGTGGAAAACATCTTTGAGACTGCGCGCATGTCCACCAGCGGGCGCCTTTTGGCCTCGGAGGGGAGTGGTAAGGAAGGGGCCGGTACTATCATGCGGTGGGCTCTTTTGCGGGTCTGCTGTGTTTTTTTGCGAGCGGCTTTTGCGGCGGTGGAGAGAAGCCCCTCACCCTAACCCTCTCCCCGCAAGCGGGGAGAGGGGATCTGTCCGTGTTTCAGGCGGCTCCTCGTTCCATGCAAGTGTCGCAGGAGACGGTGCCACAACTCCTTCGCCCCGCATGCGGGGAGAAGGTGGCCGACAGGCCGGATGAGGGGCTTGGCGACGGCGGTCGAACTTACTTCTTCATCCCCACGCCCTTGCAGACATATTTGGTCGTATAGGCCTTGGCATAATCCAGCTTGGCGTCGACCAGCCCGATCGAGACCATTTCCTCGAAAAACTGCTTGTAGCGCGCGTCGGTGATGCAGCCGATGCCCTTGTCCAGCGCGTCGCCGGACTCGACGATGCCGTATTCTTTCATCTTGGCGATCGAATAGGCGATCTGGCCATCCGTCATTTCCGGATTGTCCTTCTTGATCAGGTCGTTGGCCGGTTTGTTGTCGCCGTGCATATAGGTGTACCAACCCTCGATCGAGGCATCGACGAAGCGCTGGACCACGTCCGACTTGGTCTCGACCATCTTTGTCGTGGTGGTGATCATCGTCGAATAGGGGGAGTAGCCGTTATCGGCGAGCAGAAACACTTTTGGCGCCCAGCCGGCCTGTTTTTCGATCTCGTAGGGTTCGGAGGTCAGGTAGCCCTGCTGAGCGGATTTCTTGTCGGCAATGAACGGGGCCGGGCTAAAGGTGTAGGGCTTGTACTGCTCGTCTTTGAAACCAGCAAAGTTCTTCTTCATCCATTCGAAATAGGTGAGGTAGCCGTCCTTGCCCATGAAGATGGTCGGCAGCTTGGCGAGGTCGGCGAATTTTTCGACGCCGGCATCGGGATGGGCGAGCAGCACCTGCGGGTCCTTCTGGAACATCGAGGCGATGCTGATCAGCGGCACGCCGGCCTTGACCGCGTCCATGTCGCCCAGCGGGCCGCCCATGTAGAAATCGACTTTTCCCGCGATCAGCAGCGCGCGATTGGCAGCGTTGGGTCCGCCCTGGACGATCGTCACCTTCAAGCCATGCTTTTCGTAGGTGCCGTCAGCGACGGCCTGGTAGAAGCCGCCGTGCTCTGCCTGGGCCAGCCAGTTGGTGCCATAAGAGACTTCGTCGAGCGCAAAAGCCGGGCTTGCGAGCGCCGTTAGGGCCGTCAAGCCAAGAACGGGCAGAAAACAATGATCTTTCAATATGTTGAACATCGCGAAAATTCCCCTCAAGTCCCAATCGCCGTGGACGGCGTTTTCATTACCTGCATTTGAGCGGTTGCCATGCGCTTTGCAAAGCATCAAAATTCGTGCGCATCGATGCCTTTTAGGCATCTCTAGAGGCGTTGTGCGTAAACTGTGCGGCGTGGCCATAATTTATGCACTGAGGACGAAATGCTGCACTCGCGAAAACTGCAATATATCGACGAGATCGCCCGCTGCGGCTCGATACGCAAGGCGGCGGCCCATCTGAATGTCGCCTCGTCGGCGATCAACCGGCAGATTCTGGCACTGGAGGAAGAGTTTGGTGCACCGTTGTTCGAACGGTTGCCGCGCGGTTTGCGGCTGACGGCGGCCGGCGAGTTGTGCATCGAGCATATTCGCGAGGTGTTGAAGACCTATGAGCGGCTGGAAGGGCGCATTCGTGGGCTTAAGATGCCGCAGGCCGGCAAGGTGGCGATGGTCACGACGGTGGGTCTTGCGGCCGGGCCGCTGCCGGAAATCTTTGCGCGCTTCATCGAAAAACATCCACGCGTGCGGGTGCAACTGCGCAATGACAGCGGCACGACCACGATCCAGGCGGTGCTGGCCGGCGAGGTGGATATCGGGCTGGGCTTCAATATTCCGGCCGCCCCCGGCATCCGTACGCTGGCGCATTTCGACATTCCGATCGGCGCGGTGTTGCCGCCCGGGCATCGGCTGGCGGTGCCGGGGCCGATCGACCTGATCGACGTGGTGCAGGAGCGGCTGGTGCTGGCGCAGCCGGGCACCAGTCTGCGCAATGTCATCAATCTTGCGCTGGCGCCGCTGCCGCTGTCGGTCGAGCCGGTGCTGGAGACCAGTGCGTCGGAAATGCTCAAGCAGCTGGTGAAGCTGGGCACGGCGCTGACACTGCTCAATCCGCTCGACGTGCTGGCCGAATGCCGGCGCGGCGAGCTGGTGTTCCGGCCCCTGGCCGACGCGCATGTCCGGCCGCAGCAGATGAAGCTCTTTGCTCGCACAAGGGCGCCGCTCGATTCGTCCACCAGCCTGTTCGTCGAATATCTGATGTCGGAACTGCTGGCGCTGATGCAGGAACTGCAGGAGCGTGGCTATATTCCTGCGGAGCGGCCGGCGATCTAGCTGCGCCCGGGTCGTTGCGCGCCGGCCGTGCCGGTTAGCGCGTAAACAGGTTGTCGAGCGAATAGCCGGTGAGGTCGCGCAGCAGCTCGATGAAACCGGCCACCTGATGCCGGCAGATCGCCTTGCCCTTATCGGCGGTGCCGGCGGCGGCATTGCCGACCACGCCGTTGGGATTGAGGTCGTGGGCGATCCAGGCCAGCGAATGCGGGGCAATCGGCTGCAGATGTCTGGTGTTGTCCTTCATCCATTCCGCCTTGGAGCGGAAATTTTCCGCCCGCTCCATCCGCACCAGTTCCGGGCGAAAATGCAGCATCAGCGACGTCTCGACCTCGCCGCCATGGATGCCAAAACGGCTTTCGTGCTCGCTGATCATGCCGGGCGGGGTGCCGAACCGGCCCCACTGGGTGCCGACCACCGCCATCTTGTGGCGCACGCGCAGCTCACGGGCGACGATGCTCATGATATCGACATTGCCGCCGTGGGAATTGACGATCACCATTTTGCGCACACCGGCCTCGTGCACCTTGGTGCCAATCGCGGTCCAGGCTGGGATCAGGATTTCCGGGCCGAAAGACAAGGTTCCGGGACCAAAGACATGCTCGTTGGCCTTGCCGATCTCCTGGGTCGGCAGCACCAGGATGTCGAGATCGTCGGGCAGCTGGCGGCGCAGCTCGGCGATCATGCCATTGCCGATGGCGACGTCGGTGGCGATCGGCAGATGCGGCCCGTGCTGTTCGGTAGAGGCGATCGGCAGGATGGCGATGGTTTTTTCCGGCGACAGGAGGGCGAAATCCAGCGTGTTCAGCTCGTTCCAGTAAAAGGCCTTGGCCATGTCCGTCTCCTGCGCATCGGTTTGATGGATCCGCAATAGGCAAGAACAGGGAGCGGGAAAAGCATCAATTTGCGGCTGGCGTGCTGCTTTTTTGCGGACGTTGGCATAGCTTGCCAGAGCGGAAGCAAAAACACGTTGTCGTGCCCCCCGTGGATAATGATGGAGAATTTTCAGATCTGCTGTAAGTCAGGGATTATTCGCATCATCATATCGAGACATCATGATCACTCGGCTGCGTAAACTTTTCCGGCGTGCTTCGAAAGCGGTTCCGTTCGTCGCCCCGCCGCGACAGCGGCTGGTGAGGTCGCTGTCGGAATTTTCGGCGATCTATGCGATCGGTGACGTGCACGGCTGTTACTCCGAACTGATGCGGCTGGAGCAGAGGATCGTCGCCGATGCGGCGCTCGATTCGGGGTCCAAGCTGCTGGTCATGCTCGGCGACTATATCGACCGCGGGCCAAACTCCCGCGCGGTGCTCGAGCATCTCTGCCGCCCGCCGCCCCCGGGTTTCGAGCGCGTGGCCCTGTGTGGCAATCACGATGACAGTTTCTGGCGCTTTCTGCAGGCACCGGCCGACAATCGCAGCTGGCTGGATTTCGGCGGCAAGGAAACGCTGTATTCCTATGGCATCGATGCAAGCCAGATCCTGCGGCAGGGTGGTGGCGTCGAGGGGCTGGCACAAGCAGCCAATGACAAGATGCCGGGGGCCCATCGCGACTTGCTAGAAACGATGCCGATCGCGCTCAGTGTCGATTCCCTGATCTTCGTGCATGCCGGCATCCGCCCAGGTATCCCGCTGGAGAACCAGGTCGATTCCGATCTGATGTGGATCCGCGAACCATTTCTCAGCGAGGGGTCGGCGCTGGCATCCGTGGTGATCCACGGGCACAGTCCCTCCACCGATGCGACATTCTCGAAGGGACGGATCGGCATCGATACCGGTGCCTATGCCACCGGCAAGCTGACGGCGCTCAAAATTGCCGAGGGCCGGGCGCGGGTGTTGTAGTTGAGAGCGACGACTGCAAGCTGATGCCGTAATAGGCCAGATCCGCCCGTCGCTCGGCTGGCAGCGGTGCTGCCATCTCGCTGACATAGGGCAGGAGATTGAGCCCGACCGGCCGCATCACCGATGCGGAAAACCAGGCCGGTGCGATGACCAGCATGGTGTTGAGGTCCGACTGCAGCGCTGTCCTGGAGAGCGCCAGAGTTTTCGGGTCAACCCGGTTCCACAGATAGAAGCGGGCAGATAGGATATTCCTTTCCGACGGCGCCAGCATTGCCGAGCGCGATAGCAGCGCCGCCACGTCTTCCGGCGGCGCGGCCAAGGCCCAGCGGATCATTGCCAACCGCGCCCAGTAATTGCCGTCGGTGGGGGTGCAGCCGATGGCGTGCATCAAAAAGCGGTCCGCGCGCGCAAGGGCGGTGTTCCAGGCCTTGCGGTCCTGGCTGCGGTTCAGGCGATCGACATCGGCCAGCACCGTGGTCACGCCAGCCCGCACGATATCGTAGCGGCAATAGTGCTTTGAAACGATCTCGTCGGTCTTCGGGGCATAATAGGCAATGGCGCTGTTGAGAATGAGACTGCCGTCTTCGAGCTTGCGCGACAGTTGTTTGAGCGGCTCGAAATGGGCGGTGGCCCAGAGCTGCGACACCGCCACGCTCAACAGGAGCGCAGCAATGCCGCAGAACAGCAACAGGGCCGGTGATCGGCTCGGCTTGGATCGCCGCGGCTGCGATCGGGACGTCTCAGTCCTCACGGTAGTAGGCGGCATAGCGCGAATAGTAATATTCGCTCGATCCGTAGCTGCGATAGAGCTTCATCTTCTTCGGATCGACCTTGTTGAGGATCACGCCCGCGCATTTGTTGGCGATTTCCGGGTCGCCGAACAGGGTGCTACGCACCATCTTGCGCGAGGTGCGGCCCCATTCGACGACATAAACGAAGGCGTCGATCTGCGGGCTGATGGCACGCGCATCGACCACCGGCCCAAGCGGCGGAAGGTCGATAATGACGTAGTCGAAGTTGGCGCGCGCCGATTCCAGCATCTTGTGCATGGCGTTCGAGGCCAGCAGTTCGGACGAATGCGGCACCCGGCGCTTGACCACGGCCGGCAGGAAGGCCAGCTTGGTCTTCTGGTTGACCAGCAACAGATCCTGCACCGGACGGTTTTCCATCAGCACTTCCAGCAGGCCGGCATCGGCGTGACGGCCGATGGCGCGGGTGGCGCCGGGGTTGCGCATGTCGCCATCGATCAGCAGGGTGCGCGCCCCTTGTGCGGCCAGCAGTTCGGCAAAGTTGATGGCAATCGTCGACTTGCCTTCGCCCGGCAGCGACGAGACGATGCCGATCACCTTGGCGCCTTCATGCTGGACACCGAAATCGATTGCGATCTTGGTGCTGCGCAGGGTTTCGGCAAACATCGACAGCGGATGGTCGATGACATAGTTAGTGACGCCGCTGATCTTGCGGATGCTGCGCGGATGCTCGGCATCGTCCTGCAGGCCTGCGGGTGGCTTACCGGCCGAAATCAGCTGCGAACTGCCGAGATACTCGATGCTCAACTCCTCGCGCACCTGATCGCCGGTGCGGAAGAACCGGTCGCGGAATTCGCGATAGGCGCCGATCGTGCCGCCGACGGCGGCCCCCAGCACCATGAACAGGGCCAGCACCAGAGGCTTGCGCGGGAAGCTGGCGGCGGTCGGAACCTGCGCCTTGTTGATGATACGGGCTTCGGAAATCGGGAACGACTGTTCCTGTACGGCTTCCTGATAACGCGACAGGAAAGTTTCGTGCAGCTTCTTGTAGGTTTCAGCCGAGCGTTCCAGCTCGCGCAGGTGAACCTGCGTTTCTCCGGCAACTGCGGTAACGCCCTGGGCGCGGTCCATGCTGTCTGTCAGCGACTTTTCGCGCGATTGTGCCACGGTCACGTCGCTCTCGTAGCTCTCGGAGATGCGACGAAGCTCGTCAAACATCAGGCGTTCGTATTCCTTCATTTCGGCACGCAGGCGCACGGCCTGGACGTGGTCGGGGCCGAGGCGGCCGGAAATTTCCGATTCCAGCTTGGAGGCCTGCAGATATTTGGTGCGCAACTGGTTGGAGACCGAACTGTCGAGCACGTCGGTGACGATCGCATCGGCATTGCCGGAAGCGATGATCGACTTGATGCGGTCGTAGCGCGCCTTGGCCTTGGCGGTGTCGGACTGGGCGACGATCAGGGCGCTGTTGAGCTCGGTCAGTTGCTGGTCGCTGACCAGCTGGCCGCCGGTGGTGACCAGGCCGTTTTCGGTGCGAAATCGCTGCACGGCAGTGTCGGCATCGACAGCCTTCTGGCGCAGTTCCTCGATACGGTCCTGCAGCCAGGTGCTGGCGCGCCGCGTGGCGTCATATTTGGAATTGAGCTTGTCGACGATATAAGCGTCGGCAATGCCGCCGGCAATCGCGGCCGACACTGCCGGCGATTGCGATGTGAAATCGATATCGAGAATGTAGGTTCGGCCGACGCGGGTGACGATCGTGCCGTCCATGATGACTCTGGCCGCCGCGCGGCGGTTGGCTTCGGTCTTATCCTCGGTCGGGACGCCGTCTGCAAACCAGGCGCTGACATTGACCGCCGACTTGAAGCTGTTGACAGCCCTGCGTAGCAGCGAGGCTTTCTGGTTGACCACCTGCGGGTTGTCGCCCAGCTTCAGACTGTCGACCACGCGAAGGCTGATGGCCTCCGATTTCAGCAGTTCGACCTGGCTGAGAACCGAACCGTCCTCCTCCGTCGCCGTTCCGATGGTTGCCAACTGACTGGTCATGTTGCTCTGATCATGATCGATCAGGACACTGGTCGAGGCCGTGTAAAGCGGCACAGCGGTAAACACGTAGACGAGGCCGAGGACCGCAAAGATGCAAACTGCCGCCGCAACGATACGCCACTGGCGATGCGCCATTGCAAACAGCTTGTCGAAGTTGATCCCGCCGCCGGGTTCGCGTTCGTCTTCCCAGACAGGCTGGTGGCGCGTGAGAGTGTTATCCGGTGATAGCAATGCGTTACCTCTTGTTGCTTCGCGGGTTTGCGTTCAACGGCAGAAACCTTCGCTTTACGGGATGCCGGCCCGCCTTAGCTACCGGTCGTGCTGACGTCTTCGGCCGCGCGAGTCGATCCGCCGGAGCGGTTGCCACTGAATGAGCCTGAAGAAGTGGTCGTGAATGTGTCGCTGGCCGATTGGGTGCCACTTAGTGCCGTGGAACCGCTGCCGCCAGCGGCCGATGCTGCGGCTCCAACTGTTCCGTCACCACCGATCGAAGCGCTGGCAGAGCCAACGGCGGCCGTGTCCGTGGCTGCGGGGGAGGCGATGTCGGCTGTGGCGATTTCCGCGGTTGCGGTGGCAAAGACACTGGCAACGGTCGTGGTTGCCGAGGAGAGAACGGTTTCCTGCAGGCTGTCAGCGTAATCTGCATTGGAGGCGGCAAGGCTTTTGAAAGCCTGTCCGAAGCCCGAGGCAATCGTGGTCTTGGCACTGTCGGATACGGAGGCATCCTGGAACAGGGCTGCGACCTGCAGCAGGAACTGCTTCTGTTGCGCTTCGTCTGCCGTCGCGCTGA
>Ga0247730_1001902_pt1 | contig 10786 bp, 16 predicted proteins | sample UWRJL073202C2_FD_180959 | JGI IMG/M metagenome (GOLD analysis project Ga0247730, IMG submission 180959) | Plant litter microbial communities from Arlington Agricultural Research Station in Wisconsin, United States - UWRJ-L073-202C-2 | ecosystem: Environmental > Terrestrial > Plant litter >...
GTCGTCGGCTCTGCACAGACCGTTACTTTCCGTTCCTTCTACCAGACGGCAGGCTGGTTCGATTACGTCTACAACGACGGCACGGTCGATCTTCCGTATTTCCGTGTTGCGCGCAACGGCCTTCTTCCTCAGATCGCAACACCGGCAATGGACCTGGGCGTAGCGGCTCTTCCGTTCCGTTCAATTTATGTTCAGAACGTCCGCGTGGCTCTGGCTATGCGGCCAGAAACAGCTAACACCGTTTCGTGCGGTACAACGACGTTCCCATGGTCTGGCGGCGCAACGCAGGTGGCGTTCAGCGTAACCTCTGACATCCGCATAAAGCAGGACATCGAGCCATTGGACGAAGCGGCGCTGGATGCTGCTGACGAGACTGAGCTGGTCAGCTATCGCCTGATAAATCGCGTCGAAAAGAAGGGTGACGACGCGCGCCACCATGTCGGTGTAATTGCTCAGCAACTTGAAGAGTCATTTGCCAATCACGGCCTTGATCCCTTCAAGCTCGCAGTGCTCGGCCGGACCGTGGCAGAGGCAAAAGATGCGACCTATGACGAAATGGGTACGCTTCTTGAGCCGGCCCGAGAAGCTGTGGACCTCTATAACGTGCGCCTGGAAGAATTCTTGGTGCTCAAATGTGCCGCCCTATCCCGCAACATCAAAAGGCTTGAAGATCGCATATCCGCAATGGAATCAAACCAGCCATAACCGCGCCAGGGGGCGTTAAGTCATGAATTTCAACGATGCATTTGAACGGGTTGTCGGCCACGAAGGCGGTTACCAGAACGACCCGGCAGACCGTGGCAACTGGACCACCGGGGTAATCGGCCAGGGTGTCAACCGCGGGACCAAGTTCGGCATTAGCGCCATGTCCTACCCGACCCTGGATATTGCCAACCTAACCGTGGAGCGCGCGCGCACCATCTACAAGGCCGACTTTTGGGATCGAGCCAAGGCCGACCAGTACGACTTCGCCGTGGCATTCCAGCTGTTCGACATGGCCGTCAACCACGGCAGCGGGAACGCCATTCGCATGCTTCAGCGCGCGGTTGGCGTGGCTGATGATGGCCAGATCGGGCCGGCCAGCCTGGCGGCAATCAAGGCGATGTCGATCAGCGACGTGATCATGCGGCTGAACGCCCAGCGCCTGCGCTTCATTGCCAAGATATCGACCTTTTCGCGATACGGCGCTGGCTGGGTAAACCGCACCGCGCAAAACCTTGAGTACGGCGCACAGGACAATGACGTATGAACTGGTCTGATGTTGGGCGGGTGGTGGGTAATGCGGCGCCCACGCTCGGTGCGCTGCTTGGCGGACCTGCTGGCGGCGCGGTCGGGGCATTGATCGCCAGCGCCTTGGGAACTTCGAGTGATCCAGATGCGGTTAACGCCGCTCTGGCCGCTGATCCTTCGGCGCTGGCCAAAGTGCAGGAGCTGCAGATAAACGCCAAAGTTCAGCTGCAGCAGTTGGCGGTTACCGCCGAGATGAACAGGCTACAGGCCGAGGGCGCGCAGTATGCTGCTGAGGTGGCCGACCGGGACAGTGCGCGCAAGCTTGCCGCCGCGCAGCCACGCGACTTCATCCGGCCGGTGGTGACGATGACCGTGCTACTCGGCTCGATGGTCATCGTGGTGGCGATATTTGCGGGGTGGGCGCGGGAGATCCTGGTGGACCCCACCGCCAGCCTGACGGTCGGCACGGTGATAGGCCTGTGGTTCAGTTTGGTCAAGGAGGTGATGGGGTTCTGGTTCGGCATGACCAAGGAGTCGCAGAAACAAACTGCAGCCATCACAGAGTTTGCCGTGGCGCCTGGAAGCGTATCATCGGAGAAGGGCGGGAATAAGTGAACACTGGGGCGGCCAAGGAGGTCGCCCCTTTTGCATGGAGAGGTGAAAAATGATTCCAGATATCAAGCCTGCCGTAGGGTCTTGGCAAAACGTGTACGGGCTTACGGGGTTGGCCGTTGGCACGCCGCTATTGATGCAGAACAAGAGCGGTGGGCGCTGCTGCGTTTGGGAGGGCGCTGCTCCGCCAATATCTGATGGGGAGGACAACCAGCACGGCTATGAGCTTTCCCTGGGCGGCCTGCCCGCGCGCACCCTCGGCGATTCTCCGGCCGGCGTTTGGGTTCTGTACTGGGAAGCTGGTTTCACCTCCAAGGGCCGCATGTGCGTGCAGGCGGTGTCGCTATGATTGGGCCAGCGATAGGCATGAGCGCCGCAGATGTCCAAGCAATGATTGAACAGGCCATGGCCAGCGGTGCGCCCATGAACACCATCAACCAGGCGGTAACCGAAGGCCAGACGGTGACGCTACCCAGCACCAACGACGACATCACGCTTAACCTGGAAACGGGCGGGGCATCGCTGAATGCCATCACGGTCAATCTGCCGAGCAACACCACCGGCCGTGTAGGGCAGCGGGTGTTCGTAAACTCGGATGGGAACATCGTTCTTGCGCACTTCCAGGCCGCGGCCGGGGTCACCGTCAACGGGTCCGACTACATGTTCAACCCGGGTGACAACTGTGTTTTCTACCGCAACAAGCCAGCCATTTTTTCGAGGTTAACCGCATGAAGCGTTTACTGTTTGCACTGCTCATACTTTCGGCCCAGGCCATGGCCGGCCCCAGCGATATCGTCACTAACCAGCGCAATGCGACGGATACCAGCAGCATCCCGCGCACCGTGGCAAAGCCGCCTGGCACCCAAGACGGCCTTATGGGCTTCAATGGGGCGACGGTGTTGCCGGTGCATTGGACGATTGGCGCCGGCCTGCAGGTCAGCGCTGGCGCGCTTGTGGCGACGCCCCAGGACTGGGCTACCGTCACGGGCAAGCCGGCCTTCTCGCCGGTGGCAACGTCCGGCGCATATGCCGATTTGACGGGCAAGCCCACAATCCCGGCTGCACAGGTGCAGGCCGACTGGAACGCCAGCACGGCGCCCGCGGCAATCCTGAACAAGCCCGCTTTGTTTTCAGGGGCTTACAGCGCTCTGACCGGTATCCCCACCACATTTGCGCCCGCGGCGCATACCCAGGCGTTCAGCACGATCACCGCAACCCCAACCACCCTGGCCGGATATGGGATCACGGACGGGCTGACCGCGGCGGCGCTCGCGCCATACGCCACAACCAGCGCGCTCACGGCCGGGCTGGCGACCAAGTTCAACACGCCTGCTGGAACTGCCGCGCAATATGTTCGGGGTGATGGTGCCCTGGCCACGTTGCCGGTAGCCAAGCGCATCGAGACTTACACGGGCACAACGAACGCCGCGGGGCAGGTGGTGGTTACGTATGGAACGGCATACCCGGCGGTGCCCAACGTCCAGCCCGGGCCGCCGGCGCTGGCGAACCAGATATGGACTGTCGTCAGCAACACAGCCGCGGGGTTCACCCTGCAGCTCAACCAGCGCAACGTGGTAACCCTGCTGGGTATCGAGGTTCTGCTGGGTGCGACGGTTCCGGTAAACGGCGCGCCGGCCCAGGTCCTGGTGGTAGGTCAGTAAAAGAAAAGGCCCCAGTGCGGGGCCTTTTTTCATGGGGTGTCTATGTCGTTTCCGGGGTCCAGGGTTTTGCCCTGCTCGGCGTCAAGGTCTTCCATTGCGATGTCCAGTTGCTCCCCGCGAATTATTTCCCCGTCGTGGCCAACATAACCAGCCGACAAATCGCATGTAGGGTCATCGCGCAGTCGCAGATACCAGCGCTCATGCATTTCAGCCACCAGCGCCCGACCTTCGGCCATGTGCTTCTGCTCAAGCGTCTGGCTCAGGAAGTGCTGGCAGCGGCTGACTTCATCAAGCAGGGAATGGTTCACCGCCTCGCAGGCATCAGCAAAACGTTTCCCGATTAAAGCCGGGTTTGCTGCCTTGCCATCCAGCACGCTGGTCAGAAACGCCATGGTGCCCATCACCATCGCTTCCGACTTTTCGTCATGCTGGAACCCCTCGTAAACCATCCGGGAAAGTTCCGCGATCACGTGCGCGCATGCGGCGGCCACCGCCTGGTCTGGCTGCAGGCCCAGCGCTTTGGTTTCAAACGGTTCGGTCATTTCGGTTGCTCCAGGTATTCGGTTGACGAGCACCACACTCGATAGTTCTGCTCGGGGCCTTCGCCCAGGGCTTGCCGGTAGACTTCGACGCGCGACCAGCAATCGCGCCAGCTGTGGGTTTCGTGCAGCTTGATCACGGTGCACTCGCCGGTCATGGCCGGGGTTGCGCACAGTAGCATCCAGGCGAAATAGGTCATCACCAGAATCTCCACCATGGCTTTTTTGGTTGCTCCGGTTCAGGCCCCAAATACCAGGTAGGCCTTGTCCCTCCAACCACCATTTTTCCTATTTTGCTGCCGCAAGCTGGGCAGCCCGAACACCGTATCGGCTGGGCTTGAGACCACTGATGGCTGCATGTACGGCAAGAGAAATATCCGATCACTTGTTCACTCCCACTTTTTCAGCCCATACCTTGCGCAGCGCCTCGTAGTTGTTGAACTGGTACAGCGGCAGATCCGCGCAGGTGAATTGCTGCACGCCCATGTTCATGCGTGGCGGCGCCCAGGTCACCACCAGGGTGATACCGAACTCTGCGTTCTTCCAGATTTGGCGCTTGGCCCCAGTCGATTCGCTTGTGCCTTCGGCAACCAGGTTTGCGGCCAGCTTTTCGGGTAACTCTTTCATCACTTCTTTCTCCGCTGCATTCCGTACTGCCGGTGTACGCTCAGCAGGAACATGAAGCCCGTGGGCATCAGCACCACCTGCCAATCTGGCGAGGTCAGACGGTGCATCAGTTCGTCGAATCGGTAGGTTGGCATTTGGCGTGTTCCTCAAAATAGCGCTTCTGCATGATCTTGCTGCACTTGTCGTGGCGGCCTTTGCTTCGCGGGCGCTTGCACACCGGGCAATGGTTCTCCAGGTAGAAACAGCCGGCGGTTATTTTGCCGGCGCTCATTCCGCGGCCTGCTTGCGGTATCCGGCGTCGTAGATTGCCGACAACCCATCAAGAACATGGCCTTCGAAATTAGAATTGAAGACGTTCAGAAGTTCTTCAATTCCGCGCTTGCGCTCTTCCGCCGCGATCTGCTCGGCGGTGCGGATGGGGCGGAAGCACTTATCGAATAGCGCATGGTAGTCCTGCTCATAGGCTTTACCATTGAGTGACATGCGGAACACAGCAACAGGGTCGCCTTCAATTTGGTCGTGCGCAACGATAGTCACTTGGTTCCCAACAAACCTATCGAATCGGCTGTTTTTGTAGCCGGGTGAAACGACCTCACACACCGTACCAGCCGGCGGCAGGCCTTCGCCGTTCCAGGCAACTGGTTCTGGTTTTCTGTGTACGTTAAAAAACTGCCCCTCGCGTTGTGCACGCCATTGACCGCCACTTGACCCTAAAAAAACTTGTCCACAATCTCGATACCATCCGTTGTAACGTTTGTGGAATTCGTTAGTTCCCTCAAGCCAAAGCGGAAATCCTTCCGGCGCCTTGCTCCAATCAATGTCCATGGTCTCAAGCCTCAGTCGTTTCAGCGATTGCATTGGTTACCCAAACCCCAGCCACGCTGGCCGGCAGGTTCGGCAGCTCTTTCATGGTCCCCACCATCAGCATGGTGTCCATGGTTTCCAGCTGCTCCAGCTTGATCAGCATCTTGAGCAGGGCGCCGCGGGACTTCAGGTCCAGAACGTCGAAACGATCCAGCACCACCATGCGCAGCTGGCTGATCTGGGCGATTGCCAGGGCGAACAGCGCATCAGCACGCCATTGCTCGGACTCGCTGCACAGGGCGTACAGGCGACCGCCGTAGGTGATCGTCATATCGGGCTGGATGGTTGCCGGCTTCCAGCCGCAAAGTCCCGCCAGGACGCTCACGGACTGGTTGACCGGCGCCAGCGCATCGGCCAGCAGTTCGCCAGGGATGCCATCGGGCGCCAGGGCATCGCCGACTGCCAGCCACGTCTTCACAGCAGCATGGGCCTTTGCTGCATCGCTAGTCTTTTGGGCGATGGCCTTTGCCTGGTCGCGAGCCTCAAGGCCGGCGTTATATTCGGCACGCTTGGCGGTCGCCTTGGCCTGCTGATCTTCCAGCGCAGCCTTGGCCTTCTCCACCAGGGCGTCGTCTACGTTCTCGATCTTCTCTGCCAAAATCTGGTCGTAAATATTGGCTGCGGCCTGGGCCTCGGCAACCGATGCCATGTCGTTCTGCAGTGTGCGCTTGAGCAGGTCCACGGCGCTGCGCGCTTTGCTGACTTCAAGGGCCAGGTCAGTCGTCACCTTGGTGTCGGCCTTCAGCCCCTCGAATTTCTCTAGGGTGTTGCCGACGATCTTCAGTTCAGCCTGGCAGCACGGGCACTGCACAGGTTCGGCGCCGGCCTTGCGTGCGGACAGTTGGCTGATCAGATCGGCCAGCTTTGGCTCCCACTCCGCAATCTGGTCTTCAGTGGCCTTCTGCTTGGCCTGGCGGCGCACCAGCTGGTCGGCGGTATCGGCAGCGGCCTGCTTACGAGACAGCCAGCTATCGGATGCCTTGCGCTTCTCTTCCAGCGTGCCCAGGAATTTCGTGCCCTTTTTGACCTCGCCATCGAACTTTTCATGCTCGGCAAAAATGGCTTCAAGCTGGGCGTCGGTAGGTACCGCTGATTCTGGTGCTGGAGCCGTCCAGCCTTCAGCCACGACCGCGCCCCAGTTCTGCCCGGTCACCTGGCGCCAGGCGCCCTTGGATTGGGTCGCACGGCTGTAGGCTTCCTTGCTGGCCGATGGGAAGCCCCTGCGCAGCATAGGCGCGAACTCTTCAATCACAGCTTCGCTGATGCCGCGGGCGGCCAGCTTCTCGGCTATCAACTTGCCAGATGCCTTGATTCCGGTCAGGCCGAACAGCATCGTGCGGCGTTCGTCGCCAGTGAGGCTGGCAAACTTCTGCGGGTCCAGCACGAATGGCAGGAACTGGCCGCCGGCAATCTCGCTTACCAGGTGCTCGCCCTTCGGCAGCCGGAATTCTGCACCTTGTTCCTCATCGCCGAACTGGATGCTTACCCGGCCTTTCGCAGACTCTTCGTGCAGCAGTTGGCCGAGCTCTTTCTTCAGGTCTACGCGGCGCGGCATTCCCAGGAAGGCCATGCTTATCGCGTCTGCCAGGGATGACTTGCCGGCGCCGTTCAGTCCGCTAATCACGTTGACGCCCTTCAGCTGGATGTCGGCGCGGGCCAAGCCCAGCACGTTTGAAATTTCGATCTTGTTCAGCTTCATGGTCTCGCTCCTTGGTCACTTGTGGCTTTGCAGTGCGGCGCTAACGCGGTCGAAACTGTAGCGCTTTGACGCCCCGATTTTGATGTGGGGAATTACCCCGTCGCGGGTCCACCGGCGCACGGTTTCAACGTTAACGTTCAGCGCCGCGGCAAGATCTTTTGCTTTCAGCATGGTTTCCATTTTTTGGTCCTGTTCGTTTTGGCCAGTTCGCAATAACCACGGCCACACACGCAATGTAGTGCTTTGTTGTTTTTATTGCAAGCATAAAAAAGCCCCGGCAATTGCCAGGGCCTTGTGCAGCTTTCGGTATCAGGCTGGCTGTTCGAAGACGGTCCGGCCGCCAAGGTCATCCTCTTCGCTGATCACGCCTTCAAGTTCCAGGCGGTCGATGGCTTGGCTTGCCACCTCGTCGCTCAGGTCGAAGGTGATTGCCGGTGCGCCTACGTCCTGGTCGGCGATAACCTTGGCCTTGATGCGTTCGTATAGCTCTTCGGTCAGCTCGGTGGCAGCTTCCTGGCCTTTTGAGTCTTCTGCGTGAACATCGGTAGGGGTCAGGTCCAGCGCCTCGCCTGCGCTCTCTGGCTCGGCCGCAGGTGCAGGCTTGCGCACCAGCTCGTACTGGCCTGCTTTCTCGTCACCGACGAACTTCACAACGCCTTCGCCTTCCAGGTGCTTCAGCAGCGCTTCGGCTTTCTGGAAGCCAATCTTCAGCTGATTCTGCAGGCCGGCGAAGCTGGCGTTCTGTTGACCAACCACGAATTCACGGGCCTGGTCGATAAGACCGGATGGCAGCTCGATGGCGGCCGGCTCTTCCTTCTTCTTGGCGGTTCGCGGCTTCTTCGGCGCTGGGGTGTCATCGACTTCAAGGTTCAGCGGCTTCTGGTCGCGCTCGCCCTGGAACTCACTGAGGCCGGCAGCAAAGTCGTTTGGATACAGCACGATCAGGATGCCCGACTTGTCGTGTGCCTTGTCGGTAAGCACGTGGCGGTTTGGCTCTTCGCCGTCAATCACCATGGTGGCCGTCAACTTGCCGTCGATCTTCAGAGACTTCAGGGTGGCCGCCACCGATTCGCAGCCGTTGGCAGTGATCATGCGGGCGGCGTCCAGGGCGACCTTTTTCAACTCGCTTTGCATTTCCTGTATAGCTGCGTCCTGCTCCTTCTCGCCCAGCTTTGGAAACGCAATTTCGCGCTTGCGCAGCTGGGTCAGCAGGGCTTCCATGATGCCGTAGCAGATGAACTCGGCGGATACTTCCATTGGGCTGAGGCCGTCTTTTTTGGCGGCGGCTACTACGGATCGTTGTGCTGGGGTCATGTCTCTACTTCCTTGGGTCTATTGATTGGTTTGGTGGTGCTGGGCATCCGTGCCCGGGCGGGTCATTCCATGTTTACTTCGGGTTCTTCCTGATGCTGGTCCTGCTGGGTGATCTCGCCAGTGACGGTATCAACCTGTTCATCAGGCACGTGGCTGAACTCGCCAGTCAGCACCCCGGTGTTGTCCTGGTCGATGCCGGCATCTGCCTTCTCGTCCAGCACCACGGCCTGGGTCATTTCGATGGAGACCGGCAGGTACTTGAACAGGCGGCGAATAACGGTCTTCTTAGCCATTTCGTCAAAGTGGCTGACCCACGGGCCATTATTGCCGGCCTTGCTGCTGGCCTTGACCTTGAGCACGTCGGCCTTGGACATCACTTCGAACTGGATGCCGCCGCCCTTGAGCTTAGCCACGGCGTAAACGTGCGTCAGGTCGCCACGGTCACCGCTGGCAGGCACGTGGGTCAGCGTCTCGTCCAGGCCGTAGGTGTAATTAAACTCGTCGTTGGCGTGCACGCTGCGGGCATTCAGGCTGACGATCTGGCCAGAGCGGCGGGCCAGGTCGATCATGCCGCGGTAGCCGATGATCAGCTGACAGTTGGCCAGTCCGTCGCTGGCCTTTCCGTTGCCGAACGGCAGAAGGTAGGCGTGACCCAGGGCGGCGCCAGGCTCAATGCCGAGCTGTGCGCACTGCATGATCGCGCCCATGAACGATTGAACATTGCACTTGCCTAGCGCAGGGGTTTTGCGAACTTCGGTCATGGCGATGCGCATCAGGCGGTCGGCGGTCATGTGCTTCGGCAGGGCCAGGGCCATCTGCTGTTTGATAGCCGGGCTGGCCATCAGGCCCATGATGGACTTGGGGTCAGCGCTTTGCTGGTTGGATACTTGGCCGCCTTGGGCCGCCTGGCGCAGTTGTTGGGTAGACATGGTGTTCTCCTACTTCAGTCGCATCACGCGGCTGGTGGTGGTCTTCAGGTATTTGGCCGCGATCTTCGGATGGTGCTCGCGGAACAGGTCGATGTTGAAGCGGTTGGTATCTTGCGACTTCCACGACAGCAGCGTTTCAGCGCCGAACTTCAGAACCTGGTGCTCGGCCATGAACATTTTGATGGCAGAAGTACGATCTTCAATGTCGCTTTCCAGCAGCTTCAGGCGCTTTTTCAGGTCTTTCAGCTGGGTGTAGGTCGAAACGATTTCGTCACTGGCCTGGATGATTGAACCTTGGTCGCGCGGGAAAAGCCGCTCAATGTCCGATACGGTGCGAGGCTCTGGCGGGTTTCGGTCCTGCACTCGCTGCCAGAATTCAACCTCCTTGGCCCGCATGAACTCGATTGTTTCGTCGTCGCGGTCTACCTGGTAGATGCGGAAATCGTCGATGCCGATCAGCACCGGGAAAATCGTGCGCCGGGCGCCGGTAACCATCATCCCGTGCATCGCCTGGGCGGTGTAGTGCACCGGGATTTGGTCGGTCATTTCGGCGCCCCATTCCTTGGCGCCGAACTGGTTCACGGACTTGGCCTCGATGTTCTCGCCGGTAGCCGCCTCGGCGTCGATCTCGGCCGCCAGGAAGGCGTGACGCTGATCTTGGTACCGCTCACCGCGCTTGATCAGCTCCAGGCCAGTCTCTTCGACCAACATGTCGAGTATGTAGGGTTCCAGCCGCGTGCCGCGTTTGAAGATTTTCAGCTTGGCCGGGTCGTCCGCCTGGCGGCCTTCAATCTTGTCCAGGTAAACGTCCAGCTCGGTGCGCCACGGGCTGATACCCAGGATGGCCGCGGCATCGCTCGAACCCAGGTACTTCTGACGGTCCAGAATCCCCACTGCAATGTTCATGTTTCGGACTCCCATAAAAAAACCCATCTAGTTCAGCAACCGGTGGAACTCTCCTTTCAGATCGACCAGTGCCGGGGAAGGCTTGATCATCAGGAGAACGGTTGCTGACTACATGGGTTTCATCCCCGGCATCTGGTCAATCTGTGCTTTGGCGTTCCACGGCCTTGGCGAAGCGAACTGTAGCCTAATCGCAAACCTGTGCCAAGCGTGTGCCGGCCGGAATTTGCGGGCCTTCTACGCGCGGCAGTTCCAGGAAGTAGATTTGCGTATTGAAGTTCACGCCCTTGCGCGCCCGCACGCTGATGCCGCTGACGGTGGCGCTGAGTAGCAAGCGCATGTCCTCGGGTCGGCAGTAGCCCAGGGGTTTGCCGGCGAACTCGATCTGATCCCGGTGCTTGACAGCTT